>Ga0310811_10014305_pt1 | contig 10340 bp, 7 predicted proteins | sample YCmetagenome_FD_207642 | JGI IMG/M metagenome (GOLD analysis project Ga0310811, IMG submission 207642) | Soil microbial communities from experimental microcosm in Duke University, North Carolina, United States - YC | ecosystem: Engineered > Artificial ecosystem > Soil microcosm > Unclassified ... | reverse complement strand
GGGGCGCTCGGCTTGCTGACGCTCGAGCGCGCCGGGCCGCGGGCAAGCGGGCGCTCCGGCGGCCGCCTCCCGATCGAATGGTCGCCATCGCCCAAGTTCCTGCTGCCCGTCTTGGCGCTGGCGGTATTCGTATCAGTCTTCTCGTATGTGATCTTTTATCGCGAAGACCTCATCGGCCTCGATTACGCGACGCTCACGGCCGAGCGGTTCGTCACGATCCTGATTCACCCGTCGAGCGGGCGGTTCTTCCCGCTGGCGCTGCAGGAGTACAACCTGCTCGCCATGTTCGGACGGTCGGTAAGCGTTTACGCCGCGTTCACGGTGTGCCAGCTCGTGGTGGTCATCGCCTGTGTGTTCCGTCTCCTCGACGAGGTGCCGGCCTGGTTCACCTGCATCGTCGTGGCCTTCATGATGACGCTGCCGGGCGTGTTCGTCGCCGTTGTCACCTTTGTCTATCCGGAGCGCGACGTCATCTTCTGGCTCGCGCTGTGGCTCGTGTGCGTCCATGCATTCGATCGAAGACCAAGCCGGGCCTCGTTTTTTTGCGCCGTCGTTGCCGCCCAGGCCATGCTCTACTACAAGGAGACAGCCTTCATCCTGGTCGGCGGCTTCGCCGGGGTGCGTCTGGCGATCAATGCGTTTGTCGCGCGTGATGAGCTGAGGCGGAGAGCATTCGGGCGGTTCGCCACGGACAGCATGCTCGAGATCGCCCTGCTCGCACTATGCGCAGTCTTCCTCACAGTGTATTTCGTGATGATTGCGCCGCACGTCACCCAATCGTACGCCATGAGCGCGTCGCGTCCGCACTCATGGGTCGAGTCGATCGACAGCTACGCGAGATCCGATTATCTGCTCGACGCCTTCGTGATCGTCCTGGCTGGACGGCTCGCATGGCTCGCGAGCAGGCGCCACGAGGTCGATTCGTTCTGGGATCCGCTGGCGATTGGCGCTCTGGGGTACGGGCTCGCGTTCGTGAAACTGGGAATGACACGCGAGTACTACCAGGCACCGGTGGAGTTCATCGCGGTGATGTACCTGGCGCGGCTCGCGTACGCCGGCCTCCGCGGCCAACGAAGGCTGATCATCGCGCTGTCGCCGCTGCCGGTCGTACTCGTGCTTCAGCGGAACGTGAGCGATGCCGCGTCTCGCCTCCTCGCGCGAAAGCAGTACGTCGAAGGCAATGTGCGGCTCGCGTCGTTCCTCAAGGACTACTCGCGGTCGCACGGCCGAACGCAGCTCCAGCTGTACTTCCCGCAAGTAGGCGGTTTCGAGTTGATGGAGCTCTCATCGTTTTTGCGGTACAAAGGGCTGGCGGCGGCTGGCGACTCGATCGGAGAATCGCTGGCGAGTCCGGGATTCATCATGAAGACGGCGCATCGATACCCCGATGATCGGTGTTACCCGACGCAGGTATTCCGCTGCACGTACGCCCGGGAGCCAGCGCCGGGGGACCTTCTGGTCTTCCTGTCGGGCCGAGAGGTGCCGGCGGAGCAGCTCGGGGCATTGAAGGTTTCGGCCGTGGAGGTGTTCCATTACCGGCCGGAATCGTCGACCATCGAGCGCGCGCTGAGTGCTCTCGTCCCGGCGGAACGGAGAGCGGATCGAGCGCCGGACGTACGCGTGTTCGAGTACAGCGGAGAATCGCGAGGCAGTGCGGGCGAGCACTGATGCTCGCCAGGTCAGTGGAGACTGACCCGCGGCGGCGACGACAGCGACAGGAAGTCGGCGTGAGAACGCAGAGGGAACGGCTAGGCCACGCGGTCGCGCTATAGTCGCGAGGTGGCGATGCCTGCTCGCCGCGCTTCCTCTCCAGGAGTGAACCATGTTTGCCCCGCCGACCGTCCGCCGTCCCGTTCGTTTCGTCCGTGATGTCGCAAGGGTCTCAGCCATCATGTTCGCATTGTCGGCATGCCATGACGGCCCGACGACGCCAGCGCGACCAATCGATCGGGTTGCGACCCTGAGCCCGGCATCACTTCTCGAGCAGACGGGTGTGGTTGGCGAGGTCCTGCCAAGTGCGCCGACCGTCGTCGCACGAGACGCCGCGGCGAATCCAGTGGCGGGCGTCATCGTGTCGTTCGCGAGCCCGACGCTCACGATTTACGTACGCACCGGCGCGGACGGAACCGCAGCGATTCGCTGGGTGCTGCCGACCAGACCCGGAACCTACGAGATCGTCGCGACTGTGGGCCAGCTCCAGCCAGTACGCTTTGGCGCTTCTGCCGTCGCGGGTCCACCGCAAGGGATCGACGCCGTAACCTCGAGCCAGCAAGCCGCTCTTCCCGGGGCCGTGGTGGACCAAGCGCCTGTCGCTCGAATCAGCGACCAATTCGGCAATCCGCTGGCGGGCATCCGGGTCGCATTCGAGGCGGGAACGGGGAGCACAATCGAGCGTGCTTCCGCCGAGACCGACCGTGATGGTGTTGCCACCGCCGGGGTGTGGACCGTGGGGACCGAGGTGGGGACGTACACGGTCACGGCCCGCGTTGCCGGGATCGAATCTCCACTGGTGTTCACGACGCGGGTCAACGAGCCGTTCGCAGTTTCGAGCATGGCCGCCGGCCCCAACATCACCTGCGCAACCACTCCGGCCGGCGCGACCTACTGTTGGGGTGAAGGGTATAGATCGCCCGCGCGGATCCACGGTGACGAACATTTCGTGTCGTTGACCGTCGGCGGTGGATTCGTGTGCGGGCTGATAGAGTCCGGCGCGGCCTACTGTTGGGGAAGCGGTGTTCCCGGCGACCCGAACGATGCGAACCAAGGATCGATCATCTTTGGCGTTCCGACCCGCGTGAACTCGAGCATCACCTTCAGTGCCATCTCGGCGGGCGCGACGTTCGTCTGCGGATTGGGACTGGATCAGCGCGCCTACTGCTGGGGCGCGAATGATTACGGCCAATTAGGTGACAGCTCGACAGTGGGACGTGCGAATCCAATGCCCGTTTGGGGAGATCAGACATTCGTGTCGGTCGCCGCCGGCTTTACGCACGCGTGCGGAGTGACGACGACCGGCGAGACGTACTGCTGGGGACGCGACGACGCGCTGCAGCTCGGCGATCCCTCCAAGGACACCTGTCGAATCGTGGAGTACGACGACTATTACTACTACTACTCGACCGTCGTCGAGACGCCCTGCAGCTCGGTTCCGCATCGCGTGAGCGGTGTGCCGCAGCTCGTCTCCGTGTCCGCCGCCAATGGGACGTGCGGCCTGACCAGCGATGGCGGAAGCTATTGCTGGGGCAACGCCCACGGGGCGAAGCCGATCCAGGCGCCGGTGCGCTTCACGAGCGTCGCGGCAACCGACCAGATCGTCGTCCAGCAAACAGCATCGACGACGCTGACGGCGGCCTCCATGTGCGGTCTGACTGAGACCGGCGAGGTGTATTGCAGCACCGACTCCGGCTTGGCACAGGTGGAGGCGACGCCATTCAGGTCGATCGTCGCCGGCGCAACCCATCAATGCGGCATCGCCCGTGACACCGGCTACGCCTATTGCTGGGGTTCAAACGAGTACGGGCAGCTGGGAAACGGAACCCTCACGGCGTCTCGCCGCCCGGTTCCCGTCGCGACGCCATGACAGTCGGAGCCGATTATGAAAACCTCATTGGCAATCGGCCTGGCGATCGTCTGCTGTGCCGCCTGTGGCGACGGTCTCGCGCCCGGCGCGGCCAGCAGGCCGGCGATTTCGGGCGTCGTGGTCGCCGGAAATCACAACAACGTCCTCTCTGCCACCGTCACGTTTTCCAGCACTGGCGCCGACTCGGCGCGCGTACGCTACCTGGGTAGGGCGGGGGATACGGGAAGTACGCCGTTCGTCAGGACGCGCGCCGGACTGACGCGAGTCGTGGTGCTCGGCTTGCGGCCGTCCGCTCGCTACTCGTTGGCTATCGAGGCGGCGGGCGGCGGGGGCGCGACGACCGTAACCGATTCGATCGCGACCGAGCCGCTGCCCGCCGCGATCGAGTCGCTGCGGCTGCGGGGGAGCGGTGGGCCATCGTCGGCGTTCACGCTTGCGGTCCCGATTCTCAGCGATACGAGCGCGGGCGCCGACGGCTACATCGTCGTGTTCGATTCCGTCGGCGACCTACGATGGTACCACCGCTTCCCCGGCCTATGGCCGGTCGAAGCGAAGCAACAGCCGAACGGCAACTTGACGGTGTACGTCGGCCGATCGTACGGATGGCAGCCTGTCGGCGGACACTTCGAGGAGCTCGCGGCTGATGGCGCCGTGGTACGGACGTACGGCGCACCAGATCCGTATTTCACGGATCCGCACGAGCTCGTCCTGTCGTTTACCGACACCGTGGTCACCGCGGCCCACCTGCTCAGCTACCAGCTTCAGAGGTTCGATCTGAGCGCGGTGGGCGGAGCGAAGGACGCGCTCCTTGCCGCGCACAGCATCGAACGGCACGACGCGGCGGGCGCGACGGTGTTTCGCTGGCGTTCGCTCGACCATTTCACGGCGCAGGATTTCGCGGCCGGTGCGCCGCCGATACCCGACATCGACCATCCCAGCTCGCTCTCGCTCGACCGGGACGGCAACTACATCGTCTCATTCCAGGGCCTGAATGAGATCACCGACATCGATGCCAACACCGGTGCGATTCGCTGGCGCCTGGGCGGGCGGAACAACCAGTTTCAGATCGTGGCCGATTCACTCGGCGGGTTCTCCGGTCAGCACAACGTGCAGATGCTCCAGAATGGGCACTTGCTGCTGATGGACAATCACATCCGCACGCGAGGGCCGGCGAGAGCCGTCGAGTACGCGCTCGACACGCAAGCGATGACGGCGACGCTGGTCTGGGAATACCGCCCGACTCCCGGTGTGATCAGCATGTCGATGGGATCGGTCCAGCGGCTGGCGAATGGATCGACGTTGGTCGGGTTCGGCGCGGCGGGTCGCGTCGCGGAGGTCGCCGGCGACATGGTGACATGGAGCGCCACACTTGCGGCAAACGAGGGAGGCAGCCCGATTCCGTTCTATCGGGCGGTTGCGTTGCGGTCGCTGTGGGGGTTGGTGCCGGCGGCCCGGCGCTGAGCCGCGAGCCTGCGTGCGGTTGCGTACCAAACTCCCCGGACAGCGGCGTCGCCGTCCGGGGAGTGGTCCCTCGCCTCATTCGGTCTGCGGCCCGATGACGCCGAAGATTAGTGGCTGGCCATCGGCCGGTTCGGTCACCCACAGCCGCTGCCCCAGGTGGGCGAGAAGTGCGTCGGTTGGACTGGTCAGAGGGACAAGCGAGCCGCGTGTCAAAGCAAGCCCGTAGCCAACTTCGCCGGTGTTTTCGTCAACCAGCATCGTGAGTTTGCCGTCCAGCACGTCGGCGCCGCCGACTCGCCGGACGAGGAAATCGGTCAGGGCGAGCCCGCCCACGACCCAGGATCCGCGAACATCCACTTCGGCGCCATCCAGACCTGCAAGGTTGACGGTCTCCGAGCCGAGGAGGAACACGTCGTCTCCGTCCGCCGTCGTGAGGTAGGCAGCGTCCATGTCTCTAGACAGAGTGTGGATGGTGCCGCTAACCGTGACGAGAAACGGCGTCGGGGGAATTGGCGAGCTTCGGCTCGAGTTCGTCTTGGGCGCGGTCGTCGACTCACTGCACGATGTGCCAGCGACGAGACAGGCCGCGACGACGACGGGGACAATTCTTGAGTGATACATGGAGGGCTCCTCGAAAGGGGACATGACGTGGGCGTCTGCACCGACGACATGGAGCGAGGATATCGACCTGGCGTGGGCGGACTGGCGGCCCGATCGTTCCCTGAGCGTTCTTTTAATGTCCGGCAGCCGGGCCCGTGGCGGGGGGGAGCGGGTGTCTTACGCGGTCCGGGGGACGCGCGTACTTTCGAGCACCAATGCCAGATCAAATACCGGGTACCGCAAACACGCAGGTCCTCGAATTCTGCCTGCTCGGAGGCATCGAGCTTCGGGGCGCCCCAGACGGCGTCTCCGACCAGTTGCTCGCACAGTCAAAGACCGTTGCGCTTCTGGCGTTTCTGGTTCTGTCGCCCGACGGCCGCTTTCAGCGTCGCGATCGATTGGTCGCGCTCCTGTGGCCGGAGCTCGACCAGGCGCATGCACGAGCCGCGCTGCGCAAGGCGTTGTTCGTGGCGCGTGGATCACTCGGCCCCGACGTGATCGCGTCGCGAGGCGACGACGAGCTGGCGATCGCGCCCGACCGGTTGCGCTGCGACGTCCTGGAATTCGAAGGCGCGTGCGAGCGGGGTCGTCTCTCGAGAGCGCTCGAGATCTACCGCGGGGATTTCATGCCGGGCTTCTTTCTCCCGGGCTGCCTCGAATACGAGCGGTGGGTCGAGGAGCAGCGAACGGCGGCGCGCGAGCGCGCCGCCGCAGCCTCATGGGCGCTGGCTCAGACGTTCGAGGCGGAACACCAGCTCAGCAATGCTGGTTCATGGGCGCGTCGTACTGTGCGCCACGCATGGGATGACGAGCGCGTTCTGCGTCGGGCCGTGACGATGCTCGATCGACTCGGCGACCGCGCCGGAGCTGTGAAGCTCTACGAGGACTTTGCCGCTCGGCTACGGGCCGACCTCGACATCGAGCCATCGGCGGAAACCGTCACCCTCGTCAACGCAATCCGGTCGCGGTAGAGGCGCCTGTCAGTCCCGCGCTGCGCGCTCCATCAAGGGGCCGTGCGGGTTGCGTTCCACGCCGCTCCCAAACACATTGGCGGCGAGAGCGTGAGTGTCTGCCGCTAGACTTCCATATTCGAGATCTCTTCAACGCGGCGCTTCCCGCCGATTCATCGGAGATACGTCCATGGCCGTCAATCAGGTCCCGATCACCGACCCGCAGGAATTTCTGCAGATGTCCAGTGAGCGCCTGGACGATCTATTCCGCGCGAGCCCCGCCGGAGAAATTCCGGCCGGACAGGGCGAGGGAACAGCCATCATCGCTCCGCATACCCCGATATCCGATCCGGTCGCGAAGTTCATCCACATCTTCTCGTGGAAGGGCAAAGTCTTCGAGCACGACGCGGCGAATCCGGGTCGTGGCTGGCTCAAGAATCGACTGCTCATCACCGGCACGAAGGCGATCATTGCCGAGGTGTACAAGGGGGCGAGTTGGCTCGACGGCAAGGACTGCATCGTACTCGACTATTCGCACACGTCGATCGTGGCGCAGTGGATCCGCGATGAGATCCGGCTCGTAAGCCCCGGCGTCTATCTGGGAATCGTGTGGTGGGGAAAGGAGAAGGCCAGCGCCCACCGGCTCATTCATTTCGCGCTCAAGTTCTAGAGCGATCCCCTCACGCGCTCGCCAAGAACCGGATCGCTCGAAGGCTGGGCAAAAAGAAATACGCTCCGCCGCGTACCGTCACGAACTGCGGCAGCTTGCTCACACGCCGGCACACCGTGCCGTCACCCGGTCGCGAGAATCCGCCCGTGTCGGCGCATCCGGGAATCGGCTCGCGATTGCCGAGAAGGGCGTCGCTCTCCCCCGTCATCCCCGAGAACTTCGTATTCATGATCCACGCATTCTGCAGGAATTCGAACTGGCGCGAGATGTTCGCGTTGAGACAGATGAACTGCAGTCCGCGCTCCGGGTCGTTGGGCGGCGCCGGCAAAAGCGCCTCCTGCGGAGAGAGCTCCGGCCCGTACTCTCGCCCTCTCCGGAGAATGCGGTGGAACCGCACTGACGACATGAGATCCTCGAGGACGGTCTGGCGTCCCAGGCCGAGCGTCGCCAAGAGCTTCCTGAGCCCGGCGGGACGCCCAGGGTAGTCGGCATTGCGCGGATTGGCCCGGCGGATGTGGGCGCCGAACGGGCAGCGGGCGCCCGTCGGGTCACTGTCGAACGTGAATTGATTGAGGTGCGCCGCGTCCGGTTTGGTTGTCGTGCCGGCCATCGCGTGCGAAGTCGGCGGGACCAGCGGATCGCCGTCTCGCGTGCGGCCTACGAATGCCGCGGCGAGCGCCTCGGCGTCCGCGCTATTGCCACCGGCCCGTGCGTTCACGAACTGCCAAAATCCGCGCACGTCCTGGCGCAGCTGGCGCATGACCAGATACGTGCCGTTCCGGCCGAGATCCCTTTTCTCCGGTGCATCTTCCGCCGGAAGTACATCCGCGGTGGTGACTCCAGCGTCGATCAATGGTCGATCGGTGTATTTCCCATACTCGTTTCGATACCCGAGAAGAAATTCGCCGAGCGCGGCGATGTTGCCGTAATCGAGTTGATCCGCGGTGGGATCGCGTCGTTGCGCCCAGTCGATCTCGGGCTGACTCAATCCGTCAGCGAAACCGAACGGCTCACGACCGTCAAGGTCTGCCGTGCCGAGTCGGCGCAGCTCGTGGAAGGCGTCGGGCCACAATGGCCCGGTAGTGCGACGCATGAATGCGTCGACGCCACCCGACTCGGGCTCGGAAAGGAACATGACGACGAGATGCGGTGCGGTCGAAGTGTTCCCGCCCCAATCCCAAGCGAGAGGAGCATTGTCGCCAACATCACCCAGCCTGCGCGTTCGATTCTCCGACGTCATTCCAGCCAGGAACTCCGCGGAAAACCCCGCGAGGACCGATGCAGGGACGCCGAGTGCCTGGAGCCCAGGCGCCGAAAAGGCAACGTGCAGCGCGGCGACAGGCGGCGGCGCCATCTCGACCGCGCTCGTGATCGGCGCGGACTGAAGCCAGGTTTTCGCGGCGCGGGCATCCTTCACGCGTACGAGGACGTACACTGCCTCGGTCATGCGCTTGTAGCCGAAGCGCACGAGTCCCTGTACATCGCTGTAGTCCACATCCGCATGCGTCATAGGAGCGCCACCCATTCGCGAGTTTCTCGATCGCTCAGCGCTGAGGACTCCAATCCCTTGCGAATCCGCCCATTCCGCTCCAGGTCGACGGCTGTGAGACCGGGATAGGCCTTGTACCACACCTGCGTGGGCAGTTGATGCCGTCGCAAGTACTCCTTGAACTTCCGCTCGTCGTGGCAGCCATCGAGCAACAACCAGCGTGTGGATGGGTAGCCCACGCCCCCGCTGAAGGCGAGGTTGAGTCCGTAGCCGACCTTGTTGATGAAGTCGTCCATGTAGCTCTCGAGGCTGCCGTCGTAGTTGCTCATGAACACGGCCCGCTTCCGGCCATCGAGAAACACCCAGCGGGCGAAATGAATCGTGCGCACGCGCCCGAGGTTGCCGTGGGTGAACAGATGCCGAGCGCCGTAGTCGATGATGAAGAACGCCGACATGGCCATCCAACGCCGCGCGATCCCGGGCTTGAGACTTCCCATCGCGGTGAACTGGTTGGTGACGTCGTGATCCTCGAGCAGAGCCAGCGCATCCGAGTGTGCCGGATCGACGCGTGAACACAATTCCTGATCTGTCTTTTCGAGAGAGCGCAGACGCAGCAAAGTGATCAATGCGATTGGGATGATCACGGGTGAAAGGATCAATGCCGCGAGGGGCACTCCGACGAGATGCAGGGCGTTCCTCACCTGCCATCCAAACGGCGTCGCGGGATCCGGTGACAGGGTGAGCCGGCCGGCGTGGGTCTCGGACTGCACGTACTGGCGCACCGCGGCATGCGCCTGTCGCGGAGTCAACGCGGCGACCGTCGCGGCGTTGTCATCCAAATAGCGCACGACCGCGTCGTGGAGCGCAGCTTCCTCGCGGGCGCGACGCACGGTGCGCCCACGCCAATTCACGTAATTCGCGGCTGGCGCCACGCTGTGCGAGCGCATCCACTCGAGCAGATCGGTCTCGGCGCCAAATCCCTGGCAGCAGCTGAAGATCGCGCGAAGCCCGCTCGAGGCGAGGCGCGAAGCGGCCATCAGAAAATCGTCGCCGTCCCCGTCGACGTCTCCGAGGAACGCGAGGTACAGCGGATAAGTCCCGGGCGTCTGGCCGTAGACGCGAACGTCCTCCGTCGTCTTGTCGTCCACGACCAGGAATCGCGCCACGTGCACCGTATCGAACTTGGCGAAAGGGAAGAGTGCATTTTCGGGATTCACCCGTCCCGGCGCGTGGTTCATGGAGGCGAGCAGCCCGCGAAGCTCCGCTTCGCGCGGCGGATCGATCGGGGCCAGAACCATGAACGTCGACTGCGGTATCATGTGTCGCCGTCTTACTCGAACACTTCGTCGCCGTTCGGCTCGTAGTGAGGCACGGCGTTCATCGAGTGCCGAAACTGCGAGAGCGTCCAATACATCCGTCGGCGCGCCCGGCTCTGATTCCCCAGCGGTCGATGATCGGCGATCGTGTGCCAGGGGTTGTACGAAAGTCGTTTGGCGAAGTCCAGCTGCGCCGGCGAGTTGAACGTCTGCTTGGGCAGGCGCAGCGTGGCCACCGACACGCGTGGCGACAGGCGCTCTGGCCACAGCACCG
>Ga0310811_10014304_pt1 | contig 10341 bp, 11 predicted proteins | sample YCmetagenome_FD_207642 | JGI IMG/M metagenome (GOLD analysis project Ga0310811, IMG submission 207642) | Soil microbial communities from experimental microcosm in Duke University, North Carolina, United States - YC | ecosystem: Engineered > Artificial ecosystem > Soil microcosm > Unclassified ... | reverse complement strand
GATCAGGAGTTTTGGACCTTCGTAGCGTTCATTCGCGATCTCAACCTCGCCGTCGACGAGATAGATCGCGCGCTCCTCGTGATCGGGATCGAGCGGTACGCTGACGCCGGCTTCCGCCGTCACCTCGGTATAGAACCAGGGCGAAACCATCGCGACCGGCGAGGTTATACCGAAGGAGGAGCCGGCGATCACGCGTGCGGTAAAGCCGCGCTCTGAGATCATCGGCAGATCGCCCGCGGCATAATGCTGGAACGACGGCGCGATCTCCTCCTTGCCGGAGGGCAGCGCGATCCAGCTTTGCAGGCCGAGCATCTTCTGCCCGTTCTTGCGCTGCAGATCCGGCGTGCGCTCGGAATGGGCGATGCCGCGTCCGGCGGTCATCAGATTCATCGCGCCGGGCGTGATCTCCTGGATGTTACCTTCGCTGTCGCGGTGCATGATGCTGCCGTCGAACAGATAGGTGACGGTGGCAAGCCCGATATGCGGATGCGGCCGCACATCCATGCCCTTGCCGGAGACGAACTGCACCGGGCCGAAATGATCGAAGAAGATGAAGGGCCCGACCATCTGCCGCTTGCCATGCGGCAGGGCGCGGCGCACGGCAAAGCCGTCGCCGAGGTCGCGGGTGCGCGGCACGATCACCAGATCCAGCGCGTCGCAGGTCTTGGGGTCGCCGAGAACGGGATCTTCGGAAGGTTGCCAGCTCATGTGAGCCTCCTTTGTTTTGTAAGAGCCTAGCAGGAATTATATGATGCGTCGTCATGGCATTGGCCGTACCGACGCTGGCAATCTAGGATGACAAAAGAATGATTCCTCCCTTGAAGATAGGCGTCACGCTGCCGAAACCCGAGTGGCCCGGGATCGAGACCGGGCGTCTCGTCCTGCGGCAGTGGCGCGCCTCCGACGTCGTGCCGAACACCGCGATGCTGTCCGACCCGCTCAGCGGACGCTATATCACCGGCGATGGCAAGCCGATCATCGAACCGTTCAACGGCTGGCGCAATTCCGCGATCATGGCGGGACACTGGGTGCTGCACGGTATTGGCATGTTCGTGGTCGAGGAAAAATCGTCGGGAGCGTTCGTCGGTCGCGTCGGTCCGTTCTTTCCGCCGAGCTGGCCCGGCTTCGAGGTCGGTTGGGGGATAGCGAAGGAGTTTCGCGGCAAGGGATATGCGGTCGAAGCTGCGCGGGCAACGATCAACTGGTCGTTTGCGACCTTCGAGCTGGACAAGATCATCCACTGCATCGACCGCACCAATGCGCCGTCGCAGGCCGTGGCGCGGCGGCTCGGCGCTGCCATCGAGGGCGAAACCACTTTGCTGGGCCGTCCTTCCGATATCTGGGTGACGCACCGGAGCAAATGGGCCGGCTAGTTCACCGAATTTGAACCGGTCGGTGATCTCAATTAGAATCGATGCGGTGAACTCGATCGGACCGATTGGATGTCGCTCGCTGCTGTCGAACTCGCGTTGCGCGCGGCCACCGTGGGCCTGCTCCTGGTGCTCGCCGCCGCGCTGGTCCGCGATTTCAGGCATTCGACGGCCGGCCGGCTGGCCGTCGCGCTGGCGCTCGGCTCTGCCGTGCATGCCATCGTCTGCACCATCGGCTCGCCTTTGGCCGTTTCCGCCTGGCATGCGCCACTGATCGCGCTTTCGACGGGCAATGTCGTGGTGTTCTGGCTGTTTTGCCGTGCGCTGTTTGATGATGCGTTCGCGCTGAGGGCCTGGCACGGGCTGGTCTGGCTCCTTGTCGCCGCCTTCAGCTTTGCCAATGGCCGCGATCAATCTGATTGCGCTCGGCTTCATCGGTCTTGCGGTTGCGCAGACCGTTTCCTCCTGGTCGGCCGATCTCGTGGAGGGACGGCGGCGCTTGCGGGTGTTCATCGTCTCGGCGTCGGCGCTGTATGGCGGGCTCAACGCGGTCCTGCAATTGCAGTCGCTGCGGGGCGAGGCGGCCGAAATCGCCAATGTCGTGAATATCGCGATGCTCGCGGCCATCGTGGCCGTGATCACCGTTGCCATGATGCAAGTCACGGCGCGCGATCTGTTTGCTGCGCCAGAGCAAGCCCCGGCCGCAGCCGCGCCGTCGTCATCCGGGGCGGCCGATCAAAAGCTGATCGACGCCCTGATGCGCCTGATGGCGGACGAGCGCGTCTATCGCCACGACAACGTCACCATCGGCACGCTGGCGACAAAGCTCTCCATCCCCGAATACAGATTGCGGCGGCTGATCAACCAGCGGCTCGGCTATCGCAACTTCAACGTCTTCCTCAATGAGCACCGGATCGCCGAAGCCAAGGCTGCGCTCGCCGATCCCACGCAGGCCGAAGTGCCCGTGATCACGATTGCGATGGATGCCGGCTTCCAGTCGCTCGGTCCTTTTAACCGCGCTTTCAAGGCGACGACCGGGGTCACGCCGAGCGAATATCGCAAACTCAAGGCTCAAGCGGTCTAGGTCATAAGTATATGTAATTTCGGGATATTTTCGAAATCAGTAAGCCGACTGAAGGGTTCGGCGAGGGCGATTTCCAAATCCGGCGAGCGGGCTCACATGGCCCGTGGCTTGTGGCGGGCGAAAGCCAACCGGAGCCCGCCATGACCAGACGAAAGATCGTTCTCATTCTCGCTACGACGACCGCGCTTGCCGCGCTCGCGGCAACCGCCGTGCGCGCCCGCGACGTGCCGAAGGTTGCGACCGGCTTCATCGCCAACGTACTGTGTTCGGAAACCTTCGTCTCCGGGCTCGATCCTGACAAGGACGTGGCCGAGACGATCGCCGCGATGCCCGGTGCCGGCCTGATCAGTTGGGCGATGGCGTATCACGTCGATCGCGCGCGCAAGGATGTCACCGTCAGCCTGCTTGGTCTGGGCCGCAGTCATGCAGTCTATCGCGGCGAACTCGGTTGCTTTCTTGATCACGGCGATGCAGCCGAGTTCGCTTTGCCGCCCGCGGAGAAGTCACCCGCACCGTCGCAGCCCGAGATCGCAGGGCCATCGGTCGTCGCACCGCAAAGCGAGGCGCTTGCCGCCGCGCTCGATCGCGCCTTCACCGAGCCGGCTTCGCCGCCGTTCAAGCGTACGCGGGCGATTGTTGTGATGAAGGATGGCCGCATCATCGCTGAGCGCTATGCCGACGGTATCGGCATCGACACGCCGCTGCTCGGCTTCTCCGCGACCAAGTCGGTGATCTCTGCGCTCGCCGCAATCCTGGTGCGGCAGGGCAGGCTCAGGCTCGATCAGCCCGCGCCGGTCGCAGCATGGGAAAGTCCGGACGATCCGCGCCATGCCATCACCGTCGATCAGCTGTTGCGCCATACCGCGGGCCTGAAGCTCGGAAGTTCGTTGCAGGCATCACTCGGCGCGGCGTTCGAGTCGGTCAACCGGATGAAATTCATGGAACGCGACATGGCGGCCTTTGCCGAAGCGGCGCCGCTTGAAACGCCGCCGGGCAGCGCCTTCAATTATCACGACGGCAATTATCTCATTCTCTCGAAACTCATCCTCGATGCGACCGGCGGCAAGGTCGCCGATGTGTTGCGCTTTGCGCGGACGGAATTGTTTACACCCCTCGGCATGCGCGATGTCACGATCGAATTCGACGGTGCCGGAACGCCGGAAGGATCGAGCCAGATGCTGGCCTCGGCGCGCGACTGGGTTCGGTTCGGCGAACTCTATCTCAACGACGGCATCGCCGGCGGCAAGCGCGTCCTGCCCGAAGGTTTTGTGCGCTACTCCGCGTCGCCAACGCCGAAGGCGGCCGTCGGCTATGGCGCGGGCTTCTGGACCAATCTCGGCGACAGCTTTGGCGCGCGCTACCGCATCGAGCACGGCTGGCCGCGCGATGCGTTCTTTGCCAAGGGATCAATTGGCCAATATGTGATCGTGATCCCCTCCGAGCGCCTCGTGATCGCCCGCTTCGGCCGCACCGCAAACTGGCCGCTCGATGCCGATGGCGTGTCGCAACTAGTCGCCGATGTCGTGGCGGCGACGCACGACAAGGCGAAAGTGGCTGGCCGTAATTAGCGGCTACTGCCTTCCGAGCTGCGTCGCCTTCTCGACACGATCGAAACGCTCCAGCGTCAGGATCGCATCCGCGAGCTGGTCGGCGCGTGAGCTCAGAACCGGGCGCGCCAGCGTCAAAAACTTCTGCTGCATCGCTGCGGCATCCGGGAATGAAGTGGGCTCGCCGGAGGGATCGGCAAACAGCCGCTCATGCACGCCGTCCTCGGTGGTGATCGAGACGCGCGCGCCGAAAGGATGACTGCGGCCGACCTCGAGCCGGTCGTCCTGCACCACGTCGAACTTGTCGGCGAGCGCGTCGACGGCCTTGTCGCCGAGCCGGTCGTAATCGTCCCAGCCGAAGCTGCCCTGGTCGAGCGCCACCGCGCCGGTGAAGAACATCGAGAACTGGCCGCCGACGACCGAGGTCGGATGCCGCTTGGTCGGCGCGTCGCCGGTCAGCGTGATGCCGTTGCGATGCAGGCCGATCTCGACACGCTTGATCTGGTCCGGCGTCAGATTGTGCTCGCGCCGCATGGCGATGATGGCATCCAATGCGGCATGGGTGTAGCGGCAGCTCGGATAGGGTTTGACGCCGATCTTCATGGTCTCATAGGTCGAGCCGAGGCCGGCCACCGCCTTGGCCGGATGCGGATTGTCGCTGTAGCCGACGAGCAGGCCGTGCTTGCCCTCGACTGATTCGGTCGAGCCGACAAAGTCGTTGCGCGCCAGCGTCGCGGCGATCACGCCGTTCATGGCGGCGGCGCCGACCTGGTAGCGCTTGTTCCAGGCGCCGTTGACCAGGAATTGCAGCGAGCCCGCGGCCTGGCTGCCGGAGACGCCGAAAGCGGCGACGATCTGCTTTTGCGACAGGCCGAACAACTTACCAGCCGCCGCCGCGGCGCCGTAGGTGCCGGCGGTCGCGGTCGGATGGAAGCCGCGCGCATAATGCGAGGTCGGGTCGAGCGCGTTACCGAGCCGGCAGCAGACCTCATAGCCGGCGACGATCGCGGTCAGCACGTCGCGGCCGGAGGCGCCGACCATTTCGCCGACGGCGAACGCAGCCGGTACCACAGGGGCGCTTGCGTGCAGGGAGGAGTCTGCGTGCGTATCGTCGAAATCCAGGGAGTGGCCGAGCGCGCCGTTGAGCAGTGCGGCAATCGCCGGCGTCCAGGTTTTGTTGTCGCCGAACACGGTGGAGTCGCCCTTGCCGTCGAGCGCGAGCGCTTCGACCATTTTCAGCAGCGACGGCGTCGATTCCGCATCGCGCCGGGCACGGATGGCACTGCCGAGGAAATCCAGCGTCAGCACCTTGGCGCGCTCCAATACCTCCGGCGGAATGTCCTCGAATTTCAGCTCGGCGACATAGCCTGCCAGCGTTTCCGTTTCATGCGCCATGGCGTTGCCTCGTGTTGTTGCTCGTCATTGCGGGGAGCGAAGCGACGAAGCAATCCAGACTGCTTTCGCGGTAAAAGTCTGGATTGCTTCGCGGAGCCTGTCGTCGGGCCGCGCTGCGCGCGGACCCGTTGGCTCGCAATGACGAGGGATATCCTCGAATAGACCTGCCTCATTTCGTAAAACCGGTCTGGCAGGCCGTCAATGTCCGTCATGGCAGGTCTGCCCTCTGCGTGGCGCTATCCGCGGATAGCCGCCCCGCCAATAGCCGAAAACGCAGGACCAGCAGCGTCGCATAAACCAGCGTACCGAGCGACAGCCCGATCCAGACGCCTTCCGCGCCGAGCGGCGTATGGAAGGCGAGCGCATAGGCCGAGCAAAAGCCGATGACCCAATAGCCGATCGCTGCGAACAGCAGCGGCACGCGGGTGTCGTTGATGCCGCGCAGCGCGCCGGCGGCGATGGTTTGCAGTCCGTCGGTGACGAAAAAGGTCGCGCCGATCACGAGCAGGGTTGCCGCGAGCGTGACGGCCGCATCGGCATGCTCGCTTCCCGCGCCAAGGAAGAAGCGCGCGATGCCAAACCGCAGCAGCAGCACGGCGACCGTCAGCACGACGGCAATGGCAATGCCAAGCCCCATTGCGACCATGCCGGCGCGGTGGACGCCGGCGGCGTCGCTGCGGCCCATGGCCTGGCCGACCCGCACGGTCGCTGCCATGCTGATACCCAAGGGGACCATGAACAGGATCGCGACGACCTGGAGCGCGATCTGATGCGCGGCGAGCGCCGTCGTCGAGATCATGCCCATCAACAACGCAGCCGATGAGAACAACCCGTATTCGAGCAGCAGGGAAATCGAAATCGGCGCGCCGAGGACGGCGATTTGCCGCATCAGGTCCCAGTCGATGCGCCAGAGCCGTACCAGGATGTGATAGCGCTTGAACGGTTCGCGTTGCGTGGCGAACCACAGGCCTGCGAGAAAAGTGCCGCCGTTGACGGTTGCCGTCGCCAGCCCGGCCCCGAACAGGCCAAGCCGCGGCAGGCCGAACTCGCCATAGAGCAACAGATAGACCAGCAGCGCGTTGACGGGGATTGCCGCCAGGGTGATCCAGAGGATCGGCTCCGGCCGGTTGACGGCGCCCATGAAGCTGCGGACGGCGATGAACCACAGCGCCGGCGCCACGCCCCAGACGAGACCAAAGAGATATTGCTGCGCCAGATGCGAGGGCTCCTCGGCCTGGCCGAGCGCTTGCAGGATCTGCTCGCCGCGCAGCGGGAGGATCATGATCGGCAGCGCGACCAGGAGTCCCACCCAGAGCCCCGACCGCAGCGAGCGCCGCACCATGCGCGGGTCGCCCGCGCCGAAGGCTTGCGCCGCGAGCGGCGCGACCGCCGACATCAGACCCATTCCGAAAGTGAAGGCGACGAAATAGATCGTGCCGGCGAGCGCAGCCGCCGCCACAGCGGCATCGCCGAGGCGACCGATGAAGGCGAGGTCGGTCGTCATCATCGCGATCTGCCCAAGCTGGGTCGCCGCCATCGGCGCGGCGAGCTTGATGGTCTCGGCGAGCTCCAGGCCGAGATGGCCGGCCGCCGGCGCGGCTGCGGGCGCGCGCCCGATCTGGTCTGAGGTGGTCATGCGGCCACAATACCACTGTGCATGGCGGAAGGATGGTGTTGCCGCGGAATGTAGGGCGGGCAAAGGCGCGTCTTCCGCGCCGTGCCCACTATTTGCTTCGGTGGCGAGTGTGACACCGCCCACATTGGTCCGCGCCGACGCATGTCATCCTCCGCGTATGTTGGAGGAATGTTCCATGATTGTGATCGACGCGCTATTGGTCCTGGCGATGATGTTCTTTTTATTTCTGCCGATTACCGATCGCAAGACGGTGCAGATGAAGCTCTGCGTGCTATGCGCGCTGCTGGTAGTGTTCGCGGTTTCCGCGACGCGGACGCATGTTTCTCACGTCCAGCTCGCAGGAATCGAATCGACGCGTTGAGTGCGCACTGCTGGATCACTCTGCCTTGCGCCGGGTGACTTCCGGAAAGATCCACATCGCCACCACCATGAATGGTGCGAGCAGCAGGATGGCGAATTTCGGGCCATGCATCCCGATCGCGTCCTCGTAGAAATAGGCAGCGCAGGCGACCAGGAGGACGATGATCGAGAGCCCGGTCTTGATATGAAACGGCATCGGATGCGTCCTTAACTTGCTGCGAAAAGGTGGAGCGGCGAGGCGATGGCGGCGAGCGCCGTCGCTTGAATGGCACCAAGCAGAGCGAGGCCGGCGCGACTGTCACGCCATTGGTCGGGCACGGCCTGAAATGCGGAGGGCGTGAACAGGAAGATCAGCCCGCCCAGCACCACGGCCGAGGTCCAGCGCAGCGACTGATGCGCGAACAGCACCGCGGCGAGCGCAAGCAGAACCACGAGCGCCAGATTGACGACGATGAGCGCTGTGGCCGGCACACCCGCAAGCGCGGCCGGTCGTGCGCTGAGCGGAAACATCCCAACGACTGTAAAAAAGCCGAGGCAGCACACGGCAAAAGCCGCGCCGAACACCAGGAGGGCGAAGCCGTTGGGCTCGATGCCGGCCATTTCGTTCACTCCGCGGGAACGCTGGACGCGGCGTCAAGCCGCGGCGTCCGCGAAGTCTTGCGCATGTTCGTCTTGATGTAACGCGTGCTGTAGCCGTTGAAGAGATGGCCGAGCAGGCCGCGGTCGAGGTCGGACGTGCCGAACAGCCAGTCCATGATCGGGAAGGTCAGGTTCATGTTGCGCTCCATCATGATCGACTGGTCGTGATGGGCGGTGTGGTGGCGGCGAAGGGTGTTCACGAGGGGCACAGTGCCGACGAACCAGTTCTCGTCGACATGGCAGCAGAAATGCATGAATTCGTAGATCAGGTACATCGAGGTCGTGGTGGTGATCAGAAGCCATCCGACATTGGCGGAGATGATGAACCCGGCGACGATGGCGAGCGGGATCGACATCAACGTGAAGGTCGCGAGCGCGTAGGGCGGGAAGAAGGTGACGCGCCAGTCGCGATGGTCGGCAAAGCGCATCTCCTTCTCGGTGAAGAACTGGTGATGCATCAGCGTGTGGCGGTTATAGATCGCGCGGAACGCCTTCACCTGCGAGGGGCGGTGCATCACGAATCTGTGGATCCACCATTCGAAGAAGTTCGCGCCGAGGAAGGTGACGGGAACGATCAGCAGCTCCCAGGTTCTCACATCGCGCAAATTCGCGACGTAGATGTAAAGCGCGCTGAAGCCGATCGCGTAGATGATGAAGACGTGGAGCCAGCCATTGTACCAGCCGGCGACGCGCTCGCGATAAGTCTCGCGGTAGCGGCGTTGGCGATCGGTCATGGGGGTTGAAGCCAGTTCCATCTTCCTCTCCCGGGCGTGAAAAGCGTGCGTGACTTGCTTGGGTGCATCTGATATATCACTAATCTATCAACGGCGCAATCGGCTGTCAAAGCAAGTTTCGGGGAGGAAAAGGGCCATGAAAACCTTTTGCGGGGACCGCACCATCGATGGCGTCACGGCGACCGTCGACGGCAAGCCGCTGGATCAGCGGCTTGATATCCAAGAGTTCACACCGAACGGCTTCGAGTGGAGCTATGAGGGCCCGGAACCGCGGCAGCTCGCGCTGGCGATTTTGGCAGAGCATCTCGGCGACGCCGCGCGGGCAAAAGCGCTGGTCGAGCCCTTCATGAAGGCCGTCGTCGCCAATTTCGACAATGACTGGGAGATGAATTCGGCCGACATCGATGCGGCGCTGGCTACGATCCAGCGGCAGCAGGCGCGGGCGCACTGAGCGGGGGCATTTCGGGTGGGGCTTCAATACAAGGCGGCGGTGCTGCACGCGCCGAAAAATCCGCTCGTCATCGAGACGATCGAGGCGGAGGATCTCAAGGCCGACGACGTGCTGGTGCGCGTCAAGGCGGTCGGGCTTTGCCACACCGACCTCGAAGTGATCGAGGGTGGCTTGCGCAATCCGATGCCGATCGTGCTGGGGCACGAAGCGGCGGGCATCGTCGAGAAGGTCGGCCCACAGGCGCGCGGCGTTGCCGTCGGCGATCACGTCATCCTTTCCTGGAATCCGCATTGCGGGCACTGCTTCTATTGCGACCGCGACTTGCCGATCCTGTGTGAGGATTACCTGCGCCAGGCTCCGCTCGCCGTGCAGTTCGATGGCGCGAGCCGCGCCCGGCTGAAGGATGGCCGCGCGCTGAAACACCTGATGTATCTCGGCGCGCTCGCCGAATATTGCATCGTGCCGGCGCAACAGGCGATCGTGGTGCAGAAGGAGCTTCCATTCGAGCAGGCTTGCCTGATCGGCTGCGGCGTGATGACGGGCGTCGGCGGCGCACTCAACGTCGCCTCCATCCACCATGGCGACACCGTGATGGTGATCGGCTGCGGCGCGGTGGGATTGTCGGCGGTACAGGGTGCGCGGCTCGCGGGCGCCGGTGCGATCATCGCGGTCGATCTCGAGGACGCCAAGCTCGATTTCGCCAAACGGATCGGTGCCACCCATACGGTCAATGTGTCGCGCGACGATGCCGTCGACGCCGCGCGAAAACTGACGCGGGGTCGCGGCGCCGATGTCGTGCTGGAATCCGCGGGCCATCCGCGCGCGTTCCGCCTGAGCACGGAAGCGGTGCGGCCGGGCGGCGAGGTGATCTGGCTCGGCAAGGTCGATGTTGAAAATGATGTGGCATTCCGTTGGGGCTCGCTGATGCAGGAAAAGCGCATCCGCCGCTCCAGCTATGGCGGCGCGAGACCCTTGCGCGACTTTCCCATGCTGGCGCAGGCTGCCCTCGACGGACGGCTGCGATTGGACGAATTGATCACCGCGCGGATCACGCTTGAGCAGGTCAACGAAGGATTCGATGCGCTGAGACGCGGCGCCGCGATCCGCAGCGTGGTGGTGTTTTAG
>Ga0310811_10014303_pt1 | contig 10341 bp, 13 predicted proteins | sample YCmetagenome_FD_207642 | JGI IMG/M metagenome (GOLD analysis project Ga0310811, IMG submission 207642) | Soil microbial communities from experimental microcosm in Duke University, North Carolina, United States - YC | ecosystem: Engineered > Artificial ecosystem > Soil microcosm > Unclassified ... | reverse complement strand
TCGACCATGTCGAGCACACCGTCGTCGAACGGGTCGAACAGCGGTGAGCCGGTACCCGGCGGCTGCGGGGTGTCCGAGTGTGCGCCGCAACCGTATTCGGACTCGACGACATGTCCGTCGGCGGCCAACTCGTTGGCGCACACGCCGAACATCACGCCAAGCGCCCCGGCGAGGGGAACGTAGAAGCCACAGTCGCGGCACACCCGGCGGGTGGACCTGGCCATCGCAGACCCGGGCCCGAAGTCGCCGTCGTGCCATCGTTGCGCGGCGTCGCTGCGGCCCAGTTCGCTGAGCACCTGCCTGCGGCCGAACCCGACCTCGACCGCGACCTCGTCCACCTGTGGATCACCGCTGGCCATGAAGCCGGGGACCAGGCGCGGGTCGTCGGCGAGCGGCGCCAACAGATCGCCGGGGCTCAGGTCGCCGGGCTTGATGCGCTCCTCCCATGGCAACCACTTGGGCGCGAGCAACGCCGTCGGGCCGGGCACCAGGACGACTTCGCTGATCGTGGCGTGGTCCGCGCCGGGCCAGGCGGCCACGACGACAGCCCACTGCCAGCCCCGGTAGCCCGGCATATCGGCCAGAAATCGGTGCGTGGCGGCGGTGGGGTCCTCGAAGCTGGCGCCCAGGTACTCGCCAAGGGTGTCCTCGCCGCTGAACTCGATGATCGCCGCGCGCGCCTGCTCGACGGCGCCCATCAGCACCGCCTCCAGGTCCGGGCGATCTTCGGTATCCACGCTGTCCATCGCCATCAATAGTGCCTGACAGGCGAACGTGGAGCCACACCGGTCGCCTGCATGCCCGCAACCGCCGCGATGGGGGAGAATCGTGGCGTGACCGGATCGCGGCGTGACCCTCGCTACTACCCGCCGCGCCCGCCGTCCGACGAACACCCTGGGATGGCGAACTATCCCAGTGAGCCCGGGGCCGACGGCTATCGCCGACCGCGCAACACAACGCCGAGCAACAACCGGTGGCTGCCGCCGCTCGACGACCGCCGTGCCAGGCAGCACCCCTCGGATCCGCCCCCGCCGACAGCGGGCGCACGGGCGGGGGCGAGTGCGGGCCAGAAAGTCACCGTCACCCGGGCGGCCGCGCAGCGCAGCCGCGAAATGGGTTCGAAAATGTACGGTTTGGTGCACCGCGCGGCCACGGCCGACGGTGCCGACAAGTCCGGCCTGACCGCGCTGACGTGGCCGGTGGTGGCCAACTTCGCCGTCGATGCGGCGATGGCGGTCGCGTTGGCCAACACGCTGTTCTTCGCCGCGGCCTCCGGGGAGAGCAAGGGCAAGGTCGCGCTGTACCTGCTGATCACCATCGCACCGTTCGCGGTGATCGCCCCGCTGATCGGCCCGGCGCTGGACCGACTGCAGCACGGCCGCCGCGTCGCGCTGGCCGCCTCCTTCGTCTTGCGCACCGCGTTGGTGGTGGTGTTGATCGCCAACTACGACGGTGCGACTGGCGGCTATCCGTCCTGGGTGCTGTACCCGTGCGCGCTGGGAATGATGGTGCTGTCCAAGTCATTTAGTGTGCTGCGCAGCGCGGTCACCCCGCGTGTGCTGCCGCCCTCCATCGACCTGGTGCGGGTGAACTCGAGGCTGACGACGTTCGGGTTGCTCGGCGGCACGATGGTCGGCGGCGCGATCGCCGCTGGTGCCGAGTACATGTTCGGCCTGGTCCATCTGCCCGGTGCGCTCTACGTCATCGTCGCAATTTCGCTGGTTGGCGCGGCGCTGTCGATGCGGATCCCCAAGTGGGTCGAGGTGACCGAGGGCGAGGTCCCGGCCACGCTGTCCTACCACGGCCGCAGCGGCGAGTTGCGACGTCATCCAGAACAGCACAAGCCGTCCGCTGAACCGCGACAACCGTTGGGCCGCAACATTATCGCCGCGCTGTGGGGCAATTGCACCATCAAGGTGATGGTCGGGTTCCTGTTCCTTTACCCCGCGTTCGTGGCGAAGTCGCACGACGCCAGCGGTTGGGAGCAGTTGCGCATCCTCGGCGTGATCGGCGCCGCCGCCGCCATCGGCAACTTCGCGGGCAATTTCACCGCTGCACGGTTGAAGCTCGGCTATCCGGCGCTGTTGGTCGTGCGGTGCGCGACCGCGGTCACCACGTTCGCGTTGGCCACCGCGCTGACCGGAAAGCTGATGGTGGCGGCGTTGGCCACCCTGATCACCTCCGCGGCGGCCGCGATCGCGAAGGCCTCGCTGGACGCGTCTCTGCAGGACGATCTGCCTGAGAAGTCGCGCGCGTCGGCGTTCGGCCGGTCGGAGTCGTTGCTGCAGTTGGCCTGGGTGGCAGGCGGTGCGACCGGCGTGCTCGTGTACACCGACCTGTGGGTGGGCTTCACCGCGATCACCGCCGTCCTGATCGTCGGACTGGCACAGACGGTGGTGAGCTACTACGGCGAATCGCTGATACCCGGCTTCGGCGGCAATCGGCCGGTGCTCGCGGAGCAGGAGGGCGGACAGCCCGATCGCGCGGCGGTGGCGCCGGAGTGAAACGCGTCCTCGCCGTGCTGGCGATCGTCGCCATCGTCGCGTCCGTGCTGACCGGTGTGCTGATCTGGCGCCTCGTCAAGGATCCGCCACCGAAACATCCTGTGATCAGCGCCTATTCACACGGGCAGCTGGTCCGTGTCGGGCCGTACCGGTATTGCGCGGTGCTCAACCCGACCGATTGCGACACGCCTCGGACCGATGGCGAACTGAAGGTCGATCCGCGGCACACGGTGCAGTTGTCGGTGCCTGCCGAAATCGCCCGCGCGCCTTGGGTATTGGTGCGGTCCTACGAGGGCGCCGATGTCGTCGACGAGTTCCGGCCGGACACCAAGCTCGCAGTAACCATTCCGACGGTGGATCCGCACCGCGGCAAGCTGTTCGGCATCGCCGTGCAACTGCCGACGCTGGTGCGCGACGAAGCGGGTAATGAGTTCCCGGTGCCGCACGCGGAGTGGTCGGTGCGGACCGTCTGGCCCTAGCCCGCGCCGTGCCCTGCGGGCACGCGTTCACCCTCGCGCGTCGGGCCCGGCGGGGTGCCGTCACCGAACGGCCTGCCGCCCAACGCTTCCCGGCCGTGTGGCGTCAGCCAATTCGACAAATCCGGCCCCTTGGGCACGACCTGAGTCGGATTGATGTCCTTGTGCACGATGTAGTAGTGCTGCTTGATCTGGACGAAATCGGTGGTGTCGCCGAAGCCTGGCGTCTGGAACAGATCCCTGGCATACGCCCACAACACCGGCATCTCCGCCAGCTTCTGCCGGTTGCATTTGAAGTGTCCGTGGTAGACGGGGTCGAAGCGGGCCAGCGTGGTGAACAACCGAACGTCCGCCTCGGTGATGGTGTCGCCGACCAGATACCGCTGGTTCTCCAGCCGGTCGGAGAGCCAGTCGAGTGCGGTGAACAAGCGGTCGTAGGCCTTGTCGTAGGCGTCCTGCGACCCTGCGAAGCCGCAGCGGTACACGCCGTTGTTGACCTCGGTGTAGATGCGCTTGGCGACCTCGTCGATCTCGTCGCGCAACTCCTCGGGGTACAGCACCGGGGCGCCTTCGCGGTGAAACTTCGACCACTCGGTGGAGAAGTCGAGCGTGATCTGCGCGAAGTCGTTGGTGACCACCTCGCCCGTCGCCACCTCGACGACCGCAGGCACGGTGATGCCCTTGGGGTAGTCGGGGAACCGCTTCAGGTAGGCGTCCTTGAGCCGGGGGATCTTCAGCACGGGGTCGACCCCGCCGGGGTCCAGGTCGAACGTCCAGCTGTCCTCGTCGTGCGTCGGGCCGCAAAAGCCAATGGACAGCACGTCTTCCAGGCCGAGCAGGCGGCGCACGATGATCGTGCGGTTGGCCCACGGGCAGGCCCGCGCGACGATCAGCCGGTAGCGGTCAGGTTCGACGGGATACCCGTCGCGCCCGTCGGCCGTGATACGCGTGGTGATGTAGTTGGTGTCGCGGTTGAACTCGCCACCGCCTGCGACATATGGCATGCCACCAGCATGCCCCTGCCGAACGTTCCTTACCGCTCGATATTTCGTCGATTTTTCGAGCGGTAAGGAACGTTCGCGCGAGGACCACCGCTAGTTCACGCAGCGGTTGTCTTCTTCCTTCTTGTTCTTGCCGTTAAAGATCGACGTGATCACCTCTTCAGCCTGGTGAATCACCTGGTCGATCTTCGAGCATTTGGTCTCCTCAAGCGGCCTGGCGTTGGCCGTGCCCGCGGTCAGGCCCGCTGCCGCGGCGCCGAACACCACAATGGCGATGGCGCGCATGATGACTGCCTTCATAAGTGTCTCCTTGTCCGATGGGCCGCACCCTGTGTTCGGCCCTCGGAGACACCCTCTCCGCGCAGGCGCCATCGCCCATCGGGAGGAAATACCTATATTGCGCGAGAACTACGCGAGAACTAAGCGTCGAGTTCGCTTGCGACGGCCCGCACCACCTCGGAGACCCGACGGGCCACCTTGCGGTCCGGGTACTTGCCCTTGCGCAGCTCAGGCTGCACGGCGCTCTCCAACAGCGTGATCATGTCCTCGACCATGCCGTGCAGTTCGTCAGGCGTGTGCTTGTGCTCGGCGGCCGCGGCCTCGCGCCGGGTGCGCGTCAGGCTCGGCGGCGAGTCGAGGATCTTCAGGCTCAGCGCCTGCGGACCGCGACGGCCTGCGGCCATGCCGAATTCGACCTTCTGGCCCGCCTTCAGCGCCTCGACGCCGGCCGGCAACGCAGAGGACCGGACGTAGACGTCCTCGCCGTCCTCCTGCGACAAAAAGCCGAAACCCTTCTCGGCGTCGTACCACTTAACCCTGCCGGTCGGCACTGGTCTCACCCGCTTGTCTCTAAACAATGACTACATAAGGAAAGCGTCCCGCCTGCGCCGGGACGCGTTTAGCTGATCTTACTCGGAGCCCAGCCCCGTCATCACCCCCTTTACTCGGTAGGCTTGAACGACCGCTGGAGGGAAGATGCGCCTGATTCTGAACGTCATTTGGCTGCTGTTCGGCGGCTTGTGGCTGGCGCTTGGCTACCTGCTGGCCGCGCTCATCTGCTTCGTCCTCATCATCACGATCCCGTTTGGATTCGCCGCCCTGCGCATCGCGGTGTACGCGTTGTGGCCGTTCGGCAACACCATCGTCGAAAAGCCGGGACCGCGGCCCGGTGCGCTGATCGGCAACATCATCTGGATCGTCCTGTGCGGGATCTGGCTGGCCATCGGCCACATGCTCACCGCCATCGCGATGGCCGTCACGATCATCGGCATCCCGCTGGCGCTGGCCAACCTCAAACTGATTCCGGTGTCGCTCATGCCGCTCGGCAAGGAGATCGTCCCTGTCGATTCCCTCAAGTCCCCGATGCGAGCCGCCGCATGACGATCATCGAGCTCGGTGTGCCCTCGGTGCAGCGCCCCGTCAGGGGGATGCCCACCGACGGACCGATGGTCGACACCTTCGGCCGCGTCGCCACCGACCTGCGGGTGTCGCTGACCGACCGCTGCAATCTGCGCTGCACCTACTGCATGCCCGCCGAGGGCCTGGACTGGCTGCCCGGCGACCAGCTGCTGCGCACCGACGAGCTGGCCCGGCTGCTGCGCATCGCCGTCACCAGGCTCGGCATCACCAGTGTCCGGTTCACCGGCGGCGAGCCGTTGGTGGCCAAACACCTCGAGGATGTCGTCGCGGCCACCGCCTCGCTGCGGCCCCGCCCCGAAATCACGTTGACCACCAACGGAATTGGGCTCGACAAGCGGGCCGCCAAGCTGAAGCAAGCGGGGCTTGACCGGATCAACGTCTCGCTCGACACCGTCGACGCCGCGCGCTTCGCGCACATCACCCGTCGCGACCGACTGCATGACGTATTGAAGGGACTCGAGGCCGCGAAGGCCGCCGGGCTCGACCCGGTGAAGGTGAACGCCGTGCTGGACCCCGTCACCGGACTGGACGACGCCGTCGCGCTGCTGAAGTTCTGCCTCGAGCACGGTTACCAACTGCGCATCATCGAACAGATGCCGTTGGACGCGGGCCACGCGTGGAAACGCGGGCAGGCCATCGCCGCCGACGAGGTGCTGGCCGTGCTGCGCCGCCATTTCGATCTGCGACCGGACCGGGCGCCGCGCGGTTCGGCGCCCGCCGAGCTGTGGGACGTCGACGGCGGCCGGGGCAAGGTCGGCGTCATCGCGTCGGTCTCACACGCGTTCTGTGCGGCGTGTGACCGCACCCGGCTCACGGCCGACGGCCAGATCCGCAACTGCCTGTTCGCCCAGCACGAGACCGACCTACGACGCCTGATGCGCTCGGGCGCCGACGACGACGCCCTTGCGGCCGCCTGGCGCGCCACCATGTGGGTCAAGGCCGCGGGCCACGGCATCAACGACCCGGACTTCGTGCAGCCGGACCGCCCGATGAGCGCGATCGGCGGCTGACGTGGCGGTGAAGGTGACGGTCCGCTACTTCGCGGCCGCGCGCGCGGCCGCCGGATTCGACGACGAGATCATCGGCGTCGCGCCGGGCACCACCGTCGGCGCGCTCGTGCAAAACCTGAGCGACAGGGACCCCGCACTCGCGACAGTGTTGAGCCGATGCTCTTACTTATGCGACGGAATTGCGGTGCGCGACTTGGGAATGACGTTGAGCGACGCTCAGACAGTCGATGTTCTTCCCCCATTCGCCGGTGGCTAATGGTGATTTGCATCACATCACGGAATGGTCACAAGATGACCACGAACCGTTACCTGTGAAAATGCACCTGCGGAAACACGTTGGCGTCTTGGGGATTTAGAGCTTTTTTATGATTTGCCTGTACCCGAATCGCCGAGCTCGTCAAAAGGTGACGTGACCAACGCGACCCGTTAGCGTTCAGTCCCAAGCCATCGACCCTTAATCGTTTGGCCCTCCGTGTCCACCCGCGCCGAGCTCCATCCGTTGGACACGGAACAACGACGAACAACTTGGATGGAGGCGGGGGACCCACCGGTCCACCGAACTACACAGGACCAGGAGCCGCTTGCGGCCCCTTGGGGTGAAGCCGTGCCTAGCACGGCCGGGCAACCTCTCCAGCCCGAACCCGACAGCTGACCTCGTAGGCGTGCATAAGAGAGGACCTAGCGCACCTATGAGTGGACGGCACCGCAAGCCCACTACATCGGCAGTAAACGTCGCCAAGATCGCCTTCACCGGCGCGGTCATCGGCAGCGGAAGCCTCGCCCTCGCCGGGCAAGCTGGCGCCGCCACCGACGGTGAATGGGACCAGGTCGCCAAGTGCGAATCGGGCAACAACTGGGCCATCAACACCGGCAACGGCTATCAGGGCGGACTGCAGTTCTCGCCAGGCACCTGGGCTTCGCATGGCGGCGGCCAGTACGCGCCCGCCGCGCACATGGCCACCAAGGAAGAGCAGATCGCCGTCGCCGAGCGCGTCCTCGCCACTCAGGGCAAGGGCGCATGGCCGGTCTGCGGTCGGGGCCTTTCCGGCGCCTCGCCGCGCAACGTTGTCGAGCCGCAGCCGCTCGACAACCCCGATGTGAACGGCGAGCTTCCTCCCCCGATCGATCCGTTCGCTCCCCCGCCGCCGCCCGACTCCGCGCCGATCGACGAGCTGTCGGCGCCGCTGCCCGACGCACCGCCGCCACCGCCCGCGCCGCTGGACGCGCCGCTGCCGCCTCCGGAGCAGGCGCCCATCGTCGACGCTTCGCTGGACGCGCCGCTGCCTCCTCCCCCGCCCGCCGACGCACCGCCGCCGGTGGACGACACGATCGTCGCGCAAGCCGCCGACTGGGACCACGCCAACGCTCCGGCACCTGCCGATCAGCCCGAGCTGTGGGCCCTGCACGCGCCTGCTCCGCTCGACCCCGTACTGCCGCCGCTTCCGCCCGCCCCACCGGCTCCCCCGGCGCCGCCCGCGCCGGGGGCCGTGGCGGCACCCGCGCCCGATCCGTTGGCTCCGCTCAACGCGGTCAACATCCCAGGTCCGGCTTTCGACGCTGCGAACCAGGCAGTAACCGACCCCGCGGCGGTGCCCGCGGCCCTGCCGACGCCGCCGGACGGTGTCCCGCACCTGGCGAGCCCGGACGCGCTGCCGCCCGGCTCGACGATGGACCCGAGTGCAAATGGCACCGACAGCCCCAACGTCAGCTACCTCAAGGATCTGTGGCAAGCGGTTCAGAACCATGACATCAGCGGTAAGGAAGCGTTGATCATGGGGCTGTCGCAACGTGGGATGAACACGCCGTACCCAGAGGGTGGTCCTGGCCCCAACGTGCCGACCGCCCCGGCTCCTCCGGTTGATCCGGCAGCGCCACCGGCGCCCGGTGCACCGGTCCCGCCGCCGGCGCCGGTTCCTGGCGCACCGATTCTGCCGCCCGCCTAAGCGGTCAGGCCGAGTTCACCCACTCGTCGGAACCGTCGGCGAAGTACTGGTGCTTCCACACCGGTAGCCGCGCCTTGACGGTGTCGACGAGCCGCGCGCACGTCTCGAACGCGGCGGCCCTATGGTCCGCGGCGACGGCAGCCACCAGCGCCGCGTCGCCGATCTGAAGCGTGCCGATGCGGTGGCTGACCGCGATCGCCCGCACACCATGACAGTTGTCAGCGATCTCGGCGACGACGTCCGCGAGAGTCTGCTGCGCAGAGGGGTGCGCGGAGTACTCCAACCGGATCACGCCGCGGCCGCCGTCGTGATCGCGCACCACACCCGCGAATCCCACGACGGCTCCGGCGGATTCGTGCGACACCAGCGCCTCGTACTCCGACAGCTCGATCGGCTGCTCGGTCAGGTCGACGCGTAAAACGACAGCGGTCATCGGGTGTGGTCCTTACCGCCGAGTTGATCGAGCGCGTGCTCCAGGACATCGTCGAGCACCCCGAGGCCGTCTTTGACGCCGCCGGTGGAACCCGGAAGGTTCACGATCAGTGTGCGGCCCCTGACGCCGCATACACCGCGGGACAGCACCGATGTCGGCACGTGCGGCAGTCCCGAGCGCCGGATCGCATCGGCAAGGCCGGGGATCTGGTAGTCGACGATGTCCGCGGTCGCGTCGGCTGTGCGGTCCGTCGGCGAGATGCCGGTGCCGCCGGAAGTGATTATCACATCGACGTTTTCGCCGATCGCGGCGAACAGCGCCTTGACCACACCGGAGCCATCCGCGACCACCACAGGCGCAGGCGTCGTGATGCCCTGCCCGTTGAGCCAGTCAACGATGATCGGCCCGGTGCGGTCCTCGTAGACGCCCGCCGCAGCGCGCGTCGAGGCGATCACCACCCGGCCGGATCGCGTCATCAGCGGGTCCATAAGCCGGTCTTGCCGCCCTCTTTGCGGAGCACCCGGATGTCGTCGATGCGCGCGGCGGGGTCGACGGCCTTGATCATGTCGAACAGCGTCAGCGCGGCGACGCTGACGGCGGTCAGCGCCTCCATCTCCACGCCGGTGCGGTCGGTGGTGCGCACAGTCGCGGTGATGTCGATGCTGTCGTCGCCGATCTCGAAGTCGACGTCGACTCCGGTGAGCGCGAGTGGATGACACAGCGGGATGAGGTCGCTGGTCCGCTTGGCGGCCAGGATGCCCGCGATCCGCGCGGTGGCCAGCGCGTCGCCCTTGGGCAGTCCCCCGGATGCGATCAGGGCGACGACCTCGGCGGTCGTGTGGAAGGTTCCTGCGGCGACGGCGGTGCGCTTGGTGGCGTCCTTAGCCGTGACGTCGACCATGTGCGCCGCGCCCGACTCGTCGAGGTGCGAAAGACGGCGCGGGGGGTCGGTCACCGCTACTTGTTGACCACCGTGACGGGATGGACGTAGGGCAGCTCGTCGGCAGGCTGCGGGAATTCCAGCTCACCGAAAGGCGACAGCGCGCCGGTGCGGTCGGTGGCCAGCTCGCTGACCGCGTGATCGTCATCGCCGTTGACCTCGGGCCAGCCCGGGTCGACGTACTGCTTCTTCTGCGCCTTGTTCTCAGCCACGTGGATATTGTGGCAGGCGCCGCGACCAGTGGCGACACCGGCAGCCTGCTTTACGCTGGTCAGCAATGACCGAAACTACTCCGGGCATGCCGCTGGGCGCCTGGCTGGCCGAGCTTGACGATGAGCGGCTGATCCGGCTGCTCGAGCTGCGGCCCGACCTCACCCAACCGCCGCCCGGCACGATCGCAGCGCTGGCAGCCCGCGCGCAGGCCAGGCAATCGGTCAAGGCCGCCACCGACGGGCTCGACTTCCTGCGGCTGGCGGTGCTCGACGCGCTGCTCGTGCTGCATGCCGACACCGCGGCCGTCCCGCTCTCCAAGCTGCTGGCTCTGATCGGTGACCGCGCGGGAGAGCACACCGTCACCGCCGCCGTCGACGATCTTCGCCAGCGCGCGCTGGTGTG
>Ga0310811_10014302_pt1 | contig 10341 bp, 9 predicted proteins | sample YCmetagenome_FD_207642 | JGI IMG/M metagenome (GOLD analysis project Ga0310811, IMG submission 207642) | Soil microbial communities from experimental microcosm in Duke University, North Carolina, United States - YC | ecosystem: Engineered > Artificial ecosystem > Soil microcosm > Unclassified ... | reverse complement strand
GTCCGATCGCGTCTTCGCCCAAACGCCCGGACTGCGCCGTCCCGCCGCGACCGGGAGTGGTGAAATCCGCGGCCGCCTCGCTGATTCGGCGAGCGGACGCGCCGTGACCGGCGGTTCGGTGACACTCCGCCGTGCCGGCGATTCGAGCTTCGCAAGCGGCGCGCTGCCAAAGGAAGACGGCTCGTTCCGCATCGATGGACTCGTGCCGGGTCGCTACACGCTGCGCGTTCGTGCCATCGGGTTTGCGCCGGCCATTCGCAACGACGTCGTCGTCACCGCGGAGAAACCGACCGTCGACGTCGGCGTGGTCACGCTGAACCCTACGGCGGCCAAGCTCGATGCCGCGCAGGTTGTCGCCGAGCGTGAAGAGGTCGTGCTGGCACCGGATCGCAACAACTACAGCGTCAAGAACATGACCGTTGCCAGTGGTGGCACCGCGGTCGATGTGCTGCGCAACATCCCGCTGGTCGAGGTGGACGGCTCGAACAACGTCAGCCTTCGCGGAAATGCAAACGTCGTGATTCAGATCAACGGCCGATCGACGCCGCTCAAGGGTGATCAGCTCGGCGCGTTCCTCGCGCAGCTTCCCGCTGGTACGGTGAAGAATGTGGAGGTCGCGACCAATCCGTCGGCCAAGGATGACCCCGAAGGCACTGCGGGCATCATCAACATCGTGCTCAACCAGGAAGCGGAGCTCGGGTTGAGCGGCGGAGTATCTGGTGGCACCGCGTCCACTGGACAGGTGAACGTCAACGGGAATGTCGGCAAGCAGCAGGGCAAGTTGACGGTCTTCATGTCCGGCAGCGTCTACCGCGATCATCGGGACATGGACGGTACGATCTCGCGCACCAATCTCGTCATCCCCGTGCCCGCCTCCACGAAGACGAACCTCGATGGGACGCAGTCACCGCTGTCGGGCGGAGGCACGGTGCGGACCGAGTATCGCTTCACGCCGCGCAATACGCTGTCACTCGACGGATTCCTGTACGGCGGGCGATACGGCGGCGACAACGCATCGAAGTATACCGATCTCGACGCGGCGGGCGCGGTGATCGGGATGTTCAACCAGTACAACTCGCAGACCTCGAGAAATCTCTCGCAGGACTACGACGTCACCTTCCGTCGCTTCACTGAGAAGAACGCGCCGTTGTTCTCGACGGAATTCGAGTACTCGAACAACTACAACACCAACGACGTCGATCTCTCCGGCAACGTCCTCAAGTCGGATGCGTCCACTCCCGCGGCGATCGCGACGGAGCGGGATCATATGCTGGGCAAGTATCCGTACCTGAACTGGAAGACGGACCTCACGCGACAGTTCGGCACCGCGACCAAGCTCGAGGCCGGGCTCAAGGGAACTCGTCGAACGATGTCGACCGACTTCGACGCTGCGTACCTGAATGCCGGAACGGGTGCGTACGAACCGGTGGCGTCCCGCGCGTCGGCGTTCTCGTATCGCGAAGACATCGGTGCGGCCTACATGCTGCTCTCGAACAAGATCGACAAGGTCCAGACCCAGGCGGGCCTGCGACTCGAGGACGCGGCGACCTATCTCGACCTGAAGACGGTCGACGAGCAGTTCAACCGTCGCTACGCCAGCGCGTATCCGAGCGCGATCCTGTCGTACAACTTCACGCAGCTGCGGCAGGCGAAGGTCAGCTACTCGCGACGCGTGAGCCGTCCCAATCCCTTCCAGCTTAGTCCGATCGAGAACCGCCTCGATACGCGCAACGTCTTTCGCGGAAACCCGGGTCTCCGCGCCGAATACACCGATGCAATCGAGTTCGGGTATCAGGAAGCGCGCTCGTGGGGCTCGGTCCAGTTGAGTCCATACCTGCGGCGTACGTCGCACGCGGTGCGGAACATTCAGTTCGTCGATTCCACGGGCGTGTCAGTGAGCACGTTCGACAACGTCGCGAGCACGTTCACCATCGGTTCCGATCTGAATCTGAATGCGCGCCACGGCCCGCTGCAGCTGGGCGGCGGTGGCAGCCTGTATCGCTACAAGAGCGACGCGTCGAACCTCAGCGGCAACCTGTCGGCGCGCGCCGTCGTGTGGTCGGCGAGAACGAACGCCACCTGGACCTTCTCGAAGCGCGCCGATGCCCAGGCGTTCGCGTTCTATCGCGCTCCGTTCGCCACCGAGGGGGGATCCCAGATCGCGTCGGTCTCGATGAATCTCGGGGCCCGCTACAAGGTCTGGGGCGATCAGGGCAACATCTCGCTGCGTGTCTCCGATCCGTTCAAGATGCAGAAGTTCGGCTACCGCACCGCCAACGGAACCGTGATCGAGTCCGCCGAGCGCTTCTTCGGTACGAGAGCGGTGTTCATCACGGTATCGCGCAACTTCGGCAAGGCGCTCAAGCTGCAACCCAAGCAGCAGGATCCTGACGCGACTGCGCAGACGACGCCCACTCCGCCGTAACCTTCACGCGGCCTCGAGCGATTGTAGGCGACCGAACGCTAGAATCGTGCGCCAAACGAAAGCACGAGGCTGACCTCGTTGTGCGTTTCCTGATCGAACGGAGCCACCGGCGACTTGTAGCAGAGGATGTTCTCCCGAGCTTCGAGTCGCACGGTGGAGCGGCGGTGCTCGTACGCCGCGCCGCCGCTGGCGTACGGCGCGATGCACGTGCCGCTGACGAGCGACGGTGATTGGAAGTCGTACGCGCGGCCGCCAACGCCTCCTCCGACAAACGGCACGAGCGCACCGTCGGTAGGCTGCTGGCCTCGAAACGCTCGTTCTACGCCGATGTTGTAGACCCAGACGTCAGCGTGCCGCGTGTCGACGGCGTATTTACTCTGCGACGGCTGCCAGCTGAACAGCCCAACCGCGTCGATGGTCGGGGTGAGCCGAAGAGCCAGCTGCCCCCCGACGATCGGCGCCGAGTTGAAGTCCAGTCGATGCGATCCGAGAGGGATCGCCACGCCAGCCACGGGTCTGATCTCCCAGGTCTCTGCGGTTACCTGCGTGCCAGCGAGCCGGGCAATGACGACGAGCGCGAGCGCTGCCCAGGACATTGAGCATCTCATAACGTCTCCAGTCGCGAACCACCCGATTGTACGCAGATCGAGGGGACGGCCGCAGTCAGGGAACGTCTTTCCGTCGTACGGAAAACGCCGATGCAGATCGCACTCCGCATGTCACGGACACACCGGCCAGCGGCATCGGGAGATCCCCGAAATGCGGTCGGGGATCCGGTGGGCTCGGTTCCGCATCTTTACCGACTCGCCGTCGCCGCGCCTGTCCCGATCTTTTGATTGTCAGACCGCGTTGTCACAACGCGGTTCGCGATCATTCATCGAAGTCAGGCAAAAACCATATGTCCAGTCAACACGCTCGCACGCCGATCGTCGTCACCCACAATGGGGGACTCAGCTTCGTCGCCGAAATTGGATCACACCGGGTTGTGGTCGATCAGCCCGTGCACGCCCACGGTGAGGACCGCGGTCCGGCGCCGATCGACTTGCTCGGAGCCGCGCTCGGGACGTGTACCGCGCTCTACATTCATCAGTTCTGCGAAGCGCGTGGGTTGGATCATGAAGGGTTCCGCGTCGAAGTCGAGCGGCACGGCCTATCGAACCCGAGCCGCGTCGGTCGATTCATCGTCCGGGTGGTTCTTATGAGCGACATCCCGGAGGAGTATGCGTCGATGCTCGAGCGCGTCGTGCGGAGCTGTCCGGCGCACAACACGCTGACCAGCGGCGCCACCGTCGAGGTCGCGATAGAGAAGGCCGTCGCGGTAGAGTGAGCGACGGATCCGGCGTCAGGCCGAGCGCTGTAGCTCGGCCAGCGCCAGCGCGTCGGTAATCTCGGGAGTCACGTTGTCCGCTCCGATCTCGTCGAGCGCTCCCGAGCTACTGAGTGCGGCCAAGGGTTGGGCCTGCACGTCCGCGAGGAGAACGGCGCATCCGTCCGCGCGACTCCGACGGACGACATCTCTGAGCATGTGAATGCCCGTCGAGTCGAGCGCGTGCACGCCACGCATGCGGATGATCAACACTTTCGGATGCTCGGCGAGGTGATCGAGCGTCTCTCGGAATGTCTCGACGGCGCCGAAGAAGAACGGGCCGTCGATCTCGAACACACTCACGCCTTTCGGGATCGACTGCCGCCAGGGCTCGGCGGGGTCGAGCGACAGATCGTCCTCGATCCCGCCCGACACGATGCTGACGTTGGTCACCGTGGCCATGCGGCGGATGAAGAGAAACGCGGCGAGCACCATGCCGACCGCGATCGCGACGGTGAGATCGACGAGCACCGTGAGACCGAACGTCGTGAGCAGGACGGCGACGTCACTCTTCGGCGAGCGCAGCTCGACGCGAAAGGTTCGCCACTCACTCATGTGGTAGGCGACGATCACGAGGATCGCGGCGAGTGTCGCGAGCGGGATCAGCGCGGCGTAGCGACCGAAGAAGAGCGTGATGAGGAGCAGCGTGAGCGCGTGCGTCATTCCGGCGACGGGCGTGCGTCCGCCATTTTTGATGTTCGTCGCCGTACGAGCGATGGCGCCGGTGGCCGGGATTCCGCCGAATAACGGCGACGCGATGTTCGCGACGCCCTGCGCCACGAGCTCCATGTTCGATCGATGACGCCCACCGATCATTCCATCGGCGACGACGGCGGACAGGAGCGATTCGATCGCCGCCAGCATCGCGATCGTGAAGGCCGGGCCAACGAGCGCGGTAACTTGGGCAGCCGACAGGTGAGGCAACTGCGGATGCGGAATCGCGGCGTTGAGCTCGCCGAAGCGCGTGCCGATCGTTTCAACCGGCAGGTGCAGAGCGCGAGCGGCAACCGTCGTGACGATGAGTGCAACGAATGGCCCCGGAATCCGCTGCGTCACCTTCGGCCACACGACGATGATCGCCAGGGCCATCGCGGCGACGCCGATGGCCGCCGGCGTGAACGCCGTCGCATGCTCGATGAACGCCGACCACTTGTCGATGAACTCCGCGGGCACGGCCGCCATTCGGAGGCCCAGCAAATCCTTGATCTGACTCGAGAAGATGATCACGGCGATGCCGCTGGTGAACCCCGTGATCACCGGACGCGGAATGAACTTGATCGCGGTCCCGAGCTTCGCGAATCCCATCACGACGAGCAGCACGCCCGCCATGAGTGTCGCGACCGTGAGACCGTCGATGCCGTACTTCTGCACGATGCCGTAGACGATGACGACGAACGCGCCCGTCGGTCCGCCGATCTGAACGCGGGAGCCGCCGAGCGCGGAGATCACGAAGCCGGCGACGATCGCCGTCCAGAGTCCGCGACCGGGGGTGACACCGCTGGCGATCGCAAATGCGATTGCCAGCGGCAACGCTACGATGCCGACGATGACACCGGCCGTGAGATCACGAACGAGCTGCGCACGGTCGTAGTCCCGCAGCGTCGAGGCCAGCTTCGGGACGAGCATTGGCTAGCCGACTAGCTCGTTGGGCTGCACCGGTCGCACGAAGATGTCCACCGTCAGCCACACGACGCGCGATATGGGAATGATGAACACCATGACCAGCAGTACTCCAGCGGGAATCGCCCACGTCATGGTATCCCACGGCACGTTCGGCCACATCGAGACGATGGTGATGAGCAGCACGATCGCGAAAAAGAATTCGCCCATCAGCAGCCCGAAGAACATCGCGCCGGAGAAATAGTTCTCGTCGCTGCGCTCGAACCGGAAGTTGCACGACTGGCAACGGCGGAGAACGGCGCCCGTCCATTTCATGACGGCGCCGTTGCCGCAGTGCGGGCAGCGGAGCCGCGCCACGCGTCCGAGGAGACGGAGCGCGTCGGACGTGGAGGGCATGTGCAGTGGACTGTCGGTCGTTCTTTTACGCAAGGATGGCATGACTACGGGCTGCGATTGGCGATGGTGCCGCGAGCAGCGTTTCAGCTGCGCGGAGGAATCCGTCGACGTCGAGGTGTGGTTCGACCATCGACTGCACGGCGCAGCCTTTGATGAAGCTCACGGCGACGGCGGCGAGATCCGCGGCGACGACTCCGTCGAATCGGTCTGGGTCGGCGGCGATGACGGCTTCCGCCATCGGGCGGAACGCCTCGCGATAGCGATCCAGCTCGCGCTGCATGCGCGCGCGAACGGGCCGATTCCACATCCCCTCGTTCCAGAACTCGAAGAACAGGCGATTGCGCTTCGGCTCGGTCGAGAGTCGCGCCATCTCCTGGCGGAGCAGGGCCACGAGCCGATCGTGCGGGTTCGGGATCTCGGCGATGTCGGGGCCGACGGAGAGCGCGGTCGTCTTCTCCAGAACCCAGTCGAGCAACGCGAGCACGAGCCGGTCCTTCGTGCCGAAATGGAAGGCGACCAGGCCCGTGCTCATGTCGCCCTTGCGCGCGACATCACGAATCGTGACGGCGCGCAGCCCACCGCGTGTCGCGAGCTCGAATGCTGCCGCGACGATCTGCTCGCGCCGTAGCGCCTCGGCGATCTTCGTTCCAGGCATGGGCGACACCGGGTGGAAGGATGGGCGGCGAGCCGCCATTGGACATACGTTCAATGTAGGGCCGTGTCGTATTGAACGGTAGTTCAATACAGCGGGTAGTGCGCTGCGAACGCGCGACCGTCCCAATCAGCGTGGCGTACGCCGTCGATAGGGCGATCGCGCTGATCGTCGAAACAACGAGAAGGGCTAATGACGAGGCGGGATCATTGTAGGCCCACATCCGAATCGCCATGCCGGATACGGCGCAGGCGAGCAGGGCCTGCGTTCCGGCGAACGCATACGCATTCCGCGAGGCCCACGGCGCGCGGCTGAGCAGCCCGATCCCGGTCGTCACTCCGAAGGGAATGATGAATCCCAGGTCCATGAGCCGCACCAACCAGAACCCGGTGGGATGTTCGACGTACTCGACCGTTGGTCCATCGATCGCCACCAACAGGAGGCTTGCCAACCACGCGATGGCGAACGCTCCATTCACGACGAGGAGAAGTACGCCGTACGCATTGGCAACCGTCGACGTCAGGTTGGCGATTCGTACGGACCACAGCTCGTGCCAGGCGCGCCAAACCAACCACCCTCCGACCATGACGAGCGCGAGGTAGAGCAGAAAGAATCGCTCGTTGTTCCCGTCATATCGCGCGTAGTCGGGCACCAGCACGAACTGCACGTATGTGTAGAGGGCATACCCCGCGGGCCCGATCCCAACGGCAGGCGCGAGTCGGCTGCCGCGCCACCAGAGAACGCCGGCAATGAATGCCATCGGCGCGGCGAGATACAGCGACGTCAGCTCTCCGCCCAGCAGCTGCGTCTCCATGTTGGCCGATTCGCGAAAGCGAATGACGCCCAGCATGAGCGGTCCAAGTATGGAGTTGACTGCGATGCCGACGCCGAGTGCCATCGACGCCAGTCCGGTGGTGCGTTCACGTCGCATTGTCGCCTCGGCTGCGATCTGACGCGCAAAGCTGCGACGGGTCGATCGGTTGGTCAGTCAGGCGTCCGCGCGCGGACTGTCAGGTGTTCGCTGACACGAGCGGCGCTACTTCAGTTTGACGATCGCGGCGGCCCACTGCGGGGCATCGGTGTCTTCCTGAAAGATCTTGTCGACGTCGACCACGACTCCGGCGCCGCTCCGCTGGATCGCGAGCCGGTCCATGTTGCGCGTCGCTCGGCCGCTGTCGGCGATGTAGTCGCCGGTCGCGGTGAACTTGGAGTGATGCTTCGGGCACTGGAACGTGTGCTCGCGATCGTCCCACTTCAGAGCGGTGTTCTGGTGCGGACAGGAGAGCGCGAATGCGTACACGGCATCCTGCCAACGAACGAGGATCACGTCGTTGTCCTTATCGATCTGGGCGCCGTCGGCGGCGGGAATCGCGTAGCTGTGCATGGACCCAACGGAGCGTTTCGACTCGACGAATTCCATGGGCATGGCGAACGCGGCCGTCTTACTCATGCCAACGGCGACGAGCGCACCGGCCACACTGAGAAAGCTGTCGCGCAGAAACCGCCGCCGGCTCGTCGGAACGAAGCAGTCGTGCTGGTCGCAATCGTCGTGGGTGAGTTCTTCGTCGGACATGACAACCGGATTGATTGGGGAATGGACACCAGAACGACCACGGAGCTTCCGCGATCTTCGAGCAGGCGACCAATACGACCTTAATTCAGAACACCCGGGCCGCGAGAAAGTTCTCCCGCCAACGACGTTGCGGCGCTATGGGAGTCAGAGGTTGGATCCGAGGGAACCGTGAGGCAGGTGGCCATCCTGTCGGAAGCGGATGTCTCGTCTTCGTACACTTGGAGCAGCTCGACGAAGTACGACAGCATGAGCGGTCCGATGAAAACGCCGATGAGGCCAAACACCCGAACACCGGCGAACGCACCGACGACCGTCAGCATTGGATGAATGCCCGAAACGCGTCGATAGACGATTGGCCGAACGAGGTTGTCGAGGTTCGACGCAAGCCCTGCTCCGACTGCGGCAAGAACCAGCGCGGCCGTCGGCCGACGATCGAACAGCAGCGCCACGACGCCCGGCAGCCAGACCAGCGCACTGCCGAACAGTGGGAACACGGATACGCATGCGGTAACAACCCCCCACAATACAGCCGGCCGCAGCCCAGTCATCGCGAAACCGATTGCGACCAGCGTGCCCTGCAACGCCGCCGTGAGCACCGTGCCGAGGATCAATGCCTCCGTCACCGTGGCGAAGCGCCTGGCGAGCACATCGGCCATCTGGTCCGAGACCGGTAGAAACCGCTTGACTCGCGGCCACTGCTGTTTTGCGTCCAGAAGCAGGTAGTAGAGCCCGAACAACGCGATGAGCACGTTCAGAAGCATCAGAGTGACGCTACCGACGAGTGCCACGGCCCGACTAGACAGCCAACCGAGGAGGGCCGTGACGCTCGCGGTGATGCTGTTCGTGATGTTCGAGACGTTCGAGCCGCCGAGAGGGGTACGATCCAGCCAAGCCAGCGAATCGTCGGCCTGCCAGCGCCGGAGTGCGTCGGCGGCCTCGACGGCGACGGCCGACACGAGCCAGGTGCCGGCGACGAGCAGGAGTCCGACGACGGCAACCGCGATCGAAAAGGCCGACACGCGGCGCGGGACGATGCGTGACAATCGCTCGTGAACCCCGCGTGTCATCACATAGAGGATCAGCGCTCCGACGAGGCCGGACAGGAACGGCACCACCCCGAACAGCAGAACGGCTCCGCCGACGAGGAGCCAGCGACGCAACCTGACGGAAGGATCGTTCGCGGAATCCAGCTCCGTTGAAGTGCCAGCGGTCATTGTGGCCCCGGTGCGTGCTCAGAGAGAGAGCCTCGCTGTTCGCACAGCGTGGCGCGGCGATCCCTCTGGAGAATCGTTCGCCGAGGCCGCCGAAGCGATGAGGAATACCACAGTGAGTTGTCGGCGGAATCCCTACGCAAATTCATCCTCCCGCCCGACAGAGCGAACCGACGCGAAACCCGATCTTCTCCCCAGTTCGATGGAACATCCTGCAGCGCCGACCGGCGCGGGTGAACCACCGACAGCCAGGGAGGAAGAATGACCCGCTCACGCTTTGCTGCCCTCGCGATGCTTGCGGCACTGATGCCCGTCGCGACGAAGGCTGTAGCTCAGGAGACCGCTCGCGTCGTTGTCGAACCGGAAAGCCGACTTTGGATCGAGGGGACGTCGAACCTGCACGGTTGGAGCTGCAAGGCAGAGAAGCTCGATGCCCAGATTGATCTCGACGCCGCTGCAGCAGCGGCACCGTCGACCGCCGCGCCCAAGGCGCTGAAGCGAGTTCAGGTCAAGGTTCCCGTCAGATCGCTCAAGTGCGGCCACGGCGCGATGGACGACAACCTTTATAAGGCACTGAACGCGGACGCCGCGCCGGATATCAGCTACATCCTCGCGACGTTCGAGCCGACAGGCGAAACGAAGGATGCGTACACCCTGCACACGACCGGCAGCCTGACCATTGCCGGGAAGGAAAACAAGATCGGAATGGACGTCGAGGCTACACGCCTGGCCGACGGAACCGTGAAGGCGAAGGGCGTCGTGCCGGTCAAGATGACGGACTACGGCATTAAGCCGCCGACCGCGATCTTCGGGCGCCTCAAGACGGGCGACGAGGTGAAGGTCAACTTCGAGCTCGTCATCGGTGGCAAGGCGATCGCGACCGCACTGGCCGGCCAGCCGTAAAAAAACATCGACCTCTCGAGCATCGGGGAATCCCTGACACACCGTCGGGGATTCCCCGTCGGTTTTTCCTCCCAGGCCTGACAGAGCCGTGGTCGGCGGAGGCGTACACTCATTCATCACCTCTACCTCTGAATTCGAGCCTCACATGTCCGATAGATCCGTGCGGGACCTCCTCGAGAAGAACACGAGCCGTCG
>Ga0310811_10014300_pt1 | contig 10342 bp, 9 predicted proteins | sample YCmetagenome_FD_207642 | JGI IMG/M metagenome (GOLD analysis project Ga0310811, IMG submission 207642) | Soil microbial communities from experimental microcosm in Duke University, North Carolina, United States - YC | ecosystem: Engineered > Artificial ecosystem > Soil microcosm > Unclassified ... | reverse complement strand
CGAGTCCGGCGGTCGTGGTCGAGGACCTCTCCCAGCCACCAGGGGGGCGCGACACCCGCGTCGGCGGCCGCCGCCTCGATCATGGCGGTGGAGGCCAGGCCGTACGCCTCGACCCAGGCGGACTCGATCTCGTCCGTCCACATGTCGGCGGCGAAATGCTTGATCGTGGCGACGAGGGCGTTGCCCACGGCGGTGTAGTGCTCGTCGACGACACCGTATTTGCGGTGGTCGCGTCCGAGTTGGCCGAGGTAGGCCGTGAGCCCATCGGGACTGTCGAGCAACCAGACGATCCGTGTGAGCGCGCTGAAAAGGCGGTCACGCTGCATGTCCATCGCAGGCGGGAACATCGCCCGCAGTCGTGGGTTCTCCGCGAACAGTCGCCCGTAGAAAAACGCCGCGGCCTTACCCGCGACGGGTTCGATGACGGAGAAGCTCTCTTTGACGAGGCGCGGATTAAGCGTCATCTACTGTGTCCCACCCTTGGGACCGGACCAGCTCCGGTCTTGTCGATCCACCTCCCTGACGGCTCCGGGTGATGAGCGCCGCCAGCCCCGGCTCAACCGCGCTCATTTGGAAGTCTTGCACTCGCAGTCGGACGTCACAACCGATTCTTCACAAGGTGGTGCGAAAACCAACTCATTGTGATTGTCTGGTAATGGATTGTAATCGTGGATGCTTGCTGTTACCTGCGGTAATAGTGAGGCAAGTGGGACAAAGTGAATTCCGGCTACGCCATTATGGTTGTACCGATTTGTAAGACACCCGGGAGATCGCAATGGCGCGTCCGATCGTTGGTATCACCACCTACCTCGAGGCCGCGCGATGGAGCGTATGGGTGAGGGAGGCCGCCATTTCGCCCCAGGCGTACGCCACGGCCGTGGACAAGGCCGGCGGCGCCCCGCTCCTGCTCCCCCCGATCAGTCCCGCCTCCGCGGCCGACTACGTGCGCGGCCTCGACGCGTTGATCCTGGCGGGCGGCGTGGAGATCTCCCCCTCCCTGTACGGCGAGGAGCCGGACAATCGGGTCGAGGAGCCGCAGGTCCACCGTGACCGCTTCGAACTGGCCCTTGCCCGGGCGGCGGTGGAGGCGGACCTCCCGGTGCTTGCGATCTCCCGTGGCATGCACATCCTCAACGTGTCCCAGGGCGGCACGCTGATCCCCTGGCTGCCCGACGTCGTCGCCCACGAGCGGCACGAGACGGCCAGGCACGAGATCACCGTGAGCGTCTCCAGCAAGGTCGGCAAGGCGATCGGCGACCACGCCGAGGTGACCGGCGCGCACCGGCAGGGCGTCAGGCGGCTCGGCACCGGGCTGCAGGCGGTCGCGTGGGCGGACGACCAGATCGTGGAGGGGATCGAGATCCCCGGCCACCGGTTCGCCGTCGGCGTCCAGTGGCACCCCGAGCGCGGCACGGACAACCGGCTCGTCGAATCTCTGATGGAGGCCGCGCGGCCGTGACCGTTCCCTCCGGGGTGCTGCGCGGTTACTGTGCCCATGCGTGAGGGACTACGAGAAGCTGAAGATCGACTGGCCGGCCGAGGGCGTGCTGCGGATCGTCATCAGCGAGCCCGGCAGGCTGAACGCGGTGGACCGCACCGGGCACCGTGAGCTCGCCGAGGTGTGGCAGGACGCCGGCGCCGACGACGCGGTCCGCGCGGTGCTCATCCGGGGAGAGGGCGCGGCGTTCTCCGCGGGAGGCGACCTGTCGATGATCGAGGAGATGACGCGCGACCACGCGACCCGCATGCGCGTCTTCGCCGAGGCGCGCGACATCGTCTACAACGTGATCAACTGCCCCAAGCCGGTGGTGTCGGCCATCCAGGGGCCCGCCGTGGGCGCGGGGCTCGCGGTCGCCCTGCTCGCCGACATCTCGGTGGCCGGCCGTACGGCACGCGTGATCGACGGCCACACGCGGCTCGGGGTGGCGGCCGGCGACCACGCGGCGATCATCTGGCCGCTGCTGTGCGGCCTGGCGAAGGCCAAGTACCACCTGCTGCTGTGCGAGCCGGTCTCGGGGGAGCAGGCGGAGGCGATGGGCCTGGTCAGCCTGTGCGTCGACGACGACCAGGTCCACGACAGGGCGCTGGACGTCGCGGTGCGACTGGCGAACGGCTCCGCCGAGGCCATCCGGCTGACCAAGTACGCCCTGAACAACTGGCTCCGGCTGGCGGGCCCGTCGTTCGACGCGTCGCTGGCCATGGAGTTCCTCGGCTTCACCGGTCCGGACGTGGCCGAAGGGGTCCGGGCCGTCCGCGACAAGCGCCCTCCGCGCTTCTCCTGAGGGTCCACGCGACGGCGGTCAGCCGAACCGCTTGCGCAGGGAGTCGAGGCCGGGGGCGAAGACGCCACGTGTGAAGATCTTGGCCACCCTGCCCGGGTCGTCGGCCTCGAAGGACGCGTACCACTCGACGAACGCCTCACCGGTGTCCGTCACCGGGGCCACCCGGCACGTCGCCCGGTAGTTCCTGACCGGCAGCGGGCATTCGAGGATCTCGTACGTCAACGACCGCTCCGCGTCGTCGAGGGACGACAGGCGTTCCCGGAAGACCCCGCCGGCGCCCTCGATCCGGCGGACGGCCCCGGGAGAGAGCGCCCCGCCGTCCTCGATCTCGCAGGTCGTGATGCCGGGAAGCCACTCCGCCAGGTTGCCGAAGTCCCGGAGGTAGGCCCAGACCTCGTCGGCGTCCGCCCTGATCACGGTGCTCGCGTACGGCTTGTCCATCCGATGTCCCTTCACCGCTGCCTTACGTATGTCTTTACTTCCCCCGAAGCCGCATACGCAATGGCGGATCCGGCGGCTAGAAACTCCGCGGCAGCCCCAGAACCTGGGTCGCGAGGTAGTTGAGCAGCAACTCCTCGGTCACCGGTGCGATCTTGCCGATGCGCGCGTCCGTGAGCAGCCGGGCCACCGGGTACTCCAGCGAGTAGGCCATGCCGCCGTGGGTCTGGAACGCGGCGTCGGCGGCCTCCCACGCCGCCTGGGACGCGGTCAGCTTCGCGATGTTGGCCTCGGTGCCGCAGGGGAGCCCGTTGTCGAAGGACCAGGCCGCCTTGTACAGCATGAGCCTGGCCAGCTCGATCTTGGCCTTGACCTGCGCCAGCGGGAACGCGATGGCCTGGTTCGACCCGATCGGCCGGCCGAAGACCTCGCGCTGCTTCGCGTAGTCCACGCCGGCCCGCAGCGCGACCTCCGCCCCGCCGAGGGCGCTCGCGCCCAGCAGGATGCGCTCGGGGTTGAGGACGTCCCAGAGAACCGTGGCGCCCCCGTGGAGTTCGCCGAGCACGTTCGTCGCCGGCACGCGCAGATCGTCGATGAACACCATGTTGGACGGCGTGGTGTTCGCGCCCATCTTCGGGATCGGCCGGTAGGACAACTGCCCGGCCGCGACCGCCTCCGGCACGTTGACCAGGAAGACCGTCATGCCGTTGGTCCGCGGCCTGGCCTCGGCGGCGGGGATGGTCCGCGTGACGAGCAACATCCAGGTGGCGCGCTGCACACCGGTGATCCAGATCTTCTGCCCGTTGATGACGAAGTCGGAGCCGTCCTCGCGGGCGAAGGTGGAGATCGCCAGCGAGTTGGACCCGGCGTCCGGCTCGGTGAGTGCGAAACAGGTCTCGAGTTCCCCCGTCGCAAGCTTCGGGAGCAGCGCGGCCTTCTGCTCCTGGGTGCCGTGCCTGGCCAGGGTCATCGCGCCGAAGCCCGGCGTCAGGACGTAGGTGAACGCGGAACCGCCCGCGGAACCGGACGCCGACAACGTCTCGGTGGCGACCGCGAGTTCCAGCAGTCCCTGCCCGGCGCCGCCGTACTCCTCGGGGACGGCGAGACCGAGCCAGCCGCCCTTGGCGAGGTCCCCCCAGACTTCTTCCGGCCACCGTTTCTCGGTCTCGCAGCGCTCCCAGTAAGCCATGTCGTAATGGGAGCAGATGTCCGCGACACCCCGTTGTACGGCTTGCGCGCTCTCCGGCAGTGAGAAGTCCATAACTGTCTCCATTTCCTGGTCGCGCGCAATAGTAGAACGAAGCGATCTCCCTATGAGTCTCCGTATCGGCGGGGAATCAGCGGCGCGGGCGGCGCGCGTGGTAAACGAAGGCGGGCGGGAGGTTGCGCCACACCGTGCGTCCCGGCACGACCTCTTCGAACGACTCGGAGAGCCTCCTGCGGAAACGCAGCGCGGGGGGAAGCGCCCTGGCGTGCACGTAGGAGAACGTCGTGAACGCCCCGCCGGGAGCCAGGGCCTGCACGACCGCACGGAGGACCTCGGACTGGTGGCCGTAGGAGAAGGCGGCCCAGGGCAGCCCGCTCACGATCACGTCGGCCGCGGCCAGGCCCCGCTCGGCGAGGAGGGCGGGAAGCCGCGCGGCGCTGTCGACCACGATCTCCGCACCCGGATGGGCGCCGCCGAGGAGCCCGGCGAGCTGAGGGTTGATCTCGACGGCGAGGTGCCGTCCGCGCCCGCCCAGGCGGCGCTGGATCTCGCCGGTGAACGGGCCGGTGCCCGGCCCCAGCTCGACCACCACGGGGTCGCCCCGCTCCGGCACCGGCACGCACACCGCCGACGACAACCGCCGGGAACTGGGCGCTATCGCACCGGTGACGGCGGGCGCCCTGAGGAACTGACTGAAGAAGATCGCTGACTCGTTCGCCATGTCTCGAAGCTAGGGGCGCGCTCCCGCGCGGAGCCCCCGTCGTCCGGCCCGTGTGAGCGGCCACAAGGACCCGGGGAGGCGGCCACATGGACCCGCCGGGGCGGCCAGAAGAAGGAGACGGTCTCGTCCCTCCGGAGGAAGGGGACCACGCCCCTGCGGCGGATACCGTTCCCCTATGCGGTGGCGTGGCGGAGTGCTGGACGTCTTCCTCGCGGTGTGCGGGGTCGTCCTCGACGTGCTCGTCACCCATGGGCACTGGGGCGGGCCGTCGGCGCCCTGGTGGATCAGGGCCCTGTTCGCCCTGCTCGCCGGCCTTCCGCTGGGACTGGTGCGCCGGCGGCCGGGCCCGGTCGCGATCTACTTCGCCGGCTTTCTCGTCGTCTGCGACCAGCTCGGCGCCTCCACCACGGACACTCTGCAGATCCTGCTCCCCATCGCCGTCGGCGTGGTGGCCCGGGAGAGGGGGTGGCGCTGGACGGCTCCGGTGGCGGTCCTCGCCGGTGCGGCGACGGCCGTCAACCTGGCCGATCCGGGGATCGCCTTCACCCAGAACTCGTGGTTCTACTCGGTCGGCATCATTGCCTTCCCGGTGCTGGTCGGCCGATATCTGCGCAGCGAGAAAGGTCAGGGCAAGGAGGACCCGGCGCCCCTGCTCGACCTGCTGCTCGCCGGCGGCGGGGTGGCGTTCGCCGTCCTCGGCACCTGGCCGTTCTGGGACAGCGGGACGCCGCCGGTGTGGGTGGTCGGCCTCGGGGCGGTGGTGGCGGGCTTCGCCCTCGGCGTCGTCCGCAAGCACCCGGGGGCCGTACTGCTGCTGGAGAGCGTGATCCTGGTCGTGGCCGACCAGTACGCCCCGCGGACGGGGAGCAGCCTCCAACTCCTCGCACTCGTCGCACTGGGCGTGTTCTCCACCCGGGCGAGCTGGACGTGGGTGGGCGCCGGATATCTGCTCACCTGCTCCGTCACCGCCATCGTGATAGTCGACGACCCGGCCGACATCACGATCGTCCGCGTGGTCACGCTCATGGCCATCGTGACCGCCCCCGTCGCGATCGGCCGGTACGTCCGCGCCCGCCAGGCCGAGGGGCGTCAGGCGAGGGAGCTGAGCGCCGAGCGCCTGCGCGCCGACCGGCTCGCCGAGCGGGAGCGGATCGCCCGCGACGTCCACGACATCGTGGCGCACCACGTCGGGGCGATGGTGTTGCGGGCGAGCGCGGCCCAGTACGCCGGGGCGACCGGGCCCGCGGCCGAGGCGCTGGACGACATCAGGGAGACCGGCCACCGCGTCCTGGAGGACCTCCGCGGGCTGCTCACCGTGCTCAGGGACCCCGAACGCGACGAACTCGCGCGCACCGGGCCCGGTGACGTCAGCCTCGACCTCACGCTGGCCGACCCCGACGACATCATGCGCGACGCCGTCGCCCGGATGGCCGCCGCCGGTCTGCGGGTGGAGCTGAGCATCGCCACCGAGGCCGTGGCGGCGCCGCTGGTCGTCCGGGCGTCCGCGGCCAGGATCGTCCAGGAGGGCCTGACGAACGTCCTCAAGCACGCCGGTTCCGAGGCGACGGCCGAGATCACGGTCGGGATGGAGAAGGGCGCGATGACCGTGGAGGTCCGCAACGGCCCCGGCGCGGCGAGACCGGGGGAGACGCTGCCCTCGACCGGGCAGGGGATCGCCGGGATGCGCGAACGGGCCCGCGCGCTCGGCGGCCGGCTCACGGCCGGTCCCGTGGAGGACGGCGGCTGGCGCCTGGCCGCGTCCTTACCCCTGCCCGACCCCGCGGAGGGCCCCGAGGCCGGCCCGGAATGCCGGTGGACCTCACGGAGCCCGTCGTGATCCGCGTCGTGGTCGCCGACGACCAGGCGCTGGTCCGGGCGGGCGTGCGGATGATGCTGGAGGCCGCCGGGGACATGGAGGTCTGCGGCGAGGCCGCCGACGGCGCGGAGGCCGTGCGGCTCGCCGAGCGCCACCGGCCCGACGTGCTGCTCATGGACCTGCGGATGCCCCGCGTGGACGGGCTCGAGGCCACCCGGCGCATCCTGGCCGCCGACCCGGCCGCGCGGATCGTGGTGTTGACCACATTTTCCGACGACGTGAACGTCTACTCCGCCCTGCGTGCCGGAGCCCTCGGCTTCCTGGTGAAGGACGACCCACCGGACCGCATGGTCGAAGCTGTACGGCGGGCCGCCCAAGGGGAGCCCCTGCTCGCCCCGTCGGTGTTGCGGCGGGTGGTCGAACGCGCGCTGGCGGCCGAGCGCCAGACGGCCCGTCTCCCCGGCAACCTCACGGAACGCGAGGTCCAGGTCCTCACGCTGGTTGGGATGGGCCTGTCCAACGCCGAGATCGGCGACCGGCTCCATGTGGGGGTGACGACCGTCAAGAGCCACGTCGCGGCGATCATGGAGAAGCTCGAGTTGCGCAACCGGACCCAGGCCGCGGTCGTGGCCCACCGGTTCGGCTTGGTCGACGCGGAGTTCAATGCCCTGGAACCGCCTCGCGGCGCGCGGGAAAGGGGCATGTAGGGTCTGGGGCGTGAACTCTGCCGAGGACCGGATCTACACGGTTCCCAACCTGCTGAGCGCACTGCGACTGCTCGGCGTCCCGGTCTTCCTCTGGCTCGTTCTGGGACCCCATGAGGACGGCTGGGCCATCCTGCTGCTGATGCTCGCGGGGTTCTCCGACTGGCTCGACGGCAAGCTCGCCCGCGCCTGGGGACAGACCAGCAGGCTGGGCCGCCTGATCGACCCGCTCGCCGACCGGCTCTACATCCTGGCCACCCTGGTCGGGCTGGTGCTGCGCGACGCCATCCCGCTGTGGCTGGCGCTCGTGGTGCCGCTGCGCGACGTCATGCTCCTGTGGGTCCCCCCGGTCCTGCGCCGCCACGGGTACGGCCCGGCGCTGCCGGTCCACTTCCTCGGGAAGGCGGCGACGGCGGCCCTCATGTACGCCTTCCCGCTGCTCTTCCTCGCCTCCCACGACGGTTGGTACGCGGAGATCTCCACGATCTTCGGATGGGCCTTCGCCATCTGGGGAACTGGTCTGTATTGGTGGGCGGGGGTGTTGTATGTCGTACAGGTGCGCCACCTAACGAAGGGGTGACCGTGAAGGCCGTCGTCATGGCGGGCGGGGAGGGGACACGGCTGCGGCCGATGACCGCCAACCAGCCCAAGCCCCTACTCCCGATCATCAACCGGCCGATCATGGAGCACGTGCTCCGGCTGCTGAAGCGCCACGGGTACACCGAGACCGTCGTCACGGTCCAGTTCCTGGCCGCCCTGATCCGCAACTACTTCGGCGACGGCGACGAGCTCGGCATGAGCCTCCACTACGCCACCGAGGAGATCCCGCTCGGCACGGCCGGCAGCGTCAAGAACGCGGCCGACAAACTCCGCGAGGACCGGTTCCTCGTCATCTCCGGCGACGCCCTGACCGACATCGACCTGACCGACATGCTCCGCTTCCACCGGGAGAACCGGGCCCTGGTCACCATCGGCCTCAAGCGCGTCCCCAACCCGCTCGAGTTCGGGATCATCATCGTCGACGAGAACGGGCGGATCCAGCGCTTCCTGGAGAAGCCCACATGGGGCCAGGTGTTCTCCGACACCGTCAACACCGGCATCTACATCATGGAGCCCTCGGTCCTCGACGAGATCGAGCCGGGACAGTCCGTCGACTGGTCGTCCGACGTCTTCCCCAAGCTGCTCGAGAGCGGGAAGCGGCTGTTCGGGTACGTAGCGGACGGCTACTGGGAGGACGTCGGCACCCACGAGAGCTACCTGAAGGCCCAGGCAGACGTCCTGGAGGGCAAGGTCAAGGTCGACTTCGACGCGTTCGAGCTCGCACCGGGCGTCTGGGCCGCCGAAGGCGCCTCCGTCGACCCGGACGCCGTGCTGAAGGGCCCGCTCTACATCGGCGACTACGCGAAGGTCGAGGCCGGGGCCGAGCTGCGCGAGTACACGGTCCTCGGCAGCAACGCGGTGGTCAAGGAGGGCGCCTTCCTCCACCGCGCGGTCGTCTGCGACAACGTCTACGTCGGCCCGGCGGCCCACCTCCGGGGTTGCGTGATCGGCAAGAACACCGACGTGATGACCGGCGCGAGGATCGAGGAGAACGCCGTCGTCGGCGACGAGTGCGTCATCGAGGCCGAGGCCTACGTCTCCTCCGGCGTGAAGATCTATCCGTTCAAGACCATCGAGGCGGGCGCGGTCGTCAACACCAGCGTCATCTGGGAGTCGCGCGGCCAGCGCAGCCTGTTCGGGCCTCGCGGCGTCTCCGGTCTCGTCAACGTGGAGATCACCCCCGAGCTGTGTGTACGGCTGGCCAGCGCCTACGCCACGACCCTCAGGAAGGGCGACACCGTCGTCACGTCCCGCGACGCCTCCCGCGCCGCCAGGGCGCTCAAGCGGGCCGTGATCAGCGCGCTCAACTCCAGCGCCATCAACGTCGTCGACCTGGAGGCGGCCGCGCTCCCCGTCACCCGGTTCAACACCTCCAGGGAGAACGTGCGGGGCGGCATCGCCCTGCGGACCACCGCGGGCGACCCCCAGAGCGTCGACATCGTGTTCATGGACGAGTCCGGGGCCGATCTGTCCCAGGCGGCCCAGCGGAAGCTGGAGAGGGTCTTCTCGCGGCAGGAGTACCGCCGCGCCTTCCCCGGCGAGATCGCCGAGCTGACCTTCCCCGCGAGGGCCGTCGACACCTACGCCCGGGAGTTGCTGCGCTGCATCGACATGACCGGCGTAAAGGACGCCGAGATGAAGGTCGTGGTCGACTGCGCGGGAGGCACGTCCTCGCTCGTGCTGCCCAGCCTGCTCGGCCGTGCCGGCGTCGACGTGCTGACCGTCAACAACCGCCTCGACGACGTCTCGCCCACGGAGAGCCTCGCCGAGCGCCGCCGTGACCTCCAGAGGCTCGCCGAGCTCGTGGCCTCGTCCAGAGCGGCCTTCGGCGTACGGTTCGACCCCGTGGGCGAACGGGTGTCCCTGGTCGACGAGATGGGCCAGCTCATCAGCGAGGAGCGGGCCCTGCTCGTCGTGCTCGACCTGGTCGCGGCCGAGCGCAGGGGAGGCAGGGTCGCCCTCCCCGTCACGACGACGCGGGTCGCCGAGATGGTCTGCCGGTTCCACGGCGTGCAGGTCGACTGGACCGCCACCGGCGTGGACACGCTCGCCACGGCCGCGCGGCACCCCGATATGATCTTCGCCTGCGATGGGCGCGGCGGCTTCATCGTGCCCGAGTTCGCCCCGACGGTGGACGGGCTCGCGGTGTTCCTCCGGCTGCTCGGCCTGGTCGCGCGGACCCGGCTGTCCCTCAGCCAGATCGACGCCCGCATCCCGGAGGCGAAGCTGCTCAAGCGGACCGTGCCGACGCCGTGGGCCCACAAGGGGGCGGTGATGCGGTCGGTGGTCGAGGCCGCGGAGGGCCACAGGATCGACACCACGGACGGGGTGCGGGTCGTCGAGGACGACGGCAGCTGGGCCCTCGTCCTGCCCGACCCGTCCGAGGCCGTCACCCACCTGTGGGCCGAGGGCCACGACGTCGACAGCGCCCAGGGCATCCTCGAACGGTGGGCCCGCGTGGTGGAACAGGCCGCCGGCTCGCAATGAGATTGATCACAGTATTCATTTGCCGCGCCTCCGGCGCGGCGGGGTGGGGGCGCCCGAGAGGGGGGGCCATCCCGCGGCCTGAGGGGT
>Ga0310811_10014299_pt1 | contig 10342 bp, 8 predicted proteins | sample YCmetagenome_FD_207642 | JGI IMG/M metagenome (GOLD analysis project Ga0310811, IMG submission 207642) | Soil microbial communities from experimental microcosm in Duke University, North Carolina, United States - YC | ecosystem: Engineered > Artificial ecosystem > Soil microcosm > Unclassified ... | reverse complement strand
GCCGCTCGTCGGCGTCCTGGCGCTGCAGGGCGGGTTCGCCGCCCACGCGCGGATGCTGCGCGGGCTCGGCGCAGACGTGCGCGAGGTGCGCGTCCCGGCCGACCTCGACGGCCTCGACGGCCTCGTGATCCCCGGCGGCGAGTCGACGACGATGACGCTCGGGATCGCGCGCGAGGGCCTCGCCGGGCCGCTGCGGGACTTCGCCGCGAGCGGCAGGCCGGTGCTCGGCACCTGCGCCGGGCTCATCATGCTCGACCGCGCGCACCTCGGCCTCATGGACATCGCGGCCGAGCGCAACGCCTTCGGCCGCCAGGTGCGCTCCTTCGAGGCCGACCTCGACATCGAGGGGCTCGACGGGCCGCCGCTGCGCGCCGTCTTCATCCGCGCCCCGTGGATCGCCGCCCACGGCGACGGCGTGCAGATCCTCGCGACGGTCGACGGCCACGCCGTCGCGGCGCGCGAGGGGTCGCTCACCGTCGTCGCGTTCCATCCCGAGCTCGGCGGCGACACGCGCCTGCACGAGAGCTTCCTCGCGGCCTGCGCGGCCGGCGCCGGCGCCTGACCGCCGCCCGCGCCGGCCGGGCGCTCACGGCAGCAGCGTGAGCGTGTCGTCGAAGACCTCCTTGCCCTTCTCGGTGCGCTTCACCGAGAGGACCGTCCCGCGGGCGCCGACGTAGGCGCCGGTGCCGCCGACGATCGAGCCGGTGACGCGCGAGTTCGCGGCGGGGTTGGCCTGGGCGATGAAATGCAGCTCGCCGTCGGCGAGCTTGTAGACGCCGGTCAGCACGGCGAGGCTCGGCGTGCCGGGCGTCAGCACCGCTCCGCCGCGCACGGCGCCGACGCGCTTGCCGGCGCTGTCGGTCAGGCGGGCATTGAAGGCGACGGCGTCGCCGGCGCTGAAGCCGCGCTTGCCGATCTTCGGCGCGACGTCGTTGATGTGGACGATCTCGTTGTGCTCGACGACGCTGATCGTCCGGCCGCCGGGGGTCTGGGCGCCGCCGCTGGATGCGGCCAGGGCGGTGACCGCGAGGGCGGCCGCGACCGCCCCGGCGCCGATCGCGACGCGGGTGGTGGTCCTGCGCTGTCGCATGACTGCTCCCCTCGCGTCAGAACCTGTCGGCGGAGTCGACGGTCTCGTAGAAGGACACCGTCGGCGGCCCCTGGGCGCCGCCCTTGGCCATCGCCTCGGCGATCTCGGGGCGCGCGAAGAACTCCTCGAAGTGCTCGGCGGTGTCCCACTCGTCGACGACGAGGACCTCGCCGTCGCCGATCGCGAACACGTGGTGCATCGCCCCGGCCTCCTTGCCGCGCTGGGAGATCGCGACGATGTTGTCGATGTCGTCGGCGATCCAGCTGCGGAACTGGTCGGTGTCGCCGGGGATGAGGACGGTCACGATGACGCTCATGCGGGGCTCCTCGCGAGACGGGTGGTGAACGATGGACTGACGGACGCCACCGTACGCCCAACCGGAGGGTGCGGGCGTCGGTCATCTGACCTATCTCGGGGGGCACCGTCCCCCGACGGCCACGTCACACGACGAGCCCGTGGCGCACGGTGTTCTCCGTGACGACGCGCGGCTCGACGAAGTGCAGGAGGTAGTCGTGCCCGCCCGCCTTCGTGCCGGTCCCCGACAGCCGGTTGCCGCCGAACGGCTGGCGGCCGACCATCGCGCCGGTCGTGGCGCGGTTGACGTAGAGGTTGCCGACCGGTGAGCGCGCGACGACGCGCTGCACCGTGCGCGGGTTGCGCGAGAACAGCCCGCCGGTCAGCGCGACGGGCAGCGCATCGATGCGGTCGCACGCCTCGTCGACCGATCGCACCGTCTCGATCGCCAGCAGCGGCCCGAAGATCTCGTCGCGCAGGACCGCCGAATCCGCCGGCAGCCCGGTCGCCACCACCGGCGTGCAGTACCAGCCCGCGCCCGCGTCCGCCGGCGTGCCGGTCACGACCGCGCCCTCCTCGGCGGCCAGCTGCGCGTAGCGGCGCACGCGCTCCTGGGCCTCGCGCTCCACGACCGGCGGCACGTCGGTGGCGAAGTCGTCGGCGGGACCGACCTGGAGCCCGGCGACGGCGCCGGCGAGGCGCTCGGCGAACGCGTCGTGGATCGCCTCGTGGACGAGGACCCGCGACGCCGCCGAGCACTTCTGCCCGGCGTAGGCGAAGGCCGACTCGATGATCGCCGGGATCGCTTCGTCGAGGTCGGCGTCGGAGTCGACGATGACGCAGTTCTTGCCGCCCATCTCCGCGACGACGCGCGTGAGCTGGCGCGCCCCGGGGGCGACGTCGGCGGCCGTCCGCAGCAGCTCGAGGCCGACGGCGCCCGAGCCCGTGAAGGCGATCGTCGCGACGTCGGGATGGCTCGCGAGCGCCGCGCCGGCGTCGCCACCGCCGGGCAGCAGCGCGATCGCCCCGGCCGGCACGCCGCCCGCGCGCAGCGCCTCGACGACGCGCAGCCCGCAGCCGGGCGCCTGCTCGGCCGGCTTGAGCACGACGGTGTTGCCCGTCGCGAGCGCGGCGGCGGTCATCCCCATCGGGATCGCGAGCGGGAAGTTCCAGGGGGCGATGACGGCGCAGACGCCGCGCGGGGCGTAGTGCAGCTCGTTGCGCTCGCCGGGGACCTGCAGCAGCGGCGCCCCCGCGGCGAGCTCGATCGCGCCGCGGGCGTAGAACTCGAGGAAGTCGATCGCCTCGCAGACGTCGGCGTCGGCCTCGGGCCAGGGCTTCGCGCACTCGCGGACGGCCAGGGCGGCGAGCGCCGCCCGGCGCTCGCGCATCCAGGCGGCGGCGCGCAGGAGCGCGGCGGCGCGGTCGGCCGCCGGGGTCGCGGCCCAGCCGCCGAAGGCCGCGCGCGCGGCGGCGACGGCGGCGCCGGCCTCCTCGGCGGTCGCCGACGCCGCGAGGGCGACGATGCGCTCGGGCGCGGACGGGTCGGTCGAGACGAGCTCCTCGCCCTCGCGGCGCTCGTCGCCGATCCAGACCGGGACGCGCAGCGGCAGCTCGAGCTTCTCCATGGCGGTCGTGAGCTTCGCGCGGGCGGCGGCGCGGCGCAGCTCGAGCACCGGCTCGTTGGCGAACGGCTCGAGGCTCACGACTGCGCGCCGTCGCTCGACAAAAGGTGCGTGGCACAGGTCATGGCATGTCCTCGCTACGCGGGCGGGGCGAGCAGCTGCTCGATCGGGACGCCGTGCGCATGGTCGGAAAGAAAACTCTCGTTCGCGGTGTTCTCGAGCAGGCGCCGGACGAGGTAGGCCATGCCCGCGACGAGGTCGCCGACGGGGCAGTAGGCGCGAACGCGCAGGCCCTCGGATGCGAGCGCGTGCCCGAGGTCGTCGCCGAGCCCGCGCAGGATCTGCAGCTCGAGGTCGGCGTCGTCGCCGCCCGCCAGGCGGTTGCGGGCGATCGCGTGGGCGACCGAGCGCAGGTTGTGCGACGCGATCGCGACGCGCACGAGCGGGCGCGCCTCGAGCAGCCGCGTCGTGAGCGCCTCGAAGTTGCGGTCGCAGTCGGCCTTGCGCTCGAAGACCGGCACCGACCAGCCGTGCTGGCGGGCCGCGACGACCTCGTGGTCCCAGTACGCGCCCTTGACGAGCCGCACGACGAGCGGCTGGGCGCGCGGCGTGGCGCGGGCCCAGGCGAGGATCGTGTCGAGCGTCTGCGGCGAGTCGCGCAGGTAGGCCTGCAGGACGACCCCGGCGCTCGGCCCGTCGGCGAACTCCGGCTCGGCCAGCAGGGCGAGCACGAGCTCGAGGACGGCCTCGCGCGAGTCCAGCGACTCCATGTCGATGTGCAGGTGGGCGCCGACGCGCGCCGCGTGGCGCAGCAGCTCGCGCAGCCGCGGCGCCGCGTCGCGCTGGCCGCGCTCGGGCGCCTCGGGGCGCAGCAGCGGCGTGAGCGCCGAGACCTTCACCGAGAGGTTGGCCCGCGGCAGCGGGCCGAGCGTGTCGCGCTCGAGCATCGGCCGCGGGTCGAGCGCGTCGTAGACCGCCGCGAGCGCGTCGAGCGCCTCGGCGCAGCGCGCGGCGTAGCGGTCGGCCTCGCCGGCGGTGACCGTCGCCTCGCCGAGCAGGTCGACCGACGCCGCGATCCCGTCGCGCCAGAGCCCGCGCAGCGCCGGCAGCGCGGCCGCCGGGTCGGCGCCGACGATGAAGCGGTGCGCCATGTGCCGCACGCCGGCGGCGCCGGCCGCCCCGAGCGCCGCGCGCCCGGCCTTCGTGTCGCCCATGCGCATCGCGGCGCGCAGCGACGGCGGGCGGGTGTGGACCTGCTCGAGGTAGCCGGTGAGGTGGCCGGCGAGGTCGTCGAGCGAGCGGCAGGCGGGGACGACGTCGACGAAGCGAAAGAGCGCGGCGCGCAGCTCGGCGTCCTCGGCGGCGAGGTCCATCGCGCGGTTGTCGAGCGCCTTCAGGGCGTTGCCGCGGTGCGACGGGAACGCGGCGGCGAGCGCGCGGCCGACGCGCTGGATCTCGCGCTCGAGCCGCTCGTCCATCAGACCAATGTAGCCCCGTGATCTACCCCGGCGGCACGGGCACCGCCGGGTCCGGCGGCGGGGCGAGCTCGGGGACGGTCGAGGTGTCCTCGGGCGGGGGCAGCTGCTCGGCGCCGGTGGCGCCGTTGTTGGCGTCGATCCCGGTCGCGCCGCCGGTGCCGGTCGACGTGCTCGGCCGGGACTTCGGCTTCGTCGCCGTCGCCGCGGGGGGCGGCGTGCTCGCCGCGGCGGGTGCCGCGGCGGGCGGCGGCGGGGGCGCCGCGGGCGTCGTCGCGGCGCTCCTGCGCCGGCTCGCGGCGCGGTCGCGGGCCTTCGCGCGCTCGACCGCGGCGCCGCTGGCGTCGTCGGCGCCCGGGACCTCGACGACCTCGGGCGTCGTGCGCGGCAGGGGCGGCGCGGCGGCGGCCGGCGCGACGTTGCTCGAGCTCGGCGTCGGGTCGTCGGCGCCGAAGACGCCGGAGACGAACAGCGCGATGACGAGCGCGAGCGCGACGAGGATGATCGGCAGCACGACCCCCGGGCGCAGGGCCCCACCGGACCGCGTCGCCGGGCGCGGGCGCCGCGAGCGCGGGGGCCGGGCGAGCGGCGTCGCCGCGGCGGGGCGCGACTCGTCGCGCGCGCGGCGCGGCAGCGGGCGGCCGGTGGCGCCGGCCGCTGCCGCGGCCGCGGGGCGCTTCTGGCCGGGCGTGCGCGCCGCGCTTGCCCGCAGCCCGCCGAGCATCCCGCCGACCGCGCCGGCCCTGCGTGGCGCGGCGACGCGATCGAGCGGCGCGCGGACACGCCCGGGCCCGGGCTCGGGCTCGGGCGCAGGCTCGTCGAGGGGGCGAAATTCGGTCGTCGGATGATCGATGCCCATCGCAACCGGCACGTCCTCCACGGCGGGCTGCCCGCCGTTGCTCGGCATCGCGGCCGCAGGCACGACGGGCTCGGGCTCGGGCTCGGCCGGGGGTGGCGGAGGCGGTGGCGGAGGAGGAGGCGGCGGCGGCGGTGGCGGCTCGTCGGCGCGGACGGGTGCCGCGGCGGCCATCGCGGCGACGATGACGGCGGCGGCCTCGGGCGCGACCGGCGCGTCGGGCGGGTCGCGGTAGGCGCGCTCGGCGGCCTTGAAGCGCGCGACGGGGGCGCGGCACGTCCAGCAGGACTCCAGGTGCTCGTCGAGGCGATCGAGCTCGGCGAGCGTGATCGAGCGGTCCGCGCGGGCGGCCAGCAGCCGCGGGACGGCGGCGCAGATCCCCAGCGCGGAGATCGACGCGTGGCGGGCGGCGGCATGCCGCGTCGCGTTGACGAGCAGCGCCTCGGGATTGATGCCCGCCGGGTCCTCGGCGCCATGGACGGCGGCGCGGAACCAGGCAAACGCCTCCGCGGCCGCGGCGAGCGCTGCGGCGTCGCCGGAGACGTGGTGACAGTAGGCGAGCACAGCCGGCCCCCGGCGATCGCAGAGCCCCGCGAGCGCGGCGGGATCGCCGTCGCGCACCCCGGAAGGTGTCACTGCAGTTGCGGCCACGGTCGGCAGGCTATCGCCCGTCGCCGACGAGGGAGACGACCTGCCGGCGCCGCCGCAGAGCGGCGGCGCCCAGGCCGTCTCCGTCCGGGCGGCGGTCAGCGCGAGCGCGGGCCGAACGGGCTCCCGCGCAGCCCCGGCAGGGCCCACACGAGGGCGCCGAAGACGAGCGCGAGGAGCAGCAGGTACGGCATCGCGGCGCTGAGCGAGGCGCCGCCGGTGTCCGCGACGGGGGCCGAGATCGGCTTGACGCCGAGCGGCGTGAGCTTGGAGTCGGCCGTCGGCTTCGTGCCGAAGTTGCCCTCGGCGCCGTTGACGAGGATCGCCGTGAAGGCGGCCCGGCCGGCGGCCTTGTCGAGGTCGTCGACGGTCGAGACCCCGAGCTGCGCGAACGTCTTGACGAACGACGTCTTGGCGCCCGACAGCTCGACGTAGACACGCGGGATCTCGTCCAGGCCCCTGACGAGCCCGTCGAGGAACGCCCCGGAGTCGCCCGACGCGGGGACCGTGCGCGTCAGCACGGCCTGTGTCGGGGCCATCGTCAGCGTCATCGGGTCGATGAGCAGCGCCCGCAGGACCGCCGCGGTCTGTGGGCCCGGGTGCAGGAGGAGCGCGGCGACGGCCTTGCCGACGGCCCCGGCGCCGCCACCGGCGGCGAGCGTCCTGGCGAGGGGCGAGCCGAGGAAGTCCTCGACGGCCCGGGGGCCGATCGCGCCCGCCGGGCCGGGCGTGAGTCCGGCCTGCGCCAGCGCGGCATCGATCTGGGTCTGCAGCGCGTCCGGGGCGCTGGCGCCGAAGGACAGCGTCAGCACCTGCGTCGCCGTGACGCCGGCCGTGGCACCCGTGGCGCCGGCACCGGTCCCACCGGCACCGGTCCCACCGGCACCGGTCCCGCCGCCGCCGCCACCGCCGCTCGTGCCGATCCCGGCCGACAGCGAGCCGTCGTTGCCGGTGTCGGTCGCGCCGGCGACACCGCTGCCGCCGGTCCCGTCGCGCAGGTATTGATCGGTTGCGGACGTCTGCGCCGAAGCGCTCGCCCCAAACATCAGGACCGCGCCGATCGTCGCGCAGACCACCATCGAGCATCGTGCCATTTCGCGGTCACCTTTGTCCGTATCCAGTAGGGCCAGGCTCTTCTAGCGCAGGACCCTCGCGCCGCAGCCGCGTGCAGTCAGGCCTGTTGCGCAGCCGCCGCGAACCCGTGCGGAATCTGGACCCGGCGGTGCGGGACGGCCAAGCCGGGCTACCGTCGCCGCCGGTGGACGCCGTCACCGCCAGCAGTCATCCCGCCGTCGCCGGGCGCCGCCCCGGCGACGCCGTCGCGCGGGCGGCGGCCGTCGTGGCGCCGCCGGTCGCCGTCGCGTTCATCGCCTACGTCCTGCTCGCGCTGGCGTTCGAGCAGGGCGGTTACTTCCCGGCCGCGTTCAGGCCCGCGGCGACGATCGCGCTCGCGGGCCTCGGCGCGCTGCTGCTCCTGCGCGGCCGGCAGCTGCGGCCGGCGCCGCGCGCGCTCGTCGCGTTCGCGCTGCTCTGCCTCTTCGCGATCTGGACCGGGCTCTCGGGCGCGTGGTCGCCCGTGCCCGCGACGCCGCGCCTGGACATGCAGCGGGCGCTGCTGTACGTCGCGCTCTTCGGCCTCGGTCTCGTCGCCGCCAACGGCCGCGCGCAGGCGCGCGCGCTCGTCTGGGCGCTGCTCGGCGTGCTGTTCGTCGTCGCCGGAGCCGGGTTGCTGTCGCGGCTGGCGCCCGCGCTGCTCAGCGACCACGCGGCCGCGCCCGCGCTCTTCAAGGAGCGCCTGAGCTACCCGCTCGGCTACTGGAACGGCTTCGGCGCGCTGGCCGCGATCGGCGCCGTGCTCGCGCTGGGCCTCGCCGCCGACGTGCGCTCGCGCTGGTGGATGCGCGCCGCGGCGGCGGGGGCCGCCGCGATCCTGCTCGTGGCGCTGTACCTCTCGCTCTCGCGCGGCGCCTGGCTCGCGCTCATCGCCGGCCTGGTCGCGCTCGTGGCGCTCGCGCCGCGGCGCGGGGCGCTGCTCGCGGCCACGGGGCTCGTCGGCGCCGCCGTCGTGCTGGCCGTCGTGCGGCTGCAGGCGTACCCGCTGCTGCTCGACGGCGCCCGCGACGGCGCGGCGCAGGGCCGGGCGTTCGGCGCCGAGCTCGCCGCGATCGTCCTCGTGGTCGTCGTGGCGCAGGGCGCGCTCGCGCTCGTCGCCGTCCCCGACGGTCTGCGCGCCGCGGGCCGGCGGGCGCTCGTGACGCTCGCGATCCTCGCGCTCGCCGTGCCGCTCGCGGGCCTGGTCGTCCGCGGCGCGAGCGGGGCGACGGTCACCGGCGCGGCGGTGCACGCCACGACGACCTGGATCGGCGGGCAGTACCACGACTTCATGCAGCCCGAGGTCCCACTGCAGGCGCGCGGGCAGGCGCGGCTGCTGTCGGCGCGCGGCTCGCGCAGCGACGCCTACCGCGTCGCGCTCGAGGGCCTGCGCGCGCATCCGCTGCGCGGCGACGGGGCGGGCGCCTTCGAGCAGCGCTGGCTGCGCTCGCGCACGTCGGCCGAGGATCTGCGCGACGCCCACTCGCTCGAGCTCGGCACGCTGACGGAGCTCGGCCTCGTCGGGTTCCTCCTGCTCGCCGGCTTCCTCGGGGCGGTCGCGCTGGCCGCCGCGCGCTGCCGTCGCGGCCGTGGCGCGCTGCGCCGGGCGCACGCGGCGGCGGTGATCGCGGCGGTGCTCGTCTGGTTCGTCCATGCGAGCGTCGACTGGGACTGGGAGATGCCGGTCCTCACCGGGGCGGTGCTCGTCCTCGCCGCGACGCTGTTCGAGGCCGCGGGCGCCCGCCGCGGATCCCCGCGATGATCCTTCGATGCGGATCGTCTTCGTGCTGGACCAGTGGCCCGAGCTCTCGGAGACGTTCGTCGTCAACGAGCTGCAGGCGCTGCGCCGCCTCGGACACGACGTCCGCGTCCTCGCGGGGCGGCCCGCGCCGAACGCCAACCCCGAGGCGCCCGCCGACGTCGAGGTGGCGCTGCTCGGCGCCGGCTCGTGGCGCGACCTGCTCTGGCTCGCCGCGCGGCGCCCGCGCGCCTGCCTGGCGGATCTCACCGGCCGGCGGCGCTGGCGGCGCGAGGAATGGGTGCGGCCGCTGCGCGCGCTCGCCGGCCCCGCGCGCCGCGCGCTCGGCCGCGGCGACGAGCACCTGCACGCCCATTTCGCCGCCGGCGCGGCGCTCGACGCGCTGCGCCTCGCGCGGCTGACGGGCCTGCCCTACAGCGTCACGGCCCACGCCTACGACATCTTCGCGATGCCGCGCAACCTGCGCGAGAAGCTCGAGTCCGCCGCGCTCGTCTTCAGCGGCTGCGACTACAACGTCGTGCGCCTGCGCGAGCTGGCGCCCGCGGCGGAGGTCCACGAGATCGTCATGGGCGTCGACCCGGGGGCGTTCAAGCGCACGCGGCCGCTGCCCGGCGGGCGCACCGTGCTGGCCGTCGGCCGGCTCGTCGAGAAGAAGGGCTTCGACGTCCTCGTCGACGCGGCGGCGCAGGTCGGCGGCCTGCGCGTGCGGATCCTCGGCGACGGCCCGCTGCGCGCCGAGCTCGAGCGCCGGATCGAGGAGACCGGCGCGCGCGTGGAGCTCGTCGGCGGCGGGCCGCCGGCGCACGTGCTCGCCGCGATGGAGGAGGCCGACGTGCTCGCGATGCCGTGCGTCGTCGCGCGCGACGGCGACCGCGACTCGATGCCGGTCGTCGTCAAGGAGGCGATGGCGATGAAGCTCCTCGTCGTCGCCAGCGACGAGGTCGGGCTGCCGGAGTGCGTCCTTCAGCCGTGGGGCTTCCTCGCGCCGCCCGGCGACGCGGCCGCCCTCGCGCAGGCGCTGCGCGCCGCGCTCGCGCTGACGCCGGCCGAGCGCCGCGTCGCGGGCGCCGCGGCGCGCGAGTGGGTCGGCGAGCACGCGAGCGTCGACGCCGAGACGGCGCGGATGGCCGCGATCATCGCGGAGCGGGCGGCGCGACGAGGACGCGCAGGCGGCGGCTGAGCGCGATCGTGCGCCAGCCGGCGTCCAGCGCCCAGCGCTGCTCGCGCGTGGGCTGCGGCGGGAAGAAGCCGCGGCCGACGACGAGCAGGTCGTAGCGGCGGCGCACGAGCGCCGCCTGGAAGTCGCGCTCGTCGGAGTACGGCGTGAGGAAGCCGCGGACGAAGTGGCCGACGTACTCGACGTCGTTGCCCATCCGCGTCCCGAAGGCCGGCCAGATCGGCGTCAGGCCGGCGACCGTCCAGTCGGCCGCGAGGCCGATCCGCTTGCCCGTCGGCGCGGCGTGCAGGAGCGTGTCGATCGCCGGGTCGCTGCCGAGATAGCGG
>Ga0310811_10014297_pt1 | contig 10343 bp, 1 predicted proteins | sample YCmetagenome_FD_207642 | JGI IMG/M metagenome (GOLD analysis project Ga0310811, IMG submission 207642) | Soil microbial communities from experimental microcosm in Duke University, North Carolina, United States - YC | ecosystem: Engineered > Artificial ecosystem > Soil microcosm > Unclassified ... | reverse complement strand
GCCGTGCAGACCTATCGGGGCGCGAGTCAGGAGTGGCAGGTGCCTGCGGCTCTCACCGAGGCGTTGCGTGCGTTGAGCCAGCAGCAGCATGTCACGCTCTTTATGACCCTGCTCGCCAGCTTCCAGGTGCTTTTGCAACACTACAGCGGACAACACGATATTAGCGTCGGCACCCCCATTGCCAACCGGCAGCAGGCTGAAATCGAAGGGCTCATCGGCTTCTTTGTCAATACGCTCGTGCTGCGTAGCGATCTCTCTGGCGATCCCAGCTTTGTCGAGGTGCTCCAGCGGATACGCGAGGTCTGTCTGGGGGCCTATGCTCACCAGGATGTGCCTTTCGAGCAGGTCGTGGAGGCCCTGGAACCTGAGCGCGACCTGAGCCGCTCGCCCCTCTTCCAGGTCATGTTTGCCCTGCAAAATGTGCCACAGGAGGAGCCAGCAGAGGTGGCCGGAGTGCAGATGCGTGCGCTGAGCGTCGAGAACCACACCAGTCAGTTTGATCTGACCTTCACAATCGCAGAAACGCCACGCGGATTGTACGGCGCCCTGGAGTACAGCACTGATCTCTTTGAGGCGGCAACGATTACGCGTCTGCTGGGGCACTGGCAGACCCTGATGGAAGCCCTGCTGCATGAGCCCCATCTGCCCATCTCCCAGGTGCCGTGGCTTTCTGAGCAAGAACTGGCCCATTTGCTGACGCACTGGAACGCAACTCAGACCGCCTATCCTCGCGATCTGTGTGTCCATCAGCGCTTTGAACAGCAGGCGCAACGCACTCCCGATGCCGTCGCCCTGGTCTTTGAAGAGCAGACCCTGACCTACGCTGAACTCGATCGGAGGGCTAATCAACTGGCTCACTTCCTACAAACACAGGGCCTGAGCCCTGATGGGTTGGTTGCGCTCTTCCTGGAGCGCACAATCGAGATGGTAATCGCGATATTCGGAGTACTCAAGGCAGGGGGAGCCTATGTGCCATTTGATGTGTCCACGCCGATCGACCGTCTCTCTATGCTCTTGCAGGAGGTGAACCCCCTCGTTATCCTGACCCAGACCTCGCTCCAGCAGGTGATCACGCCTCTACAGAGACCAATGCTCTGCTTAGATTCGGCTGACACTCTCTGGCAAGAGCCTGTGACAGAGCTGGCCTTGCCCGGGGTCTTTCCAGAACAGGCGGCCTATGTGATCTATACCTCCGGCTCGACGGGCCAGCCCAAAGGAGTAGTCCTCCAACATGCCGGATTGCTCAATCATGCGCTGAGTGCCATCGAGCACTATGCGCTCTCCGAGCACGATCGGGTCTTGCAATTCTCCTCCTTGAGCTTTGATATCGCCGTGGAAGAGATCTTCCCCATTCTCCTATGTGGAGGCACACTCGTCCTGCGTACAGAGGAGATGCTGGCCCCAGCTACTGCGTTCTTGCAGGCCATCGACCGCTGGCAGATCACTGTTCTGGATCTGCCCACCGCCTATTGGCATACGCTGGTTGCTAGCCTGATACAGGAACCGGTCAGGCTTTCTGAGACACTACGACTGCTTATTGTTGGGGGTGAGAAAGCCTCGCCCGAACTCTACCAGCACTGGACACGCTTGAGTGGCTCCCATCTCCGTTGGCTCAATACCTATGGCCCCACCGAAGCGACCGTGATTGCGACGCTCTTTGATCCCCAGAAAGCGCTCAGCCACCAGCCACATCTCCTCCCCATCGGGCGGCCTATCGCCAACACGCAGGTCTACCTGCTCGATCGTTGGCTGCGCCCGGTCCCGGTGGGTGTGCGGGGCGAGATCTTCATCGGAGGCGCGGGCATTGCTCGTGGGTATCTGGGGAGTCCTGATCTGACAGCGGAACGCTTTCTCCCCGATCCCTTTGGCTCAGAACCAGGCGCGCGCCTCTATCGGACCGGGGATCTGGCCACGTATCTGCCCGGTGGAGAGCTTGTCTTTGCGGGGCGGCTCGACGAGCAGGTCAAGATCCGTGGCTATCGCATCGAACCGGGGGAGATCGAAGCCGTGCTGGCAACGCATCCAGCCATCCGCGAGGCGATGGTGCTGGCCCGGGAAGATTGGCCGGGGAGCAGACAGCTCGTGGCCTATGTGGTCACCCGGACCGAACAGCCGCTCACCAGCCATGATCTGCGCTTCTATCTGCAAGAGCGCCTGCCTGCCTATCTGCTGCCAGCGGCGTATGTTTTCCTGCCGACCTTCCCCCTCACCGCGCATGGCAAAGTCGATCGACGCGCGTTGCCCTCTCCCAGTTGGGAGTCGGCTCAAGACAGCGAACCTTTCCAGGCCCCACGGACGCCCATCGAGCAAACGCTCGCGGAGATCTGGGCGCAGGTGCTGCATACCCAGCACATTGGCCTGCACGAGAACTTCTTTGAGCGTGGGGGAGACTCGATCCTGGGCATTCAGATTATCGCACGAGCCAGGCAAAAACACCTGCCCCTGACCCTCAAACAGCTCTTTCAGCATCAGACCATTGCCGAGTTGAGTGCCGTCATCGACGATGGCGAGCTGGTACAGGCAGAGCAAGGTCTGGTCCTCGGGGACGCCCCGCTCACGCCGATCCAGCACTGGTTTTTTGAGCAGGAGATGGCCGAGCCGCAGCATTGGAACCAAACCCTGTTCCTGGAGGTGGCAACCCCTCTGCAAACCGGATGGTTGGAGGAGGCAGTCGCCGCGTGGCTCGCTCAGCACGATGCCTTGCGCCTGCGTTTTCGCGTGGATGCAGAAGGCTGGCACCAGTTGTTTGCTCCCGCCGAGGAACCCACGCCTTTCGCTTGCATTGACCTCTCTCAGCTAACCAGCGAACAAGAGGAGATACAGGTGAGGCAACTGGCAGCGCAGACCCAGACCAGCCTGGATCTGGTCAACGGCCCCCTGGCGCGAGTGCTCGTCTTTACGCGGGAACCCGCTCGCCCACAGCTCTTGCTGATGGTGATCCATCATCTCGCCGTCGATGGGGTCTCCTGGCGCATCTTGCTTGAAGACTTGCAACAGGCCTACCAACAACGGGCGAGCGGGCTGCCCATTCACCTGCCCGCCAAGACGAGTTCTTTCAAGGACTGGGCCGAACGCCTGGTGGCCTATGCCAACTCCAGCGAGATCGAGGCAGAGCAGGGCTACTGGTTGACGAGCCAGCGAGCCCAGGTGCCTCACCTGCCGCTCGATATCCCCTTGAGCAAGCAGGTCAATACCGTGGCCACGACGCGTGCCTGCCACGCCGAACTCACAGTGCAGGAGACCAGCCTGCTCTTAGAGCAGGTCCCTTCCGTCTACCAGACCCAGATCAACGAGATCCTGCTGACCGCAGTAGCCCAGGCGTTGGCACCCTGGATAGGTTCCTCGAGCATCCTGCTGGAACTGGAAGGGCATGGAAGAGAAGCGCTCTTTGCCGATGTGGATCTCTCGCGGACAGTCGGCTGGTTTACCACCGTGTTCCCGGTGTGTCTGGAGCCTGGGCAGACCTCGAGCGTGCCGGAAACGATCGCCGCCGTAAAAGCGCAGGTGCGCGCCATCCCCCGGCATGGCATTGGCTATGGGCTCCTGCGCTATCTGAGCACGGACCCCAGGGCCAGGCAGCTTAGTTCCTCGCCATTAGCGGAGCCGGAAATCTCCTTTAACTATCTGGGACAATTCCATGAGGAGCAGTTCTCCTCGTTGCTAGCAGGACCATCCCCTTTCTCAGCAGGACCCGCGCAGAGTGCCAGGGGAAGGCGCACCCATCTGCTGGACATTACGGCTCAAGTCAGCGCAAAGCGCTTTCAGGTGACCTGGAGCTACTGCGACCAGCTCCATCAGCGTTCGACCATTGAGCGTCTGATGCAGGCCTTCATGGAGGCATTGCGGGCGATCATTGCGCAGAGCCAGGAGCCCGATGCTGGAACCTACACGCCAGCAGCGTTTGCCAACGTAGACCTCAGCCAGGAGCAACTGGATCAGATCGTACTGGAAATGGAGAATGCTATGGAGATGGATAATGATGAATAGAAAAAACATTGAAGATATCAATCCTCTTGTTCCTGTGCAGCAAGGCATGCTCTATGAAACTATTCGCGCGCCCGGGTCCGGGATACATATCGAGCAATCCATGTACACCCTGGTAGGCAAATTGGAGATCACTGCTTTTGAACGTGCCTGGCAATGGGGGATAGATCGCCATTCCATCTTGCGCACCGGTTTTCTCTGGAAGGAGCATGCTGAGCCACTCCAGGTCACGCTTCGCCAGATCCATGTGGCTCCCAAATACCAGGATTTACGAGGGCTATCCCCTGAGGAACAACGCGTACGCATCAAAGACTACTTCAGGGAAGAGCGTGCGCGCGGGTTTGAGCTATCTCGGCCCCCACTGATGCGCCTGACGCTATTGCAAATCGATGAACAAACCTCCTGTCTTATCTGGACATTCCATCACATTTTAATGGATGGTTGGTCTTTCCAGATCCTGCTGAGCGAGATTGTTTCCTACTATACAGCCTTGAGTCAGGGACAAGCTTTTCATCTGAAGCCCAGCCGCCCCTATAGCGATTATATTCGCTGGCTGAGAGCGCAGGATGTTTCTCAGGCTGAACAGTTCTGGCGCAACACGCTACGCGGCTTTACGCAGCCCACGATGCCTGGAAGAGTTGCGCAGGACAGTGCTGCTGGTATGGCACAAGAGCGCTATCGGACAATGTCAGCACATCTACTACCAGCAAGTGAGACAGCGGCCTTACAAATGCTTGCCCGTCGCCACCATATGACGCTCAGTACCATTCTACAAGGGGTATGGGCAATCCTATTGTGTCGCTATAGTGGAACGGCAGATGTGGTCTTTGGCGTCACGGTCTCCGGGCGTTCGGCTGACGTGATAGACATCGAGACGATGGTCGGATTGTACATGAATACGCTGCCACTGCGTATCCAACTACAAGATAATCTCTCTCTGTGGTCATGGTTGGAGACGTTGCAACGCCAGAATATAGAGATGTGTACGTTTGAATACAGCTCAGCAGGCCAGATACATCAGTGGAGCGATATGCCTGGAACGTCCCTCTTGTATGAGAGCATATTAGTTGTGGAAAACTACCCGACGGCCTCAGCCGCCCCTGGAAACGTTGGCATCTCCATTGTTGATAGCACTGCCCAGGGAGCGCAAACCAAATATATGGTGACGCTGATGGTGGCAGGAGAAGCTCAATTAGACATCAGCTGCGTTTATGATACATTTCGTTTAGAACACGCCTCTATTGAACACATATTGGAGCATTTCCGATTGGTTCTGAGCACTGTGGCAGCGGGTCGCGATGTGCCCCTTGCAACGCTCAACAGTTTGATTCCAGGTGAGCAGATTCCCGTTGTTTATCCGCCTCAGACGATCATTCAAACGAAAGCCGACAGCAGCTATGACAACGTTTATAGCCCGATAGAGGAAATAGTAGCTTCGGTCTGGAGCGAGGTGCTGGGAGAGCACAATCAGCTCGATCGTGGCAGCAACTTCTTCGAGTTTGGTGGACATTCATTACTGGCAACGCAGGTGACATCACGCCTGCGAACTGTGCTCGGGATAGAGCTTCCCCTGCGCGCAATTTTTGAAGCGCCCACGATAGCTGGCTTCGCACAGCAGGTGGAGCAGGCGTTACGTCGAGGTGAAGGAACAGTCTTGCCCCCTCTGGTCGCCGGAGAACGTCCCGAAACACTGCCGCTCTCCTATGCCCAACAGCGGCTCTGGTTCCTGGAGCAATTAGAGCCTGGCAGGGCTGTCTATCTGGTCCCCGCAGCACTCTCCATCAGCGGAGCGATTGATACTCATGCATTGGAACGCAGCATGCAGACCCTGATCCTTCGTCATGAGAGCCTGCGCACCACCTTTGCTGATATTGGAGGAGAGCCGGTACAGGTGATCCAGCCTGCTGGTCGCTCTCACCTCCCGATAATTGATCTACAGGGACTTGCGCAGGCACAACAGGTGGAGGAGAAGCAACGACTCATTGACCAGGAGTCAGAGCGTCCCTGTGATCTGGTACAGGGACCCTTGCTGCGCACTTCGCTGCTCCGCCTGAAACGAGACGAGCACGTATTCCTGGTCACGTTCCATCATATCATCACCGATGGCTGGTCCGATGGCGTGTTCATCCGTGAACTGACGAGCCTCTATCAAGCCTATTGTGCAGGAAGACCTTCCCCTCTGGCCCCTTTGCCCGTTCAATATGCCGATTATGCCCTCTGGCAGCGCCAATGGTTGCAGGGTGAGGCGCTACAGCAGCATCTGGACTATTGGAAAAAGCAACTCTGGCGAGCACAACCGCTGAAACTGCCCCTCGATACCCCCCGAACGACGCTGAAGAGCCATAGTGGCGCGACCGCCACCTTGCGCTTCTCCGCTGAGTTGACGCGTGATCTGGCGCATCTCAGCCGCAGGGAAGGCGTGACGCTGTTCATGGTGCTCTTGAGCCTTTTCCAGATCTTGCTGTCGCGACTCAGTGGACAGACGGACATCGTCGTGGGAACCGATGTCGCCAATCGCACGCAAGTGGAAACAGAGGGACTGATCGGCTTTTTTGTCAATCTTTTAGCCTTGCGTACAGACCTGCAAGGAAATCCGACCTTTCACCAGGTCGCACAACAGGTACGGGCGATGATGCTGGGAGCTTATAGCCATCAAGCGCTACCATTTGAGATGGTTGTCGAGCAGGTGCAAGCCGAAAGGCAAGGGCATCAGGATTCGCTGGTGCAGGCGATCTTTGTGCTACAGAACATGCCACAGGAAGAAAAGGAAGAGATAGCGGGTATCCGCTTGCGACCTTCGCCAGCTCAGCAGACAGCAGCGAGATTTGATCTGGCGATGTTTGCCACTGAGAATAAACACGGGCTCTGGCTTCAGGCAGTCTATCGGAAGGAGTTATTTCGCGCGGAGACAATCACACAGCTCTTAGCACGTTTTGAATGCCTGGCAAAACGTGCGGTGGCAACACCGGAGGCTGCGATACTATCGCTGGACCTATCAAATGCTGCGGAAGAAAGGGAACGCGCAGGCCGGGAGGGAGCACTTTACCAGCAGATAGGGAAAGAGCATTGGAGGCAAAGAAGAAAGCAGGCGATTGACCTCTCTCAGCATCCTTCCAAACAAACAGAGTAGGAAAAGGCAATGTATATTTTGCAGGTAAGCAGATATTTTTCTATTTAGAGGTTGAAATTTAGAGATGTTGAAATTTAGAGGTTGAAAATGCAAAAAAGCAGCTTAAAGGGTTACCCGCTATCACTACAGCAAAAACGCTTATGGATGCTGCAAGGGGAAGGCCAGGCTCAGTATACACAATGCGCGATATGGCTCCATGGAGATCTGGATGTAGCGTCGCTCTTACAGGCATTGCAACGTCTTGTGTCCCGTCATGACATTCTGCGCACGGCATTTCACCATATGCCTGGTATGGAGATCCCTGTACAAGCTGTGACAGACCAGATGGAGATCCACTGTCCGGTGATTGATGTCACACATCTCGCCCTGTTAGACCCGAGCGCCTATCTTGACGAATACATGGCGAGCTTGCAAAAAACGATCACTGATATGGAGGCCCATCCTCTCCTGGCCGTAGCATTGCTCTCCTTCTCCTCGGAAAAACATCTTTTCTTGCTCTGTCTGCCTGCTCTTTGTACCGATGAATACACACTTATACGCATGGTCAGTGAACTGGGTCAGCTCTATGATGCCCCTCTTAACAGATCAGAGTGGGATGAGGAACCATTGCAATACGCTGAAGTCGCAGATTGGCAAGAACAGTTGCAGTTAGCGGACGAAGCAGAACCATTACGTGCGTACTGGCACAAGATCAATCTTTCTCAGCTTGAGACCATCCGCTTACCTTTTATGCAACAACAATCTCTCCTGACTGCTGGTACCAGGGAAGAAGGGAGCGCATTTACCCTGCATACCCATACTGTCGTCCTTGAGCATGAACTTATTCGTCAGATCAGGCAACAGACGCAGCAATCTGCTAGCTCGCTAGAAGCGTGGTTTCTGGCCTGTTGGGAAATTGTTCTCTGGCGCTTGAATGGAATGCAAACATCATTGCTGGGGGTTACCTGCAATGGTCGCAATTATGAGGGATTGACAGACGAGCTTTCTAGCGCCCTGGGGCCTCTGGCACGGGTTGTCCCCCTTGAAATACAGCCTGGACGAGACACGCCTTTTGCGCAAGTGGTCAGAGCGACCAATACGTCTCTTTTAGAAGCGGAGAAATGGCAATTCTATTTTTCATGGGAAGATCCCGCTCTCAATGCTGCTTCTCTTCCGCACTTTTTCCCCCTTGGCTTTGAATATGTAAAGTGGCCGCAGGTAGTTGCCAGTACCCACGTCGATTTTTCTCTCTTCAAGAGTGAATGCACCACGGAAAAAACCTTTCTGAAGTTGAGCGTTGCCCAGATTGGGGAACAGGTACAACTGCGTTTCCAGTTTGATGTAGCCAGAATATCAGCACATTCGGTCGAGAAATTGGCTTCAGTCTTTCAAACGCTTTTACAAAGTGGGAGCGCACAGCCTCAAGCATCAGTCAATACATTAGCGCTGCTAGCGCCGGATGTACAGGAATCGCTCCTCAGCCTGGGTTCTGCTCCTCCTCAGCCTGTTCCTTCACGCAGATTACATCAGCTTTTTGAGCGGCAGGCTCAGATGCGGCCAGATTATTTAGCAGTCATTGATGGGCAGATACAGTTGACCTATCGGCAGCTAAATGAGCAGGCCAATCAACTGGCCCGGGTGCTGCGACAGCGTGGGGTTGGTCCTGGTGTCGTGGTAGGTCTCTGCCTCCCTCGCCAGGCATCTATGCTCGTAGGGTTACTTGCTATCCTCAAAGCTGGTGGGGCCTATCTCCCTCTGGATGCAGGCAATCCTCCGCAGAGGCTGACCCATCAGTTGCAGGAGAGTCAGGTCACCTTGCTCCTGACGCAAGAAATGGTCTGTCCACCATTGCCAGAATGGAAGGGAAGCTCACTCTGTCTGGAGACGCTGAGCGCAGAGCTTGCTCAGGCCTCCTGCGAGAATCAGCCCACCAGGAACGAGGGAGAGGATCTCGCCTATATCATCTACACATCTGGCTCAACTGGCCTCCCCAAAGGGGTTATGATACGGCAGAGCAGCGTGGTCAACTATACGCTGGCGCTCTGTGAGCAACTGAAAGCAGAACCGGGCTGGCACTATGCGACGGTTTCGACGCTAGCTGCCGATCTGGGCAACACGGCGATCTTCTGTGCGCTGGCATCGGGAGGGTGCGTACAGGTGCTCGATTATGAGCGCGTCACCTCGGGAGAGGCCATGGCGAGGTGGGCAGAGCAACATCCCATTGATGTGCTCAAGATTGTACCCTCGCACCTTTCAGCTTTGTTGGAGAGCGAGCATGCCCGAGTGTTACTGCCACGACGAGCGCTGGTGCTGGGGGGGGAAGCTTTATCGCCACAATTAGTCGAGCGCGTACAGCAGATAGGGGGGCGATGTCAGATCTACAATCACTATGGCCCGACTGAGACTGCCATTGGAGTTCTGGTCAACCAGTTGGAGCCTCTCCGGGCACCTACCACGCAGATGTCCAATGTGCCCTTAGGACGCCCGATAGCCAATACGCAGCTCTATGTGCTGGATCAACAGATGCAACTGCTGCCTGCGGGCATGGTGGGAGAACTCTATATCGGTGGCGCAGGTGTCGCGCTGGGCTATCAACAACAGGCTGCGCAGACCGCACAACATTTTGTCCCCAACCCATATAGTCAACGCGCAGGGGAACGCATCTATCGCACAGGCGATTTTGTGTATTATGGGGAGGATGGGAAGCTTGTCTTTGTGGGAAGAAACGATGGGCAGGTAAAACTTCGTGGCTATCGCATTGAATTGGGAGAGATTGAAAACGCACTACGCCAGCATCCTCTGGTATGGGACTGCACCGTGCAGTTCCAGGAGCATGAGCCGGGGGCTCCTCAACTGGTAGGGTATGTGGCAGCACGCACAAGCGTAGGACTGACAGCGCAAACATTACGCGAAGAGCTCAAGAAAAAATTCCCCGACTATATGATACCAACTGGTTTTGTGATGCTGAAAGCCCTGCCTCTCACCCCAAACGGGAAATTGGATCGGCAGCAATTGCTTCCGCTGGCATTGACACAAGAAAATGCAGCAACCTCGCAGGGAGAGCCTCGCAGTGTGGTCGAGGAGCTGCTGCTGCTGATGTGGAAGGACTTGCTGTCGGTCTCAGCGATTGGGGTGAATGACAACTTCTTTGCGCTGGGAGGCCATTCCTTGCTGGCGACGCGAGTCATTGCGCGCTTGCGAGCGCTGTTTCAGGTGGAACTCTCCATCCAGATGCTCTTCGAGACTCCCA
>Ga0310811_10014296_pt1 | contig 10344 bp, 3 predicted proteins | sample YCmetagenome_FD_207642 | JGI IMG/M metagenome (GOLD analysis project Ga0310811, IMG submission 207642) | Soil microbial communities from experimental microcosm in Duke University, North Carolina, United States - YC | ecosystem: Engineered > Artificial ecosystem > Soil microcosm > Unclassified ... | reverse complement strand
CTGGTCGGCATGGATGAGCGAACCAAGCGGCTGGATGGAAAACTCACGATTGAAAGCGCGCCGGGCACCGGCACCTGTGTGCAGGTCGAAATCCCCGTCAACTCATTGCCGGCCGTCAACGGCAACGGCCATGAAACCATTGAAGTTCCCGGATTGACATGAAGCCGGAAAAGAAAATCCGGATTTTGGTGGCGGACGATCATTACGTTGTCCGCATCGGCATCGTTGCGCTGGTGAACACCGAGAGCGACATGGAAGTCGTGGCCGAGGCGGTGGATGGGTTGCAGGCGGTGGATCTGTTTGAAAGAAATCAGCCCGATCTCGTCCTGATGGATGCGCGCATGACGGCCAAAACCGGCATCGAGGCGATCATTGAAATCCGCAAAAAAAATCCCGAAGCACGCGTGCTGATGCTGACGGCGTTTGATGGCGACGCGGACATCCGCAAGGCGTTCGATGCCGGAGCACAGGGTTATGTGCTGAAAAGCGCCACGGGCGAAAGCCTGATTCCCGCCATCCGCTGCGTCGCTGGCGGCGGGCGCTGGATTCCGCAGGAGGTGGCGCACCGTCTTTCTTCACGCAATTCCTATGAAACGTTGACCGCCCGCGAACTGGAAGTTTTGAATGAGATCGCCAAAGGACTTGCCAACAAGCAGATCGCCGCCACGCTCGGCATCACCGAATACACGGTGAAGGATCATCTGAAAAATATTCTCGCCAAGCTTCGCGTCGCCGACCGGACGGAGGCTGTCAGCGTCTCGGTTCAACGCGGAATCATTCAACTTTAGTTGCAACCCATTGCGCTGCTAGACGGCGTTGCGTTCTGTTCAACCCGGACAAGGCTAGCATTTTTATCCCTCTTTAGGGGGATGACGCTGGCAAATCTTTGTGTCACTGTGGTTCATCACCTGCGTTTGCGTTGCCATTGGTTGGCGGGTTGATGGAGCCGTAGAATTTTTAAAAAATGGAACCGCCGCCGAGAAAATCCACGCACACTCTTCTGGGGACATGCTTGCCGAAAATAGTTGAAATGCTTTCCGCGCGAAAATCACGCCGTCAGAATCGTCCGTCGCTTCGACCTGCCCGACTCCTGCCCGTGTGGACTGCCGCCTGTTTTTTTCTCCTGGTCTTGGTGATGAGTTTGCGGGCTGATCAATTCGACACGCTGCGCCTGACCTGGCAGACCAATTTGATCAACAGCGGCGGCAGCGCTTCCAGTGTTGCGAACACCGCCAACAATTACTGGAACAGCATGGAAACCAGCGCCTCGCGCACTTACTTGTGGAGCGATCTGCCGTTCGGCTCCGTCTCGGCAAATCTGGTTTCAACTTACAGCCGGTTGCAGGCCATGGCGCTGGCTTGGGCGAAACCTGGAAGTTCGCTGCAAGGCAACGCCAGCCTTGCGAGTGCCATCGCCGGTGCCCTGGACTGGATGAACACGAATGTCTATACCGAGAGTGCGATCGAGTATGACAACTGGTTTCATTGGGAGATCAGCGGTCCCCAGGCGCTCAACAATACCATGGTGCTGCTCTATCCCGCGTTGACGGGCGGACAAATCACCAATTACCTCGGCACCGTTGATCGTTTCAGTCCCGGTGGTGCCGGTGCCAAATACGGCTGGATGACCGGTGCCAACACTTCGGACAAGGTGCTGGTCGTGGCCATTCGCGGCATTCTTGGCAAAGACGCTGACAAACTCACCTCGGCGCAGTCCAACTTGAGTCCCGTGTTTCTTTATGTCACGAGCGGCGACGGATTTTATACCGACGGCTCCTTCGTTTTTCATTCGAGCATCGCCTACAACGGTCATTACGGATTGGTCTTGCTCGGCGACATTCCCAAACTGGTCAACCTGCTTCAAGGTTCCGCGTGGCAGATCACTGATCCCAACCTGACCAATGTTTATGACTGGGTTTTCAATTCTTTTGAACCTTTGATTTACAACGGCGTGATGATGGACATGGTGCGCGGCCGCGCCGTTTCGTGGTCTTACGAGACGGAATCCAGCGATGGCTCAAGCGCCCTTTCCGCCATGCGTCAGATCGCACAATTCGCTCCGGCGGCGACGGCGATGGCGCTGACGAATTTTGCCAATTCGCCGCGCCTGCCGTCCGGGCAGTTTCATTTTGCGAGCATGGACCGTGTGGTCGCGCTGCGCACCAATTTTGGTTTTGGGATCAGCATGTCGTCGAGCCGGATTGCTGGCTACGAATCCATCAACAGCGGAAATTTACACGGCTGGCATCAGGGGGACGGCATGACGTATCTCTACATCGGCAGCAAGGACAATGAGTTCAACGGCGACTTTTGGCCGACGGTGGATCCCTATCATCTGCCGGGAACGACCGCGAAAACCAATGTGTTGAGCAACAGTTTTGGCGAGGCCAAAACTACCGATCAGAACTGGGTGGGCGGAGCGCAGATCACAAATACATTTGGCATCGCGGGCATGGCTTTGCACCCGTATCAAACCACTTTGTCGGGAAACAAATCGTGGTTTATGTTCGACAACGAAATTGTGTGCCTTGGCGCGGGCATCACCTGCGGCGACCCGGGCGAAGTTCATACCACCGCCGAAAACCGCCGGCTGGGATCGCCGATCACCAACAGTTTCACGTTGAACGGAAACAGCATCACGCCGACTGTTGGCTGGAGTTCAAATCTACCCAGCGCCACGGCTTCATGGTGCGCCTTGAGCGGCACGGGCGGCTATTATTTTCCTGCTGGTAATTCCAATTTGCAGGCGACTTTTGTGGCAACCAGCGGTTCGTGGTCGCAAATCAATTCGGGCGATTCCGGCACGGTTTACACGGACAACTATCTGAAGCTCTGGTTCAATCACGGATCGCAACCCAGCAACGCGAGTTATGCCTATGTCATTCTGCCCAACCTGACAGCCAGCAGTGTTAGCAACTACGCGCTCAATCCGGACATCGTCATAATCACAAACACTGCCAGCATCCAGGCCGTAAAGAAACCGGCGCTGGGTGTGGTCGCGGCAAATTTCTGGACGAACGGCAACAATACTGCCGACTTGATTTCCGTGAACAACAAGTCGTCCGTCATCACCTGGGAGACGCCGGCCAAAATTTCGGTGGGAATTTCCGACCCGACGCAAACAAACAAAAGTTCCATCACGGTGACGCTCAACCGTCCGGCCGCGAGTGTTTTGTCTGTTGATGCCGGCGTGACGGTGCTGCAACTTGCGCCGAAGATCCTCCTCCTCGTCAATGTCAATGGCTCGCATGGCAAGACTTTCCAAGCGTCGTTTCAACTTGGCGCACCGGTTATCAATATCATTGCTCCAGCGACGAACGCCGTTTATCTCAACCGCACCAACCAAACTTTGTTGCTGTCCGCCACTGCCGACAATCCACTGCCGGGCAATGCCATGACCACGGTTTGGAGTCAGATTGACGGGCCGGGCATCGTCACCTTTGGCAATTCCAACGCACTTACGACCACGGCGAATTTCAGCGCCGATGGCGTTTACAATCTGGCTTTCACCGCCGACAACGGCAGCACCAACAGCGCCGGCTTGACGGTGATTGTCAATTCCTCCATCGGAGCGGTTACGAACGGATTGTTGGGTTGGTGGAAGATGGATGAAACTCGCGGCACCACGGCGTTTGATTCCTCTGGCAACGGCGCGAATGCCAGTGTCCACGGCGGAATCTTTACCAATGGTTACATGTCGAATGCGCTATATCTGACTGGCGGGACGAACAATGCCGCGTTCACTTCCGTGGATGCGCTGCAAATGACAGTGACCGCCTGGATCCGCGCGGACAGCAACGGTGGCAGTTCGTTCCCCCGCATCCTGGTGATGCCGGGTTGCTATTTTAATCTTCGTCTTGATGGCTCGGCGAACAACAACACTTTGGATTTTGCCACAACCATTGCCGCCAACGGCTCAACGGTGGACGGAGAATGGTTGTCGCCGCCCAACTCCATTGGCACTGGCGCGTGGTATCATGTCGCCGTCAGCTACGACAAAAGCAGCGCTACAAATGTTCCCGCGCTCTATGTGAATGGAGTCCGAATTAGTCTTGCAACATTGACATCGCCTGCCATCACCCCACCGTCGTATGCGGGCACAAGCCATATCGGCAACCGCCTGGATTTGACTCGCGGTTGGGACGGTTTGATTGACGACCTCCGCATTTACAACCGGCTGCTGAACGACGCTGAAGTCCAGTCACTGGCCGCGACACCGCCAAATTTTGCGCCAACGGTGAATGCCGGGGCCAATCAGACCGTCGTCTGGCCCGCTGCCGCCAACCTTGACGGCACCGTCACTGACGATGGTAATCCATCCGGCACGATCGCGGTCGCATGGAGTAAAGTGAACGGTCCTGGCACAATTACTTTTGCCAACTCCAATGCTTTGGCGACCACTGCGAGTTTTTCCGTCGCCGGCAACTACCAGTTGCAACTCGTCGCCGATGACGGGCAGGTGACAACCGTTGACAGCGTGGCGGTCACGGTCGTGGAGCGTCCGTCGCTTTCGTTCCAGTTGCTGTCCGGCGCGATTCAATTGTCATGGCCGGCCGGCAGCGGCAACTGGCAATTGCAATGTCAAACCAACTCTCTGGGGACCAACTGGCAGGATTTGCCCGGCCCGGTCAACAACCCGTTTGTCGCGCCGGTTGACCCCGCCGCCGGCTCCGTTTTCTATCGCCTGCTTTTGACGGGTGATTAGTTCGGCGCGCAAAAACATTTCATTCTAAAATTGATTATGTCCTCAAATTCCAATGTTGGATCATCCAATTTTCAACCCCGCCGCAAATGCCGTGCCTGGCTTCTGCCGTTTTTTCTGGCAACCCTGTTCGTGGCCAATGAAGTTTCCGCCGCCGGGACAAATAACATTCGGTTGGATGCAGGCTGGGAATTTTATCAAGGCGACCTCGGCAGCACTTGGGAGCTTTGGCGTGGTGATAAAGCCACCGACAATGTGCGCTGGACGCCGGTGACACTGCCGCATTGTTTCAACGGCCGTGATGCCGTTGATCCTGACATGGCGTATTACGAAGGGCCGGGCTGGTATCGCACCCGGCTGAAAATCAATAACCCGTTTCCGAACGGCCGGACATTGTTGCACTTCGATGGCGCGGGCCAGAAAGCCCAGGTGTTCGTCGGGCTGGATAAAGTCGGCGAACATGTCGGCGGCTATGATCAATGGGACGTGGACATCACCGAAGCGGCGAACCGTGTGCTGACCAACGACTGGAGCAAAGGTGCCGTGTCCGTCGCGGTGCGGTGCGACAATTCGCGCGATGCCGAATCCATTCCTTCCGACTTAAGCGACTTCACCCGTTACGGCGGATTATACCGGCATGTGAGTCTGGTTTATGTTCCGGCGATTTCGCTGGAGCGCGTCCACATTGAGCCAACGCTGAACTCGGACGGAAACGCTGCGGTGAAAATCCTTTCCCGTTTTTACAATCCAACCGCATCCAAGGATCCGGTGGAATTGACGATCAACGTCAGTGATCCCGGCGGAAAAGTTATTCAGACTTCCTCGCTGACGAATCTTTCGTGGTTGGGCATGAAAGAAATCGCCAATTTCGAAATCGCGTCGCCGCAATTATGGTCACCCCAAACGCCCACGCTCTATCATTGCACCGTCACGCTAAAAACGTCGGCGGGCGAACAGCAGATGGACGAAGATTTCGGAGTGCGTTCATTTGAGTGGGTGGAACATGGGCCGTTCAAGTTGAACGGCAAACGGCTGTTGCTGCGCGGCACGCAATATCACGAAGATCACGCCGGCGTGGGCGCGGCCGTGCCGGACGAAGTGGTGCGCCGGACATTTCAGCAGATAAAAGACATGGGTGCGAACTTCGTGCGGCTCGGCCATTATCAGCAGTCGCCGCTGGTGTTGGAAATGTGCGACCAGCTCGGCCTGCTGGTGTGGGAGGAAATTCCGTGGTGTCGCGGCGGCTTGGGCGGCTCGCGCTACCAGCAGCAATGCCGCGACATGCTGGGCAACATGATTGACCAGCACTTCAATCATCCCGCCGTCATTCTTTGGGGTCTGGGAAATGAAAACGGCTGGCCGGGCGATTTTGAAAGCTTTGACACCAACGCCATCCGCGCCTTCATGATCCAGTTGAACGACGAGGCGCACCGGCTTGATCCTTCGCGCAAGACGTGCATCCGCTATTGCACTTTTTGCCAGGACGTTCCCGATGTCTATTCGCCGAGCATCTGGGCGGGCTGGTATTCCGGGCAGTATGTTGAATATCGTTCGGCGCTGGAGAAGGCGATCAAATCCGTGCCGCACTTTTTTCACGCCGAATGGGGCGGTGATAGCCAGGCAGGACGCTTTTCAGAAGAACCGGAAAAGTTCCTGGGCAAGGTCGCCGTGGGGCAGGGGACGGCGGAACGCGGCAGCGCTTACAAATCCAAAGGCGGCTCGGCACGCATCTCCAGAGACGGCGACTGGTCGGAGAGCTACATCTGCAATTTGTTCGACTGGTATCTGAAGGAACAGGAACAGATGACAAACCTGACCGGCACGGCGCAATGGGTCTTCAAGGATTTTGCCACGCCGCTGCGACCGGAAAATCCCGTGCCGCGCGTCAATCAAAAGGGACTGGTTCAGCGCGATGGCACGCCGAAGGAAGGCTATTATATTTTTCAAAGCTACTGGGCCGACCAGCCGATGATTCACATTTTCGGCCACGGCTGGGAAGTGCGCTGGGGCAAACCGGACGAAGAAAAACTGGTCAAAGTTTTTTCCAACTGCGGCAAGGTCGAACTGTTCGTGAACGGCGTTTCGGCGGGCGTCAAGCAGCGTGACATCGCCGACTACCCGGCCGCCGGTCTGCACTGGCTGGTAAAATTTAAGCCCGGCACAAATGCGCTCCACGCCGTGGGCTGGCAGGCTGGCAAGGAAATCAGCGACGAAATTCAGTTCGGCTATCAAACTACGATGTGGAGCAAGCCGGCGATGCTCACACTCCACCAAATCGCGCAGACGAATAACGTGGCGGTCATCGAAACGCGCGCTTTTGACCAGGCCGGCGTGCCTTGTCTTGACGCGGCCAATGGCGTCCGCTTCGGCCTTACGGGCGACGGGCAATTGCTCGACAATCTCGGCACCGTCACCGGCTCGCGGGTGGTGCAACTTTCCAACGGACGCGCGCAAATCAGCCTGCGCTTGAACGGTGGCAAGGCGGTCGCTTCCGTGAGCAGCGAAGGTTTGCCGACGCAATTTCTGGAAGTGACCAATGAGCCGACGGCTGCCAAAAAACTGGCGCTCGATGTCGGCGCGATTGACCGGGAACGAATTCTCAAGGCCGCGAACGCCGCGCTCCAGCTTGAGCCGCTGACGATCACGAAATATCCCGCCAAATTGAGCGAGGGCGGAACGAATGATTTTTATTCCAACGCCGATTATTTCTGGCCCGACCCGAAAAAGCCGGACGGGTTGCCTTACATCAATCGCGATGGCGAATCCAATCCCAATAATTTTGACCAGCACCGGATGGTCATGCGTCAGTTGCGCGACGCGGTCGCCGCCTTGGGTGCGGCCTACAAAATTACTGGCGATGACCGGTATGTCGCAAAGGCCGTCGAGTTGTTGCGCGTTTTCTTTCTCGATCCGCAGACGCGGATGAATCCAAATTTGAAATACGCGCAAGCGGTGCCGGGCCGTTCGCCGGGCCGGAGTTGGGGCATCATTGACGGGCTGCATCTGGTTGAAATCCCGCCCGCCATCACGGCGATGCAAAATTCGTCCGCTTTTCCTCCGGACGTTCTGGCCGGCTTGAAACAATGGTTTGTCGAATTGGCGGACTGGATGATGACGAGCGAAAATGGACGGACGGAAGGCGCGGCTAAAAACAATCATTCGGTGGCTTATTTCGTGCAGATCGCCTCGTTCGCGCGTTTTACCGGCGATGCAGAAAAGCTGGCCGAATGCCGCCGGCAGTTCAAAGAAGTTTTTGTCCCGAACCAGATGGCGGCGGACGGCAGTTTCCCTTTGGAACTGAAACGCACGAAACCATACGGCTATTCCATCTTCCAACTCGACAACATGGCGACGCTTTGCCAGGTGCTTTCGACACCGGACGACAATTTGTGGGCTTTCAAGCTGCCGGATGGACGCGGGATTGCCGTGGCCATGCAATATCTTTATCCGTTTCTCGCCGACAAATCGAAATGGCCGCTGCCGCCGGATGTTCAAGCCTGGAACGACTGGCCGGCGCGCGAGCCGAGCCTGCTGTTCGCGGGACTGGCGCTGAGCCGGCCGGAATATCTGGAGCTGTGGCGCAGGCTGCCGGCAGATCCCAACGATCCCGAAGTGCGCCGTAACATGGCCATCACACAGCCGATTCTTTGGTTGCGCTAGGAAAAATTCCAGCACTCTCATGTCTGCGCTTTTCGGTTCGATTATCGAACTCGTTATTGTGGTGATTTTGTAAATTTCAACAATTTTCTGGTCCGACTAAAATCAGAGGCGCGCAGAAACACACCCCTCGAAAGAGGGATGTTGAGCTGAGATGGATTCATTAGATTACCCGCAACCCATTACGGCTCTCCTACAAAACCTATATGAAAACGATTCGTTTCGCTCCCCAACTCATTGCGGCGATCATCGCCGGTTTTTTGCCGGCCCAAATCATTCAGGCGGCTCCGAACATTTGGAACAATGCCGCTGGTGGCAACTGGTCCGTTGCTGGTAATTGGAGCACGTCGGCCACGCCGGGAGCTGGTGATGACGTGCAGTTCGGAGATGTTGGCGCAGGTTCGTTGAACATGGACGATGCGCTTTTCTCAATCAATTCGCTGACTTTCAATCAGGATAATCAAGTGCAGCAGACAACAGTTATCAATCCCGGCCAGACCTTGACGATCAACAGCAGTGTGGCGGCAGGAACGGCGCTGCTTTCGGTCGGCAGCACGGTGGGAGCCACGGCTTCGACTCTCACGCCTGCCGCGATTCAAGGCCCAGGTGGCACACTGACGTTGAATGGTGCCGGCGACTTGGTGGTGCGCCAGGGCAATACGACTGCTGGTTCACACATGGCTACGCTAAACTTATCCGGCCTGGATACGTTGAACGCCACCATCGGACGTTTGTTGGTGGGGCAGGCCACGGCTGGCAACGCTGTCAACCGGCCTTCCGGCACGTTGATTTTGGCGGCCACCAATAACATCACGCTTACGGGAGCTTCACCGCAGGTGATGCTTCAGGATTCTGGATCAAATGCGAATGGTGGCACGGCGTCCGTCCTGACTTTTGGTGAACAGAATAATCTTTTCGCGGATGTGATGCGGTTGGGCGGACAAAAGGGCAATGCGACCATCAATTTTAACAACATTTATTCCTATCCGCCGTCGTTGGTGATCCGTAACAACGATGGCGTCAGTCCGGTTAGCACGATTGATTTCGGCTATAACGGTGCCGCCACCAGCGGCAACAGCACGGTGATGACGGCAGATTTTTCGGCGGGCACGGTGGATTTGTCGGCGAATCGGGTCAACATCGCCCAAGGCAATCCCGGTCCGGGCGCGGGCACCTGCACGGGCACCGTCACGATTGGCGCCGGCATTTTCAATGTGAACGATCTGGAAATCGGCTGGGGCAATGCGACGGGCGCCAATGGCGGCGTGACGGCGACATTGAACGTCAATAACAATTTCCTTTTCAGCACCGGCGCCGTGGTCGTGGTGAATTCCATGCTGCGGCTGGCGCGCACCAATGGCGGCTCTGGCGTGATCAACGGCACGCTTAATTTGAACGGCGGCACGGTCATTGCCAACACCATCGTCTCCGGCGGCGGCGTCAGCACCATCACAGCAAACTACGGCAGCACACTGGTGGTTTCCAACACGGCCGGCACGCTGGCCGCACCGATTGGGACGCTGAATTTGAGCGATGCGACTTTGGACATCCCGGTGTTGAACAGCGGCGGTGTGATGGCGGTCAAGACCCTGATCTTGGGCGGATCGGCAAACACGATCAATATCACATCCATTCCTGGCATCGGTGCTTATCCCGCGACGTTTACGCTAATCAGTTATCAGGATGGTTACACCGCTGGCACAGGTCCCATTTCACTGGGACCATTACCGGATGGCTACAGCGGCACGCTCGTGGATGCCGGCGGCGGCGTCATTCAACTGCAATTGACTTCCGGGCCGATCACGGATTTGACGTTGTATTGGACGGGCACTGCCGACAACAACTGGGATTCAGGGTCGCCGAACTGGTTGTTTGAAGGCAATGCCTCCGCTTTTTTTGCCGGCGGTGCCGTGCTCTTTGACGACAACACGGCTCAATCCAGCATCTCCATCAATGAACCCGTTTCGCCCAGCAGCATCACGTTC
>Ga0310811_10014295_pt1 | contig 10344 bp, 7 predicted proteins | sample YCmetagenome_FD_207642 | JGI IMG/M metagenome (GOLD analysis project Ga0310811, IMG submission 207642) | Soil microbial communities from experimental microcosm in Duke University, North Carolina, United States - YC | ecosystem: Engineered > Artificial ecosystem > Soil microcosm > Unclassified ... | reverse complement strand
CCAGGGTCGGCGCCGCCGGGCCGCGCAGCGTCACGAAATGGTTGGAAAAATCAACGCCGCCGGTGAGCAGGCCGAGGACCGGGGTGATGAGGTCCTTGACCAGGCTGTTGACGACGCCGGTGAAGGCGGCCCCGATGATGACGCCGACGGCCAAGTCGACGACGTTGCCGCGCAGAATAAAGGCTTTGAAATCGTCGAACCAACCTGGTTTGGGCAAAGCACGCGGGGTGTGCAGCAGATCGGACATGTCGGTCTCCTCCTGGAAAGCGGCGCCTGGTGGTTTGCTACGCACGGCCTTGTTGTTGCGAGCCGCTGTCTTTCATTTAGCCCCTCCGTCGCGGCGATGAAGGTTTGGCGGAACGATTGGCGGCGGCGCGGCGGCCGCTTGCCCGGCGCGGCCAGGGTCTGGGAGAAGGGGGCGGCAAAAGAGGAGTGTGCGATGCGGAGCAGGATTCTGGTCGTCGGTCTGGCCCTGGCATTGACCGGCTGCGGCTCCGGAACAGGGCGGCTTTCCGGCGGCGCGGCGGGCGGCGCCGCGACCGGCGCGGTCATCGGCCTGATTGGCGGGCCGATCGGGGTCGTGCTGGGCGCCGGCATCGGCGCCGGGGCGGGCGCCATGGCCTCGAGCAACACCACGCCCAAGCAGGTCGATCTTGGCCCGCCGCCTTGGGAGAAGGGGCCGACGCGGGGTCAGGCTCAGCAGGCCCAGGCTCAGCAGACCCAGGCTCAGCAGGCTCAGTTTCAGCAGGCGCAGGCCGAGCGGGCCCAACCGATGCAGCTTCAAGCCGCCCCCGCGCAGCCGATCCAGGCTCAGCCGCTCCCGAGTCCGCGTTAGTCGGTGGGGCGGCTTCCCTCCCCGAAGATATGTGCTAAACGCCGGGACTCATGCGTCAATTTCTGGAATTTGAAAAACCTGTCGCCGAGCTCGAAAGTAAGATCGAGGAATTGCGGCGCATGTCCTCCCCCGGCGAGATCAACATCGCCGACGAGGTGGCGCGGCTCTCGGCCAAGGCTGACAGCCAGCTGCGCACCCTCTATGCCCGCCTAACCCCCTGGCAGAAGACCCTGGTGGCCCGGCACGCGGAACGGCCGAAGGCGGCGCGGGTCATTGCCACGCTGATCACCGATTTCACCCCCTTGGCCGGGGATCGGGCCTTTGCCGACGACGCCGCGATCATCGGCGGCATGGGCCGCTTTCGCGGCCAGCCGGTAATGGTGATCGGGACGGAGAAGGGCACCGATACCGAGAGCCGGATCAAATATAATTTCGGCATGGCCAAGCCCGAGGGCTACCGCAAGGCGCGGCGCCTGATGGAGCTGGCCGGACGCTTCAACCTGCCGATCCTCACCTTCGTCGACACTTCCGGTGCCTTCCCCGGCATCGAGGCCGAGGCGCGCGGCCAGGCCGAGGCGATCGCCCGCGGCATCGAGGCTTGCTTGTCGGCGCCGGTCCCGCTGGTCGCGACGATCATCGGCGAGGGCGGGTCCGGCGGCGCGATCGCGCTTGCCGCCGGCAACACCGTGCTGATGATGGAACATGCGATCTACTCGGTGATCTCGCCGGAGGGCTGCGCCTCGATCCTCTGGCGCGACGCGGCGCAGGCGCCGGTGGCGGCCGAGGCGATGCGGCTCACCGCGCAGGATCTGCGCCGGCTGGGGCTGATCGATGAGGTTGTGGCCGAGCCGCTCGGCGGCGCGCATCGCGACCCGGACACCGCGATCGCCAATCTCGGCCACGCCATCGCCCATGCCCTGGAGCCGCTCAAGCCTTTGGCCCCCGAATCCCTGCGCGCCCGCCGCCGCGAGAAATTCCTCGCCATGGGCAAGCTTGGGTTGGGCTGATTAAGGAAGGAAGTGGCCGCTTTTTGAAAAAAGCGGCGCAAAAACTTTTTCGACTTTGGGCCGGTGGCGGCGAAGCCAACGCGGCCCAGATTAATAAAGTTTTTTGCTACTTTTTGTTCACAAAAAGTAGCCTCCCCTTCCTTCACTTATGCTGCGGTTGCTCTTGACCGCCCGGGGCCCTATTGCTGCGGTGCGTTACGTTCCAACCCCAGCACTCGACGGTTCATGACAGACCAGACCAGCGCGAAATCGCCCAAAAGTTTCCAGGATATCATCCTGACCTTACACAATTTCTGGGCGCGCCAGGGCTGTGTGATCCTTCAGCCTTATGACGTCGAGATGGGCGCTGGCACCTTTCACCCCGCCACCACCCTGCGCGCTCTGGGGGCCAAACCTTGGCGTGCGGCCTATGTGCAGCCCTCGCGCCGCCCGTCGGATGGGCGTTACGGTGAGAATCCAAACCGGCTGCAGCATTATTACCAGTATCAGGCGCTACTCAAGCCCAGCCCGGACAACATCCAGGAGCTGCTGCTCGCGAGCTATGACGCCATCGGCATCGACCGCAAGCGCCACGATATTCGCTTTGTCGAGGATGACTGGGAAAGCCCCACGCTCGGCGCCTGGGGGCTCGGCTGGGAAGTGTGGTGCGACGGCATGGAGGTGACGCAGTTCACCTATTTCCAGCAGGTCGGCGGCATCGCCTGCGCCGCACCTTCGGCCGAGCTCACCTATGGGCTGGAGCGCCTGGCGATGTATGTGCAGGGCGTCGAGAACGTGTACGACCTTGATTTCAACGGCGCCGGCGTGACCTATGGCGATATTTTTCGCCGTGCCGAGCGTGACTACAGCACATATAATTTTGAACTGGCCGACACCGACATGCTGGTCCGGCATTTCGAGGATGCCGAGCGCGAGTGCGCCGCGCTGGTGGCGGCCGGCGTGGCGCAGCCGGCCTATGACCAGTGCATCAAGGCGAGCCACGCCTTTAACCTGCTCGATGCTCGCGGGGTGATCTCGGTGGCTGAGCGCGCCGCTTATATCGGCCGGGTCAGAAATCTGGCGAAGGCGTGCGCGGAAATCTGGTTGGCGGGCGAAGAGAATGCTTGAGTTTTTCCTGGAGCTTTTTTCCGAAGAAATCCCCGCGCGGATGCAGGCGCAGGCCGCGGCGCAGCTCGCTTCCCTGGTTGGAGAAACTCTCGCCCCGTTAAAACCCGCCGCGGCGCAAACTTATTACGGCCCGCGCCGGCTTGCCCTGCGTGTGAATGTGGCGGCGGAAGTGCCGGCCACTCAGCTCTCCGAGCGCGGCCCCCGCGCCAGCGCGCCGGAACAGGCGCTGGCCGGGTTCCTGCGCAAGCATAACGCGACGAAAGAGCAGCTGGCCCAGGAAGGCGATTTCTGGGTGTTGAACAAATCCGTGCCGGCCATGTCCGCGCGCGCCTTGATCGGCGCCGCCCTGCCGGCCGCCTTGGCGAAACTGCCCTGGCCGAAATCCATGCGCTGGGGCCAGGGTGGCGATTTCGCCTGGGTGCGTCCGTTGCGCCGCATGGTCTGCCTGCTCGATGGCGACGTTGTGCCCCTCCAGCTCGGCCCGGTCATCGCGGGCAACGAGACGGAGGGCCATCGCGTGCATGCGCCGGGCGCCTTCGCGGTTGCCTCCGCCGCCGATTGGGTGGAAAAATTGCGGGCGCATTTTGTGATCGCCGATGCGGCGGAACGGCGGAAGCTCATCGCCGAGGGCATCGTTGAACAGGCGCGGCAGCGCGATCTGACGGTCGCCGAGGATGACGCGCTGCTCGATGAGGTGACGGGCCTCGTGGAATGGCCGGTGCCGCTGATCGGCCGCATCGACGATCATTTCATGGACCTGCCGCCGGAAGTTCGCGAGCTGTCGATGAAGATCAACCAGAAATATTTCGCCCTGCGCGACTCCTCCGGGCGGCCGGCGCCTTATTTCGCCTTTGTGGCCAATCTGGCGGCGGATGATTCAGGTGCGGCGATCATCGCCGGCAATGAACGCGTGCTGCGCGCGCGGCTGTCCGATGCGCGGCACTTCTGGGATCTCGACCTGAAGACGCCGCTGGAAGCATTGCTGCCGAAGCTTGAGAAAATCACCTTCCACGCGAGGATCGGCACGCAGCGTCAGCGCGCTGACCGGATCTCCACGTTGGCCGCAAACATTGCGCAAAGGCTCAACGCCAGCCCGCAGGAAATGAATGAGGCCGCGCGCGCGGGATTGCTGTGCAAGGCCGACCTCGTCACCGGCATGGTCGGCGAGTTTCCCGAATTGCAGGGAATCATGGGCGGTTACTACGCCGCCCAGGAAGCGCGCGAGGGGAACAACATCATCGGCGCGGCGATCCGCACACACTATCAGCCGAAAGGGCCAAGCGATGATGTGCCGCGCGGCCTCGTCGCCATCAGCGTCGCGCTCGCCGACAAGCTCGACACGCTGATTGAATTTTTCCGCATTGGTGAAACACCCACCGGCTCGGGCGATCCGTTCGCGCTGCGCCGCGCCGCACTTGGCGTCATCCGCATCATTCTCGAGAATGATCTGAAGCTGGCGCTGAATGAGTCGATCGGCGTTACACCCGATCTGCTCGCCTTCATCCTCGAACGTCTGCGCGTGAAACTACGCGGCGAGGGGCAAAAATTCGACATTCTCGATGCGGTGCTGGCCGGCGGGCGAAACGACGATCTGGTCGACATCATGCGCCGCGTGAAGGCCGTGCGCGATTTTCTCCTGACGCCCGACGGCGCCAACCTGCTCACCGCTTATCGCCGTGCCGCGAACATCTTGCGCATCGAAAATGCCAAGGATGGCCCGCATGACGGCGAAGTTAGCGAAGGGCAATTCGTGCAGGATGAGGAGCGTCGGCTCGACCATGTGCTGCGCGAGGTCGAGGCTGATAGTTTGCGCCAATTCGCGGCCGGAAATTATGAAGCCGGAATGAGCGGATTCGCCGGACTGCGCGGCCCGGTCGACGCGTTCTTCGATGCCGTCACGGTCAATGCGGAACAGTCACAAATTCGCCTCAATCGCTTGCGATTGCTGGCTAAGTTGCGAGATACGATGCACCGGGTTGCGGAGTTCGCCAAAATAGAGGGTTGAGGAGCAGGCAATGACGAAGTGGGTTTATAATTTCGGCGCCGGCGTGAATGATGGGCATGCCGGATTGCGTAACTTGCTGGGGGGCAAGGGCGCCAACCTGGCCGAAATGGCGAGCATCGACCTGCCGGTTCCACCGGGCTTCACCATCACCACCGAAGTCTGCACTGCCTATTACGACAACAACAAGACCTACCCGGCCGATCTGCGTGGCCAGGTGAACGCGGCGCTCGCCCGCATCGAAGCCGCCGTTGGCCGCAAGTTCGGCGACAAGGACAAGCCGCTCCTGGTCTCTGTGCGTTCCGGCGCCCGTGTCTCGATGCCCGGCATGATGGACACGGTGCTCAATCTCGGCCTCAATGACAGCACGGTGCAGGGGCTTGCCGCGGGTTCCGGCGATACGCGTTTCGCCTGGGATTCCTATCGCCGCTTCATCCAGATGTACGGCTCAGTCGTGCTCGGCGTCGATCATCACCGTTTCGAGGAAATCATCGAATCCGCCAAGCTCGATGCGGATGTGATCGAAGACACGGCGCTGACGCCTGAGGATTGGCAGCGCGTCGTGGAAGGCTACAAGCAGATGGTCGCGGAAGAGACCGGCAAGCCGTTCCCGCAGGATCCCGCGGACCAGCTCTGGGGCGCGATCGGCGCCGTGTTCGGCTCCTGGATGAATCCCCGCGCCAACACCTATCGCCGTTTGCACGACATTCCGGCAAGCTGGGGCACGGCGGTGAACGTGCAGGCGATGGTGTTCGGCAATATGGGCGATGACTGCGCCACCGGCGTCTGCTTCACCCGTGATCCGTCCACCGGCCTCAATGAGTTTTACGGCGAGTATCTCGTCAACGCTCAGGGCGAGGACGTGGTGGCCGGCATCCGCACGCCGCGTCCGCTCTCCAAGGCCTATGCCAAGCCGGGCGAGATCAGCATGGAAGAGGCCCTGCCGCAGGCCTATGCCGAACTGAACAAGGTTCGTGATGTCCTTGAGAAACACTACAAGGACATGCAGGACATCGAATTCACGGTGCAGCAGAACAAGCTGTATATGCTGCAGACGCGCGCCGGCAAGCGTTCGGCCGCGGCGTCGCTGCGCGTCGCGGTTGAAATGGCCAATGAGGGGCTGATCGACCGGGACACCGCGATCATGCGCGTCAACCCGGCCGCGCTTGACCAGCTGTTGCACCCCACGCTGGACCCGAAGGCGGAGAAAAAACTGTTCGCCAAGGGCCTGCCGGCGAGCCCGGGCGCGGCGTCGGGCGCCGTGGTGTTTTCGGCCGACGAAGCGGAAATGCGCGCGCAGAAGGGCGAGTCGGTCATTCTCGTGCGCATCGAAACCTCGCCGGAAGATATTCACGGCATGCATGCGGCGCGCGGCATTCTGACCACGCGCGGCGGCATGACCAGCCATGCCGCCGTGGTGGCGCGCGGCATGGGCCGTCCGTGCGTCGCGGGCGCGGGCGGCATCAATGTCGATTACGGCGCGCAGACGCTGAGCGCCGGCGGGATTCAGCTCCGTGCCGGCGATATCCTGACCATTGACGGGGCGACCGGCGAAGTGTTCGCCGGCGCGGTCAAGATGATCGAGCCGCAATTGTCCGGCGAGTTCGGCACGTTGATGGGCTGGGCCGATGCCGCCCGCCGTCTCAAGGTGCGGGCCAATGCGGAAACCCCGCTTGATGCCGACACCGCACGGAAATTCGGCGCCGAAGGGATCGGCCTCTGCCGCACCGAGCACATGTTCTTTGAGCCGCAGCGCATCGGCGCGGTGCGGCAGATGATCATGGCCAAGGACGAAGCCGGCCGCCGGGCTGCCCTGGCCAAGCTTCTGCCCTTCCAGCGCGAGGATTTTTGCGCCCTGTTCAAGATCATGGAGGGGCTCCCCGTCACCATCCGTCTGCTCGATCCCCCGCTGCATGAATTCCTGCCGCACGGCGAAGCGGAGCTGGCGGAAGTCGCCCACGCGCTCGGCATGGACGAGGCCGCGATCAAAGCGCGGGCGGAGGAACTTTCCGAGACCAACCCGATGCTCGGCCATCGCGGCTGCCGCCTGGGCATCTCCTACCCGGAAATCTACGAAATGCAGGCCCGCGCCATCTTCGAGGCGGCGATTGAGGTCGCTAAGACCGCCGCCGCGCCCGTGCCGGAGATCATGATCCCGCTGATCGGGACCAAGCGAGAGCTCGACATCACCCGCGCGCAGATCGAGAAGGTGGCTGGGCAAGTCTTCGCCGAGGCCGGCACGTCCATCGAATACAGCATCGGCACCATGATCGAGCTGCCGCGCGCCGCCCTGATGGCCGATACCATCGCCGAGAACGCCGATTTCTTCTCCTTCGGCACCAACGACCTGACGCAGACCGTGTTCGGCCTCTCCCGCGACGATGCGGGCAAGTTCCTGCCGCATTATGTCGAGCAGGGTATCCTGGCGAAGGATCCGTTCGTGTCGATCGATGTGGAAGGCGTCGGCGCCATGGTGCGCATCGGCGTGGAAAAGGGGCGCGCCACCAAGCCGGGGCTGAAGCTCGGCATTTGCGGCGAGCATGGCGGCGATCCGGCCTCCATTGCCTTCTGCGAGGCCGTGAAGCTCGATTATGTCTCCTGCAGCCCGTACCGCGTACCGGTGGCGCGCCTGGCTGCCGCCCAGGCCTCGATCGAGGGGGCGCAGGCTAACTCCACGGATTGAGAGAAAGGGAAGGCTTCTTTTTTGAAAAAAAGAAGCAAAAAACTTTTTTAAGCTGGGCCGTGCTGGTTTCACCGCCACTGGCCCAGCCTCGCATGATTACCGTCTTCTAGACAAAGAAAGTGGCCGCTTTTTGAAAAAAGCGGCGCAAAAACTCTTGGCTCCGCTGGGCCTGAGTCTGTGTCGCCGACAACGCCCACCGCCCAGTAAATAAAGTTTTTTTGCTTCTTTTTGTTCACAAAAAGAAGCCTTCCCTTGCCTTGGCCGACTTGACTTAAGGTAATCGCGGCCAAAGCGGCCGCTTTCTTTTTGTCACGCCCCCGTCAAATCGCTTAAGATCCCGTTCCGTGGTTTCATAACAGCGGAGCGGCGCCATGAGCGATGCGACGGGTTACGCGACTATGATGGTCCATCTGAAACTGGCGGACAGCAACGCCGCCTTGCTGAGCGCCGCGACCAGTCTCGCCAAGCGCTTCGAGGCGCGGCTGATCGGTGTGGCGGTGAGTCAGCCGATGCAGATCGTCTATGGCGACGGTTATGTGATGGGCGACCTGATCCGCGCGGATCAGGAACAAATCCAGCGCGAGCTGCAAGAGGTGAAAACCTTATTCGAGAAGGCGGCCCAGGGGATGCCGGCGGAATGGCGCGGCACGGAAATTTTCACCGGCATTCCGGGCTATCTGGCCGAGGAGGCGCGAAGCGCCGATCTCATCATCATCGGCCATGATCGCGGCGCCTCGCTGCTCGATGCGGCGCGCCGGGTGGAGAATTCCGATCTGGTGATGCAGGCCGGGCGGCCGGTGCTGATCGTCCCGCATGACGTTTCGACGCTGCCGCTGGAGCATGCGCTGGTCGGCTGGAGGGACACGCGCGAGACCCGCCGCGCGGTCCGCGACGCGCTGCCGTTGCTTTCCCGCGCCCGCCACGTGACGCTGGTGGAGATCGTCGCTGCGGCGGAGCTGGAGGCGGCCACAAAACGCCTCGCCGATGTGCAGGGCTGGCTGCAGGCGCATGGCATCAAAGCCGGAATCCTCGCCGCCGCCGCGACCGGCGACGACGCGATCCGCCTTAATGCCATCGCGCGCGAGCACAAGGCGGATCTGCTTGTCGCCGGCGCCTATGGTCATAGCCGGCTGCGCGAATGGGTGTTGGGCGGCGTGACGCACGATCTGCTGCTGCGCGCCGAGCGTTGCGTGTTGGTCTCGCACTGAGACGAAGCAAGCGGCCGCTTTTTCGATCAAAAGCGGCGCAAAAACTTCTGTCCGCTGGGCCATGGGCGTTGTCGCCGACGACGCCCATGGCCCAGCATTAACAAAGTTTTTTTGCTTCTTTTTGTTCACAAAAAGAAGGCTTTTCCTTTGCTTGCGCCGGCACGCTGCCTTCAGGCGAATTTCAGGACCAGAAATCCCGCGACTAACAGCACCGCGAAAACCCCTGTCACCAGGCCGAGCCGGCGCTCGATGAATTCCTGCGCGGGCGGGCCGAATTGGCGTAAGAGAATGGCTTCCAGAAAAAACCGGCCGCCGCGGGTGAGCACGCTGGCCGCCATGAATATGGGAAAATTGAAGGCGGCGGCGCCGGCGGCGATGGTGACGATTTTATAGGGGATGGGCGTCAGCCCTTTGATCAGGATGATCCACACGCCATATTGCGCGAATTTCTGCTGAAACGCCACGAACGCGGCGTGGTAGTGGTAGAAATTGATGATCGGCTGCGCCAGTTTTGTAAACAGTTCGAAACCGATCAGATAACCCAAAGCGCCGCCCAGCACGCTGCCCAGGGTCGCCAACGCCGCCAGCCACAACGCCCGGCGCGGACGCGCGAGCGCCATGGGGATCAACAGCGCATCCGGCGGCAAGGGAAAAAAGCTCGCTTCCGCGAAGGCGATGCAGAACAGCCAGTACGGCGCGGCGGGGCGCCCCGACAAAGCGAGGACCTGGTCATAGAGGCGACGGAGCATAAGCCTGGGTGCCACAGGGTTAGGCGCGATGCAATTGTTATTATACCGGAAGGGTCACGCTGGCGCGTAAGCCCTGCTCCGGCAGGTTCTGCAGCACGATGTCGCCCCCATGGGCGCGGATGATGTTGCGGGCGATCGACAGGCCCAGGCCGGAACCGCCGGTCTCGCGGTTGCGGCTGGTTTCCAGCCGCCGGAATGGTTCGAACACCGTTTCCATCTCCTCTGCGGCAATGCCCGGCCCGTTGTCGTCGATATCGATCTCGACCACCTCCTTGCTCCGCTGGAGCAGGGTGATGCGCGCCGCGTCGCCGTATTTCAGTGCGTTGCCGACGAGGTTGGTGAGCGCGCGTTTCAGGGCCAATGGCCGGGCCTGGATGGTCAGATGGTCCGGGCCTGAAAATTCCAGTGCCTCGGCCTGCTCTGGCGCGCCATCCGCGGCCTCGTCGAGGATCGTGCGCAGCAGACTGGCCAGATTGATGCGGGCCACCGGCTCGGCCGTGGTGATGTCGCGGCCGAAGGCCAGCGTGGCGGCGACCATGGCCTCCATCTCGTCCAGATCGGCGAGCATTTTCAGCCGCTGTTCCTCATCTTCCATATATTCCGCGCGCAATTTGAGCCGGGTGATTGGCGTGCGCAGATCATGGCCGATGGCGGTGAGCAGAAAGGTCCGGTCCTCGACGAAGCGGCGGATGCGTGCGGCCATGGTGTTGAAGGCGCTGGCCGCGGTGACGATTTCGATCGGCCCGCGTTCGG
>Ga0310811_10014294_pt1 | contig 10344 bp, 12 predicted proteins | sample YCmetagenome_FD_207642 | JGI IMG/M metagenome (GOLD analysis project Ga0310811, IMG submission 207642) | Soil microbial communities from experimental microcosm in Duke University, North Carolina, United States - YC | ecosystem: Engineered > Artificial ecosystem > Soil microcosm > Unclassified ... | reverse complement strand
GATTATCTGCAACGTGTGATGGATGCACTGGCTATCGACATCCGTGCCGGTACGCCGATTGTCGGCCTGGAACCGGCGTGCGTATCGGTATTCCGCACCGAGTTGCCAAACCTGTTTCCGAACAATGAGCAGGCCTTGCGTTTGCAGCAGCAGGTGTTCGTCTTCAGCGAATTCATCGACAAAAAACTAAACGGTTTTCCTTTCCCGCAATTGCAACGGCGTGCGCTGGTGCACGGCCACTGTCATCATAAATCGGTGCTGAAAATGGATGCCGAACAGAGCGTGATGCAGCGTCTCGGTCTACAGGTCGAGATGCCGGATACCGGCTGTTGCGGCATGGCAGGCTCTTTCGGTTTCGAGCGCGACAAGTATGAAGTGTCAATGCGCTGCGGCGAACACGCGCTGCTGCCGGCCGTGCGGCAGGCCGATGCCGACACACTGATCATCGCCGACGGCTTCAGCTGCCGAGAGCAGATCGTACAGAGCACCGGCGTGCAGCCGCTGCATCTTGCAGAAGTGCTGCGCATGGCCTTGCACCAGACGGCTTGAAGCGGTTTAGTGGTTCGCGCCCATGGCGACCCACGCTAGCAAAACCAGCAGAACCAGCACTGCAAAGACGATCGGGCGATGCGTTGCCAGCCATAGTTCTCCGTCGGATGACGAGGCCTGCGAATCGAAACGCCCGTGTGCGCCCGGATCGCCAGGCACCGGCGCATACAGATTGTCACGCCGGTCGGTAGATACTTCCTCGCCCTGCTGTCCGTCCCAGGCCTCATGCGCCAGCTTGCGGTCGAGAAAGCCGGGAATGAAACGCGTACCGACAATTGCTTCCACCGCTGGAAAGCCGACCCACAACTCGCGTCTTCTGCGCGTCGCGGCCCAATAGATGCCACGCGCGGCCAATTCCGGTTGGAAGATTTTCCCGAGCGGCTTGGGCTTGCCGGGCATGCAGCTGCGGCCCCAGTCGAATTGCGGCGTGTTGAAAGCAGACAGGTGCACCATCGTTACATGGACATTGCTCTTGTCATGGATGAGTTCCGAACGCAGTGAATCGATAAAGCCGCGCAAGGCGCTTTTCGCACCGCAATACGGCGCCTGCAAGGGAATCGAACGATATGCCAGCGCGGAACCGATCTGCACGATGCATCCCTGGTCGCGTGGCTTCATGCGCTTTAACGCCGCCAGCGTCCCCCATACGCCACCAAGATACGTCACCTCGGTCGCACGCTTGAAGTCGTCCGGTGCGATCGACGTCGCCGGACAGAAGATGGTGGCCATTGCATTGTTGATCCAGACCTCGATCGGGCCCCATTCACGTTCGACCTTCTCCACTGCCGCTTCCACTTGATCGTAATCGGCGACATCGGTCGGAATGATCATGGCGCGGCCGCCCGCTGCTTCCACATCGCGCTGCGCACCCTGCAAGCCTTCCATGCCGCGCGCCAGCAAGACCACGCGCCAGCCGTGACGGGCGAATTCAATCGCTGTTGCACGCCCGACGCCAGCCGAAGCGCCGGTAATCACCACGATCCTGTTATCCATGCACAGTCTCCGCGATATGACGGACACATGCGATGCCCGATTTCGTCAATTGCAGTCGACTCGCTCGCGGCGCGCGGGTTCCGGAAAAATCGCATTTGTGTTGCAGCAACGGGGCATGCAATCGTCCTACGCGAAGGCGTCCACTCTTCCTATTCAACTCCGCAGTTCGCCTTGCTAGCATCAAGACACGACATTTTTCGAGGAGGCATCATGAGTACAAGCACACTGGACCCAGACAATGATCTGCAGGTAGACCGCCAGCTCGGCGTTGGACACGACGACAGCGCGTTGGGACCGAGCGATTCGTCCGATAGCGGCAGCGACGTAAAAGGCCTGTTTGGCGGCGATACCGATACAGACCGGCGCGGTACTGGCGAGCGCGCTACGGTCGAGATGCCGGACGAAGGCGAAACACGGCAGGATATAGGCGTCGATCATATTGAAAACATTCCGACCGAAGACATGAGCGCGCTACGGAGCGATATCGAAGACGGACAGCCGTCCGAGCGCACAAGCGCCGAAATCAACGAAGCACCGGAAAGTATCGAGTTCGAGGATGAAACGCGCTGACCAGCGGATTCGCCAGAAAAAAGCCGACGCATAGTCGGCTTTTTTAATGCTCGTTAAAACACGCGCTTCTCGGGCGGCGTCCACTGGTACAACCACGTTTCGGACATTGCCTGTCCATCGGCCGCCAGGTACATCCGCAGATTGATCGGTCCTTTTACATTGTCCGGCACCTTCAGGTCGAACATTGCGCGATAGCCGCCGATGGCGTCCAGGGGACGGGCCGACGTAATCTCCACCTCGCCCTGCGATGCAGTGATAACCGGCTCGACTTTCACATGCGGTCCAATCAGATCGAGATCGCCGCCCGCGAAATCGACGGCAAAGCGCCACGAAAAATACGCGCGCTTCTTGCCGACCACGCCGCCGATACCGGTGCGCGTCGCGACTACCATCGCACGATCCGGCATGGCCGGCATCTTGGCGCCCCAGTACAGGCGATAACCGAACAGCAGTTCTTGTCCTGCCTGCGGGATTGCTTCCGGATTCCAGAACGCGACGATGTTGTCGAAAGTTTCATCGACGGTCGGAATCTCGACCAACTGTACCGAGCCCTTGCCCCAGCCTGCCTTCGGTTCCACCCACAGGCTCGGACGGCGGTTATAGAACACACCGTCATCCTGGTAGTGATCGAAGTTGCGGTCGCGCTGCATCAAGCCGAAACCGCGCGGGTTGTTGTCCGCATAGGCATTGAAATGCAGGCTGGCCGGATTGACCAGTGGCCGCCAGATCCATTCGCCGTTGCCGGCGTATACGGCCAGGCCGTCCGAATCGTGGATCTCCGGGCGCCAGTCATTGTCGATGCCGATGCGACGATCGTTCTCACCGTACAGGAACATGCTGGTCAGCGGCGCAATGCCGATGCGCTCGATCGCCTTGCGCGGATACAGGGCGACGTCGACTTCCATCATCGTGGTTGCACCGGGCGCGATTTCGAAGCGATAGGCGCCGGCCACGCTTGGCGAATCGAGCAAGGCGTAGACCACCAGCTTGCTCGAATTGCGGTCCGGCCGTTCCAGCCAGAATTCGCTGAAGCGAGGAAATTCTTCTGGCTTCGGCAAACCGCAATCGATCGCCAGCCCGCGCGCCGACAAGCCGTATTGCCATTCGCCGCCGACCGCGCGGAAATAGCTGGCACCGAGGAAGGCGGTAATGTCGCGTACCAGATCGGTATGAAAATTGACGCGGAAACCGGCGAAACCGAGATCCTTCGGCAGGGAGCGTCCGTCCAGGCCGCTCTTGCCGTAGTCGAACATCTCGGGGTCATACGCCAGTTCCTGCGCCTTGCCGTCGCGCACCTCGTGAATCTTGACCGGCTGCGTGGCGTACATGCCGAGATGAAAGAACTTCACCTGAAAGCGTAGATCATCCTTCGCCCACAGCGCGTGATCGTTGCGATAGGCAATCGACTGGTACTGGTCCCAGTCGAGCTGCTTGATTTCGTTCGGCACGGTTTGCGGCGGCGCTTGATAAGCTTGGCCGGCCAGCGTGCGCGCACGACCTTTCAACCATGCGTAATCAAAGGTCTGCGCCTGGTCCAGTGTTTTGAGTCGATTCGGAGTACGTGCAGCGGCAAGCAGCGGAGAAGCGGAAAAGCCGGCCAGCGTGAGCGCGGCCGAGGCCTTCAATAAATCACGACGTTGCATCAGGTTCCTTTAATCAATTGAATCAGCGCAATTTGGCAATGATTAAAGGATATTGTTCCACAAATTCGTTTTCCCGCTCTACGGTCAACCGTCGATTGATACCGCGTCGTTCATGCGATTGAACTGTCTGTCTCTCCGCAGCATGCGTTTGTCGATCTGATCCTGATCGCAAAGCTTGAAGTGGTCGAGGGGGCGACCCATGCGAGCCGACAACGACAGCAGAACCGGAACGCTGGGCCATTGGTTAAGCGGAACATTGCGCATGCACCCTGCGCGCAAAATTTAAAATCGTTAAAACAAGCACTTGCCATTTTTCCCTAAAGCGGTTTATCAGGAACGAAAAGGCGTCGAAAAGCGGCATTTACCTCCGGCGCCCTGTCTTCCGGACCCGGGCCGGGAAGACAAAGTCTGTCCGCTTCGCTATCATTCACGCATTACTCAATGAAGGATGATAGTGACCATGAGCAACGCCGATACCCCCGAAGAAACTACACCCGACAGCATCCAGAAGGCCGAAGTCGAGTCCTTTTGCCGTCATTTCGGCCGCACCTTGAAAGGCGTGGGCCAGACGGATGCCGGCCTGGCTATGCGCCTGATGCAGGAATCCGATTACCTGGAGAAAAACGGTTTCAAGAAAGTGGCCAATATGTTTTCAGCCGTCGCCTTCGAGCTGGATCCCAGCCTGAAGATGAAAATGGAATACATGCGCCGTCAAATGTAGTAGATGCGGCCGGCAATGCCGGCCGCTTGTCTTTACGGCTTGCACTTCAGCGGCCACCCCTCTTTCTCAAGATCGAAACCGAGCAGGTCCCGTTCAACCGGCGCGCCGGGCAGGCGGTCTGTCTGCACGCCGTTTACATTGGTCGCCTCATTCTCCTGTCTCATACGTTCGCAGTATGCAGACCAAGCCATCAATTTTCATGATGGTTGACATTTATTTTTGATGATGAATATAATCTATCAATCGATCCCATACGGAGTCTGCCGTGCCGCGCGTATCCAAGGAACAAGCCGAACGAAATCGCAAGACAATTGAAAGCACCGCGGCCATGCTGTTTCGCGAGAGAGGCATCAATGGTGTCAGCGTCGCCGATCTGATGTCGGCCGCAGGGCTGACGCACGGCGGCTTCTATGGGCATTTCTCGTCGAAGGACGAACTGGCGGCGACCGCCTGTTCGCTCGCATTCGAGCAATCCGTCCAGCGCTGGGCTGCGCGTATTGAAAAACAGCCAGATGACGGCGCCGCGCGGTCAGCCCTGATTGACGGTTATCTGTCGGCCAGGAACCTGAAGGATATTGGTAACGCCTGCCCCGCCATGACGATGGCTGCCGACGTCGCGCGCGAGGCGGCGGACAAGCCAGTGCGTGCGGCCTATGCCGCCGGCGTTGCTGATCTGATCGAAGTCCTGGCTTCCGTTGCGCCGTCGGATGATCCAGCGCAGCGTCGCCAGCAGGCGCTGGTGCAGTTCAGCACGATGGTCGGTGCCATGTCGCTCGCCAGAGCGATGCAGGACGAACAACTGGCAGGCGACATCCTTGCCGCCTGCCGCACAGCGTTGCTCGATAAAGCCGGCTCGCCTGCATCCCGTTAACCGCCATTCCGATCGGATCGTCCATGTACGCACAGGCCTTCGCCACCTGGCTGCAACGTCGCAATATCCATTTTTCATGGATCGTCGTTGCCATTACCTTCATGACCATGCTGACCTCATCCGCTGCGCTCGGCCTGCCTGGCGCGTTGCTGCAGCCGCTGGGGCGTGAATTCGGCTGGAACACCGACCAGATATCGACGGCGCTGGCGATACGCTTCATCCTGTACGGCCTGATCGGCCCGTTCGCCGCAATCCTGATGGAGCGCATCGGGCTGCGCCGCGTGATTTGTACCGCGCTGGCGCTGGTGGCCGCCTGTCTGCTTCTGTCCACGCAGATGACCCAGCTCTGGCATCTGTTCGTGTTGTGGGGGTTGGTGCTCGGTGTCGGTACCGGCATGACGGCGCTCGTGCTGGGCGCCGTGGTGGCAAACCGCTGGTTTGAAACGCGGCGCGGACTGGTAATCGGCATGCTGACCGCCAGCGCCGCTACTGGACAATTGATTTTCCTTCCTGCCGCCGCATGGCTGATCGAACATTACGGCTGGCGCATGGCAGTAATTCCGGTGTTTGTCAGTTGTGCGCTGACGGCGGTGCTGGCCTTTCTGTTCATTCGCAATCGCCCGCAGGAACTGGGCATAGCGGCCTACGGCGCCGCAACGGACGCCGTCGTACCGGCACCGCAATCGCATATGACCATGTGGGAACCGCTGCGCATGCTCGCGAACGCGTCCACCAATCGCACGTTCTGGGTATTGGCGGGCACGTTCTTTATTTGCGGGCTCAGCACCAGCGGCTTGATCCAGACGCACTTCATTTCGCTGTGCGGCGACTACGGCCTGTCCGCCGTGCCTGCAGCCAGCGTGCTGGCGATGATGGGCGCCTTCGATTTCGTCGGCACCATCCTGTCCGGCTACCTGTCCGATCGCTACGACAATCGCAAGCTGCTGTTCTGGTACTACGGCCTGCGTGGCTTGTCGCTGTTCTGGCTGCCGCATTCGACCTTCACGCTGTACGGCCTGTCGCTGTTCGCGATGTTCTACGGTCTCGACTGGATCGCCACCGTGCCGCCGACCGTCAAGCTGGCCGGCACGGCGTTCGGGCGCGAGCGTGCCGGCATGGTATTCGGCTGGATCTTCGCGGCTCACCAGCTCGGTTCCGCCACGGCGGCCTATGGCGCCGGCCTGACGCGCACGCTGTTGCTGACCTACACGCCGGCGCTGTATGCCGCCGGCGCTGCGTGCATCTTCGCCGCGCTGGTGATCTTCATGATCCGCAAGCCGGTGCGCACCGCCTGAATCACGTCTTGCGCCAGACCGAGGCCAGCCAGGGCTGCTGTTCGCGCGGCAGTCCGGCAGGACGATAGTAATGTTCCAGTTCGACGAAGCCGGCATCCTGCATAAAGCGCTGCCATGTCGGCCATTCGTGATACGCGCCATAGCGTCCCTGTTGCCAGCCTTCCTGATCGCCGCCGCGCGGATTCGACGAGAACAGCACGCCGCGCGGCTTCAACGTCGCATGCAGTTGCGTCAGCACACGCGGCAGTTCCTGGCTCGGCACATGGAACAACGAAGCATTGGCAAAGATGCCGTCGAAGCGCTCGCGCGGCAGATCCAGTTGCAGAAAATCCTGCTGCCAGACTTCGCAACCCGTATGTTCACGCGCCATCTGTGCAAACTCTGCCGAGCCGTCCAAGCCTGTCGGCCGGTGTCCCAGATCGGAAAAAGCCTTCAGGTCGCGGCCCGGGCCGCAGCCGAAATCCAGAATGGCAAACGGCGCTTCGCCCTCAATATGCCGCAGCAAGGCCGCAATGTTCTGGCTGACATCATGCGCGCGCGTGCCCTGCCAGAATGAGGCCGCACGCTGGTTGTAGTGCTCCAGCGTGGCGGAGGTAATCTGTTGCAGCGCGTTTTCAGGTAATTCTTCGTTCATGATGGTGGTCTAGCGGCGGTGAATTTTCATGATGCGCTGATGCTCACGCTGCCAGTCGCGTTCGCGTTCTGCATCGCGCTTGTCGTATTCCTTCTTTCCCTTCGCCAGTGCGATATCGCATTTGACCCGGCCCTTCTTCCAGTGCAGGTTCAGCGGCACCATCGTATAACCGGCCTGCTCGACCTTGCCGATCAGCTTTCGGATTTCCGCCGCGTGCAGCAACAGCTTGCGAGTGCGGCGCGCTTCCGGGTGGCTGAATGACGAAGTACTCGCGAGCGAACTGACGTGCGCACCGAACAGGAAGATTTCATTGTCGCGCGCGATCACATACGCTTCCTTCAGCTGCACGCGGCCTTCGCGGATCGCCTTGACTTCCCAGCCCTGCAGCATCACGCCGGCTTCGTATTTGTCCTCGATCGAATAATCGTGAAAGGCCTTCTTGTTGTCTGCTATGGTCATGACGTTCTCGCTGAATGGCGAAAGTGTAGCGGACCGATTCGTATCGTGCGCATCGATCTTGCGTTAGCATGGCGCATCGCTCCAGTGGCGGCCTCAAAATAAAACATGTTTTCCTATTTGTTCGTGCTGCTGACCGGTCTTGTGGCCGGCGCCATCAGCGGTGTCATTGGCACCGGCTCTTCCATCATTCTGCTGCCTATTCTGGTCTACACCTTCGGCCCCAAGCAGGCGGTGCCCATCATGGCAGTAGCGGCAGTGATGGCGAATCTGGCACGCGTGATGGCGTGGTGGAAGCTGATCGACTGGCGCGCCTTTCTTGCATACGCGATTACCGGCATGCCCGCCGCCGCACTCGGCGCGCGCACCTTGCTGGCGTTGCCGCCGCATCTGATCGATGTCTGCCTGGGCCTTTTCTTCATCGGCATGATTCCGGCACGGCATTGGTTGATGGCGCATCACTACCGGCTTCGCCTGTGGCAATTGTCGGTCGCAGGCGCCTTTATCGGCTTTCTGACCGGCGTTGTGCTGTCGACCGGTCCACTCAGCGTACCGGCCTTTACTTCCTACGGGCTGATCAAGGGAGCATTCATTTCAACCGAAGCAGCCGGCTCGCTGATGCTCTATATCAGCAAAGTGCTGACCTTCGGCGAACTCGGTGCATTGCCGCCGCCAACCTTGCTCAAGGGATTAGTGGTTGGTGCGTCGCTGATGGCGGGCACTTTCATCGGCAAGATCGTGATGCTGAAACTCAGCGAGCGTGCTTTCCAGCACCTGCTGGACGCCCTGCTGCTGTGTTCCGGCCTGGCGCTGTTGCGCGCCGCATTTTACTGACTCAATCCCTGGCTGAACGTGGCAGCGCCTCGCGTGCCAGTTGCGCTACACGCTGCACATCGAAACTCAGTTCAACCTCGCCGTCGCCCAGGCTGTCGATCGCAAACCAGCCGGCATCGGCCGCATCATCCGCCGCGACAGGCTCACCGCTTTCCCATGTGCAGAGCACCGCTACCAGGATGAAGTGGCGCCGCAGTTTGCCTTCCTGGTCGCGTTCGTAGGCGTCGACAGCGGTCAGTATGCCGTTCGGCCGCGCGTGCACGCCGGTTTCCTCCAGCAGTTCGCGCACCGCCGCGTCCTCGATCGATTCGCCGAACTCGACCTTGCCGCCGGGGTAACCCCACATGCCGACGTCCGGCGGATTCTTGCGGCTGACCAGCAATACACGGTCGTCGCGCAGCACGACGGCAATCACCGCGGGAATCGGCTGCAGGGAAGCGGGATGGTTAACGGGCATCGGCGCAGACAGAAGCGAAACTTTAGCCAATTCCGACGCCGGACTCGCGCAGCAGATCGACCACGCCGTGCCACAGGATCTCGATGCCGATGCACATCAGGATGAAGGCCGACAGCCGCAGCAGTACCATGGTGCCGAGCGTGCCGAGCAGCGACACGACCTTATTCGCATAGCGATAGCAAAGGTAGATGACCAGCGCCGTAATCGCCACGCCGATCGCCGCGGCGCCGACCGAGATCGCCCAGTCGACAATGCGGGTTGGCGTGTTCGCGCCCAGCGTGATTGAAGCGGCGATGGATCCCGGGCCGACCGTCAGCGGAAAGCTGATCGGGTAAAAACTGCGCATCTTGAATTCTTCGTCCGACCACGCTTCCTCGGTCGCTACTTCGGCACGGATCGCATTCTGCCCTTCATCGTGCAGCAACCGCCAGCCGGTAGCCGCCACCAAAATGCCGCCGCCTATGCGCACGATGGGTAGCGAAATGCCGAAGAACATCAGCACATGCGAACCGATGAACATCGCACCCAGCAGCATGAACCAGCAATTGATCGCGACCTGGCGCGCCAGCCGTGCTTCGGCGTGCCGCGTCATGTTGCGCGACAGGTTGGCGAACAGCGGCACGTTGCCGAAAGGATCGAGAATCGGCAACAGCGTAATCGGGATCAGGAATGCAGCTTTGAGAAAGAGAATCAGCATGAACGGGCAAATGAGCGGAAAGCAATCGTGGTATGGCGGCAGCCATTATTCATCGATTGCGTATCCCGCTGCAACCCATGCATCGATACCGCCGGTCAGCGGCCGCACGCGCGTGTACCCGCGTTGCATCAGTTTCTTCGCAATGCGCGCCGCCGATGCTTCATTCGGGCAGGCGCAGTAGACGACAACTTCGGTATTCGTGTCGGCATTCATCACCAGCGCACTCAAGTCGTCGTCCGACATTACCAGCGCACCGGGAATGCGCGCGCCCTGCCGCGCCACCTGGGAACGTACATCGATGATGGTGGGCGGCTTTTCCTGCTTCAGCAACTGGTCCAGCTCGTCGACCGTGATGCGTGCCATGCGCAGGTCGCGCAGGAAGCTGTGCCGTTGATACCATTTCTTCGCCAGATAAACGGCGAAGGCCACCGCCACCAGCAGCACCCCCCATTTGCCCAAGTTCTCCAGGATCGCAAGCAGGTCGTCGATCGCCGAGCTAAACAATGAGCCAAGGAAAATCGCCGAACCGCACCATAGCGCAGCACCGAGCGCATCGAATACGATGAAACGTCCCGACTTCGTACCGATGGCGCCCGCCAGCGCGCTAGCGACGGAAGCAAAACC
>Ga0310811_10014293_pt1 | contig 10344 bp, 7 predicted proteins | sample YCmetagenome_FD_207642 | JGI IMG/M metagenome (GOLD analysis project Ga0310811, IMG submission 207642) | Soil microbial communities from experimental microcosm in Duke University, North Carolina, United States - YC | ecosystem: Engineered > Artificial ecosystem > Soil microcosm > Unclassified ... | reverse complement strand
GCCGAAGGCGCTCGCGGCAAACACGGGGCCTAGCGAGGCGCGCGCGACATGCCACATTCCGATCAACCCCGGCGCTGCAAAGGCGGAGGCCTGATTGTCGAAACCGTCGACGAGCTGCGCCAGGAAGCAGAGGATGACGATCCGGAGCTGAAAAGCGCCGAAGGGCTTTGCGTCGACGATCTCGGCGATGGTAGGAGCACGCGGCTCCGCGGATCTGTCTGCCATGGTGCTGCTGTCGGATCCCCGGGCTGTCGATGACGCTAACATGTTGCTTTCATCCGCGAAATATCCATGGTCCCTGAGGACAGTAACGGCGCGACAGAGAAGCGGGCCATGACGTTCCATCCGCCGGTGCATCGGGATCGCGTCAACGATGGGCGGCGCTTCGGCAATCACATCGACGCCGCCTACGATCTTCTCGGATGTCTCGAACCGGGCCTGTGCCTGGACGTCGGTGCCGCCATCGGCCGGGCGACAAGGCGAATCCTGAACACGAGTCCGGCATCGCGGGTCATCGCCTTCGAACCTTTCGCCGGCAATCATCGGCATTTCGCGAACAATGTCGGTGACGATCCGCGCGTCACGCTGCGGCATGTCGCGGTGGCGAACCGGCGGGGCCGGGAGCCTTTCGCCGTGCCAAAGATCATGGACGCCGGCGGCGAAGGCTGGGCGAAGGGGCTGATCGGGTATTCGTCGCTGGGATATCTCTCGAGCAGCCACTCCGGCGTGACGGTCGACGTCGTCAGGCTGGACGACGAGGTGACCGAGCACATCCGCTTCCTCAAGATCGACGTGCAGGGCGGCGAGCTGCGCGTCCTCAAAGGTGCGACGCGTCTGATGCGCGAGGCTGCGATTGATCTCATCCTTATCGAGTTCAACGGTTCGCTGCCGGTTCTTCGCACCCTGCGCGATCACGGCTATGTCGTGTTCGACGGCGCCTATATGGCATGGACGACCGGCCGCTATTTCCGCAACTGGTTTCGCGCCCGCCCCGATCATGTGATTCCGGATTGGGAAACCGTCCTTGAAGGCCCGTCTTCGATGGGCGCGAAGATCGGCTTCACCTGGCCGCCTGTTCCGTCGCGGCGCTATGGGCCCTACTGCGCCTGGTTCTGGGCCAATCGTGTCCTGCGCAGCGGGTTGCAGACCGATCTGCTTTGCGTGCACGAAAAATTTCTGCCGGAGTTCCTCGCCAGGACTGCCGCGCGACGCCCGTAAAGGCCGCCTTGTCTGCCCCGCCGAAGTTCCGCATTCTCGGGCCATGCGCTGGCTGAAATCCGAGACCCGCCGAAGCCTTCCGCCCGGTGCCGCCCTGCCCCTGCTGCGCAAGGCACTCGAGAAAAAGCCGAACGACGCCGCGCTTCTCGCATCGCTGGGCGACGCGCATGCGGCGCTTGGCGACTATCGTGCCGCCACAGAGGCTTTCGAGCAGTCCCTGGCGCGGGAGCCGGCCAACCGCGCAGCCTGGATCATGCTTGCGCAATGCTATATCGAACGCGGCGAAGCAGAGGCGGCGCTCGATGCCTGCGCGCGCAGCGACAGGGTGCTGCCGACGGGCGAGGAGATCGCCTTTCATCGCGGCCACGCGCTCAACATGCTCGGCCATCCCGAAGAGGCGCGAGCGGCATTCCTGTCGGTGATCGGGGGGAATGACCGGCGCTTGAACGCCATGCACGCCCTGCTATCGCCGCTCGCATCCGATCCCGATCCATCGCGTTTGCTGGCGTTCTGCGAAGCGCTGGAACCCCACTATCAGAACACCGCGATCGTGCGCGCGCATCGGGCCATCGCCTTCAGCCGGCTAGGCCGTACGCGCGAAGCGCTCGCGCTCGTCGATCTCGACCGCCATGTCCTGCAGATGCCATTCGATCCACCGGCCGCCTTCAACGGCCTCGCAAACTTCAACCGGCTGCTCGCGGAAGAGATTCTGTCGGATGGCACGCCACCGCGCCCGCAGCGGGACGGGCTGGACATCGTCTACGCCCCGCAGAGCCGATCGCAACCCGCCATGACCGCGCTGCTGGCTTTTGTACGGGACGCCATGGAATCCTATATCCGTCAGCTGCCCACTCTGGGCCTCGAAACGATTATGCCGCCACCGGATGCCGCGACGTTGTATAGCGCCAATGTCGTCTTGCGCCGCGATGGCGCCAATGGCGAGCACATTCATCGCGCGGGCTACATTTCCGCCGTCTATTATGTTCGTATTCCAAAGGCGGTCGCTGAGGCGAACGATGGGAAAGGGTCGCTGGTGCTCGGCAAGTGCGAGCGCTACACCGGCGGCTACCAGCCTTGCTGGGGCGTACGATACATCAAGCCTGTCGAAGGCCGGCTGATCCTCATTCCGTCGCATATGTTCCACGACGTCGTGCCCACAGGTCTGGAAGAGCCGAGGATATCGGTGGCGGCCGACCTGATGCCGATCAACGAGGCTGCCTCCCGGCAATGAGCAAAATCCCACCGACATCCCCAGCTGTGCTCACCGCTTTGCTGCACAAGGTGGAGGGGCAACCCGAGGCGATGCTCCGCCTCGCCGGGCTGATGCGCAGCAACGGCGATGGCGCCGAAGCGCTGCGCGTGGCCCGCCGCGCGATGGCGCTGGCGTCAGCCGATCCGCTCGTCATGCAACTCGGCCGCGAGTTCATGAGCGGTGGAGTGCCGGAATGGCACTTCGTGCTCGTTCGCGACGAGGTGCGCAACCGCGCTTACGACGCCGCGCTCCGCCGGGCGATGCGGCCGGGCATGCGCGTGCTGGAGATCGGCACCGGCTCGGGCATCCTCGCGATGATGGCGGCGCGGGCGGGCGCCGCGCAGGTGATCACTTGCGAGATGAACGAGATCGTGGCCGAGACGGCACGCACCAATATCGCGCGGAACGGCTATGCGGACCGCGTTCGCGTGATCGGCAAGAATTCGGCCGACCTAGACGTCGATCGCGATCTGGGCGGACGCATGGACCTGCTGGTCTCAGAAATCGTCGACAACGACCTGCTGTCGGAAAACATATTGCCGGTGCAGGAGCACGCGGTACGCGCGTTGTTGAAACCGGGCGCTCCGGTAATCCCGCCACGCGGCGTCATTCGCATCGCGCTGGCAGAGAATTCCACCCAGAAGCATGCGCCTGTCGGGATGGTTGACGGCTTCGATCTCTCGGCGATGGAGGAATGGCGGGCGCCTGTGCTCAGTCTCAAGAACACCGATAGCGGGATCGCGCTGCGCAGTGCCGCGGCGGATTTGTTCTCGTTCTCCTTTGACAGCGCGCAATATACCCCGCCGGCACGGCGCAGCCTGACGCTTGAAGCAACCGGCGGCCGCGCCGACGGCATCCTGCAATGGATCTACCTGCCGATGGATGACCAGACCAGCTATGAGAATGCGTACGGATCGCCGCATTTCTCCTGCTGGTCGATGCGCTTTTTTCCTTTTTCCGTCCCTATCGAGACTCGCGCGGGAGATGCAATTGCGGTGACCGGCGCCCATGACCGCCACTATGTGCGGATCTGGCTCGACGGCCGGGCCTGACTCCGGCTTGCGTGCCGTTCCGCGTGTCTTCACTGAACCCGCGCGTCCGGTTGCCGGGCTGGGGCATCCCGCATAGAACAGACCCATCAACCGGATGCCGGAGCCATAGGTGAAGATCGCGGATTTGCTTTCCATCGGCCGCGACGCCGACATGGCTCTCGTGGCGCCGAAGCGCGCCGGACTGACCTATCGCGCGCTGCGCGGCCATGTGGAGCGGACCGCCGGTCGGCTGGACGGATTCGGGATCGGACGGAACGATCGGGTTGCGCTGGCCGTCGCCGATGGGCCGGAGATGGCGACGGCTTTTCTCGCCGTCGCATCCACGGCCGTCGCCGCGCCGCTGGATCCCCGATGCACCGAGAGCGAATTCGATGTTCAGCTCGAAAGCCTCGCGCCGCAGGCGCTGATTGCGACTGCCAGTTCGCCAGTCATCGCCGTTGCGCGCCGGCGCGGTATTCCGGTCATCACGCTCACGGCGCGCATGGCCGATGGCGCCGGCCTTTTCGATCTCGAATCCGATGGGAAGCCTGCGCGGCCGGCCCGCGGCACCGGCGATTGCGCGCTGCTGTTGCATACGTCCGGGACGACGGCGCGGCCGAAACTCGTGCCGCTCACGCAAGCGCAATTGTGCGCCTCCGCGCACAACGTCGCCGGATCGTTGCACCTGACGCGCGAGGATCGCGGCCTTCACATCATGCCGCTGTTCCATATCCACGGACTTGTCGCGGGCCTTCTAGCGCCACTTTCCGTCGGTGGCGGCATCTGCTGCACAAGCGGTTTCGATATCGGTGCGTTTGGTGGATGGCTGAATGAATTCTCGCCGACCTGGCTGACGGCGGTTCCGACCATGCATCAGGCGATTCTGAGCTGGGCGCAGCGGGAACCGGCGGCGGCGCGCGCATCGGGTTTACGGGTTTTCCGTTCGTGTTCTGCCGCGCTGCCGCCAAGCGTCGCAAGCGCGCTCGAAAGCGCGTTCGGCGTGCCGGTGATCGAGGCTTATGCGATGACCGAAGCGGCGCATCAGATCGCGAGCAACCCGCTGCCGCCGGCCGCGCGTCGGTTCGGTAGCGTCGGGCTGGCGGCCGGGCCCCAGATCGCGATCCTCGATCCGCTAGGGGCGCTGCTTCCGGCCGGAGAGACCGGAGAGGTCGCAATCCGGGGCGAGACCGTCATGACCGGCTATGTGGACAATCCACAGGCGAACGAAGCCGCCTTCGCGAACGGCTGGTTCCGAACCGGTGATCTTGGCGTGCTGGACGCCGATGGCTATTTGACGTTGAGCGGCCGGCTGAAGGAGATGATCAACCGCGGCGGCGAGAAGATCGCTCCCGCCGAGATCGAGAACGCATTGCTCACCCATACCGGCGTGGCGCAAGCGGTCGTCTTCGCCGCGCCCCATACGACGCTCGGCGAAGAGGTGTGCGCCGCCGTGGTGACTCAGAGCCCTGTAACCGCTGACGCTCTGCAAGCATTTCTCGCGGACCGGCTTTCGTTGGCGAAGGTTCCGCGCCGCATCGTCTTTCTGCGCGAACTCCCCAAAGGGCCGACGGGAAAGCTGCGCCGGATCGGGCTTGCGACGGAGCTTGGGCTGGAGAGCGCGCGGCCGCTTGCCGCTTACGTTGCGCCGCGCTCGCCGCTCGAAACCGCGCTGGCGAGAACGTGGGCGAGCGCGCTTGCCACGGATACCATCGGTATAGACGACGATTTCTTCGATCTCGGCGGCAATTCTCTGGCCGCTCTGCGCATCGTCGCCGATATTCACGCGGCGGCGGGTGTCGAGATTTCGCTGACCGAATTCCTCCGCAGCCCCACTATTGCGAAAATGGCGCTCGCCGTCATCGAAGGCCGTTTGCAAAGCCTTCCGGCAGCGGAGCGCGAAAGACTGCTGTCGGCCGCGGGGCAGACCTGACGAATGGACCGCTCGAAGGATCTGCGCGAACGCCTCGCGGCTCTGACGCCGGAACAGCGCGCGCTGCTCGAACCGGACATCGTCTTCCCGCCATCCGCGCTCGCAGCGTCGCCGGAAATAGATGATGGCGCGCCATTCGCGATGACGGATGTCCAGCAGGCCTATTGGGCAGGGCGTCACACCGATTTCGCATTGGGGGGCGTTGCGACCCACAGCTATCTGGAATTCGACTGCGAAGGGCTCGATCTTGAGCGCCTGTCGTCGGCATGGAACCGCCTGATCGCGCGGCACCCTATGCTGCGCGCCGTATTCGCCGCCGATGGAACGCAACGCGTCTTGGAGAGCGTTCCCGGCTACGAGATCGTGACGGAGGATCTTCGCGAACTGCCGCCCGCGGCGCAGGAAGCGCGATTGCAGCATCATAGACAGCGGATGTCGCATCAGGTTCTCGCGGCCGAGCGCTGGCCATTGTTCGAGATCCGCGCCAGCCTTCTGACGGGTGGACGTTGCCGGATTCATCTGAGTTTCGACGCGCTGGTCGCGGACCTTACGAGCCGCCGAATCTTGATGCGCGAATGGGGTCAACTTTATCGCGATACGACGGCCGATCTTCCGCAGCCCGGGATGCGCTTTCGTGACTTCGCGCGCGATAAAGCGGCGGCGCGCGGCACAGGGGCGCATCTTCGCGCTCGCGACTACTGGCTGGCGCGCGCGCTGCCGCCGGCGCCGGAGCTTCCGCGCCAGCAGGAACTCGGCCCGGCGCCCCTCTTCACGCGCCGGACATTACGAGCGGCGCGCGAACCGCTGGAACACGTCGCGCGCGAGTTTGGCACGACGCTCAATGTGCTGTTGCTGACGGCTTATGGCGACGTTCTCCGCTTATGGGGTGGCGGCAGTTCGTTCACTTTGAACTTGACTCTCTTCGACCGGCCAAACGCGGCGCGCGATGTCGTGGGCGATTTCACGGCCTTGACGATGCTCGAGGTCGAAGCGCCAGAAGATAGGCCGTTGGGTGAGCGTGCGCGACGCCTCCAGGAACAGCTGTGGCGCGATCTCGATCATCGCGCCTTCGGCGGCGTCGCGGTGCTTCGCGAGATGGCGCGTCGCGAAGGCCTGCCGCGCGCCGCCATGCCTGTGGTTTTCACCAGCGCGATTGATGCGCCGGGCGACGGCAACGACACCTCCTGGCTAGGCGCAGAGGTTTATGGCGTAAGCCAGACGCCGCAGGTGTGGATCGATCTTGTCGCCGTCGCGGCCGGCAACGATCTGATGCTGCAATTCAATGCGGTCGACGGATTGTTTCCGCCCGGCGTGACGGAGCGATTATTCGCGGCACTCGGCCGTCATCTCGGTTTGCTCGCAGATGGCACCTTCGTGGCCGATACGAATTGGCGAAACATCGCAGATATCCTGATGCCGTCCGATATGCGGGCCGTGCGGGAGATCGCGAACGGGACCGCCGGTCCCGAACCCTCTGGATTGCTGCATACAATCTGGAAGGATCACCTCCGCAGGGCGCGCTGCCATCCGGCCGTCGTCAGCCCGGGACGAACGCTCAGCTACGGCGAACTGGCTACGTTGTCGGCGGGCGTGGGACGCCGCTTGCGGGCGCTGGGTGCGCAGCCGAATTTGCTCATCGCGGTCGTGATGAACAAGGGGTGGGAGCAGATCGTCGCCGTGCTCGGCGTGCTCGAAAGCGGCGCGGCCTATCTGCCCATCGACCCCGCTGTCCCGGCGGCGCGTCTGCATCATCTCTTGAAAGACGCGGATGCGCGGATCGTGCTGACGCAGGCATCGTTGCAAGAGCAGTTGACCTGGCCTGACGGCGTGGAGATCTTGCGCGTCGAAGAAGCTGCATATGCGGATTGCGAACCGCTCGAACCCGCTCAGCGGCCGGATGATATCGCCTATGTCATCTACACCTCGGGCTCGACGGGCGTTCCGAAGGGCGTGGCGATCGACCATCGCGGTGCGCTCAATACGATCCTGGATATCAATGCGCGGTTTGCGGTGGGCGCTGAGGATCGCGTCCTCGCCCTGTCCGCACTCAGCTTCGATCTATCCGTGTACGATATATTCGGCCCATTGAGCGCGGGCGGCACCATCGTCCTTCCCGCGCCGTCCGGCGCGCGCGATCCCGCGCATTGGCTCGATCTCGTTCGCCGCCATGGCGTGACGCTGTGGAATTCGGTTCCGGCGCTTATGGAGCTGTTCGTCGATCAAGTCCGGCAGACGAGCGCGGCCGGGCTTGAGGGTTTGCGCCTCGCGCTGCTGAGCGGCGACTGGATACCCGTCGCCTTGCCCGCAGCGATGCGCGATGCGGGTATTCCCGCCAAATGCATGAGCCTCGGCGGCGCGACGGAAGCGTCTATCTGGTCCATCGCATACGAGATCACCGATGGGGACGGCACGCGCGCCAGGATCCCCTATGGCAAACCATTGCGGAACCAGACCATGCGCGTTCTGGCGCCCGGCTGGATCGATTGTCCGGACTGGGTTTCGGGCGAGATTTATATCGGCGGCATGGGACTTGCTCGGGGCTACTGGAACGATTCGGCCAAGACCGCGGCGGCCTTCGTCATCGATCCGCAGACCGGCAAGCGGTTCTATCGCACCGGCGACCGCGGCCGCTATTTGCCCGACGGCAACATCGAATTCCTCGGCCGTGACGACAATCAGGTCAAGCTGCACGGCTTCCGCATCGAGCTTGGCGAGATCGAGGCGGCGTTGCACGATCATCCCGACGTCGGCGCCGCCGCCGTCATCCTGCGCGGCACGAATGGCGGAACACGCGCGCTCGCTGCCTATGTCACGCCGCGCAGCGCAATCTCGCCCGAAGCCGGCACGTTGACGGCGTATCTGCACACAAAGCTGCCGGCGTACATGATTCCATCTTCGATTTCGGTTCTCACGGAATTGCCACTCACCGCGAATGGAAAGCTCGACCGCCGAGCACTCACGGATCGTGAGGCTCCGAGAGTCTTGCCCGCATCGACCGCTCCAGATGACGGCCGCGTCGCCGCAATCGTGCGCGCAGTCAGCCCTGCGGTGATACCCGCGATCGACAGCGATCTGCTCGCGCTCGGCTTGAATTCGATCGATTTGATCCGCATCGTCAATGCGCTGGATGTGGAGCTCGGCTTTCGACCCAGCATCGATGCGATATATGCATCGCCGACCCTTCGCTGGCTCACCACGACCTATGCCGAACATCTGCAGCGCAACGGCGCGACAGCGGATCGCGATGATCAGCAGCCCGGCGAAACCGTCGAACCACGGGAAATCATCCTCGAACCCGAAGTGACCATGGTCCGTTTCGGTCCTGCCCCGCTGTTCGTGTTTCATGGCAGTGGCGGCCGGACTCTGTTCCTGCATGCCATGGCGCGGCATATGCCGTCCGCCATCGGCTTGTGCGGCGTGGACGCCGTGCCGCGTGAAGAAACGCAGGGCGAGACGCGCGTGCCGTTGCGCGAGCGCTATCTCGCTGCGTTGCGCCGGGCGCGGCCGCACGGTCCCTATCGTATCGGCGGCTATAGCGCGGGATGCCTGGTCGCGGCAGATGTCGCCGCGGCCCTGGAAGCGGCGGGCGAACGCGTCGAATGTCTCGTGCTCATCGATCCGGTTATGCCGCCGGAGGCTCAAAGCAAACAGGCGCCGGACCCATCGCCGACAGACCGCGAGCTGCGGCGATTGCGCATTGCCGAATTGGCGGGCATCTCGCCGCGCGATCCCCAATTTCCCTATGTGGAGCAGGTCGACCGCGACTTCGCGTCGTTCCTTTCGGATTACACGCCGCGCGCCGTGAGCTGCCGGACGCTTGTCCTATATGGGACGCAAGGCGATCTCGCGCCGGCGCCGGCGACGCTGAAGATGTGGGCCGCGCTCGCGCCGAACGGCATGGGAATGGAAGCGCTGGACTGCGATCACAATGGAATTCTTCGCGAGCCTCACGTCGGCGAGGTCGCGAAAGCGATTGCGCGATGGTTGGCGAGCGAACGGTGAGCGGCATCCGTCCGTCGCAAATCTGGCAAGCGCTGTTGCCGCCGGGCATCGCCGCCTACGAAACGCTCTTCCCTGTCGATACCGAATTGCTGTTCGATGCCGAGCGCCGATGCGTCGAGAACGCCGTGCCCAAGCGTGTCGCGGAGTTCGCCGCGGGCCGGTTGTGCGCGCGCCGGGCGCTGGCCGACCTCGGTCACGTGGATTTTGTATTGCTGCGAGCAGCCGACCGCCGTCCGCTCTGGCCTGAAGGCATCGCCGGCAGTATCACGCACACCGACGACTACTGCGCAGCGGTGGCCGTGCGCCAAACCGGCTTCGCCAGCCTCGGCATCGATGCCGAGCGGATCGACAGGTTCGACGATAGCCTGCTGCGGCAGATCTGCACCCCGACGGAACGGGCGCGCCTTTTCGCGATGCCCCTGCGGCAGCGGCAGGAAATCGCGGCCCTGACCTTCAGCGCGAAGGAGGCCTTCTACAAGTGCCATTCGTCCGCCGGTGGCGGCGCGCTCGGGTTTCAGGATGCCGAGGTGCTATTCGCCGCGGGCCGGTTTGTCCTTCATCTGCTTCAACCCGACGCGCTCTGGCCGGCACCGCCAGCAGGCACTTATAAGGTTAAGGACGGGATGGTGTTCTGCGCCATCGCCCGCGCCAGCCAGTGATGCCTGCAATCTTACGGAGAGGCCAATGGTGCATCGCCGCTGGTTCCGCTAGGTAGGTTGATGATTTCCGGGGGGATCAAGGATGGCTGGCGGCAGGTTGGCGGCGATATCCGCCACGCTGGTAATGGTGGCGGCGAGTGCCGCGCTGGCGGATACGGTCGAGACCGTTGTCATCACGGCCACGCGCGCCAGCACTCACCTTGCGGACGTGCCTGAAAGCGTGGGTCTCGTCTCGGCGGCGGACATCCAGGC
>Ga0310811_10014292_pt1 | contig 10345 bp, 9 predicted proteins | sample YCmetagenome_FD_207642 | JGI IMG/M metagenome (GOLD analysis project Ga0310811, IMG submission 207642) | Soil microbial communities from experimental microcosm in Duke University, North Carolina, United States - YC | ecosystem: Engineered > Artificial ecosystem > Soil microcosm > Unclassified ... | reverse complement strand
GATCACGAAGAAGACGTCGACGCCGACAAAACCACCGGGCAGCAGATCGGGCCGCAAATGGTAGATGACCACCAGCACAACGGCGACCGCGCGCAATCCCTGAATGTCCAGGCGCTGTGCCGTCCGATGACCGGTTCTGCTCGGTGACTCCGACAGCGCCGTTGCATGGGTGGCAGCCACCGCCATTGTGACCCCCCGCCGTGACTCGAACACCCCGGGTGATCGGCACATCCGGGACGACGGACGGATGCTACGGTTCGCGTAGTTTGAAGTCAAAAGAGCCCAGCTAGGCCATATGGCCGTAACATGTCAGAATCGACTGACTCCGCGAATTGCGCGCCCGGCCTGCCATTCGTCGCCCGGCAGGCGCTCGCCTTTCGTCGAACGAGCCGGTGTCGATTCGACACGCCCCCGACGGCCCGGCAGGGGCGGCAGGCCGCCCCGGTTCACACTTCACACCGCCTTGACGTCCCCTTCGGCCACTCGTAACCTGGGTCCCGCCGCGCATGAAAAGGTTTACAGTCCGATTCACGCTCGGAGGGATCATGGTTCGTCGTCCACTATGGATAGTCACCATCGCGATCTCCCTGCTCATGGCGGTCGCCCCCGCGGCACAGGCAGCAGGCAAGGCCGACAACCCGTACAACGACCCGAACCTCGTCTCCATGTTCGACGGGAAGACGCTGGACGGGTGGACCGCGCAGGCCAGCGGCCAGTGGTCGGCCACGAACGGGGTGATCCACGGCAACGGGACGTCGCGGGGCTGGCTGTACTACAACAAGGTGCAACCCGGCACCTTCCGCTGGATCTTCACGGTCCGTCAGGTGAAGGGCAACCACGCGCCGACGGTGCTGATCTGGGGCACGACCAGCCCGCTCAAGGACGCGCTGAGCGCCATCCAGTTCCAGCCGCCCAACGGCGGCCACTGGGACTACCGGCCGGGCCACAACAACGGCGGCGGCAAGCTGTTCAAGCAGCTGCCGCACGACAAGATGGACATCCACAACTGGAGCCAGTGCGAGCTGATCGGCAACAAGACCACCGGCGTCGCGAAGATGGCCTGCTGCCCGCTCAAGGGCACGGCGGCCACCTGCAAGGCGACGGAGGTGCTGGACTTCACCGACAAGACGGCCGGCCGTGACGGCCCGCTGGCGCTGCAGGTGCACAACAGCGGCATTTCCGACGAGTACCGCGACCTGTACGTGGAGTCACCGGTCGTGACCAGCCCGGACAAGTTCATCACCACCGGCTGAAAAACCGTTCGCGAGAGGCGCGGCGGCGGGGCTAACCTCGCCGGCGCGCCCTTTCGAGACGGCAAGGAGGTGGGAGCGATGGTCACTCGACTGTTCACGTGCTCCCACCGGACCCCAAGGGCGTGACGACGGGAGCACACCACACACTCCCGGAGCACCATGTCTGATCTGATCGTCCGGCCGCTCGAGGCCGGCGAAGAAGCACTGTTCGACACGCTGCCCGACCCGATGCTGGTCGGCTACGGCGCGTTCGGCACGACGTACGCGACCGGCGACTACCGTCCCGAGTGGACATGGGTGGCCATCAGGGACGGCGTCGTGGTCGCCCGCGCGGTCTGGTGGGCCGGCCCCGAGGACACGGAGCCGAAAGCGTTGGACTGGTTCGATTTCACCGATTTCGACGCGGCCGTGCAACTGCTGCGCACCGCGCCGTTCCGCACCGAGTACTCGATCCCGCTGCCGCCGAACTGGCGTGCCGACCCGGCCACGCATGCCGCGGCCACGGCCCGTCTGGACGCGGCGACCGCGGCCGGCCTGAAGTTCCTGGTCGAGCGCTACACCTATCGCTGGACTCCCGACCGCGGCCTGCCGGAACGCAGCACCCGCCTGGAGTTCCGGCCGGAGCCGGACGACCAGGTCATCTTCGACGTGTTCCGGCGCGTCAACGCGACCAGTCTCGACGCACACGTCCGCCGCACCATCGCCGAGCAGGGCCTGGACGCCTCGGCGCGGGAAGACCTCGACTATCTACGGTGGATGCCCAGCCCCCGCGAATGGTGGCGGCTGGCGTACACGCCCGGCGGCGATCTCGTCGGCCTGGCCGCGCCGTGTTTCCACTACAGCTCGCACGTAGTCGGCTACATCGCCGTGGTGCCGGAGCAGCGCGGCCACGGCTACGCCCTCGACCTGCTGGCGGAGACCACGCACATGCTGGTCGCCGAGGGCGCGGAGCAGATCGTCGCCGGCACCGACGTGGCCAACGTGCCGATGGCCAAAGCCTTCGCCCGTGGGAATTATGTGATCGCCCGGCATCGCATAGATCTTCTGCCATAACCTCTGCGGCCACTCGTCCGGGTACGTACGATCCGAAACGTGCGGATCCCGATCTTGCTCACGGCGACGGTACTCGCTTCGTCGGTCCTGACGACGCCAACGGTGCAGTCGCCGGAGGACAACGGTGTTCGGTTCGCCTGGCCGACCTCGGTCAGCGCGAACGGCCGCTACCTGCTCGACCAGGTCGGCCGGCCGTACCTGATCTCCGGCGACTCGCCGCAGGGCCTGTTCGTGACGATGTCGCAGCAGCAGGCCGAGGACTACTTCGCCGACCGGCGGGCCGGCGGCTTCAACGCGTTGTGGATCAACTCGTTGGTGCCGCCGGACCAGGGCGGCCATCCCGACGACGCCACCTACGACGGCATCACGCCGTTCACCAAGGCCGGCGACCTGGCCACGCCCAATCCGGCCTACTGGGACCGGGTCGAGCGGATGGTCGCCGCCGCCCGTGACGACGGCCTGACCATCTGGCTCACCCCGGTGGAGACCTGTGGGCACCTGCAACTGTTGCGGGACAACGGGGTTGACAAGGCCCACGCCTTCGGTCAGTTCCTCGGGCAGCGTTTCGTCAAGTACCCCAACATCGTCTGGTTCAACGGCTGCGACCTGCAGACCTGGCAGGACCCCAACGACACCGCCCTGGTGCAGGCCGTTGCCCGTGGTCTCAAGGAGACCGACCCCGCCCACCTGCAGACCGTCGAGCTGAACTACATGACCAGCGGCTCGCTCGACGATCCCACCTGGCGGCCGTACATCAAGATCGACTCGGCGTACACCTACTATCCGACCTACGCCCAGGTGCTCAAGGAGTACAACCGGGAGAACCCGCTGCCGGTGTACATGGTCGAGGCCAACTACGAGGACGAGCACGACTACACCGGCCCGAAGACCCTGCGGCGCCAGGAATACTGGACGATGACCAGCGGCGCCACCGGGCAGCTCTACGGCAGCGGCTGGACGTGGCCGTTCAAGCCCGGCTGGGAGTCCCATGTGGACACCCAGGGCACTCGCGAGTTCAAGCTCATGACCGAGCTGTTCCGCAGCAGCCGCTGGTACGACCTCGTGCCCGACCAGGACCACAAGCTGCTCACCGCCGGCTACGGCACCCCCAATCCGTGGGGTTCCGTCAACGACAACGACTACGCCACCGCCGCCCGCACCACCGACGGCCGTCTCGCCGTGGTCTACCTGCCCACCTCCCGACCCATCACGGTGGACATGTCGCAGCTGCACCCCGGCGCCATCGCCTTCTGGTACGACCCGACCGACGGCTCCTACCGCCTGGCCAGCCCGCCCGTCGGCCGCGGCCAGGTCACCTTCACCCCGCCCGGCCCCAACCACGGCGGCGATGACGACTGGGTCCTGCGCATCGCGTCGTTCGGCTGAGTCCCAACGCTCCGGACTTCGGGTGGCGCCGAAGTGTCGCGCGCCTAGGCTCAGCGGCATGACGAGCTTCCGGGAACTGCACGAGAGCGGCTTTTTCGTGCTGCCCAACGCCTGGGATCCGGCGTCGGCACGGCTGCTGTCGACGGTGCCGGGGGTGCCGGCGTTGGGCACGACGAGCGCTGGGGTGGCGGCGGCGCTGGGGCTGCCGGACGGGCAGCGGATGCCGATGCGGACGATGATCGAGGCGGTGGGGAAGATCGTCGACGCCTCGGCGGTGCCGGTGTCGGCGGACCTCGAAGGCGGCTACGACGACGTGCGCGCCACCGTCCGGGCGGCGATGGATGTCGGCGTGGTGGGGGTGAACATCGAGGACACCCGCTACCCGGACACGAAACTGTGGAGCCCGGAAGAGGCGGCCGACCGTATTGCGCGGGTGCGCTCGCTCGACGCCGAACTGGTGATCAACGCCCGCACCGACGTGTGGTGGTTCGGCGACGGCGGTATGGACGAGGGATTGACCCGGATGCGGCTGTTCCTCGAGGCCGGCGCGGACTGCCTGTTCGCGCCCGGACTGCCGGAGAAGCTCATTCCGGAGATCATCGCCGCGCTGCCCGGTGTCGCGCTCAACGTGCTCGCCTCGCCCACGCTGCCGTCGCTGGAGTCGTTGGCGGCCAAGGGAGTCCGCCGCGTCTCCACCGGCTCGGCGCTGGCCCGGCTGGCCTGGGGCAGCGCCCGAGATGCCCTCACCTCCGTGCTCGGCGGCGGTGGGTTCGCCGGTATCGGCGGCACGCTCAGTTATCGCGACCTGACGGAAGCGCTCGATAACGCTATTAACCCGTGACCTTGGCCTGACATCATTCCGCCCGAAAGGTAGGGGGGAATGACCATGGACCAGGAGTCCGTCGAGCCTTCGCGCGCGCAGCAGGCGCCGGAGGACCCGATCGCCGAGCCGCTGAGATACGACCAGCAGACCTCGCCGGTCGACCAGCCGGTCGAGCAGCAGCACCAGCAGCCGTCGGTCCCGGTCGCCGGCGTGCCGCTGAGCCCGTGGCAGCCGACGACGGCCGAAGTGCCGCCCACCTGGCAGCCCACCGCGCCGCAGCCGGCCGAGCCGAACCCGTGGCAGTCCGCACCGCAGGCCAGCTACGCGCCGCCGCAGGGCTGGCAGCCGAACTGGCAACAGCCGGGCGACCAGTCCACCATCGCCATGCAGGCCGGCGCCGCGGTGCCGGTGGCCTACCTGCCGCAGTCGCAGTGGCAGCCCGACGGCCAGCAGCCGGCCGGCCAGACCGCGCTCGTGCCGCAGCCGCAATGGGGCGCGCCGGGCCAGCAGCCGCTGATGCAGCAGACGTGGCCGACCCCGACCCAGCCGTGGCACCCGCCGCTGGTGCTGACGGCCGACCTGCCGCCGAACTGGCACGCGCCGCTGCGCACCGACCTGGTGCCGATCGTGCCGCGCAAGCGCCGCGGCAAGAAGGTCATCCTGATCGCCGCGGCCATGGTCGTGCTGCTGATCGCCGGCGTCACGACGTGGCTGGCCTGGCCGCCGGACCGCAGCCCGTTCGAGCAGGCGGTGGCCAACCTGGCCGCCCAGCCGATCGCCAACTACACCGCACAGCTGCCGGACGGCACCGAGTTCGACGGCCGCGTCACCACCCAGGGCGATGCCGTCGGATGGCTGGTCGAGGATCAGGCCGCCGGGCTCAAGTTCCCGTTCCTGCTGGTCAACGGCAAGATGTACCTCAAGCTGAACGGTGTCCAGTTCCCGCCCGGCGCCCTACAGGACGCGTACAACCAGTCCGGTCTGAAGGACCGGTGGATCACCGGCGACGTCGGCGAGCTGAAGGCGCTGGCCAAGCAGGAGGCCACGCCGGCGGCGATCGCCGACAAGCTGCGCAACGAGGTGGCCCGCACCGAGAAGCTGCCGCCGCCCAGCGACGACGGCACCACCATCAACGGCGTGGCCGTGCTCAAGGGCGACACCCCCGACGGCACGCTGTACGTGGCCAAGGAGCAGCCGTACCGGGTGGTCCGCTGGATCGACAAGTCCACCAAGAAGGCGGCGGTCGCGTTCAGCAACCCCGGTCACCTGCTGCGGCTCAACGGTGAGCGGGCGTCCTACACCGGCCTGGGCACGGCCGACTTCAAGCCGATGACGGCCGACAACGTCGACCAGACCTACGACGAGATGGAAACCGACGTCAGCCAGCTCGGCGACGCCATCGACACCAGCGTGCAGTACACGGTGAACGGCGTGGACAACCTGGAGCACTTCGACGACTGCGAGGCCGCCGGCTGCCAGGTCGTCGCGCACTTCACCACCACGACGTCGCCCGGCACGTCGCCGCCGGCCCAGACGCGCGTGCAGATGACAGCGAGCGTGACGATGGACGACGTGCCCGCCGGCTCGTGCACCAGCACCGACAAGGCGGCGACCAGCGGCGCGGTCACCCTGTCCTGTGTGGACAAGGACATGCACGGCGGGTTCACGCAGGCCAACGAGGCGGCCAAGGCCAAGGCCCGGGCGGAGTCCGGCGACAGCGGCTACTACGCCTGGGTCGTGTACGTGCGGGCCAAGGTGCACGCGCTGGCGCTGGCCTCGGTGGACACCCTCGCCGAGAGCATGCGGCTGGAGTCGTCCCGGCCCGACCGGGCCTGCGGCTGGGCGGAGAAGGGCGGCAACGGCAAGGTGCCGGTCAACCTGTACGACAAGTTCACCGCCCGGCTGGACACCGCCCACTACCCGGACTTCGAGCTCCACGTGTTCCAGGACGGGCAGGCGTACGGCGACTTCGGCCCGAGCGGCTGGTTCGCCAAGAACGGCGGCGTCGCGGTGCCGTCGGATCCGCCGGCCAAGCTCCAGCAGCTGCTCAAGGACACCTCGGTGGCGTTCATGAAATCGGCCGGCACGCTCAAGGACGGCGACAGCACCGACGGCGACAAGTGGAAGCGCCCCGCCGGCAAGTGCTAGCTAGGCGACGACCTGGAGTGCCCTCGGCACGCACTCGACGGTGAGTGGCAGCTCCCGCTGCCGCTCACCGTCGGCGTAGCCGATCCAGTCGTTGCCGGCGATGGCCACCGAGCTGGCCCGCAGCGTGGTCACCGTCGGGTGGTCGACGTGCCGGCCGGTGCGCAGCTTGGGCAGGATCCGCATCAGCTCGGTGCGGCTGGCCCGCCCGGCGATGGTGACGTCGAGCAGCCCGTCGCCGGGGTCGGCGTCGGGACAGATCGGCACGCCGCCGCCGTAGAACGCGGTGTTGCCGACGGCGATCAGCGTCGCCTCCAGCTCGACCTCGCCGGCCGGGGTGCGCACGGTCAGCGGCTTCGACCGCAGTTGGGCCAGTTCCAGCATGATCGCCAGGTCGTAGCGGCGGGGGCCGCGCGGCCAGCGCATCCGGTTCACGCGCTCGTTGACCGCCGAGTCGAAGCCGGCGCACAGCACCGTGCCGAACCAGGCCCCGCGCTGCACCCGCCCCAGATCGATGGACCGGCGGCGGCCCGTCCACAACGCCTCGACGACGCCGTCCAGGCTCAGGTCCAGGGCGCGAGCGAAATCGTTGCCGGTGCCGGCCGGGATCACCGCGAGGGCGGTTTTCGTGCCGGCACAGGCCTGCACGCCGGCATGCGCGGCACCATCGCCGCCCAGCACCGCCAGCACCTCGACGCCGTCCCGGACTGCCTTGTGGGCCAGCCGGTTCGTGCCCTCGGCGTCCGAGGCGACCAGCAGCTGGACGTCACCGCAGGCCGCGCGCAGCCGGCTCGCCACCGTGCCGGCGACCCGCCCGGCAGCGCCGAGGCCGGCCGCCGGGCACACCAGCAGCGCTACCGTCACGTGGCGTCTTCGTCGTAGGTCTTCGCGCGGACCTCGGACTCAGGCGTGGCCTGCTCCGGCCGCGGGTCGTAGTTGAGCGGCGAGGCCTCGTCGTCGTCGAGGTCGGCCCACTCGTTGTCCTTGCCCTTCTTGCGGTCGTTCAGGCGGGAGATCTGCACCGCCACCTCGAACAGCACGGTCAGCGCGCCGGCCAGCACACACATCGAGATCGGGTCCTGGCCCGGGGTGGCCACCGCGGCGAAGCAGAACAGGCCGAAGATGATGCCGCGGCGCCAGCGCTTGAGCTTCTCGTACGGCAGGATGCCGACCTTGTTCAGCATCACCACCAGCAGCGGCAGCTCGAAGCTGATGCCGAAGATCACCAGCAGCGCCAGCATGAACGAGATGTACTTGTCCGCGGTCAACGCCGTGACGAACTCGCTGGCGCTGATGCTGGACAGCACGGTCAGCGCCTCGGGCACGACCAGGTAGGCCAGCACCGCGCCGCCGACGAAGAGCACCACCGCGCAGGTGACGAAGATCCGCGCGAACTTCTTCTCCTTGGCGTACAGGCCGGGGGTGATGAACGCCCACAGCTGGTACAGCCACATCGGGCTGAACAGCACCGCGCCGACCGCGATACCGACCTGCAACCGCACCATGAAGCCCTCGAACGGGCTGTTCTGCAGCAGCTTGCCCTCGGTGCCCGGCAGCTTCAGGTTCGACGGGATCGCCTTGTACGGCCCGGTCAGCAGATCGCCGAGGGTCGGGATGGGCGGAATGGTCCACTCGAACCAGACGAAGCCGATGATCGCGCCGATGGCCACGCCGAGCAGCGCCATGCCCAACCGGTACCGCAGGTCGTACAGGTGCTCCATCAGCGTCATCGTGCCGTCGGGGTTGTGCCGACGACTGCGGCGACGCCGCTTCTTGCCCTTGCGCTCCGACTTGTCCTCGGACGTCACCGATGCCGCCCCTCAGCCTCCGCCGCCACGCCGGCGACCCCGTGCTCCGACCCGATCCTACGGCGTTGGGCGAGCGCCACTCCCAGCGCGGCGATCCTGGCCCGGATCAGCCCCCGCCGATCGGCGATGTCGGCCTGCGCCCGCGCCGCCGTGCTCTTCAACCGGGCGGCCTTGCGCAGGGTGCGCTGCAGCGTGACGCCCAGGAGCACCAGCCCCGGAACGATCACCAGCGCGGCGATGACGTACAACACGTGCCCACGGTAACGGTTCCCGGATACAGCCCAGGTACGGGCTGCTCAACTCACCCGGCCAGTTGGCGGCCGAAGCGTTGCAACGCGGCCGACGTCCGGTCCCGGATCAGGTCGACCAGCTCGGCCGGGCCCTCGGCGACGGCGAGGCCGCCGGTGCCGATCACCAGCCGGGCCATCCAGGTGGGATCGGTGTACCGCATGACCACCCGGCACCGGCCGCCGTCGAGCTCGGTCTGCTCGTCGACGGCGTAGTACTCGGAGATCCACCGGGCGTCGGGCTCCAACCGCAGCACGGCGACCTGCTGCCCGGCCTCGGGCCGGAACAGGCCGGCGGAGACGTCGGTGGGCTCGGCGTAGGGCGGCGGGGCGGCGGCCTCGTCGAGCACCTCGATGTCGTCGATCCGGTCGAGCCGGAACAGCCGCACGTCGGAGGCGCAGCGACACCACGCCTCAAGGTAGTTGCGCCCCTCCACCAGCAGCGCCCGCATGGGGTCGACGACCCGCTCGGTGATCTCGTCCCGCGACGCGGTGTAGTACCGGATCCGCAGCGCCCGCTTACGGCTGAGGGCGTCCCGGACGATCTCCCGCACCTCGGCGACGGCCTCGGCCTCCGGCGCGGCGAGCCCGACGACGACGCCGGCCGGCTGGGCCTCGCCGGCGGCGGCCTCGACCTTGGCCAGCGCCCGTCGCACGGCGTCGGTGTCGGCCACGCCAGGCGTGTCGGCCAGCGCCCGCAGCGCCACCAGCAGCGCGGTGGCCTCGGCCCCGGTCAGCCGCAGCGGCTTGTTCATGCCGGCGTCGAAGGTGACGGTGATGGTCTCGCCCTCGAAGGACAGGTCGATCAGGTCGCCGGGCCCGTACCCCGGCAGCCCGCACATCCACAGCAGCTCAAGGTCCTTGCGCAGCTGCCGCGCGGTCACGCCGAAATCGGCCGCCGCCTCGTCAACGCGAATGCCCGGCCGCGCGATCAGGTACGGCACCAGCGCCAGCAACCGGGTCAGCCGGTCGGTCCCCCCACCCGAGCTCATGACGCCTTCCCCTCGACCGCGCCCAACGCGCCGAGCAGCCGCTCGTACACGGACTTGCGCAGCAACTCCGGCTCGATCACCTCGACGTCCGCGCCGAAGCCGGCGATCCAGCCGGCGGCCGACTCGGGCAGGGTCAGCTCGATCTCCAGCAGATCCCCCTCGACCCCGTCGAGCACGTCCGCGCCGACCACCTTTGCCCGCCGCCGCAGCCCCTGGGCCTGCCCCTTGGCCACCCACAGCCGGGCAAGCGTGCCCTGCGCGTGCCCGTCCTCGAAGCCCTTCACGTAGCTCATCAGGTCCACGCCGGCCGGCGCGTGCACCTCGCCCGGCTTGCTGACGGCCTTGGCGTCGCCGACGATCCGCGACAGCCGGAAGCAGCGCGCCGCGCGCCGGTCGCGGTCGTGCCCGACCAGGTACCACCGCCCACGCCACGACACGACGCCCCACGGCTCCACGGTCCGCGTCCGCACCTCGGCCGGCACCGGCCGGCGGTAGTCGAAGGTGACGACCCGTCCGGTCTGCACGGCCTGCAGCAGCGTCGCGAAGGCCGGCTCGCTGGCCCGCACCCGCGGCTCCACCGCGGCCGGCGCCGCCTGGT
>Ga0310811_10014291_pt1 | contig 10345 bp, 9 predicted proteins | sample YCmetagenome_FD_207642 | JGI IMG/M metagenome (GOLD analysis project Ga0310811, IMG submission 207642) | Soil microbial communities from experimental microcosm in Duke University, North Carolina, United States - YC | ecosystem: Engineered > Artificial ecosystem > Soil microcosm > Unclassified ... | reverse complement strand
GCCGCCATGCCGAAGCCATATCAAGCTTCGACCGCGCCATTGCCCTCAACCCGAGATCGGCAGCGGATTGGCTCAACCGCGGCGCAACCTTGCATGGAATTGGCCGTGTCGAGGACGCCATCGCGAGTTATGACAAGGCAATCGCGCTCGACCCGGATTTCTGCGTGACGCACAGCAATCGCGCGCACGCTTTGCTCGATGCGGGGCGCAACGATGAGGCGCTGGCCGCCTATGACCGCGCGATCGCACTCGAGCCAAAAATGGCGGAAGCTTATCTCGGCCGGGCGGTTGTGCTGAAAAAACTTGCACGGTTGGACGACGCCCTCGCCAGCGTGGACAAGGCAATCGGGATGAAGGGCGATGTCGCCAAGATGCACGAGGCGCGCGCCTCTCTCTTGCGCGATCTCGGGCGAGACGAGGATGCGCGCGCAGCCGATGCCAAAGCTGCCGAACTCGCCGCAAAGGTCGGCGGGACCAACCCGCGCGCACCGCCCACGCATTAAAGTTCCAGATTTGTGGAACTTTCGGCCGGTTCCGGTCGTTTGGCGGGGTAGTCAGAAGGACATCCTCCATGAATCACGCCACCTCCCGCGGCACCGCGCCGCGCCTTGCCACTCCCACGGATCTGGGTGCCAATGCCGCCAAGGACATCGCCGGCGCTCTCAACGGCATCCTGGCCGATACCTTTGCGCTTTATCTCAAGACCAAGAATTTCCACTGGCACGTCAGTGGGCCGCATTTCCGCGACTACCATCTGCTGCTCGACGAGCAGGCCGAGCAGATCTTTGCCACCACCGACGTCCTCGCCGAGCGCGTGCGCAAGATCGGGCAGCCGACGTTGCGCTCGATCGGCGATATTTCACGCCAGCAGAGGTTGTCCGATAACGATGCCCCCTACGTCGAGCCGCAGGACATGCTGGCGGAATTGCGCGACGACAATCAGCGCGTTGTTGCGTCGATGCGCGAAGCGCACGATGTCTGCGATGAGCACAACGACGTCGCGAGCGCGAGCCTGCTGGAGACCTTCATCGATGACGCCGAAAAGCGCGTCTGGTTTCTTTACGAGGCAAGCCGTAAAGGCGACCCGACTGGGCATTGAGCTTCATCGTCATGGCCGGGCTCGTCCCGGCCATCTCGTTTAGGAAGGCACGGCCATGACTGCATAAGGGGGATACGCGGGACAAGCCCGCGCATGACGGGCAGCTCATCAAAGTGTGTGCTTGAGCACTTTCACCGCCGCGTCGAATTCCGCCTCGCGGAACGCGCGGCGCCGGAGCGCAATCTCATCGCGGCCCCACTGAGACATCTGCCAGTCTTCGTCGACATGGGCCGCCGACCAGACCTCTTCGGGATCGAGCGCCCGGTGAGCAAGCGCGACCGCGAGCAGACCTGATCCGGTGAGCGTGGTAATCGATGAAACGGCGCCGAGCCGCCACGGCTCGGTGGGAATAGCCGAACGCAAAGCCTCAACGGATTCGCGCGGCTGCGCGACGTGCATGACACCCTGCGCCAGCACGAAGCGCGCGTTGAAACGGTCGCGTGCCCAGGCCAGGACCGGATCCCATGCGCGCGCTTGCTTTTCGACCAGACCGGCCGGTGCCTCGGCGCGGTAAAACACCAGATCGGATCGCAGATATTTCTCGATCTCGTCGGCAACAGGCCGCGGTGCGTCGCTCACAGCATCGATGATTGCATTGGCCAGCCGTGTCAGCGGCATGCGTGCAGGGTCGACGACGTCGCTTGGCAAATTCCATTCACCGGCGATTGCTTCAGCGAGTTCACGTGTAGGCGCATTCAGCGTGCGCCGCGCCGGCGTCTTGATTAGTTTCCCGTCGAGCAGAACCGCTCCGTCCTCGCCGATATGCGCGGTTTCGTAGAACCGCTTGCGCAAATTCGGCCGCCCGCCGCGCTGCGCCGATTCAACGGGGTCGAGCGGCTGGTTTTCGAAGATCTCGGTAAATATGTCGCGCATCAGATGATTGTGATTGTGCGCCGCAACAACGGCGGGAACCAAGCCTCTTGAGCGCCTAAACATGCTCGTCATAAGCACCGCTGGCGCGTACCAAAATCGCCCTGCTCCTGTCATCAGGGCGCCGCTTTCAGGGAGCGAAAAACCTATCTTAGACTTGCGGTTGATAGGCCTCAGCCCTGACGGAAGGATAGGTAGCCTTGCGGGTTGGTACCAAATAATATCCGTCCGGAATCGCGCCGGGAAACAAGGCCAATTGAGGACAATCGCCGCCGGGGCTGTGACGCGACGCCGTTTAACAGTGCGGAAGTAACGGGGCGCGTTTCGAGGAATCAATGAAGAATACCGACATTTCTGCCCCGGATTACTTCCACAAGGTCGTGGACTGCCAATGGGCTTGCCCGGCGCACACGCCTGTCCCGGAATACATCCGGCTGATTGCGCACGGCCGTTATTCCGACGCCTACATGATCAACTGGCGATCGAATGTGTTCCCGGGAATCCTGGGCCGTACGTGCGACCGTCCCTGCGAGCCGGCGTGCCGGCGTGTCCGCGTCGAGAAGGAGCCGGTGGCAATCTGCCGCCTGAAAAGAGTGGCGGCTGACTACAAGGACGACATCCGCGATCGCTTACCGAAACCTGCGGCGAAAAAGAACGGCAAACGCATCGCGCTGGTCGGCGGTGGCCCGGCCTCCCTCACAGTTGCCCGCGATCTCGCTCCGCTCGGCTACCACTGCGTGGTCTTCGACCAAGATCCAAAAGCCGGCGGAATGATCCGCACGCAAATCCCGAAATTCCGCTTGCCCGATTCCGTCATCGACGAGGAATGCGGATACATCCTCGACCTTGGCGTCGAATTCCGTGGCGGCAAGCGTATCGACAGCATGAAGGCCCTGCTGGCCGAAAACTGGGATGCGACCTTTGTCGGCTCGGGCGCCCCGCGCGGACGCGACCTCGACATCCCCGGCCGCAAGGAAGCGGCCAAGAACATTCACATCGGCATCGACTGGCTCTCGTCCGTTTCGTTCGGCCACATCAGCAAGATCGGCAAGCGCGTCGTCGTCCTCGGCGGCGGCAACACCGCGATGGATTGCTGCCGTTCCGCCCGCCGGCTCGGCGGCGAACAGGTTGATGTCGTCGTCCGCTCTGGCTTCGAGGAAATGAAGGCGTCGCCCTGGGAAAAGGAAGACGCCATGCATGAGGGCATCCCGATCCACAATTTCCTCGTGCCGAAGGAATTCACGCACGAGAACGGCAAGCTCACCGGCATCACCTTCGAGAAGGTGAAGGCCGAATACGACGCCAAGGGCCGCCGCAAGCTCGTGCCCGCCGGCGAGCCGGTCCAGCATTTCCCCTGTGACGATGTGCTGGTTGCGGTCGGACAGGAGAATGCGTTCCCCTGGATCGAGCGCGATATTGGTATCGAATTCGATCAATGGGACATGCCGAAGGTCGACACCAAGACAATGGCGTCCACGCATCCGAAAGTCTTCTTCGGCGGCGATGCGGCCTTCGGCCCGAAGAACATCATCTGGGCCGTCGCGCACGGCCACGACGCCGCCGTCTCAATCGACAAGATGCTTAACGGCGAGGACATCGCCGACCGCCCTGCTCCGGCCGTGGAGATCATGAGCCAGAAGATGGGCATCCATGAATGGAGCTACGACAACGAGATCGCGCTCGACAAGCGCTACAAGGTGCCGCATCGCGACAAGGTGATCGCGCTCAAAGACATCAAGGCCGAGGTCGAGCTTGGCTTCGATGACAAGCTCGCGTTTGCGGAAGCCGGACGCTGCCTGAATTGCGATGTGCAGACTGTGTTTTCCGCGCAGCTCTGCATCGAATGCGATGCCTGCGTCGACATCTGCCCCATGGACTGCATCACCTTCACGCCGAACGGCGAGGAAGCCGATTTACGCAAGCGGCTGAGCGCGCCCTCACACAATTTGACCCAGGATCTCTATGTCCAGGATGGCCTCAAGACCGGCCGCGTCATGGTCAAGGACGAGGACGTTTGCCTCCACTGCGGCCTGTGCGCCGAACGCTGCCCGACCGGGGCCTGGGACATGCAGAAATTCTTGCTCGATATGACTCACGCAGGGAATTCATGCCGACCGCCACGCCGATCAGCCGCGTAAACGACTTCGTTATACGCTTCGCCAACGTCAACGGCTCGGGCTCGGCGAGCGCAAACGAGATGTTTGCGCGCGCGGTTATGCGGATGGGTGTCCCGGTCGCGCCGCGCAATATCTTTCCGTCGAACATTCAGGGCCTGCCAACCTGGTACGAGGTCCGCGTCTCCGAAGCCGGACATCTCGGCGCGCGCGGCGGCACCGACCTGATGGTGGCGATGAATCCGCAGACATTTGACAAGGATATCGCCGGCATCGAGCCGGGCGGCTACCTGTTCTACGACTCCACCAAGCCGCTCCCTCCGTCGAAATTCCGCGAGGACATTACGGTCATCGGCGTGCCTCTGACCGCAATCTGCAATCGCGAATACACCGATCCGCGCCAGCGCCAGCTGTTCAAGAACATCATCTATATTGGCGTGCTGACCGCCCTCCTCGACATCGATGTGAAAGTCGTCGAGCAACTCATTGGCGAGCAATACAAAGGCAAGGACAAGCTGATCGAGCCCAACCTCAAGGCGCTGCATATCGGCCGTGACTACGCAGTGTTGAACCTGCAGTGTCCGCTCGGCATCAAGCTCCGGCGTGCCAACGCCGTCGGCGACCGGATCTTCATCGAGGGTAACTCCGCTGCCGCGCTGGGAGCGGTCTATGGCGGCGCCACCGTCTGCGCCTGGTATCCGATCACGCCGTCGTCCTCGCTCGCTGACGCCTTTACCCGTCACTGCGCCAAGCTGCGTGTCGACCCGGAGAGCAAGCAGGCCAAATACGCGATCATCCAGGCCGAAGACGAGCTCGCCTCGATTGGCATCGTGATCGGCGCCGGCTGGAACGGCTCGCGCGCCTTCACGGCGACGTCAGGTCCGGGCATCTCGTTGATGCAGGAGTTCATCGGGCTCGCCTATTTCGCTGAAATTCCTGCCGTTCTGTTCGACGTCCAGCGGGCGGGCCCCTCGACCGGCATGCCGACGCGGACGCAGCAATGCGATATCATGTCCTGCGCCTATGCCTCTCACGGCGACACCAAGCACGTGCTGCTGTTCCCGGAAAATCCGACGGAAAGCTTCGAGTTCGGCGCCCAGGCCTTCGATCTGGCCGATCGGCTGCAGACGCCGATCTTCGTGATGCTCGATCTCGACATCGGCATGAACCATCACCTGTCGAAGCCGCTCGCCTGGGACGACAGCCGCAAATACGACCGCGGCAAGGTGATGACGGCGGAAGAGCTCGAGGCCGGCAAGGAATTTGGCCGCTATCTCGACGTCGACGGCGACGGCATCCCCTACCGGACCTATCCCGGCACGCATCCGACCAAGGGCTCGTTCTTCACGCGCGGCACCTCGCGCGACCGCTATGCCCGTTACACAGAAGAAGGCGCGCCTTACGTCGACAACATGCAGCGGCTGATCCGCAAGTTCGACACCGCCAAGGACCTGGTGCCAAGGCCGCTGATCGCGACCGCCGGAAAGCCGACCAAGTACGGCGTGATCTATTACGGCTCGACCTCGCCCGCGATGGACGAGGCGATTCACATGATCGAGGCGCGCGGACATTCGCTGGACCGCATGCGGGTGCGCGCTTTTCCGTTCCATTCCAGCGTCAACAGCTTCGTCGCCGACCACGATTTCGTGTTCGTGGTCGAGCAGAACCGCGACGCGCAGCTGCGTTCGTTGATCGTCAACGAATGCGGCATCGACCCCGTGCGGCTGGTGCCAATCCTGCATTATGACGGCACACCCATCACCGCCCGTTTCATCGCCAAGACAATCGGCGATCACCTCGACAAGCTGACGGTGAAGCCGATGAAGGTGACCTCATGACCTATCTCGCCAAGCCGAAATTCCATCACCCTGAGCTGCCGAAGAACGCGCTCGGCTATACGCATCGCGACTATGAGGGCTCGGTTTCGACGCTGTGCGCCGGCTGCGGGCATGACTCGATAACCGCTGCCATTATCCAGTCCTGCTTCGAGCTCTCGATCGAGCCGCATCGGGTCGCCAAGATTTCCGGCATCGGCTGCTCGTCGAAGACGCCCACCTACTTCCTCGGCAATTCGCACGGCTTCAATTCGGTGCACGGCCGCATGCCGTCGGTCCTGACCGGCGCCAACCTCGCTAACCGGGACCTGATCTATCTCGGCGTCTCCGGCGATGGCGACAGCGCCTCGATCGGCCTCGGTCAGTTCGCACACTGCCTGCGCCGCGGCGTCAATATGGTCTATATCGTTGAGAACAACGGCGTTTACGGCCTCACCAAGGGCCAGTTCTCGGCCACGGCCGACCGCGGCTCGAAGTCGAAGCGCGGCTTCATCAACACTGACAATTCCATCGACCTCGTCGCGATGGCGCTGCAGCTGGGCGCGAGCTTCGTTGCGCGCTCCTTCTCCGGCGACAAGCAGCAGCTGGTGCCGATCATCAAGGCCGCAATCGCCCACAGGGGCGCCGCGTTCATCGACGTGATCTCGCCGTGTGTTGCGTTCAACAACCATGCCGGCTCGACCAAAAGCTTCGATTTTGTGCGCGAGCACAATGAAGCGGTGAATCGCCTCGACTTCATCTCGAGCCGCATGCCGATCGAAGTGAAGCAGGAGCCCGGCACGGTCGAGATCGTCGAGCAGCATGACGGCTCGCGCCTTGCACTGCGCAAGCTTGCCGCCGACTACGACGTGCATGACCGCACCGCGGCGCTCGGCTTCCTGCAGCACCATGCCGCCAAGGGGCAGATTGTCACCGGCCTGCTCTACGTCGAGAAGGATCCGGAAGACCTGCACGCACACCTGCGCACGGTCGACGCCCCGCTCAACGCGCTAGGCGAAAAGGAGCTATGCCCCGGCCAGGCAGCGCTCGAGAAGTTCAACGCATCGTTGCGTTAGCCGAAGTCTCTCGCCCTGTCATTGCCGGGCTTGACCCGGCAATCCATGATGCGCTTCATCAATGGAATTCCTCCCGTAGCGCTTTTGCCGCGCTGAGAATCATCATGGATGCCCGGGTCAAGCCCGGGCATGACGGAAAAATGGACAAACGCCGCCTCGGACAATCCGACCTGCACCTCGCGCCGCTGATGCTCGGCGGGAATGTGTTCGGCTGGAATGTCGATGAGCCGACGTCATTCGAGATCCTCGACGCATTCGTTGACGCCGGCTTCAACGCCATCGATACGTCCGACAGCTATTCGCGCTGGGTTCCGGGCCATCCGGGCGGCGAGTCCGAAACGATCATCGGCAACTGGCTGAAGAAGAGCGGCAAGCGCGACAAGGTGCTGATCGCCACCAAGGTCGGCGAGGACATGGGCCAAGGCCGCAGCCTCCGGAAGGATTATATCCTGCGCGAATGCGAGGCGTCGCTGCGGCGCCTGCAGACCGACTATATCGATCTCTACCAGACCCATTTCGATGACGAGGTCACGCCGCCGCAAGAGACCATGCAGGCCTATGCGATGCTGATCGCTGCCGGCAAGGTGCGCGCAATCGGGGCCTCCAACATCACGCCGGCACGGCTAAAGGCCTCGCTCGCCGCCAGCAGCGAGGTCGGTGCGCCGCGCTACGAGAGCCTGCAGCCGCTCTACAACCTCTCCGACCGCAGGGAATTCGAAACCGAATTCGAGCCGATCTGCCGGCAGGAAAAGCTCGGCGTCATCAACTACTACTCGCTGGCGGCCGGCTTCCTCACCGCCAAGTACCGCTCGCCCGAGGAAGGCGCCAAACATCCCGGGCGCGGCGGACGGCTCACGCGCTATCTCGACGCCCGCGGGATGCGCATTCTCAAGGCGCTCGACGCGGTCGCCGCGCGGCACGATGCCGTTCCCGCACAGGTCGCGATTGCCTGGCTGATCGCGAAGCCGATCATCACGGCACCGATCGCCAGCGCCACCAGCCGCAAGCAGCTCGAGGAGATCATGAAGGCACCGGACATCAAGCTTTCGCGCGAAGATGTCGCGACGCTCGATGCTGCCGGGAATTGAAGGCCGGGCCATCCCGCGCGGCACACGGGCGCCCGGCCTTTTCGCACGCTACCTAATCTCTTGAGTTTCATGCCTTCGTGGTGAACGCGACGTCGCCGGTTTCGAGCAGCGACTTGAGGTTCGACAGGACCTTAGGCCAGCCGCCGGAAACTGCTTCGATGAGCTTCACGCCCTCGCCCTCCAGCTCATGCGTGATGGTGAGCTTCACGGCCTTGCCGCCAAAGTCCGGATAGTAGTCGGCCAGCTCGATCTCCATCGTGCAGCGCGAATACCCTTCCGCCTTCAGTTCGGGCTTGAATTCGTTTCGCCATTTAAGCACCAGCCGTTTTGGCGGAACGGCCTCGAGAACTTCGCCGCTGTCGGCCGTGCGGCCGTCTTCAAACTTTAGGCGCCATGGCGACCCCGGTTTCCAGTCGCATTCGGCCATCATGCCGAACCAGTATTTCCTGATCATTTGCTGATCAGTCAGCGCCTGCCACACCTTTTCCGGCGTGCTGCGAATGTAGGTGACGTACACGAACTTCGGCTTGCTCATCGCTACTCTCCTGTCCCTTCTTCCAATGCTTTTTTCATGTCGCTGAGTGCTTGCAGGCGCCCTCGCTCGAACTTCCCGATCCAGCGCTCGCCGATTTCATGGATCGGCACCGGGTTGAGGTAGTGCAACTTCTCGCGGCCCCGTTTGACGGTCGCGACCAGATTGGCCTCCTCGAGAATGGCCAAGTGCTTGCTGACCGCCTGGCGCGTCATGTCCAGGCGCTGGCAAAGCTCACCCAGCGTTTGACCGTTCTCGGCGCGGAGGCGATCGAGCAATTCCCTTCGGCTCGTATCCGCCAGCGCTCTGAAGACCGCATCCATGGATCATAATATGCAACCATTTGGTTGCATGTCAAACGGAAGGTCGCGGTTTGATAGGCGGAACTTGCGTCATGGAACTCGCGTTGTCGGCGGTCATGAGTTCGCGCACCTCCCCCGCACTCCGCAAAAACCGCACGCCCAAGCCATCGAAACGCGGTGGCCGCAATGGCATCACGGCCGAGGAGATCAAGGACATCGAGGAGTTGGCCACGCCCCGCACGCCGGTGATCTACGAGGTCGTGCGCCGCCTCGGTGACGAGGAAATGGAGCGCCCCCTCACCTCGCTGTGGTGGTCGGGCGTGGCGGCCGGACTCTCAATCAGCTTTTCATTGTTGTCGCAGGCAATTCTGTCGGCCCATCTGCCGGAGGCATCTTGGCAACCGCTCGTCGTCAGCTTCGGGTACTGCATCGGATTCATCATGGCGGTGCTTTCGCGCCAGCAGCTCTTCACCGAGAGCACAATCACTGCGGTTCTGCCGGTCGCGGCCGAGGTGACATGGGGCAATGTCCTGCGTATGGCGCGACTTTGGGCGATCGTACTCGCGGCCAATCTTGCCGGCACGTTGTTCGCGGCGCTGTTCTGCACGTTCACGCCTGCGCTCTCGGGCGACGTGTACAACGGTATGCTCGAGATCAGCCGCGATCTGCTGGCCTATGGCTGGTGGGAGATGGTCTTCCGCGCCATCGCCGCCGGTTTTCTGATGGCAGCCATGGTCTGGCTGATGCCCGGCGCGGAAGGCGCGCAATTCCACGTCATCACGCTGATGACGTGGCTGATCGCCGTCGGCGGCTTCACGCATATCGTCGCCGGCAGCATGGAATCCTACCTTTTGGTGTTTTCAGGGGAGTGGGTTTGGTGGCGGATGATTACCGATTTCATGATACCAGTTCTGATCGGCAACATGGTCGGCGGCACCGCGCTGTTCGCGCTGATCGCCTATGCCCAGGTGATGGAGGAAATCTAGCGCCCTGAAGCGAAGCCTTAACTTGAAGAAACCCCGCTAACTGCGGATTTCAGACCTCAAGTGAATTGTGAGGATCGCTATTGGTTGATGCAGCTGCCGACATAGGCATTGCGGTTGCCAGTAGCGGTCGATCCATAGACGCCGGCCTGGTGGGCGCAGCGCGCTGCACGGTCCTGATATGTCTCGGCACCGCCCCGTCCGGAGCCTGAAATCGTCGGCAGATTAGGCAATGTCCGGCCGGTTTCAGGCACGTAGAGCGGCGGCGGGGTCACGGCCTGCAGCTGCGGGACGTTCGTTGAGCGCGGAATGACCACCCGTTTCGATGTACTTCCTGGCGACTTGTATTTCGGAGCCAGCCACGGCTCGGGCTTCGACGGCCTAGACCCCTTTTCCGGGACCATGATGCTGTAATCGTCCTGCATGATGCTGTAGCCGTTGCCGCTCTGGGCAAAGGAAGGCCCTGC
>Ga0310811_10014289_pt1 | contig 10346 bp, 7 predicted proteins | sample YCmetagenome_FD_207642 | JGI IMG/M metagenome (GOLD analysis project Ga0310811, IMG submission 207642) | Soil microbial communities from experimental microcosm in Duke University, North Carolina, United States - YC | ecosystem: Engineered > Artificial ecosystem > Soil microcosm > Unclassified ... | reverse complement strand
GTGTGAAGAAGTGATACCGAAGTTCAAGTGAACGGAGCCTCTCCCTCGTCATGGCCGGGCTTGTCCCGGCCACCCGCCGTGGCACTGGTCCGCTACTGGTGGCCGGGACAAGCCCGGCCATGACAAGCGAATGGCGAGACTTGATACTCGCTCACACCCGCATCGGCATCAGCACATACAGTGCGCTGGCATCCGCGGCATCGCGCACCACTGTCGGAGCTGACCCATCAGCAAACCGGAATTCGACATCACCTTCGATCTGATCGGTGATATCGTTGAGATACCGAGCCTGGAACCCAATCTCCAACGGTCCTGCCTCGTAGGTCACGTGATCGGAGTCCAACTCCTCCGTCGCGGTCCCCTGTTCCGGGCTGGCAGCAGACAGCACCAGCAGATCCCGGGCGAGCGACAACTTCACCGGCCGTGACCGCTCAGCGGAAATCGCCGCCACGCGACCAACCGCATCCGCGAAATCCTTCTTGCCAACCCTCAGCACCTTGTCGTTGCCGCGCGGGATCACCCGCTCATATTCGGGGAACGTGCCGTCGATCAACTTGCTGGTCAGCAGCACGGCATCGGCATGGAACTGGATACGCGTATCGGACAGCGCCACCTCGACATTGCCGGTGACCTCGTCCAGCAGCTTGCGCAGCTCATTCACTGTCTTGCGCGGAATGATGACACCGGGCATCGAACCCGAGCCCTCGGGCAGCGGTTCTTCCACGCGCGCCAAACGGTGGCCATCGGTGGCGACCGCACGCAGCACCCGGGTGCCCTCGCTCTCGGCAACGTGCAGATAGATACCGTTCAGATAGTAGCGGGTTTCCTCGGTACTGATCGCGAAGCGGGTCCGGTCGATGAGACCGCGCAGCACCTGCGCCGACAGGTCGAACCGATGTGGCAGCGCACCCGCGGTCATTGACGGGAAGTCCTCCGTCGGCAGCACGACAAGGCTGGTCGAATACCGGCCGGCCCGCAAAGCGAGCTGTGCATCGCCGCCCGGGTGGTCCAACTCGACCTCGGCGCCTTCGGGTAATTTGCGCACGATCTCGTACAGCGTCGCGGCCGGTGCGGTGCAGGAGCCGTTCCGCGTCGTGCTCGCCGGAACATCCTCCACGATGGCAATTTCCATGTCCGTCGCGGTCAGTGTCAGCTTGCCGTCGCGCACGGCGATCATCACGTTGGCGAGGATCGGAATGGTGTTGCGACGCTCCACCACGCTCTGGACGTGGGCCAGCGCCTTCAGCAGGGTGGCCCGGTCGGCCTTCAGTTTCATGGCTTCGATTCCTCAAACGGCCGGGTTACAGCGGCGCCCAGGCGAATCCAGGCTGCGGCACTGTAGCAATGGCGCGGCGCGCGGGGAAAGGCCAGTGGTATTCCTGCTGATGGCCGCGGTGGGGTCAGGATTCCAGCATTTTCCGCAGCAGTTCGACATCCTCGGCGAAACCGGCGTCGCGGCTCATGAGCTCGCCCACGCGGGAGACCGCGTGCATCACCGTGGTGTGGTCACGGCCGCCGAACCGCCGGCCGATGTCGGGCAGGCTGCGCTGGGTGAGCTGCTTGGCCAGATACATGGCCACCTGTCGCGGCCGCGCAACGTTCCGCGCCCGCCGCGCCGAGGACATGTCGGTGATGCGGATGGAGAAGTGTTCCGCGACCCTTTTCTGGATCTCCTCGATGGTGATCCGACGGTCGTGTGCCTTGATGATGTCGTGCAGCACTTCCTGCGTGGTCTCCAGCGTCACCGGACGGCCGAACAGGTTGGCATGCGCCACCAGGCGGTTCAGCGCGCCTTCCAGCTCGCGCACGTTGCCGGTGATGCGCTGGGCCTCCAGGATGGAAATGCGCAGTTCGAACGTCGTGGCATGCAGATCCGCCACCATGCCGTACCCGAGCCGCGTGCGCAGCCGATCATCCAGTCCGGAGAGATCGGACGGTGATTTGTCGGCCGACACCACGATCTGCTTGCCGACGTCCACCAGCGCATTGAACGTATGGAAGAACTCTTCCTGCGTGTTGTCCTTGCCGATGAGGAACTGCAGATCGTCGATCATCAGCACATCCACGCTGCGCAGCTGTTCCTTGAACTGCATGGTGGACTGGCTGCGAATGGCGGCGATGAAGCGGTACATGAACTTCTCGGCAGACATATAGGCCACCGAGACGGGTTTGTGGCACGCACCATTGCCATTCCGCGCGACCATCTCCCAGGCGATGGCGTGCATCAGATGCGTCTTGCCGAGGCCGACGCCACCGTACAGGAACAACGGGTTGAATCCTGTGCTGGACGGTTGCTCGGCGACGCGTCGCGCGCAGGCATAGGCGAATTCATTGGGCTTGCCGACCACGAAGGCTTCGAAGGTGAAGCGTGGATCGATCTGCAGTTCCGGGCGCTGATCCATCCGCTCCTCAGACCTGTTCGCGATGACGGGAGCCTGGTCCGAAGGTGCGGCCAAACTTTCGGCCAGCCCCGAGGTGGGGACTGCGGAGCCGCCGACGCGGATCTCGATCCGGCGGACGGCGGGGTTCTCCGATTGCCACAGCGCGTTCAATCGGTCACCGTAACGGCTGCGTACCCAATCCGCGAGGAACCGCGTCGGCAGCAGCACCGTGATCTCATCGCCATCGATGCTGGCCAGGGTCATCTGGCGAAGCCAGTTGCGGTATTCGACGTCGCCGACCTCACCTTGGAGACGGCCACGAATGCGAGCCCATTGTGTCTGTAATTGCGGCATGCCCATCAAATTCTGCTCGATCACTGTGGACATGTCACCTGCCATGAAGCCGCTCCTCGACGCCATGAACCCAGCCCCCCGTTACGGTCTTGTTGCCGCCGCACTAGGCATTTTTTATCCCGTCGCGTGCGCGACAGGCTAGCAGATCGAGAGATTGGCCCGCCATCCGTTGGATGACTTGCCAGTAATGATTATGTCAGTTTTGTGAGCAATGGCAAATGGAATCTGCCCACACAGAGTAGGCTCCAAATAAAACGCAAGAACATTTCCGAAGGACTGTAGCAGGCTCGCTTGGACGACCATGGGATGTATTGCATCCCACGACTATCATTGCCAAAACCAAATCAACTCCCGGTTACCCTCCGCGCCGTGATCCGGGATGAAGTCTGGTTCAGCCAGTCGCCAGCGCCTTGATGCGCGCCGACAGCCGCGACAGCTTGCGCGCGATCGTATTGGGGTGTGTGACACCCTTCCCGGCCGCCCGCTGCATCTCGGGCTGGGCCGCCCGTAGCGCCTGACCCGCCGCCTCTTTATCGCCGCCGGCTATCGCCGCCTCGACCTTCTTGACGAACGTCCTCATGCGTGACTTGCGCGCCTGATTACGCTCGGTGCGCCGCTTGGTCTGGCGATTGCGCTTACGCGCTGAGGCGGTATTGGCCATGTGTCCTATCGATCGTTCAGTGCGGTATGTTCCGACGGCTGCTCTTGACGGTGGCCGGATCGGACAGTCCAAGTTCTATGCAGCGTCCCGTCCCGAGTCAAGGAAGGCTCTGCTGGTACACCAAATCGCGCGATTTGGTGCCGGAATAAGTCGCGTTCATACGATCAGGCCCGGCGCTGTCTGCGCATCCAAAGGCCAGATCGGGCGGCCAATCTTGGCATATGGGATGGTGCGATAATCGCGGCTGAGCGGACCGTCGGAATCAACGTAGATCACCTTCTGCGCAATCGGCCCGAAAGCCGCCATGAAATGATTGGTCGACTTCACCACCACCAGCTTACGTTCGGCCGGCTCGATGCCCAGGTTTTGGAATAATTCGAGTCCCAGCGCCTGCGTCCGATTGGAGATCAGCACCACCTCCACACCGCCGATACGGATCGCGGCGCAATCGCCCAAAGGCACCTGCGTCGGGCCAAAACTTTGCCAACAGTCGCGTTGCAAAGCGGCCACAGTCACCATGGAATCGATCGGCTGGCCGGACGCCGGACCGGTCTTGCCGCCAAACCGCAAGGGAAATTCCGCACCGAGGCCGGCGTCGAAGCACAGCCGGATCGCGATCGGGTCCCAGATCGGGCCGAGCACCGAGCCGTCCACATTCCGGGCGATCAGGCGGCGCAGGATCGTGGTGTTGTCGGTGGGCGCGCCGCCGCCCGCATTGTCCGCGGGATCCGCCATCACGACGGGACTGCCGTTGAACGCCAGCGCCGCGTTGATGCCATCTTCGGTTGTCTGGTACTCCGGCGCGGTGCGGCCGCGCATGGCGATGAATTCCCGGCCGATCTCGGTCGCCAGGCGATCCGCCTGCCGCTTGTCGTTGTCGGTGATCACCAGGATCCGGCCGCCGAGTTCCGGGACATCGGCGTATGGAAAGCAATGCCCGATGGAGACCGACAGCACGCCGTCCTTGCCTTCCATCGCTGCTGCCTTGTCTACAAACGCACGCATCAATGGCAGCGTCGTGGGATAGCTGCCGATCTGGCGACAGTCGTAAAGCGATGTCGTCGGCGTGATCTGCTTGCGGATCGCACGCAGCACCAATGTCAGCAGGTCCTCGGCACGCTCCACCACGTCGGTGTGGGGAAACTCCTTGTAGAGGATCGTTATGTCGGCAAGCCGCACACGCTTCACCGTAAGATGGCAGTGCGGATCAAGCTCTACACCGATGACACAGTTCGGGCCCACAATGGCGCGGGCACGTTCCAGCACGTCGCCTTCGACATCATCATAGCCGTGCGCGACCATCGCGCCGTGCAGGCCGAACAGCACACCGTCGAGCGGTAACGCTGCTTCGAGCTGCGCCAGGATCTCATCGCGCATGAACTCATAGTCGGCGCGATTGGTCGTGCCGGCGGGACTGGCCGCAAAGCAACTTCCCTCAATCAGGGTGAAGCCATCGGCTGCGGCGCGCCGGCGCGCGACGAACAGCGGCGCTGTGCACATGCGGGGCGCGTCGGTCGGATGTTCGCCGGGGCGGAGGAACACGCTTTCCTGGTACGCCGCCAGGCTGGTGGGCAGCGGCGAGAACGTGTTGGTCTCCGTCGCGATGGTGGCACTGAACAGGCGCATGGTGGGTTACCTCGGCTCAAATGGCGCGGAGACGCTCGCCGATGATGCGGGCATCGTCAGGCGTGAGCGACACAGGTGAGAACAGCAACAAGCCTTCCTGCCGGCGCGCGAGTGAGCATTGAATCGACGGCGTACCTGCCGCGAGTTGCGCTGCCAGCGAGTTGGCGTCATGCGTTGCAACCGCAAGTAGCGGCATGGCTCCATCCATCAAGGTCAATGTCAGGCCGGACGTATCACCGGCCGAGGCGATGATCGCGTCGAGCAGGGCGCGCCATCGCTGGCGCCGCGCTTCATCGGTATCGGCGGCGAAACGCTCGAGCGCGACGAGCAGGCCAACGATCTCCTCTTTCCCGACCTTGCAGGAACGGCCGATGCCGTGGTGGGGGAGACCCGGAAGCTGCCGCAACGAAGCGAATTCCGCCGGTGCACGCCACAGTTCAGGGAATACGTCCAGGTCCAGCATTTGCAGCAGTGCCGAACTGATCAGATCGGCACGTCCGCACAGGATGCCTGAGGACTGTGGCCCTCCGATCGCCTTGCCGCCGCTGAATGCGACAAGGTCGGCGCCCTCCTCCAGGAAGCGCCGGAGATTCGCGGCCGGCGGCAACTGCGCCGCAGCATCGACCACCAATGGGATACGATGTTCCCGCGCGATTGCGGCGACATCTGCCAACGCCGGTTGCGATTGCGCATGCGCGAGATAGTAGATGCCAGCAGTATTTGGCGTGATAGCCTCGGCGATCTCCCATGCGGAGGCATCGCGCACGCCGGGGCCGCTGTATCGGTCGGGAATGCCGACCTCGACGAGTTTGCCGCCGGCCACCGACAAGGCGCGGTCGTACATGTTGCGTTGGCTGCGCACGACGATGAACTCGTTGCGGCCATCGGCAACGTGCGGCAGACGGTTCATGCGCGCGGGATCGAGCCCGGCGAGACAGGCAGACCCCGCCAGCAAAATACCGGCTGACGCGCCTGACGTGACGATGCCAGCCTCGGCCCCGGTGACGCGCGCGATCACCCGGCAGGCGGCAGCCTGCAAATCGACCATATCCACGCACTCGGTGGACGCGGCAACCATCGCGGCCGCCACTTCCGGATGCATGCGTCCGCCGGACAGCCGCGTGACGGTACCGCAGGCGTTGATGACGGTCGGAACGCCGAAGTTCTGGTAGATGCTCATGCCGCCATGCGCACGGGTTGGCGTACCATGTCCGCGGCCTTCTCGCCGATCATGATGGTGGCGGCGTTGGTGTTGCCGGAGATGACCGTGGGCATGATCGATGCGTCGACGACACGCAGGCCCTCGATGCCGTAGACGCGCAGTTCCGGGTCGACCACGGCCATCGCATCAACGCCCATCTTGCAGGTGCTGGTCGGGTGGAACACCGTGTTGCCGGTGTTCCTTGCGTGCAGCAGAAGCTGTTCATCGGTGGTGACCGACGGACCCGGCTGATACTCTTCGGAGACGTAGCGCCCCATCGGCGACGTGGCCAGGATGCGCCGACCAATCTTCAGGCCATCAACGATGGCGCGACGATCCGTCTCGGTCGCCAGGTAGTTCGGCAACATCGCGGGCGGATCCGCAGGGTTTGCCGATTTCAGCCTGATCTCACCACGGCTTTCCGGACGCAGCTGATAAACCGTGAGCCCGAAGCCCGACCATGGGTGCAGTCCGTCCTGCAGCTTGTCGGAGCTGAACGGAGCCACCGAGATCTTCACGTCCGGCGTCGCAAGTTCCTGACGCGTGCGTACGAACAGCGCCGCGGGACCAGCCGCCATGGTCAGCGGGCCGGTACGGAACAGGTAATATTGCAGCCCCACCTTCAGCTTCTTCACGTTGCTCTGCATCACGTCGTTCACCGTGATCGGCAACCGGCACTTCAGCTTGATCGGCGCGGAATAGTGGTCCTGCAGGCTTTGGCCAACACCGCGAAGCTCGTGCACGATTGGAATGTCGAACTGCGCAAGCTGGTCCGCCGGCCCGACGCCTGACAACAGCAGAAGCTGCGGCGAATTGACCGCACCACCGCAGAGGATCACCTCGCGTGCGGCCCGCACGGTGCGCGGCTGGCCATACTCGCGGAAAGCGACACCGACGGCGCGCTTGCCCTCGAACAGGATCTTCTCCGCCAATGCCCCGGTAACGACACGCAGATTGGGACGATTGCGCACCGGATGTAGATAGCCGACGGCCGTGGAACAGCGCTTGCCGTTGCGCGTCGTGGTCTGGTGATAGCCGACGCCATCCTGCTTCGCGCCGTTGAAGTCATCGTTGCGCTCGTAGCCCAGCTCCATCGCGCCCGCGATAAACGCTTCGCAAATCGGATGGTGCTCCGAGGTATCGGAAACGCAAAGCGGCCCGCCCGTGCTGTGGAATTCGCTGGCGCCACGGACCTGATGCTGCGCACGTTTGAAGTACGGCAACACATCGGTTGACGACCAGCCGGTATTGCCGAACTGGCGCCACAGGTCGAAGTCCTCGTGCTGGCCGCGGATGTAGACCATGCCGTTGATCGAGGACGAACCGCCGAGCACCTTGCCGCGAGGCCAGAAGATGCGGCGACCATTGGCGCCTGCATCGGGTTCGGCTTCATAGCACCAGTTCACCGAGCTGTCGGCAAAGGTCTTGCCATAGCCGAGCGGGATATGGATCCAGCGATTGCGATCCTCGCCGCCGGCTTCCAGCAGCACGACGCGCGTGGATGGATCTTCGGACAGGCGGGTTGCCATCACGCAGCCGGCTGAGCCGGCGCCGACTATGACGAAGTCAGCTTCCAGGTCGGATTGTTGATCGGCCATTGTCGCTTCCCCTGTTATGCGGCCAGCCTATCCGTTGCCCTTTGACCTTGGCGAATCAGGTCTGCCGCTTTCTCCGCAATCATGATTGTCGCGGCATTGGTGTTACCGGACACCACCGCCGGCATGATCGATGCATCGACCACACGCAGTTGATCGACGCCGTGCACGCGCAATTCCGGATCGACCACCGCCATCGAATCGGTGCCCATCTTGCAGGTGCTGGTGGGATGGAACACCGTGCCGCCATACTGCTTCGCGTAACCCAGCAGCTCATCGTCGGTGCGCACCTGTGGTCCCGGGATGTGTTCGGCCGCGATGAAGTGTTGCATCTCCGGGGTCGCGAGCAGGCGGCGTCCGAGCTTCAATCCATCGACGATGTTGCGCCGATCGGTTTCGGTGGCGAGATAGTTGGCATGCATGGCCGGCGGATCGGCCGGGTTGGCTGATTTCAGCTTCAACTCGCCGCGGCTTTCCGGGCGAAGTTGGTAGCCGACGAGCGAAAAGCCGGAGAAATTGTGCAATCCCTCGGCGGGCCTGTCAGCACTGAAGATCACTGTCGCATACTGGATGTCCGGCGTCAGGAGCTCCGGGCGCGTGCGCGCGAACAGTCCGGCCTGCGCGGCTGCAATGCTGAGCGCGCCTTTGCGGAACAGCAGATACTGCAGGCCGGTCTTCACCATACGCGTCTTGCTCATCATGATGTCGTTGACCGTGATCGGAAAATGGCATTTGCAGACGATGCGCGCCTGGTAGTGGTCCTGCAGACTCTGACCGACGCCCGCGAGGTCGTGCGCAACGGTGATGCCGAGGTCGGTCAGATGCTGCGCCGGACCAATGCCGGACAACAGCATGAGCTGCGGCGAGTTGATTGCGCCGCCACACAGAATCACCTCGCGCGCGACGCGTACTGTGTGCAGTGCGCCATCCTGGCGGAACGTGACGCCGGTAGCGCGGCGTCCATCCAGCGTGATCCGCTCGCTCAAAGCGTTGGTGATGACGCGCAGGTTGGGCCGCTTCATTGCCGGCCGCAGATAGCCGACAGCGGTAGAGCAGCGGCGGCCGTTGCGGGTGGTCAGCTGATAGTAGCCGACACCTTCCTGCACCGGACCGTTGAAGTCGTCGTTGCGAGGAAAGCCGAGACTTTGCGCTCCCTTGATGAAGGCCTTGCTGATCGGGTCGTAGCCGTCCATGTCGGACACGCAGAGTGGGCCGCCGGTGCCGTGCAGATCACTCTCGCCGCGTGTCTGGTGTTCGGCGCGGCGGAAATAGGGCAGGACATCATCGAACGACCAGCCGGTGTTGCCGAGCTGGCGCCACTGGTCGAAGTCTTCATTCTGGCCGCGGATATAGACCAGGCCATTGATCGAGGACGAACCTCCGAGCACCTTGCCACGTGGCCAGTAAACCCGACGACCGTTGAGGTTCGGTTCAGGCTCGGTCTCATAGCACCAGTTCACCCGTGGGTCGGTGATGGTCTTGCCGTAGCCGAGCGGCACATGGATCCAGAAATGCCTGTCGTGCCCGCCGGCTTCCAACAGGACGACGCGCGTTGCCGGGTCTTCCGACAGGCGCGCCGCCATCACACAGCCAGCCGAGCCAGCGCCGACGATCACGTAGTCGGCGTCGATCGCTTCCCCCGATGCAGACATCGTTGCCCCCTCGTGCCTTCATTGCGCGGTGCAAAGCGGCGAAGCACTCGCGGCCGGCGCGTTCCGATGAAGCTTGCTTCGCCGCCGCGCTTTGCGCAATCGGCTGGATACGGAAGACCTGGGCTTCGCCCGCACCCCCCTCCAGAGCCAAACAGGATGGATCCCAAAGGCTCTGCCTTTGGTGGGGGTCCAGGGGGCAAAGCCCCTTGGCGGGTTCAGGGCGGAGCCCTGATCTTCCCTGTTTCAGCCGGCCGCCCGCATCTCCGGTTCGGTGCGGAATGCTGGCATCACCTCCTTGGCGAAGCGCCGGAGGTTCTCCCTGGACGTGCCGCCGCCGTTCAGCAGCACGTATTCCACGCCCATGTCGCGCAGCTTCTCCAGCTTGCGCGCGATCTCGTCCGGATTGCCGTACAGCGCGCTCTCCTCGCTCGCCGCGCGCGTATCGGAGAAAGCCATGATGCTGGCTGTATTGTTGCCGTCCGGTCGCTGAGAGATCGCGTGCAGCCGGCGCTGCCCGGCGAGGCGTCGATCCAGCGCTGCCTCTTTCTCCGCATTGTTGCGCGCCACATAGAAGGCTCGCGCGACGCCAACCTGTGACGGATTAAAAGTGAAGCCGTTCCCCTGCATCGCCTCACGATACAGCGCGAACCGCTTGCCGGTTTCATCCAGTGATGCGAACTGGTCCAGCAGCAGATTGTGCCCGCGTCGTGCCACTCGCCGGATCGACTCGGGATGCCCGGCCCCCTGCCAGAACGGCGGATGCGGCTTCTGAATTGTCGGCGGCTCAACGATGATGTCGTCGAATTGCCAGTATTTGCCTTGGTAGGAGAAGCGCTCGTTCGATGTCCAGGACTTGGTGATGATGTCGATCGCTTC
>Ga0310811_10014288_pt1 | contig 10346 bp, 6 predicted proteins | sample YCmetagenome_FD_207642 | JGI IMG/M metagenome (GOLD analysis project Ga0310811, IMG submission 207642) | Soil microbial communities from experimental microcosm in Duke University, North Carolina, United States - YC | ecosystem: Engineered > Artificial ecosystem > Soil microcosm > Unclassified ... | reverse complement strand
GACGACCTGCTCGGGCGGCACCCCATAGACCCGATCGGTCCACGGACGCATGAACTCGACGCCGCCACCCGAGACGATGAAGGTCTTGAATCCGTTGCCGCGCAGAAGGGCGAGAACCTCCAGCATCGGCTGGTAGACGAGGTCGGTATAGAGGCGCTTGAAGCGCGGGTGACGCGCGCTGGCGATCCAATCCGTCACGATCCGGGTGAAGTCCTCTGCCGTCATGCCGGCGTGAGCGGCGAGAACCAATTCGACAAGGCCCTTCTCTCCCGACTCGGCGAGTCCCTTCGCGTCGCCGTCGAGCGCCGCCTTGAACGGCTGCTGGTCTTCCCACTCGGGATGCATCGGCGCGAGCGCCTTCACCCGATCGAGCGCGAAAACCAACTGCACATACATTGGATGTTCGCACCACAGAGTGCCGTCATTGTCGAATACGGCGACGCGCTGCGCCGGAGGCACGAAATCGGGCGAGCTTTCCCGTGTCACCGCCGCGACAAAATCCAGGATCGCCTGCTTGGCGGCGCTGTCGTTCCAGGAAGGAAGCGGGTTTGACACAGGTATCGTCTGCGCGCGGGCGCGCAGGAGCATCGGCGAAAAGGCCGAGAGCATCGCCAGCGCTGTGAGAACTCTCCGGCGGTTCATTCCAAGCGCGAACGGATGTCGTGACATGACATGCGCCTTTGGAAAGTTGTCAACGGATCGCCTGGATGAGCGGTGCGCCAACTTTTTAAGAAAATTTCTTTCGAAATCTGAGATCCACTTTACGGTGGATGAGGCCGATCCATCCAATCATGTTTGTGTAACCTGCGCGCGGTGCGCTCCAGTACCATCGCGCGCATGCGATGCGGGTGCATTACAAAACGAAGCGGTATTCGGTTCGGTAAGCGCGGATCGCAGACGCCCGGTGCCGGTGACCGTTGCAACAGTCGGCAAAAATGTCGTCTCTCCTACTCAAGTAAGGACACCTGCGAGCGAAACTGTGCAGAGTGATGACGTCACTGGTGCTCGTGCGTGAACTTCAGGGGGGAGCACATGAGCTATCGATGGTCGCCGGCGTGGCTCGGCCTTGTCGTGCTCGGTTTGCTGAGTTGCAACCCATCTGGCATGGCGAGAGCTGCTGATGTGGCGATGCCGACAAAGACAGCCGTCGTGCCGCCGCTCGACACCTGGTCGTTCACGCTGGCGCCGTATTTCTGGATGCCGTCGCTGAACGGTTCGGCGACCGTCAGGGGACGCACCACCAACGTCAACGTGACCTTCGTCGATATCCTCGAGCACACGGAGTTTCCGAAAGACCTTTTCGGTGTCATGACCTATTTCGAGGCGCGCAACGGCCGCTATTCGTTCTTCGGCGACGTGGTCTACCTGAAGATCGGCTTGAACGGCGACATGACGCGCAGCCGCGGCACGGACGCCTTCAACGCGTCGCTCGGCACGTCCGCGGGCTTGACGATCAAGATGGTCATCGCGCAGCTGGCGGCGGCCTACGAAGTCGGGCGATGGGCATCGACGAGCGGGCCAAATTCGAGCACGGCGGTCGATCTTTATGGCGGCGTGCGCGGATGGTGGCAAAGCGCCGACGCCAGTTTCGATGTCGGCGGCACGGTCAATGTGGCGGGGCTCACCTTCACCGGCAACAGAACGCTGACCGCATCCGGCGACGTGACCTGGCTCGATCCGCTGGTCGGCGTGCGGCTGCGGCAGCAATTCGCACCAGGGATGGATCTGGTGATGGCCGCTGACGTCGGAGGCTTCGGCGCCGGCAGCAAATTCTCATGGCAGGCCTTGGCTGCATTCAATGCGACGCTGCTCGTGCGCAACAATGTCACCTGGAGCGGGATGATCGGCTACAAGGCGCTCTACGTCGACTACACGCAGGGGACCGGCTTCAATCAGTACGAATACAAAATGAACATGCACGGACCGATCGTCGGGCTCACCGCGAGATTCTAGTATCCCGATGCTGTTATCGCGCAGCGGTAACGCGGCGCGTTTCCCTGCCGATGCGGTGAGCGGATACTGCGCATCGCGATAGGCCATCGAATTGCGATCCAACGCCGGCGTCTTGCCGATCACATTGCTCGGAATTTGCGTTGGATCAAATCAAGCAAGATCGCCCGCTCATTAGATCGACCGCGATGGGAGAGCGGCATGAAAACGCATTGGATTATCTTGTCCCTGTCCATGATCGCGGTCGTTCTGCCCGCGGCGCGCGCGCAGCAAATCACCGGTACGCGGGGCGCCCCCGGTGCCACGACGACGATCGACGGCACCCAACTGCCGGCGCCGCCGCAAAAGTTCGGCGGCGAGATCGGGCGCGACACCAAGAGTTCGAAGCCCTATTGGCCGGCGCGCATCGTGCCGCCCGCTGGTGCGCCCAACGTGCTGCTGATCATCACTGACGATTCCGGTTACGGTGTGCCAAGCACGTTTGGCGGCGTCATTCCGACCCCGGCGCTCGACCGCATCGCGAACAACGGCCTGCGCTATACGAATTTCAATTCGACCGCGCTGTGCTCGCCGACCCGTGCGGCTCTCATCACCGGCCGCAATCATCATTCGGCTGGCTTCGGCGTCGTTGCCGAGCAGGCGACCGGCTTCCCCGGTTACGATAGCGTCATAACCAAGGACAAAGCCACCATCGGCCGTATTCTCACCGACAATGGCTATCACACGGCGTGGTTCGGCAAGAACCACAACACGCCGGAATATCAGGCGAGCCAGGTGGGTCCGTTCGATCAATGGCCGACCGGTCTTGGCTTTGAATATTTCTACGGCTTCATGGGCGGCGACACCAATCAATGGGAGCCGGGCAATCTCGTCCGCAACACGACGCCGATCTATCCTTATGTCGGCAAGCCCGGCTGGAATCTGATGACGGCGATGGCCGACGAGGCCATCGAATACATGAACCGCGTCAACGCGCTGTCGCCCGAGACGCCCTTCTTCATCAAGTTCGCGCCCGGCGCGACGCACGCACCGCATCATCCGACGCCCGAGTGGGTGAAGAAGATCGGCGATATGCACCTGTTCGACCAGGGCTGGAACAAGCTGCGTGAGACGATCTTCGAGAACCAGAAGAAGCTCGGCGTCATCCCGCAGAACGCCAAGCTGACGCCGTGGCCGAGCGACAAATTGAAGAACTGGGACCAGCTCTCGGACGACGAGAAGAAGCTCTTCCTGCGCCAGGTCGATGTCTTTGCCGCCTATGTCGCCTATGCCGACCACGAGATCGGCCGTGTCATCCAGGCGATCGACGACATGGGCAAGCTCGACAATACGCTGATCATCTACATCAATGGCGATAACGGCACGAGCGCCGAAGGCACGATGGACGGCACGCCCAACGAAGTGGCGATGTTCAATCAGGCCAATCCGTCGGTTGAGGAGCAGCTCAAGTATTTCTACGACGTCTGGGGTACCGACAAGACCTACAATCACATGGCGGTGCCATGGGCCTGGGCTTTCGACACGCCGTTTTCGTGGACCAAGCAGATCGCCTCGCATTTCGGCGGCGTGCGCCAGCCGATGGCGATCTCCTGGCCGGCCGTGATCAAGGACAAAGGCGGCCTGCGGCACCAGTTCCACCATGTCATCGACATCGTGCCGACCATCCTCGAGGTGGCGCACATCCGGCAGCCGAAAGTGGTCGACGGCATACCGCAGAGCCCAATCGAGGGCGTGAGCCTCGCCTATACGTTCGATAAAGCGAACGCGACTGCGCCGACGACGCACACGACGCAGTACTTCGAAATGTTCGGCGACCGCGCCATCTATCATGATGGCTGGATCGCCAGCACGAAGGTGATGCGCACGCCCTGGGAGAATTTTGCGCCCAAGGAGAGCGTGCTCGATTGGCAGTGGGAGCTCTACGACCTGCGCAGCGACTGGACGCAGTCGGATGACGTCGCCGCCAAGTACCCCGACAAGGTCAAGGAGATGCAGGCCCTGTTCTGGCGCGAGGCGGAGAAATACCAGGTGATGCCGCTCGACGCTTCATTGGTCGCCCGCATCATCGCGCCGCGGCCGAGCCTGAGCGCCGGGCGCGCACAGTTCTCCTGGACACAGCCGATCACGGGCGTGCCAAACGGCGATGCGCCGAGCCTTCTGAACACCTCTTATTCGTTCAAGGCCGAGATCGATGTCCCGCAAGGCGGTGCCGAGGGCATGCTGATCACGCAAGGCGGGCGTTTCGGCGGCTACGGCTTCTATGTGCTCAAGAACAAGCCGGTGTTCCTGTGGAATCTGGTCGATCTCAAGCGCGTGCGCTGGGAAGGACCTGAACTGTCGGCCGGCAAGCATGTCGTCGGCTTTGACTTCAAATATTCGGGGCTCGGAACCGCGACCATGGCCTTCGGCAGCTATGCCGGCCTCGGCCAGGGCGGGACCGGCGTGCTGAGCGTGGACGGCAAGCCGGTCGCGACGCAGGGCATGGAGCATACGCTGCCCTTCATCCTGCAATGGGATGAGAGCCTCGACATCGGCTCCGATACCGGCACGCCGGTGAACGATGCGGACTACAAGACACCGTTCACCTTCACCGGAAAGATCGAGAAGATCACGCTGACGCTCGACCGGCCAAACTTGTCTCCTGAAGACATTGCGAAACTGGAGCAATCACAGCGCGACAACAAGGTGAGTGAGTAACTCTGCCGGAGGGTGGCCATGAGACTTCTTGCGATTCTGATCCTGTCTTCACTTGCGCCGCTTTGCGCCCAGCAGGCGCAAGCGGGCGCGGACGATCTCCCGACATTCGATGTCAGCAAAAGCTGCCGCACCGATACGCAGGCCTATCCGACCGCCGGCGGCGATTCCTCCTGCGTTTCCGACGAGCGAAAGGCGCGCGAGGTTCTCGTCGGCCAGTGGACGCAGTTTGCACCGGAGAACAGGGCGAACTGCATGCAGGCCGCGACCGACATCCCCGGCGCGCAAAGTTACGTCGAATTGCTGACCTGCCTGCAAATGGGAAAGGACGTGAAGAGCCTGCCGAAGTGACGGCGTGGGTACGCTCATGCTGACGGCATGGCAGCTGTAATCGCGATCAGGTGATCCAGGGTCACGATCCGATCAATCCCGCCGACCTTCTGGTCAAGCCCGTCGGCGCGCAGCAGATCGCGCACCCGTCCGTGAGCCCCCACGATGCGCAAGGCAATGCCCCTGGCGGCAAGCTGGCCGCAAAGGTCGTGCAGCATGTGCGCGCCGGCAAGATCGATAGAGGGGGATGCCGACAGATCGCAGACCACCAGCCGGATGTCCGGCGGCTGTCCGCGCAGGCGCGCAGTCACGGCATCCAACACAGAATCGGCGTTGACGTAGATGAGCGAGGCCTCGGGGCGGAAGGCGATAACGCCGGGAAGCGGCTCGTTGTCGGGATGACGCGCCAGATCCGAGTAGCTGTTCGTGCCAGGGACGCGGCCGAGGAATGCGACGTGCGGATGCGACGCGCGGACGAGGAGCATCAGGATCGAGGCCAGCGCGGCAAGAAGAATGCCCTGCAGGATGCCCAGGGCCAGCACGGCGCCGAGGGCGATCAGCGCCGCATAGAAATCGGCGCGGCTGACGCGCCACATGCGGTAGAGCGCGGGAAAATCCAGCAGCCCGGCGACCGCCGTCAGCACGACGGCGGCCAGGACCGCTTTCGGCAGCGTTTCGAGCAGGCCGGTCAGGAACAGCAGGCACAGGCCGAGGGCGAGCGATGCGACGACAAGCGACAGCGGCGTGCGGGCGCCCGCTTTGTCGTTCACCGCCGATTGCGAGAGGCCGCCGGCGACGGGATAGCCATGGCCAAAGGCCGCCGCGAGATTGGCGGCGCCGAGGCCGAGGAATTCCTGGCGCGTGTCAAGCGTGACGTTGTGCTTTTCGGCGAAGGTGCGCGCGGCCGACACGCCTTCGATATAAGCGAGCAGCAGACAGCCGGCGGCGAGCGGGAAAATCCCCTCGACATCGCGCAGGCGCAAGCTGGGGCCTTCGATGGTCGGCAGTCCGGCCGGGATCGTGCCGGTGACGGGCACGCCGCGCTCCGGGAGGGCGAGCATGGAGGCGGCGACGATCGACAGCGCGACGACACCGAGCGCGACCGGCCGCCCGGGGAAGAGACGGTCGCCCATCGCAAGCAACGCGATCGCGACGAGGCCGACCGTGAGGACCACGCCATTGGTTTGCGGGATTTGCCCGGCGATCGCGACGATGCGTTCAAAGAAATTGTGGCCGCCGCCGGCGACGCCGATGAAACTCGGCACTTGCGTCATCGCGATGGAGAGGCCGGCGCCGATCTTGAAGCCGACGAGGATGCTGCCGCTGACCAGGCGGACGAGCGCACTGAGCCGCAGGAGCCACGCAATCAGGCACAGGACGGCGACCGTCAATGCCGCGAGACTGGCGATCTGCGCGTAGCGTTGCGCGTCGCCCTCCGCCATCGCGCCGACCGAGCCGGCGATCATTAGCGAGATGGCCGAGGTCGGGCCGATCGCAAGTTGCCGCGACGAGCCGAGCAGGGCATAGCCGAGCCCGCCCAGCAGGTAGCCATAGATGCCGGCTTGCGGCGGCAGCCCGGCGAGCGTGGCATAGGCGAGCGAGACGGGGATGGCGTAGGCCGCGAGCGTAACGCCGGCAACGGCGTCGCCGCTGAGCCAGCTCAGACGATAGTCTGCAAGCCATTGCGCGGCCGGTATCCGGCGAAGCAACGTCGCGCGGCGATTGCTCGAAGCCTCCATGCGCGACAACCCTTATCGAAGGTGGCCGTCTCGGAGTGTGCTCGCGGAGTGTAGCGCATCTTCACGGCGATTTCACAACCTCAGCCGCCGCGACGATTTCGAACCGTCAGTAAACGCAGGTGTCAGACCCGCAGCCTTGCCGGAAGAGAAAGAATGGCCAGTAAGATCACGAGCACCAGCAGGCCGGTGATGAGATAGACATTGTGCAGGCCCGCGGACATCCGTTCCACCAGAAGATTGAGCTCGGCCGCGGGCATCGATGTGCGCAATGCGGGAGTCATGACCCGGTGGATGTCGTCGCCGTTGTCGATCGCGTGACGCGAAACTGCAGCGTTGAGAATGCCGCCGAACACCGCCGTGCCGATCGCCTGGCCGACGATGCGGGAAAACACCGTTGTCGAGGTCGCGATCCCGCGCTTCTCCCAGCCGACCGAGGATTGAACCGCGACGAGGAACGTCGGCACGATAAAGCCCAGGCCGATTCCGATGAGCGCAGGCGCAACCGCCGTCCACACCGCGCCCCGCGTCGGCGTGAGCGCGATCAACAGGAGGACGCCGGCTGCCAAAGGCGGTATGCCGACGAGGCTCGTGGTCCGGTAAGACATGCGTCCGAGCAATCGGCCGCCGACAAAGCTTCCGAGCGGCCAACTGACGGATGGCGCTCCGACGGCCAGGCCGGCGATCATGGCGCTGAGGCCCATGACGCCCTGGATGTACAGGGACAGGAAGGCTGTGGTGCCCATCAACACGGAGCCGACCGCGATGCCGACGATGATGCCGCCGACGATGATTCTGTTGGTCATCAGTGCGATCGGCAGGATCGGGTCGGGCGTGCGCGCTTCGTGCACCGCAAAGAAAGCCAGGAGGACAAGCGATATCGCCGCCATCGCCAGGATCGCCAAGATGCTCAGTGCCGATGCTTGGATCAGCACGAACATCAGCAGGCCGGTGCCGGCCGCCATCAAGGCCGAGCCCACATAATCGATGCGCCTTTGGTGCGGCTTGATCGTCTCGTGCAGCGCGGCCACGATCATGACCGCTGCGATGCATCCAACCGGCAGGTTGACCCAGAATACCCAGACCCAACTGACGTGGGTGACGATGACGCTGCCCAGCAGCGGTCCGAGGATCGCGCCGATGGCCCATGCTCCCGATATGTAACCTTGAAGGCGCGCCCGCTCGACCGGCTCGTAATGATCCCCGATGATCGTCTGCGCGAGGGTCACCAGCGCGCCCGCGCCGATGCCTTGAACGACGCGAAACACGATCAGGGCGTTCATGCTCCAGGCCATGCCGCACAAGACGGAGCCGACGAGAAAGAGGCCGATGCCGAACAGCACCACGCGCTTGCGGCCATAGAGGTCGGCAAGGCCGCCATAGACGGGAATGGTGACGGCTTGGGTCAGAAAATAGGCGGAGAAAACCCAGGTCAGCGATTCGAAGCCGCCGAGCGCGCCGACGATCGTCGGCATTGATGTCGAGACGATGGTTCCTTCGACCCCGGCAATGACGATGACGGCGATCGAGGCGATGAAAATCCAAATGCGGCCGGGTTGGCCCACGACGCGCTCGGGTGCGGACGTCAGCGCGTCGCTGTCAGACTTGGTCTCTGTCACGCACGTCTCGTGTGCCCGCTTGTGTTTCATCCCAAAGCAGCCGCGCTTGTGATCGCTGCGGACTGGATTGCCTATGCTTTAGGCTGAATGAGCACAATCCGCCAGCACATGGCTGGCATGACAGAATGCGAGGCGGCAGGGGCGGCAGCGGGCGGGACAGGGGCGAGGCGCCCCAATGGGGAGGGTCACCGGCAGTCTGTATCCGCTCCCGCCGGATCGAATGTCGCGTCGCGCACATCCAAGACAAGGTCATATGGCGATGCCGGAGCGTAAACCTCGCGAAGGCGGATTATATCTCCATCCTCTGCCGCGGCAGTGAGGTCTTGGACCAATGCAGCCAAACGAAGCAGATCGGGTAGCGGCCCAGCTATCCAATGCTTATCAAGCAAGGGCTCGTGCCAAGTCCCAATCTCGAGATACGAGTAGGGGCCGAGATGGACGTGTTCGGATATTCGCCTCGATCTCGGGTCCGACGCATAAGCCCGAAGCAAAAGAGCGAAATTGTGTAGGCCCGCGACTGAGCCGACAATGTGCCATTCTTTCGCATTGTCATCTTGATAGTAAAAGAAACCGAGCTGTCGCCATTCCTGACGAGTTGCTTCGTTGACGGCTTCGCCGGGCAATCCGCGCTCCTAACAACTGATCAACGCTGGCGCTGAGTATCGGCTTCCACAACGATCTCGCCATCTCGCACACACAGCCACTTCGGCGTTGCTTCCCGCTGATCGAAGAGCACCCATTTCGGATCGCCTTCAGCCATCCGCAATGACAGGATACGATGTCCGTTCGATAGATCGAGGCTGAGTTCGGGCCGCCGCCCGACGAGTTCAATGCGGACGACGGAGGTGCCCCGCAATCCGATGAGCGTTGACTCGCAGTGAATATCTTCACTTGAACTTCCGCAAACAATCGTGGCGCCGCGCTCAATCCTCCAGTCCCATTCGATCATGATGCCCAGTTCGCCTTTGGGGTCTTCCAGGGAGCCGTCGCGCCGTTGTTGCGGCGTCAGTCGTCCGAATTCAAAGAAAATGGCAGACCCATACCCTCGCCACGTATGCGCGAGAGTCATGCCGACAAAAGCCGAACAAAAATTGTCAACGATGTTTGAGGCCATGGGGCGGTTCTGCTCTGCCGATTGTTTGCGGCTCATCACGCCCACCAATCGGCTTTCTTAGCCTCTTGCTGAAAGGGCAAAAGTGAGCCGGACACCGAGATCAGCCCGCCATCATTGTAGGCCGCGATCAAGAAACTTGCCCACTCTGGTGACGCCTCTATGGCGAGGACCATCTTAGATAGAGGAACGGGATTGATCTCCGAAAAGCTGGAAATAATTGCGTAGTGACGGAGAGTGTCTCCCCAAAGCGTAAGCGATTGATCCAACATTGTCGCTATTAACGCCGACTGAGCTGGAATGGGCGCTTGCGACGCGTCGTTTTGGCAAGCAAACACAGAGAGCGAATTTGATTCGATAAAGTCGACAATGCCTTCGGCTCTCTCATGCAGGAAGCGCATTCAATCGACCTATCTCATGGCTTCTCGCCAGCCATCGAGCTTGGTGCTCGATGGACGTCATCTCGCGGCATTGCTGCGAATATCGTCAATGGCGGATCCATGAACGACAGCGGAGAACACCGCGAGAAGATCGGCCTTGTCGCGCACCTCATAAGCTGGTCGTGCCGGGCGGAAAAGTTCAACGATTCCGGTGGCTCTGCACCTCATAAGTGCGTCGCGTGCACCCCATAAGATTGTCTTTCGGGGGTGTTTGCACCTCATAAGATTGTCTTTTGAATCACGAAAATCGGTCGCAGGAATGCGACCCATTTAGGCGGCCCGTGGTGCGTTAGAAATTCGTCGACGACAGAATGGACGAAATCGCCGATGGCTTCCCCTCGGGCTTCCTGGGCCCGTTAAACGGCATCGACACAAATGGAGGCTGACGAAGTGTGTGGATTCCGCAAGAATCGGCTTGTTGGAACGTGAATCGCCTGGTCTCGGAGGCTTTTCGGCTATGGAAACG
>Ga0310811_10014287_pt1 | contig 10346 bp, 9 predicted proteins | sample YCmetagenome_FD_207642 | JGI IMG/M metagenome (GOLD analysis project Ga0310811, IMG submission 207642) | Soil microbial communities from experimental microcosm in Duke University, North Carolina, United States - YC | ecosystem: Engineered > Artificial ecosystem > Soil microcosm > Unclassified ... | reverse complement strand
AATCCCGCCGCGTAGCAGGCGTTGACGACCTGCTCCGGGGTGGCCGGCCAGAAGTACGCCGCCGCTTCGACGCTGAGGATGAGGACGGCCCGGCCGGCCGCGGCCAGCAGGGCAGCGTGGTCGAGATCGCCCGAGGCGCGGATCGCTTCGTGGGGACAAGCGGGAACGCAGATGCCGCAGCGGGTGCACGCCTCGTCGACGATCGAGACATGCTCCGCTGCCACGGCCACGGCGTCCGAGGGGCAGACGCGTACGCACGCCAGGCAGGCGACGCACAGATCGGGCTCGATGCGATAATCCACTGGACCGTCGCGCCTCGTCCGGGAAAGTGCTGTACCTGGGTCGGTCGTCATAGGATGGAAAGGGAGTTTTGCGAAGTCAATAGCGACTGCCGTCAGACGATCGCGTACTGCTTGATCTTACGGTACAGCGTGCGCTCGCCGATGCCCAGCACCTCGGCCGCCTTACGTCGGTTGCCGTGCGTGTCGTTCAGCGCCGCCTCGATCGCCGCGCGCTCCACGTCGGCCATCGACATCCCCGGCCGGTACAGCACCGCCTCTTCGACGGGCGCCAGGGCGGCCGCCAGGGGCGCGCCGTGAGGATCCACTTCGATCACCTCGACGCGGTGCGGCGCGGGGCGGTCGTCGAGACGGCGCCGCAGCTCCTCGACTTGCAGCTTCAGCTCGACGAGGCTGCGAAAAATGAACTCCAGCTCCTTCCCCGCGATTTCCCGGGAGGCGCCGAGCACTCGCACCGGCAGCGCGCGACCGCGATCGCGAATGTCCTCGGGGATGTCCGAGGCGCGGATCTCCCCCTGGGGCGCCAGCACCACCATCGATTCGACGAGGTTGCGCAGCTGGCGCACGTTGCCGGGCCACTCGGCGTCGACGATGATCTGCAACGCCTCGGGGGTGATGCCGTGGAACTGGCGGTCGTGCATCCTGGCGAACTCGGCGATGAAGCGACGCACGAGGACCGGGATGTCCATCTTTCGCTGCCGCAGCGGGGGCAAGTAGATGTTCAGCACGTTGAGCCGGTAATAGAGGTCGTCGCGGAACTCGCCCAGCGCCACGGCGTCCTTCAGCGGCCGGTTGGTAGAGGCGAGGACGCGGACGTCGACCTGGATCGGCTGCGTGCCGCCCACGCGGAAGAACGAGCGGTCCTCCAGCACGCGCAGCAGCTTCACCTGCGTCGACCCCGGGATCTCTCCCACTTCGTCGAGCAGGATCGTACCGCCGTCCGCCAGCTCGAAGCGTCCCAGCCGCCGCTCCGCGGCGCCGGTAAACGACCCCTTCTCGTGGCCGAACAACTCGCTCTCGAGCAGCGTCTCGGGAAGCGCGGCGCAGTTCACCGCAATGAACGGCCGCTCGCGCCGCGGCGAGAGGTCGTGGATCGCGTGCGCCACCAGCTCCTTCCCCGTCCCCGACTCCCCCTCGATCAGGACGGTGGACGTCACCGGGGCCATCTGCTCGATCTTCACCAGCACTTCCTGGATCGCCGGCGACTCGCCGATAATGCCGGTGCGCTGCTGCAGCCGCCGCCGGTCGATCAGCCGTCGCACCATCCGCACGACTTCCGCGGGATCGGCGGGCTTCTCGAGATAGGCGGTGAGGCCGATTTCGGCGGCCAGATCCTTGGGATCGGGCTCGGTGGCCTCGACGAGACCGAGCGTCGAGACGGAGCGGTCCCGGGCGGCGGCGAGCAGGCGGGCGGTGGCCGGCTCGTGCAGGGCGCCGGTCACCACGAGGCAATCGGGCTCGCGTCCCGACAGCGCCTCGCGCGCGTCGTCGAACGACGTCACCATCGCCGTGACGTACGCCGCCCCCTCGAGCTGGGCGTTGATCCGCACGGCATGCTCGAGATCGTCGGTGGTGACGAGAACGCGATCAGCCATGAGAGTGATCAGACATCAGCGGTCAGACATCAGCGGTGGTCTGTCGGTTCGCCGCGTACCAGCGATACGGCGTGGGCGAGCAGATCGTCCAGAACGGCAAGGCCATCTTTGACTCCGTTCTGAGAGCCCGGGAGGTTCACGATCAGGGTCTTACCCCGCGTGCCGACGACACCGCGTGACAACCAGGCGCGGGGAAATCGCGGCGCGCTGCGAGCGCGCAGCGCCTCGGCGATTCCGGGGACCGCGCGATCCAGCACGGTGGTCGTCGCTTCTGGAGTGATGTCGCGCGGGGAGAGGCCGGTGCCGCCGGTCGTGAGGATCACGTCGACCTGCCCCGAGTCGGCCCAGCGCGCCAGCTTGCCGGCGACCAGGCCCGCCTCATCGGGCACGGTGCTGCGAACGACAACGTCGTAACTATTTGCTGTAGACCAACTTACGATGGTATCACCGGACGTGTCGGCGCGCCGCCCCTGCGCGCCGAGATCTGAGATCGTGAGGATGCCGATGCGCATGCCGCGCGGTCCTCCGGCTCAGCGCTTCGTCCGGTGCGGAATGAAGGGCATGCGCACGACCTCCGCCGGCGCCGGGCGGCCGCGCACGTCGATCTCGATCTTCGTCCCGGGCACGGCCTGGGCCCGCGGCAGGTACGTCGTTCCGATGGCGGCTCCCACGGTGGGGGTGATCGTGCCGCTGCGCACGATGTCGACCGGCTTGCCGTCCAGCGACACCGCGAAGCCGTGCCGCGCGACGAGCTTCGGCTCGGTGACGTGGAATCCCACGAGGCGGCGCGGGACGCCCTCGAGCTTCTGGCGCTTCAGCGTTGCCTGGCCGGTGAATGGGGCGTCCTTGTCGAGCTTGACGATGAAGCCGAGCCCCGCTTCGAGCGGGGTCGTCGTGTCATCGATGTCGTTGCCGTAGAGCGGCATCCCCGCTTCCAACCTGAGTGTGTCGCGCGCGCCGAGGCCGCACGGCTCGGCGCCGCGGCCAGTGATCGCCGCCCAGAGCTTCGTCGCGTCGGCGGCGCGGCTGTACAGCTCGAAGCCGTCTTCTCCGGTGTAGCCGGTGCGCGACACGAAGCACTGCGCGCCGGCGATGGTGCCGCGCGCAAAGTGGTAGTAGCCGATGCCGCTCACTTTGAGACTCGTGATCCCCGAGAGGATCCCCTCGGCGGCTGGTCCCTGCACCGCGAGCAGCGCCGTTTCGTCCGAAATGTCGCGCAGCCGGACGTTGGCCCCGCCTTTGAGGCCCACGATGTGGTCCCAGTCCTTCGTGATGTTCGCGGCGTTGACGACGAGCATGACCTTGTCGTCGAAGCGGTACACGACACAATCGTCGACGAACGTGCCCAGCTCGGTCAGGATCCCCGAGTAGTGCGCCTGGCCGGGCTTGAGCGCCGAGACGTCGTTGCAGGTGATGCGCTGCACGAAGGCGTTGCGGTCGGGGCCCGTCACCTCGAACTCGCCCATGTGCGACACGTCGAAAATGCCGGCGTGCTCGCGCACCGCTTTGTGCTCGGCGGTGATCCCCGCGGGGTAGCTGACCGGCATCTCGAACCCGGCGTAGGGGACCATCTTCGCGCCGAGGGCGACGTGGACGTCGTGGAGCGGAGTGTGTTTCATGCGCCCATCAAGGTGGCGAGCAGCGCCTTCTGGACGTGGAGCCGGTTCTCGGCTTCGTCCCAGACGCGCGACTGTCTGCCTTCGATGACGTCGTTGGAGACTTCCTCGCCGCGATGCGCGGGGAGGCAGTGCAGGAAGATCGCCTGCGGATCGGCGAGCTGCATCAGCTCGGCGTCCACCGTGTACCCCTTGAACGCATTGCGCCGCGCCTCGGCCTCCGTCTCCTGACCCATCGAGGCCCAGACGTCGGTGTTCACGACGTGCGCGCCCTCCACCGCCTCCTCGGGAACCTCCGTCACGAGCACCTTCGCCCGCGCCGACGCCCGCTCGAACTTCGCGCGGTTCGGCTCGTACCCTTCGGGGCATGCGAGCCGCAGCTCGAAGCCGAGCACTTCCGCCGCTTCGAGCCAGCTGTTCGCCATGTTGTTGCCGTCGCCGATCCAGGCGATGCGCTTCCCCTCCCATCCTCCGAGCGCCTCGCGCACGGTGAACAGATCGGCCATCACCTGGCAGGGATGCGACAGGTCGGTGAGGCCGTTGATCACCGGGATCGTGGCGCAGCGCGCCAGCTCCTCCACCTCGCCGTGATCGAAGGTGCGGATCATGATGCCGTGCACGTAGCGCGACAACACGCGGGCGGTGTCGGGGATCGGCTCGCCGCGTCCGATCTGGATGTCCTTCGACGAGAGGAACAGCGCCTGGCCGCCGAGCTGGAAGGTGCCGGTCTCGAACGACACGCGGGTCCGGGTGCTCGACTTGGCGAAGATCATCGCCAGCGTCTTCCCGGCGAGCGGCGTCTCGCGGTAGGTGCGGCGCTTCATCCGCTCGGCCAGGTCGAACAGCCGGGCGATATCGTCGTGGGTGAAGTCGTTGACCGCTAGAAAGTCCCGTTTCTGCATGGCTTCCCGAGGTAGGTCAAAATGACAGTAACCGCCTGCACACTTTACCTACGCCGGGGGAGGCGAGTCAAGCCGAAGGGGATTCCATGAAATAGTCGTGTAGCGCAGGGTCGATGCGGCGCGGCCGGCCGGTTGCGGCATTGATCGGGCACCAGACGCTGCGCACGTCGGCAAGGACGGCGCCGTCCGTCGTGCGCGTGAATTGCACGAAGCGCTCGAAGCGGGTGCCCGTCGCCTCGCCCACCCACGTCGTGGCGATCACCGTGTCGCCCGGGCGCGCGGCCTGGCGGTAGTCGATCTCGTGGCGCAGCACCACCCACACCACTTCGGCCTGGAGCTGGGCCGGCGCCGCGGCGCGCCAGTGCGCTGCGGCGGTCTCCTGCACCCAGCGCAGGTAAACGACGTTGTTGACGTGGCCCAGCTCGTCGATATCGGCGGGAGAGACGGTGACGGCGTGCTCGAAGCGAACGGGGCGTTGGGCGGGCCCGCTCACAGGATGTAGCGCCGCAGGTCCTCATCGTCCACGATCTTCTCGAGCCGCGTCCGCACGGCCTGGGCATCGAAAACGATCTGCTTGGTGGGATAGTCGGGGAGCTCGAACAGGATGGTCTCGAGCAGCGTGCTCATCACGGTGTGCAGGCGGCGCGCCCCGATGTTCTCCATCCGGTCGTTGACCTTGGCGGCGATACGCGCGATTTCCGCCACGCCGTCCGTAGTGAAGGTCAACGTCGCCCCCTCCACCTGGCACAGCGCGGCGTACTGCTTGGTGAGCGCGTTCTCCGGCTCGGTCATGATGCGGATGAAGTCCGCCTCGGTGAGCGGCGCGAGCTCGACGCGGATCGGGAAGCGCCCCTGCAGCTCGGGGATCAGGTCCGACGGCTTCGACACGTGGAATGCGCCGGCCGCGATGAAGAGGATGTGGTCGGTGCGGACGTAGCCGTAGCGTGTCTGGACCGTCGAGCCCTCGACGATCGGCAGCAGGTCGCGCTGCACTCCTTCGCGCGACACGTCGGGGCCGGCGGTGTTGCGCTCGCCCGAGATCTTGTCGATCTCGTCGATGAAGATGAGGCCGTGGTTTTCGACGCGATCGAGCGCCTCGTTCACCACGTCGTCCATGTCGACCAGCTTCTTCAATTCCTCGTCGATCAGAATGCGGCGCGCCTCGTGCAGGTGCACGGTGCGCCGTTTCTTCCGCTTCGGCAGCATCTCCTGCAGCATCTCGGTGAAATTGACATCCTGCCCCTCCATCCCGGGCGGCGGCTGCATCCACTCGAGCATGGGATAGCTCTGCTGCTGCACTTCGATCTCGACGTCGCGCTCCTCGAGCTTTCCTTCCTTCAGCTGCGCGCGCAGCTTCTCGCGCGTGCGGCGCCGCCGCTCCTGGCCCTCGACATCGGCGTCCGCCTCCTTCGGGGTAACGTCTCCCTTGGAGGAAACGACGAACAGGGGGCGCGTACTTCCCCCTCCCTCATCGGGGCGGTCGGGCGGTCGGGCGGTCGGTGGAGTGGGTGGAACCGGGAGGAGGATGTCGAGCAGGCGGTCTTCCGCACGGGCCTCGGCCTGCGGGTAGACCTCGTCTTCGCGCTCCGAGCGCACCATGTTGATCGAGACGTCCACCAGCTCGCGGATCATCGACTCGACGTCGCGGCCGACGTACCCCACCTCGGTGAATTTCGATGCTTCGACCTTGAGGAAGGGCGCCCCCGCGAGCCGGGCGAGGCGGCGCGCGATCTCCGTCTTTCCCACGCCGGTGGGACCGATCATGATGATGTTGTTGGGGAGGATCTCGTCCCGGATCTCCTCCGGCGCCTGAGAGCGGCGCCAGCGGTTGCGAATCGCGATCGCCACCGCCTTCTTCGCCTCGTCCTGTCCCACGATGTAGCGGTCCAGCTCCGAGACGATCTTCTTGGGGGGCAGCTCCTCGAGCCAGGGAAGCGCCTCTGCCTCGATCGCTGCCGGCGTCGCGGGCAGGGATTCGTCGGCGGGTGGAGGATTGGACGTCGGGGTCGCCATCACGAAAGCTCGAGTATCGAGATGTGGCTGTTCGTGTAAATGCAGATCTCGGCCGCGATCTCGAGGGCGCGCTGCACGATGTCCTTCGGGACCTGGTTCGCCGTCCCGATCAGCGCCCGCGCGGCGGCGAGGGCATAGCTGCCCCCCGAGCCGATCGCCAGGATGCCGTCGTCGGGCTCGATCAGCTCGCCGGTGCCCGAGAGGACGTAGCCGTGCTCCTTGTCGGCGACCGCCAGCAGCGCCTCGAGGCGGCGCAGCACGCGGTCGGAGCGCCAGTCCTTCGCCAGCTCCACCGCGGCTCGCGGCAGGTTGCCCGGATAGCGCTCCAGCTTCTCCTCGAACTTTTCGAACAGCGTGAACGCATCGGCCGCAGCACCGGCGAACCCCGCCAGGATGCGACCGCCTTTCAGGGCCCGCACCTTCTGGGCGTTGGCCTTCATCACGGTTTCGCCGACCGTGACCTGGCCGTCGCCGCCCATCGCGACGCGACCGTCCTTCCGTACGCACAGCACGGTGGTGGCATGAAACACCGGCAGGGACACCGCGTTCATTTCCTTTCCACTACGCCCGCGGATGGGCGTGATGATAGACCTGTTTGAGCCGCTCGACCGACGTATGAGTATACACTTGCGTGGTACTGAGCGACGCGTGGCCCAAGAGCTCCTGCACCGCCCGCAGGTCGGCGCCGGCATCGAGCAGGTGGCTGGCGAACGAATGGCGCAGCGAATGCACGTGCAGCTCGCGTCCCCGCGGCAACGCATCGAGCAACCCGCGCACGGCCAGCTGTACGCCGCGCGTCGACAGCCGCCCGCCCCGCGCGTTCAGGAACAGGGCCCGCCGGTCGCCGGTTCCCCGCCCCCGGACCGCCTCGCGCTCGCGCAGGTATTCCCGCAGGGCGCGCGCCGCGTGGCCACCCACCGGGAGGAGCCGCTCCTTCTTTCCCTTGCCGCGCACTTTCACCTGGTCGGACACGAGATCGACGTCCCCCTCGGACAGCCCGGCCAGCTCGGCGAGGCGCATGCCCGTCGCGTAGAACAGCTCGAGCATCGCCCAATCGCGCGCCGGCTTGAAGCCGCCCGCGGCGGCGCGGCGCTCCGCTTCCGCGAAGAGCAGCTCCGTCTCGGCGCGATCGAGGTAGCTCGGCAGGCGGCGCTCGAGCTTCGGCGTGCGCGCTGCCCGCGCGGGATTCACTTCGATCCCGCGGGTCGCTCCCAGAAACCGGTAGAACGTGCGCAGCGCCGAGAGGGCTCGCGCCACGCTGCGGCGCGCCAGGCGGCGCTCCTCCATGCTGCCGAGCCAGCCGCGGATCGCCAGCCGGTCGATGCCCTCGAAGCTCCACCGCCCGCCGTAGTAGCGGTTGCAGAAGGCGGCGAAGTCCCGCACGTCCCGGGCGTACCCCTGCACGGTATGCGGCGAGTCGTTGCGCTCCTTGTCGAGAAAGGCGACGAAGTCGTCGATCAGGGCAGCGGGGGGGGCGGTCACGCGGTCACCAAGGCGCCGATCGCCGACGCGAACGCGTCGCCGTCCTGCAGCGCCCGCTCCACGAGCCGCTCCCTGCGCCGCGTCTTCTCGCGCACCGCGGACTCCAGCGGCTCGAGCAGTCCGAAGTTGGCGTTCATCGGCTGGAACCGCGCCGGGTCGCAGGTCACGAGGTAGCGGCACAGCGCGCCGAGCATCGTCGTCGGGGGCGGAACGAGGGGTGGCTCGCCGGCCGTGAGCCGCGCGAGATTGAGTCCGGCGAGGAGCCCGGAAGCGGCCGACTCGGTGTAGCCCTCGACGCCGGTGATCTGTCCCGCGAACAGCAGCCGCGGGTTGTCCTTCACCGCGAGATGCTGCGACAGGGTGGCGGGGGCATTCACGTACGAATTGCGATGGATGCTGCCGAGGCGCAGAAACTCGGCGGCGGCGAGCCCCGGGATGAGCGGAAACACGCGCCGCTGCTCCCCGGTGCGCAGCCGGGTCTGGAAGCCCACCAGGTTCCACATCTGGCCGGCGCGGTCTTCACGCCGCAGCTGAACCACGGCGAACGGCGCACGCCCCGTGCGGGGATCGACGAGCCCGACCGGCTTCATCGGTCCGAAGCGGAGCACGTCGCGGCCGCGGCGCGCCATCTCCTCGACCGGGAGGCAACCTTCGAAGTACGGGGTGCGATCGAACTCGTGCGGCGACTCGTACTGGTCGGCCTGGACGAGCGCGGCGACGAAGGCGTCGTACTGCGCTTCGTCGAGCGGCGCGTTCAAGTAATCGTCGCCGTCGCCTTTGCCGTAGCGCGAGGCGCGGAACAGCATGCCGTGGTCGAGTGAGTCGTCCGAGACGATGGGCGCGATGGCGTCGAAAAAGGCGAGCGACTCCGCTCCCAGCCGCCGGGCGATCGCCTGGGCCAGCCGATCGGAGGTGAGCGGTCCCGTCGCCACGATCCCGGCCTCCGGCAGCTCCGTCACCTCACTTCGCACGATGGTGATGAGAGGATGCGTGGCCACGCGGTCCTGCATGCCGCGGGCGAACGCGGTCCGGTCGACCGCCAGCGCGGCGCCGCCCGGGACGCGGGCGCTGTCGGCTACGGCGAGCACGAGGCTTCCCAACCGACGCATCTCGGCCTTGAGCAGGCCGTGCGCGTTGGCCGTCTCCACCGATTTGAAGGAGTTGCTGCAGACCAGCTCGGCGAGATAGTCGGTTTGATGCGCCTCGGTACGGGTACCGGGACGCATTTCGTGCAGCGTCACCGCGACCCCGCGCTCGGCGAGGGCCCAGGCCGCCTCGCACCCGGCGAGGCCGCCCCCGACGACGGTGGTCCTCAGGCTGCGTCCGGCTCCGCCGGTCCCCCCGCCTCCACGGCTTCCACCGTCACTTCGTGTCCGCACTTGAGGCACTTGCGCGAGGCTCCCATCGTCTTGGACTGCTTCTCTTCCATCCCCACGAATCCGCAGACGGGACACGCCACCGGAACGGGGCGGTTCCACACCGAGAAATCGCAATCGGGATAGCGGGTGCAGCCGAAGAAATTGCGTCCCTTGCGCGTGCGCCGCTCGGCGATGTCCCCCTGGCCGCACTTGGGGCAGGTGATCCCGAGGGGCACCGGCCTCGTGTGCTTGCACTTGGGGAAGCGGGTGCAGGCGAGGAATTCGCCGAACCGGCCGGTCTTGATGACCATCGGCGCGCCGCACTCCTTGCAGATCTCGTCGGACGGCTTGTCGGGGATCTTGTCGCGCCCGATCGGCTTGGTGAAGCGGCACTCGGGGTAGCGGGCGCAGGCGATGAACGGCCCGAAGCGGCCGCTGCGCACTTCGAGCGCGGAGCCGCAGGTGGGGCAGCGCTCGTCCTGCAGCTTCGACAGGTCGTGCACGTCGTGCAGGATCGCGGGAATGTCCACGCTCGTCAGCGCGGTGTTGAACGGTCCCCAGAAGTCGCCCAGCACGTTCTGCCAGGCGAGATCGCCTTCCTCGACCTTGTCCAGCTCGGTCTCCATCTGCGCCGTGAACCCGACTTCGAAAGTGTCGGGGAAGCAGCGGCGCATCACCTTCCACACTTTCTCGCCGAGGGTCGTCGGCGAGAAGCGGCGTTCCTTGGTGGTCGCGTACCAGCGGGTCTGCAGCGTGCCGATGATCGCGGCGTACGTGGACGGCCGGCCGATCCCCTTCTCTTCCAGCGCCTTGACCAGGCTCGCCTGGCTGTAGCGCGGCGGCGGCTCGGTGAAATGCTGGGAAGGCACGATCTGGCGCAGCGTGGGGCGATCGCCCTGTGCCAGCGGCGGGATCGGGCCGAAGTCGTCGCCGCTCTTGGCGTCTTCGGCCTCGTGGCCTTCGTGGAACAGTACGCGATAGCCGTCGAACAACACGACGGACCCCGTCGCGCGGAAGAGGAAGCGGCCCAGGTCGAAGTCCACCGTGGTCAGCTCGTATAGCTCGGGCGTCATCTGCGAGG
>Ga0310811_10014286_pt1 | contig 10347 bp, 8 predicted proteins | sample YCmetagenome_FD_207642 | JGI IMG/M metagenome (GOLD analysis project Ga0310811, IMG submission 207642) | Soil microbial communities from experimental microcosm in Duke University, North Carolina, United States - YC | ecosystem: Engineered > Artificial ecosystem > Soil microcosm > Unclassified ... | reverse complement strand
CTACGGGCTCTGGGGCCGCGATGAACGGTCGGCACTGCGCTGGCTGGCGCGATCGGCCGGGGCAGCCTGCCAGGTGGTCTACCTGCCCGTGGACAAGGACGTCCAGCTCGCCCGGATCGCGCACCGCCAGGCGACGGCACCTCATCAGACGTTCCCGATGAGCGCGGCCGACATCGACAGCTGGCGGGAGCAGTTCCAGGTACCTGATGCCGCCGAGCTCGGCGGCGAGATCCCCGGTCCGCCCGCCGGGTGGCAGGGCTGGGCGGAGTGGGCGGCGGACCACTGGCCCACCTGCACCGACAGCTAACCTGACCGCCCTGCCCGGGGCGGCGAATCCCGTAACTACGGTCGCCGGCCCGGGCTGCCCGGGCAAGGCCGTGATTGTCACGGTTCGATCCCGCTGCGCTTACCAGCTCCCGGGCGAGCTGCTCCGGGTCAGCCGCCTTGTCGTTTCCGGGGCCGGCGGTGCTGACCTGGACGCAGGTGACGGATGGCCGCATTCCGCGGCGCGGGACTTACCAGCGGCTGGTCTTGTCGAAACGCGGCTTCCAGACTGCCTTGTACAGCACCCGCGCCGGGGGCGGCAACTGCGTGATGAGCGTGCGCGCCTCACCTGGGTCGGCGGAGCTTATCAGCCAGGAGAACATCTCCCCGCTGCCGGACAGGCCGTTGCGCCGGGCGATCTTGAACCCGACGGCGCGCCACTCGGCGGCGGTGAGCGCCACGCCGATCAGCGGAAGGCCGTCGTTCTCTTCGTGCGCCAGGTGGCTGGTAAGTGTGGTGACCAGCGCGTCTACGGTATCGGCCAGGCGGTCGGCGTAAGGCTGGCCGCCGTCTGGCCCGTTAGCCGCGGCGAACTCGTCGTCCACTGCTTTCAGCAGCGGGTCGATCAGTTCGTGTTCGGCCTGCATGGCGTCGAGCACTGACAGCGCGTTCGCGCTGTGCCCGAGCCGCCCGCGCAGCGCGGGCCAGATCAGGTCGTCCTCAGCGGTGTGATGCAGGTGCAGCTGGCGCTTGAACAGCTCCCAGCCGGCGCCTACGGACCGCTGCCTGTCCGGGCTGCTCCGCCCTGGTTCCCGTACCGCCCGGGCCAGGCTCACCAGGTCAGCCCGGAACGCATCGTGCGCGGCGACCATGATCGTCAGATCGGCGTTGCCGCTGCCGTGCCTGGCGGCGGCGCTTCCTGGCAGTTGCTGTGCGGTCATCTGGCTCTCCCTCAGTCTGGTTGACTGATCTCTTGGACGAGACAGGGGCCGGATACGTAACACCGCGTGCGGCTGCTCCCGGATCCCGATCGCCCCGGCCGGCCGCGTGCGCAGCGCGTGCCGCCGCGATCGCTACACCAGCGAGACGACCGTGAAGACGCACGTCACGCACATCCTGCGGAAGCCCGGCCTGCGCGACCGGGTGCAGGCGGTGGTGCTCGCCTGCCAGGCCGGGCTGTCCGGGCGGGCACCAGGCGACTAACGGCGGTCACGGCGACTGAAGAAGGCGGAAGCCGCGGACGAGATGGCCCTGGACACCAGGCCGGCCAAGACAGTCCGGGTCAAGAAGGCGTGGTGTCCGCAGACGGGCGGCGGGGCCTCGGGTTGTTGCCCCCGGTTCCGAGCATGTTCAGCAGAGCCAGGGCGTCCGCGTCACGGGATCCCTGTGGCGCGGTGTAGAGCACGAGGTGCTGGTCGCGGTCGGTGAGTTCGAGGGAGTCGCAGTCGACGGTGATCTCCCCGACAGCCGGGTGACGGAATGTCTTCGTGAGGGTCGGCGCCGCGCGAATGTCGTTCCGCTCCCAGAGCCGGCTGAACTCGCGGCTGCCGTCGCGCAGTTCCCCGACGAGGCCGGCCACCGCGGGATCTGACGGGTACCGGGCGAGGACGGACCGGAGTTCCATGGCGACGTGGTGCCGGAACTCCGCGGCGTCGGAGACCGTGTACAGTGCCGCGTCAGCCCGCGCCGGCCCGAGGAACGCCATGCGCGCGAGGTTGCGGTCTTCGGGGGCGAGCGCGGCGAAGTCTTCCAGCAGGGCCGCCGCGAGACCGTTCCACGCGAGCACCTCGAACGCCGCGGACACCACGATCGCAGCCGTCTGCGGGAGCCGCTCAAGGAGCGCGAGGATGCTCGGCCGCACGTCGCGCCGGTGCAGCCAGGCCCGGGTCGGCACGGTGCCCGCGAGGACGTGGAGGTGACTGGACTCCGCGTCGGTGAGCCGCAGCGCGTCCGCGATCCCGGCGAGGACCTCGCCTGACGGGCGCGGTGCCCTGCCCTGCTCCAGGCGGACGTAGTACTCGGTGGAGATATGCGCGAGGACCGCGACCTCCTCACGGCGCAGGCCCGGCGTCCTGCGCCGCGGGCCTGAGGGGAGGCCGACGTCCTCCGGCCGGAGCCGCTCGCGACGGCTGCGGAGAAATGCCCCAAGCTCGCGCTTATCCATATCCCCAGTGTGCACGCTACGCGGCGGCTGATCGTAGTACCGCCTGTGCCTGTATCCGCGTCCCCGGGCGGCGCACGCTGCTGGCATGACAAACAACACCGGCACCGCACCCGCCGGCCTGCTCGCCGGCAAGGTCGTGTTCATCACCGGGGCGAGCCGCGGCATCGGGGCGGCCGCAGCTCGGCTCTTCGCCGCCGAGGGCGCCGCCGTAGTGCTCGCTGCCCGCAGCACCGACGCCCTCGACCGGGTAGTCGCGGAGATTCGCGCCGGCGGCGGCGTCGCCGACGCCGTCGCCCTGGACCTCGCTGACCGCGTGAGCATCCGCGCCGCCGTCGACCGCGTCGAGGAACTGCACGGACGGCTCGACGGCGCCTTCAACAACGGCGCGGCCGGCCAGCAGCCCGGCCCGCTCGACACCACGAACGACGAGGACATCGACCAGCAGTTCGCCGTGAACTTCCGCGCGCACTGGACCGCCATGACCGCCGAGGCCGCGCTCATGCGGCGGAACGGCGGCGGCGCGATCGTCAACACCTCGAGCATCGGCAGCCGCCGCGCGAACCCCGCCCTCCCCGCGTACGCCGCTATGAAGCGCGCGCTCAACAGCATCACCGAGACCGCCGCGGTGACCTGGGCCCGCCAGGGCATCCGGGTGAACGGCATCACCCCCGGAGGCACTGCCACGGAGATGATCGACGCGTGGGAGGCAGCGACTCCCGGCATCATCAAGGCCATCACCGCGGCGACGCCGCTCGGCCGGATGGCCGAGCCCCGTGAGGTCGCTGAGGTGGCCGCGTGGCTGCTCAGCGACCGGGCCTCCATGGTGACCGGCGCGATCGTCCCGGTCGACGGGGGCGCCGGCGCCTGAAAGAAGGAATCTCACCGCGAACACGACGGGCGACGCTGTTGACGGCGGGGTGAAAGTCGCGGCTACTCGGTCCCCAGGACCGCGGCGGGCCGCAGGCGGGCGGCCCGCCAGCCGGGCCAGATGGCGATGAGGACGGCGATCAGCAACGTCGCGGGGATCGTCAGGAGGATGAGCGTCAGCGGGATGTCCGTGACGGCGCGATGCCCGCGGCGCCGGCGAATGCCGCCCACGCCTGCCGTCCGGCCAGGACGCCAAGCGGCAAGCCGACGAGCAGGGCCACGCAGCCGAATGCGCCGGCCTGCCACGCGACCAGGCGCAGTACCTGGCCCCGGCTGAGCCCGAGCGTCTTGAGCACCGCGAGGTCCCGGCGCCGCCGCCGCACCCCGGTCAGCAGCACGTGCGCCAGGGTGCCCACCGCGAGGACCACCAGCAGGGCGCCGAGGACCAGCGGCGTGTCCCGGACGGACGCGTAGTCCCGGATGTCTCCCGGCCGCTGGTCCGAGGTGACCGGGCAGGCACCGGGCGGGCAGCCGGCCCGCGTTGCCAGCGTGGTCAGCGTCACCGCCGCGCTCGCCTCGTCTGTGCCGGGGCGGTAGCGGACCAGGAAGAAGTTGTAGCAGGTACCGGACGGGCAGGGGCTGTTCCGCTGTGGCTCGGATAGCACCGAGGCGGTGAGCATGGCGCCGGTGCCAAGGTCGGTGGGGGTGAAGGAGCCCCGGCTGAACGCGGGGAGGATGACCTCGCCGACCACCCGCATGGTTCGCGTCACGGGCGGGCCGGTGACGGCTGCGTGGTTGATCACCACCGGGATGTCCTGCCCGATCCGGGCGCGCGCCGCGGTCATCGTCTTGGCCCCGAGCGCGATCTCGCCCGGCCCGGCCGGCGCCCGGCCCGCGAGGACCGTCACGTAGCCGCCCCCGGGGCTGGCGGCGGCCGGCGGGTCCAGCCCGATGGCCCCCACGAGTGTTCCCTTGACCGATACCAGGCCGTAGTCGCCGCCCGCGTACCCGGTGACCGCCGGATCGGGGTGCAGCATCTGGCGGGCCAGGTCCGCGGGGACGGCGCCGAAGCCCAGGTCCAGCTCGGCGTCCCAGTTCTGCCCGTACTGGTGCGGCGTGCCGACCAGGGTGACGAGGCTGGCGCCGAATACCAGCGCTCCCGCCACCGCGCCCACTGTGACCATGGTGGCGGCCAGCGCGCTGCGCACCGGTACGGCGGTGCTCCCGCGCCCCGGCTCGAACGCCATCCGCACGCCCAGCCCGCCGGCCACCGACCCCCACCGGCTCAGCGCCGCCCCCAGCGCCGACGGGCGGCCGGGGATCGCGGGCGCTCCTTCCGGCCCTGCCGCGCGCGTCGCCGCCCGCCACGCGGCCGGGGCCAGGACGGCCAGGGGCAGCAAGACGATGGCCGCGAAGCCGGCGCCCAGCACCAGCGGGTCGACGGAGAGCCCCGGAGCCGGATCGGCCAGCCGGGCCGGCCCGATCGGCATCAGCGGCGACCCGGCGACGGCAATGGCCACGGCCAGCGCCGCTCCGGCCCCGGTCACCAGGGCCAGCCGCGCCAGCGAGACGGCCACCAGCACCGGGCGGGTCACGCCCAGGACGCGGAGGGCCGGATAGTGCGCCGCGTCCAGCGCGAGCTGCCTGCTCAGCAGCTGGCTGAGTACCGCGAGCGCGATCAGCGCGGCCAGCGCGGCGAAGAGCGCCAGCGCCACCGCCTGCGGCCGGATGGCCCGCTGGGTAGCGCTGACCTGGTCGGCGGCGTTGAGGATGTCATCTGCGCCGCCGGTGCCGCGCCGCTGCCGGGTCCCCGCGTACCGCTTGGCGAGCTGGTCAGCGGCGGCGATGAACCGGGACTCGGCCGCGCCGGGCCGCAGCCGGACCGCGGCCTCTTCGCAGCACGGGGCCGACCGGGCCGCCGCGGTCGCAGCGAACGGCGGGCTTAGCAGCGCGGTCGGCGCGCTGGCGAGCGCGACGGTACTGACGATCTGGCTGTCGAATACGGCGATCCCGGTCACCTTGAACGACAGAATGAACTCCTTCGAGAACTCTTCGTTCGAGGTGACCGGATCGCTCGGGATGAAGCCCAGGCGCAGCGTGCCTCCGGGGGAGAGGTGCTCGATGTCGGCGAGCCGCTGGTTGATCACCGCCGCGCCTGGCTCGCGGGGGCCGAACATCTGCCCCGCCAGCAGCTTCACCCGGTCGACGGTGGTCCCGTAGCTGTCGTCCGGGCTAGCTATCGCCTGCACCACCAGGCCTGCCGCGCGGGCTGACGGCGGCAGGGCCGCGTCGTAGAGCACCTCCGGTGCGACCGCCGCGGCCTGCGGCACCCGCGCCAGCGCGGCGTAGTACCCCGTCAGGCCGGTGCCCTCGGGGACGACGCTCAGCTGGGAGGCGTTCGCCCACGCCCGCAGCCGGGGATAGGCGGTGTCCGTGCGCCGCGCCCCGGCCGCCGCACCCAGCACGACCCCGCCCACCAGGCCGAGCAGCAGCGCCAGGCTCGCCAGAGCACGCCAGCGGGCCCGCACCTCAACCCATGTCACCAGCCAGAACGCCGCCACAGCAACTTCCCGTCTCCCGCGAACCGTGCTTCAATAGCCGAATTTCAGCGGCCGCGCGCCGACCCGTCAATCGTGCGAGCGTCATCGCACGGTGGTGGTGGCACGAGGATCGCACGGCGGATAGCTGCCTAGCCCTGTAGGCGCGCCGGATCGGGCAGCACGGCAGCGTCCGGGCAGACAAGGTGCCGTGCGTGCCATCCTGCTGTCCGGGTAACAGCGCCAGCCGGGCGGCGCTGACGTCTTCGCGGCCGTGGCCCGCGTCCACGGCCGCGCGCCACTGACGGGACAGTGCGGCGAGCAGCGGCAGTCCGTCGCCGCCGGCCGCGAGGGCCAGGTCGACGTCCTTGAGCGCCCACTCCAGCGGGAACTCCGGCGCGTAGTCGCCGCTGGCGATCTTGTGCAGCTTGGCGTCCGCGATCGGGGCGTCCAGCGGGCCGCCTCCGATGGCCGCGTCCACGGCGGCGACGTCTATGCCCAGCCGCCTGGCCAGTTCCACGGCCTCGGCGACACCCTCGATCAGGGTGGACATGTAGGCGTTGACCACCAGCTTCAGCCGGCTGCCCTGGCCCGCCTCGCCGAGCCAGACGGTGTTCCGCCCGATCGCCGCGAACGGCTTGCTCAGCGGCTGTTTCGCGGCGTCCGGCCCGGACGCGAGGATGAGCAGCTGGCCGTGCTCGGCGGGGCCCTTGCTGCCGGACACCGGGGCATCGACGAACAGCACGTCGGGCCGGGTCTTCGCGAGCCGCGCGGCGGTCTCCAGCGTCGGCTCGACGCCGATCGTGCCCATCTGCGCCCATGCCGCGCCCGGCGCGAGCGCCTCGGCCGCGTGGCCGCCGAACATCACCGACTCGATCACCGCCGCTGTGGGCAGCATCGTGATCACCGCGTCCGCGTCACGCACCGCGCCCGCCGCCGACCCGGCTACCTGGGCACCATCCCGCGCCAGGCGCGCGGTCACCGCCGCGGACCGGTCCCATACCGTGACCGGCAGCCCGGCCGCGAGCAGGTTGCGCGCCATCGCCGACCCCATGATGCCGGTGCCGAGTACCGCTACCCGGGGCGCTCCGCCTTCAGTCATTGTCACTCCGCCTCCAGCCGCGGCACTCCTGTGCCGCGACGCAGTCGTACCCGGCCTCCAGGGGCCTAGGCAGGTTTCCGTCGCGCTATGTCACGAGAGAATCACAAAGAAAGGATGATGCGGGACCGCGGCGGGGGCGAGCCTGGCGAGGTCCGCGCACGAAGACGTAGGGCGGCCGCGAGCGTCGGCCTGCCCGGGGAGACGACGCATCATGACCAAGCACTCCGAGCATGTTCCAGCGACGCCTGCCGCGCTGACTGATCCGCTGCTTAACCGCGGCGCGGCGTTCACCGACACCGACCGGGAGGCTCTCGGCCTGACGGGGCGCCTGCCTGCCGCGGTGCTCACGCTTGACCAGCAGGCGCAGCGAGCCCACCGGCAGCTGCAGGCGCAGCCGACCGACCTGGCCAAGAACGTGTACCTGGAGCAGCTGCACGACCGCAACGAGGTGCTCTACTACCGGGTGCTCACCGATCACCTGACGGAGCTGCTGCCGATCGTCTACGACCCGACGGTCGGCGAGGCGATCGAAAAGTACTCCCACGAGTTCCGTCGCCCCCGGGGCGTGTTCCTTTCGGTCGACCGCCCGGACGAGATCGAGAAGGCGTTCAAGACCCTCAGTCTCGGCCCGGACGACGTGGACCTGATCGTCTGCAGTGACGCCGAGGAGATCCTGGGCATCGGCGACTGGGGCGTCGGCGGCATCCAACCGGCATGCCCGGGTCCGCGGCGCGGCCTACGACGCGTTCATCGAGAAGTACCTCCAGACCGCGTCGAGGCTGTTCCCGAACGCGCTGCTGCACTTCGAGGACTTCGGGCCGGGCAACGCCCGGCGGATCCTGGTCGAGTACGGGGACAAGTACCGGATCTTCAACGACGACATGCAGGGCACCGGCGCGATCACCCTGGCCGCCCTGCTGGCCGCGGTCAAGGTCAGCGGCGTCCCGATGCGCGAGCAGAAGCTGCTGGTATTCGGCGCGGGCACCGCCGGGGTAGGCATCGCCGACCAGATCCACGACGCCATGGTCCGTGACGGCGCGTCCCCCGGCCAGGCCAAGTCGCAGGTCTGGCTGATCGACAAGCAGGGGCTGCTGACCTCGGACATGACCGGCCTGCGCGACTTCCAGCGGCCGTACGCCAGGGACCCGAAGGAGGTCGCCGGCTGGGCGCCGGGCAGCGGGGGCATCTACCTGCTGGACGCTATCCGGCACGTCAAGCCCACCATCCTGCTGGGCACCTCGACTGTGCACGGGGCATTCACCAAGGAGGTCGTAGAGAGCATGAGCGCCGGCGTCGAGCGGCCCATCTTGTTCCCGATCTCCAACCCCACCTCGCGGATCGAGGCCATGCCGGCCGACATCATCGCCTGGTCGAAGGGCAAGGCGCTGGTCGCCGTCGGCATCCCGGTGCCGCCGGTGGTGTACGAGGGCGTTACCTACCAGATCGGGCAGGCCAACAACGCGCTGGTCTACCCGGGGCTGGGCCTGGGCACGATCGTCTCCGGGGCGTCGAAGGTCACGGCGGGCATGCTGCTGGCCGCCGCCGAGGCGGTAGCGGGCCAGGTCGACGTCAGCGCGCCGGGTGCCGCGCTGGTGCCGCTGGTGGAGAACCTGCGCGCGTCGTCGGCGACCACCGCGGTCGCCGTCGCCAAGGCCGCCGTCGCGGACGGCGTCGCCACCCGGAAGTCCGGCAGCTGGGTGCAGACGGTCCAAGACGCCATGTGGCAGCCGGCCTACCCGGACGGGAGCGGAGAATGAACCACGCCAGCCCGGACGGGCCCGCGGTGACTGCCCCCGCTCCGCAGATCCGGGACCTGCCGGTCGGCCTGGACGCGACGGGCACCCGGAGCGAGACCGACTCGATGGGCGCGATTGACGTCCCGGCGGACAGGTACTGGGGCGCCCAGACCCAGCGGTCGCTGATCCACTTCTCCATCGGCGACGACCGGATGCCCAAGGCGGTCTACCACGCCTACGGGCACGTGAAGAAGGCCGCCGCCATCGTCAACGGCCAGGCCGGGCGGCTCCCGGAATGGAAGGCGGCGCTGATCGAGAAGGTCGCCGACGAGGTGATCGGCGGGAAGCTGGACGAGCACTTCCCGCTGTACGTCTGGCAGACCGGCTCCGGCACCCAGTCCAACATGAACGTCAACGAGGTGATCAGCAACCGGGCCATTCAGCTGGCCGGCGGCCAGCTCGGCAGCAAGCACCCGGTGCACCCCAACGACGACGTCAACATGGGCCAGTCGTCCAACGACACCTTCCCCAGCGCGATGCACATCGCCGCCGTCCAGGCGGTCCGCGGGCACCTGCTGCCGTCGGTGCAGGCGCTTCAGCAGGCCGTCGCGGACAAGGCGGCCCAGTGGGCCGACGTGGTCAAGATCGGCCGCACCCACCTGGAGGACGCCGTCCCGCTGACCGTCGGTCAGGAGTGGTCCGGGTACGCCCACCAGCTCACCCAGGCCATCAACCGGGTCACCAGCTCGGCCGAAGGCCTGTACGAGCTGGCGGCCGGCGGCACCGCGGTCGGCACCGGCCTCAACGCGCCGCCCGGCTTCGCCGAGGAGATCGCCGCCCAGATCGCCAGCCAGACCGGCTACCCGTTCATCACCGCGGCCAGCAAGTTCGCCGCCCAGGGCGGGCTGGACGCCATGGTGGGAGCGGCGGCCGGCCTGCGGGCCCTGGCGGTCCCGCTGATGAAGATCGCCAACGACATCCGCTGGCTGGCCTCCGGGCCGCGCTGCGGCCTGAGCGAGCTGATCCTGCCGGAAAACGAGCCGGGCTCCTCGATTATGCCGGGCAAGGTCAACCCCACCCAGTGCGAGGCGATGGTGATGGTCTGCATCCAGGTGCTGGCCGACGACTCGGCGATCGCGTTCGCCGGGTCACAGGGCAACTTCGAGCTCAACGCGATGCGCCCGATCATCATTAACAACTTCCTGCACTCGGCCGTCATCCTGGCCGACGCGTGCGGGAAGCTGCGCGAGTACTGCATCGAGGGCACCGAGCTGCACCGCGACCAGGTGGACGCCTACGTCAACCGGTCACTGATGCTGGTCACCGCGCTGTCCCCGGTCATCGGCTACGACAAGGCCTCCGCCATCGCCCACAAGGCCAACGACGAGGGCACCACCCTCAGGGAGGCCGCCCTGGCCACCGGCTACATCGACGCGGCTGAATTCGACCGCGTCGTCAACCCCGCCGCCATGGTCGGCCGCTAATTTCCCGGCTGAGCATCAAGCCGGTGCCGGCGATCGCCGTGCTGCTGGCCGCGTGCGCGGGCGCCACCGACGCCCTCGCGTTCTTCGGCCTCGGCGGGGCCTTCGCCGGCATCATCACCGGCAACCTGGTCACCGTCGGCTACGGGATCGCCGCCGGCCGGGCCACGCTGATCAGGCCGGCCGCCACCGCGGT
>Ga0310811_10014284_pt1 | contig 10349 bp, 7 predicted proteins | sample YCmetagenome_FD_207642 | JGI IMG/M metagenome (GOLD analysis project Ga0310811, IMG submission 207642) | Soil microbial communities from experimental microcosm in Duke University, North Carolina, United States - YC | ecosystem: Engineered > Artificial ecosystem > Soil microcosm > Unclassified ... | reverse complement strand
TTGTCACCACTAAAGACACGTCCGGACAGAGTAAGCTCGTTATAAATTTTACACTGCAAAATCAGGCAAACGCCAGCATAAACAATCAAACAATAACCAGCGGCACTGCTTTAAATTTGACCAATCCACTGAACTTTACTGTTACATCCGCAGATAAATCCCGTTCTACAACTTTCAAGTTATCGGCTCAAACAGAACTTGGCTATGTTGGAATGCCGGGCGTTATAACTGCACAAAACAATTTGGCCAGAGACTACAATTACTACTTTGACCAATTTGATAGTAGCACATGGCAGTTCCTGAATTGCGGGCCAGCATCATCCACAATGGCTATCAAGTGGGCCGATTCAACGTTTACCGGTAAACCAGTCGATGCCAGGAACACATACTCTCCGGGTGGTGGCTGGTGGACAACAGGTGAAGTTCAGGGATATTTAACTACCCACGGCATCGACAATGTTACCGATACACTTTCAGATTTTAATAACCAGATAAAGAATGCGATAGACAAAAACAACGCAGTTATCCTATGCCTTGATATGAACTATGTTCCATATAATGAAAGCAGTTACCAGCATGTGGGCAAATTTTACCCAACCACTCCAAGCTGGGGGCACTTTATCTTAATAAAAGGGTACAAACAAATGGGGACAAATCTTTACCTGGATGCGTATGATCCTTACTCACAGGGCATTTATTACATATCAAGTTTCGACCTCCATCAATTAAAAGGGCAAGACCGTTACTACAATAGTGGAGATTTGAAAATAGCCACTACAAATTGGTGGTCTTACGCCATAATAATTGCACCAAAAGGCCAGAAAGTTATCAGTTCAATAAGATTAAGGGTTAACAGCCTGAGTAAGCCAATTCCTATTGCATATGGGCGATAAGTTTCAACAAAAAACTCCTGATCAGCATAGTGCTAATCAGGAGTTTTTCTGTAAAGTTGAATTAATATATAATTCTTATTTTCCTTTTGCCAGTAAATCTCTGATCTGGGTCAATAAAACTTCTTCTTTTGTAGGTCCCGGATCCGGCGCAGGTGTTGGTTCTGGTTCTGGTTTCTTCATAGAATTAATAGCTTTTACTATCATAAAGATACAGAAAGCAATGATCAGGAATTCAATTAAGGTATTAATGAAATTACCGTAGTTGATGGTTACATCAGCTATCTTCTTAGCCGGATCCCCTTCTTTGATCAATATTTTCAGATTTTTAAAATCAATACCACCTGTGAGGTAACCGATAGGTGGCATTATGATATCATTTACAAGGGACGTAACGATCTTTCCGAAAGCGGCGCCTATGATTACACCGACTGCAAGATCGACTACATTGCCGCGCATTGCGAACTCTTTAAATTCTTTTACAATAGCCATAGCCAAATGATTTAGTGAATAGGATTGTTAGTTAATTAAAGTTATTAAAATATTCTTTTCAAAAAAATATTATTACTCCGGCAAGGTAAACACTTATCACGATATTACGTTAAAGGGATGTACCGCCATCAAAAAAGTTAACTTTTTAGTTAACATTAATTGATGTATTTTTGGCGGTCTAATTATGCTAAAACAGAATCTTCAACAAAAACTTTTACAAAAGCTCTCCCCGCAGCAGATACAGTTTATCAAGCTGTTACAGGTGCCTACGGTATCGCTTGATACCCGTATTAAAGAAGAGCTCGAGGAAAATCCCGCGCTTGAAGATCTGAGCTTAACCAATCTGAACGAACCCGAAGAACAATACCCTGACCGGGACCCTGAGGACGACTCCTATAACAACGACGACAACGAAGGCCCGGCTGATGAATTTAATATTGACGATTATTTACAGGAAGATAACCTGAATGAATACGGCTCGCGGTATGACCAGAACGGTGATGATGAGGACGACCGGAAGGAAATACCGATAGCCGTGCAAAGTTCTTTTTTTGAAAACTTGCAGGCACAGCTTGACTTGCTCCCTTTATCAGATAAAGATTTCAGGATAGGTCAGCAAATTATCGGCAGTTTGGATGATGATGGCTATCTGCGACGTTCTACTACTTCGCTCACTGATGATCTTGCTTTCTCGCAAAACATCTTTGCTGAGGATGAAGAAATAGAGGAAATGCTGAAGGTGATACAAAGCTTTGATCCACCTGGTGTGGGCGCACGCAGTTTACAGGAATGTTTACTGATCCAGCTGAAAAGAAAAGAAAATGGCGACCCCATAGTGAAGAAAGCCATGCAGGTAGTGGAAAACTATTTGGAGGAGTTTACCAGGAAACATTACGATAAGCTGGAAAAAGCCCTGAATATGAACTCGGTTGAGCTGAGAGGAGTAATCAATGAAATATTAAAGCTCAATCCCAAGCCCGGCGACTCCAGCGAAGTAAACACCAAGCAGTTGCAGGTGATACCAGACTTTCATATCATCAATAATGATGGCACACTGGTGCTTACTTTAAATGCAAAAAATGCACCCGAACTCCGTGTAAGCCGCTCTTACCAGGAGATGTTTGAGCATTACGATAAAGCATCCCAAAGGGACAAAAAACTAAAAGAAGCGGTTCAGTTTGTAAAACAAAAGCTTGATTCGGCAAAATGGTTTATAGATGCTATAAAACAGCGTCAGCAAACGTTATTGAAAACCATGAATGCCATTATGCAGTATCAATATGAGTTTTTCCTGACGGGTAATGAAAAGAATCTTAAACCCATGATCCTGAAGGATATTGCTGATAGAATTGGGATGGACATTTCTACCGTATCACGTGTGGCCAACTCGAAATATGTTCAGACCGAGCACGGGACTTTCTTACTGAAATCATTCTTCTCGGAAGCTATCCAGACCGAAAGCGGCGAGGAAGTATCCAACAAAGAGGTAAAAAAGATACTGGAAGAGCACATTGGCAAGGAGGATAAACGTCATCCGTTAGCTGATGAGAAACTGACAGAAATTTTGAAAGATGCCGGTTACAATATTGCCCGCAGAACGGTTGCCAAATACCGTGAGCAGATGAATATTCCGGTTGCCCGGCTGCGTAAAGAACTCTAAAATTATTACCAGCCATGCCGTGGCGATACCACCCTGTCCTGGTTGTTCAACATCAGGCCAATTACTATCTCGTGTGTGCCGTTACTTACCGTGCGTAAAGCCGAAGTAGTATAATCATAAGAATAGCTGATATTGATGAGAGAACTAATATTAAGCCCAAGAAGACCGGCAACTGAGTCCTGGTTGCGGTATGCTGCTCCTATCCAGAACCTGTCTCTGAACGCCAGCTTCATGTTGAAATCAAAAGCAACAGGTTCAGGCTTTATAACTTTCAATAGGGCCGAGGGCATTAGCGTTATGTCATCCGATAAATACATTTTGTAACCGGCAGTCACAAAATATTGGGGTACCGTTTTGCTCTGATTAAAACTTTTGTTAGTTGTAGTAAAATATTGATTTTGCGACAATAACTGTTGTGCTGAAACGCCAAAATAGTAATCTGCCGAGTATCCCCAAACGCCTATGCTTAAGTCTGGTTTCCATTGACTGTTATTCCCATTTGTAATTGCCGGATCATTGGGATTTTCAAGTAATAATTGAGAAGTATTGAGACTAATATGATTCAGGCCCGCAGCAACGCCGAGAGATAAATTAAAATTACTTGCCAAACCAAGGTGATAGGCATAGGTTGCATCTATATTAGTAGTACTGATAGGGCCAGCCTGGTCTGAGACCATCATAAAACCAATACCATGATGCGGTTCTGCAGCCTCATAATTCTGACTATATAAACGACTGTAAGGATTTGCCTCATTTCCAGGTGATATAGAAGCGGCATCACCCCGCACAAAATCTGATCCGAATGGGGCACTGACAGTAAGGTAGCTGGTTATCGGAGCCCCCTGCAACCCTGTCCATTGACTGCGGTAGCCTGCTTTGAGATCAATATAATTTTCAATACCTGTAACAGCCGGATTTAATAAAATATTATTAAATACATATTGCGTGTATTGCGGCTTTTGCTGCGCATAGCTTACCTGAAATAGCAAAAGCCAAATAAACGTCTGAAAAAGTTTCTTCATTCCGGCGGGCAATATCACACTATGTATAAACAGGTTTCAATATCAATAAGGTTTAAATGCGGGTGGGGTATTAATTTATCCTCAACAAAATAAATCCAGAAACGAATATACAAAAACCGAGTATTCTGCGGTTCAAATAAGGCAATTAAATTATTGTCTTTGTTTATTCAACTGAGCTAGTTGCAAATTGGCCTGGTGTAGCTTTTGGAGCAAATCCTTGTTTTCACGACGCAAATGATAAATTTCCAGCGCATTCTGAATGTATAGCTTTAATTCATCATTTTGCCAGGGTTTTACAAGATATTTATAAACCTGTCCCCTATTGATTGCGTCCATTACCGCATTCATATCCGAAAAGCCAGTGAGAAGAATCCTTATTGTATCGGGATACACAGGTAAAATAGATTCCAGAAACTCAATACCGGTCATACCGGGCATACGCTGATCAGTGATAATTACCCCAATCTCGTTAGTATCCAGCACTTTTCGTCCTTCGCGGGCAGACTGTGCTGTATATATGTCAAAATCGCGCCGGAACGCTGCCTTAAAACTATTCAGATTATTAATCTCATCGTCAACGTACAGTACTCCGAAAGACATACAATTAAATTTTTTAGAGTTTTAGGTATATAAACTTTAACTGAAAATATTCTTGAAAGTTTAATTTTCTGTGCAACTTTAAAGGTAAAATCATACCAATTGCGAAAAAGCTATTTGTAAAAATGAGAAAAATATTCCTAATCATATGCCTTATCTTACAAAATACTTTACTTTTCGCAGCTACTGCAGACACTTTAATTATACATGAAAAAGAAACGAAGCTTTTAACTCGTAATTATTTTTTTGAGCTGGAAGATACTACAGGTCTTTATAAAATAAATGATGTTATATCTAACCCGAATTTTCATTCTGTTAGCTCTTCATTGCCTATCCTCAATTACTCCAAGTCAACTACCTGGCTCAAATTTGTGTTAAAGAATAAAACAACCAGGGCATTTGTACCCATTAATATAGGTCCGGGTGTAATTGACAATTTCGATATTCATTATACAGATCCAGATAAAAGCAAGCACATAATTAGTTTAACATCTGACATTCCATCCCGCGATTCAAAACTAATCAAGCAAAATAACGCATTTATTAATTGCATCATTTTCCCTGATTCAATACGTACTATTTATCTCAGGATCAAAAGCAGTGCCCCCGGTGTAATACCGATTCAGATAAGTAGTGCTAATGAGTTCTTCAGAAGTGCAGATTTTAACAATATAATTGCCGGCGGTTTTATGGGTATTGTATTAATTATGGCCTTTTATAATTTAATGCTTTACTCAATTGTCAGGGATCTAAGCTATTTGTACTATGTCTTCTACATTATTTTTTTAGGTCTTTCCCAATTGTTCCTGCGCGGCTATGGCATTACCTACTTTCTAACCAAAAAAACCATTCTGAACAATTATTTCATCCCTTTCACCAGGATATTTTTCGGGTATTCAATTTTATTATTTACGTCTGAGTTCCTGCAACTCAAAAAAACGCTTAAGGCTTATTATAAGTTTTACTATTTACTGTATGCATTGTATACAATAGCACTTATTGCAATTATAACCGAACATGTAGTACTTACCTATAACATCATTACTTACTCCAGCGTGATAACTGCTGTTAGCTTATTGTTTATAGGAGCTTTGCTGTATTTCAGAGGGTTTAAGCCTGCAAAATATTTCATGATTGGGTGGGGTATTTTCTTGATATCTATATTAATATCTGTTGCGCGAAGCCGGGGCTTTATCGAACATAACGATTTTACTGCCAACATAATTCTTTACAGTGCTTCTATCGAACTGATACTTTTCTCTATAGCGCTTGCCGATAAGATCAGTTTCTATCGTAAGCAAACTATCGAAATGCAGCAGCTTTCGCTTACAATAGCCAGGGAAAATGAAAGATTAATCACCGAGCAGAATATTTTGCTTGAATCAGAAGTGAATGCGCGCACCGATCAGTTGATAAAAACCAATCAAAACCTCTCGGCTACAATCGAAGATTTACAGTCGACCCATACCAAGTTAGTAGAAACTGAGAAAATGGCATCTTTAGGCCAACTCACAGCCGGTATTGCACATGAGATAAATAACCCTATTAATTTTGTCAGCTCAAATGTAAAGCCATTGCGTTTGGATTTTCTGGAGATATTTTCCCTGTTAGATAAATACAAAGAGGCTGGAGAAAAGCCCGATGAAAAAGAGCTTTTTGACCTGGCCAATCAATATAAAAAAAATATAGATGTTGATTTTTTAAAATATGAGATAATAGGTCTGCTTGATGGGATTGAGGAAGGCGCTAAGCGTACCACAGAAATTATACAAAGCCTGCGTACTTTTAGCCGCACAGACGAAAAAATACTCAAACTGACGGACGTCAACAAATCGGTGCTAAACACGCTCATATTATTGAGGAGTTCGATACCCTACAATATTGAGATTAAACCTGTATTAAACAAACTGCCTTTATTGAATTGTTATCCCAGCAAGATCAACCAGGTGATGATGAACCTTATTAATAATGGCATACAGGCAATTAAAGCTAAAGAAAATCAGAATAATGAATCTATATCGATTACTACATTCGACAGGCCTGAAGATATCATTATTCAAATAACCGACACAGGGATTGGCATGAGTAAAGAAGTCAAACAAAAAATATTTGACCCTTTTTTCACCACTAAAGAAGTCGGCGAAGGAACCGGCCTGGGCCTGTCAATTGTGTTTGGTATAATTGAAGATCACCGCGGCAAAATTGATGTTCAATCTGAGCCGGACAAAGGCTGTACATTTACCATCATTCTCCCCAAAAACCTGGAATAGAATTTAAAAGAATTTATCCGGGTTTGGCACCAGGTTTAAAAATGATTCAATATTTTCCTGGTAGTGTGATTGATCAAGCCGGTAATAAAAAGCCCCCTTTTTAGACGACATTTTATCTTTTTCAGGCAACTTTACCAGCAAACCTGTCGAAAGCAATTTTCGGCTAAAATTACGGTCATCAAACTCGGTTTGATAAACACCTTCATACAAAGCCTGTAATTGTGGTATGGTAAATTTCTCTGGTAATAGTTGAAATAATATTGGATGTAAAGCGGCTTTATATCTCAATTGACGAAGAGCAAGCTTTACCATTTCGGCATGGTCAAATATTAACTCGGGCTGTTCGTTCAGTAAAAACCATTCCGGGTGATATTCATCGCTTATCTGTTGTTCGTACTGATGTATATCGATCAAGGCATAGTAGGCAACTGAAAGGGTTCTTTCAACAGGGTCGCGGTCTGGTTTGCCAAAAACATGGAACTGGTCCATGTATACATTTTTTAAGCCGGTGCGCTGTTCCAGCACACGTATTGCTGCATCCTCAGGAGATTCATCCGGTTGAATAAATCCGCCCATTAAACTCCATTTATTTTTTTCAGGCTCAATGGCCCTTTGCACAAGCAGCAGTTTTATATTCCAGCCGTCAAATCCAAAAATAATACAATCTGTGGCTACTAAAATTCGTTTTTCGCCGGAATATCTCTGCATAAGTTTATCTTGGTTTACAATTGTAAAAATAAATTTGAAGTATTAAAAATTAATACCCTACCCTTTTTTCTAATGTTAATTTAATCCGAAAATAAAACATTTTTTAAAGAAAGGTAATATAAAATAGAGTGCAATATCATAGCTTTAACGCATAAACCAATTATATGTCTTTTAAACGCTTAAATTGTGGTGTATCCGGAGTTTACTGTCTATCTAATATTTAAAAAGCATTCATCTCAAAACAACATAATCTAACTAAATCCACTCTAAAAAATGAAAATAGCTATGCTTGGTTCGGGCTTTATTGCCCGCTTTTATGCTGATTCGCTGGCTGCTCAGCGCAGGAAAGATATTTTGGTCAGCGTTTACTCGCGCAGTATGGAAAGGGCCGAAAAATTTGCCAAGGATTATGGTTTGCCACATTATAGCAACAGTCTGACTGAAGTTGTTGAAAATCCTGATGTTGATGTAGTAGTAATCGCTTTATCCAATGACTTACACCTTGGCGCTGTTGAGGCCTGTGCAACAGCTGGCAAACATGTACTATGCACCAAACCGTTGGGGCGCACAGGCGAAGAGGCTAAGAAAATGTTGGAGATGGTAGAAAAAGCAGGCATTATGGGCGGCTATTTGGAGGACCTATGTTATACACCTAAATTCCTGAAATCACTTAATAGCGTGAAAGCAGGGAGCATTGGCCGCGTACTGTGGGCCAAATCAAGGGAAACACATCCCGGCCCGCATAGCGATTGGTTCTGGAATATGGAACAGTCAGGTGGCGGCGCTATTGTAGACCTTGGCTGCCATTGCATCGAGATATCAAGAAACTTTATTGGTAAAGATATAAAACCTGTTGAGGTGATGTGCTGGGCAGCTACACAGGTACACCCCATCGCAGCCGAAGATCATGCTATCGGCCTTGTCAAATATGCCAATGGAGTGATCGGTCAGTTTGAGGTGAGCTGGTGTTTCCGGGGCGGCATGGACCTGCGTGATGAGGTAATGGGCAGCGAAGGCACCATCTGGTTAAATAATTTTTTACGTACCGGCTTTGAGATGTTCAGTACCGGAAAAGGCACCAATTATGTAGCTGAAAAAGCTGAATCGAGCAGTGGCTGGTTGTTTCCGGTTGGTGATGAAGTACATGAGCTAGGCTACAGCCATATGTTTACCGATATGTTTGAGTCGATTGAGCAGAAACGTGAGCCAATGGAAAGCTTCTACGATGGCTATGTGGTAAACTGCATTATCGATGCGGCTTACCGTTCGGCTAAATCGCGCAACTGGGAGCCAGTGCAGCTTGACGATTGGCGCGGCCGTACCGATGTAAAAGAAGGACATGAATTCGCTTCATATGATGATCAATTCTATCTGATTAAAGAAGAGATATTGCCAAATGGCGAAAAGAAGCTCATTTTGAAGGATAAGAAAACAGGAGCTGTTGAACGAAGAGACATTTAATCACGAGCTAACAGACTTACGAAGTTTAAAAAAACTTCGTAAGTCTTATTAAAAGTCCTCCTGATAACTGATTAACCGGTCACTGATCATTTACCTCAACTCACCCTCTTCCCCTGCAACAACATGTTGATCGCATGATCCAGCGAACCCGCTGGTATTACTTCACCTGAATTAACAAAGTATATTTCGTCGGCGTTCTGGATGGTGTTTAGCCTGTGTGCAATGATAACACGGGTAGTAGTTTTCGGTAGTTTTTCGAGTATGTCGCCCAATAGCTGCTCTGTTATGGTATCGATATTTGCAGTAGCTTCATCCAGGATCAACACTTCTGGGTTACGCAAAACTGCACGCATAAAGGCGATCAATTGCTTTTGACCAAGGCTAATACTATCACCTGACGACAACACTTTGGTTTCCAACCCATTCTCAAACATGGCCAGCAAACTACCAAGACTTGCCTTACCTAATGCTTGTTCCAACTCTTCGTTGGTTGAGTCTTTATACAACTCGTTTCCATACAGGATATTCTCTTTCACCGTTCCCGTAAACAGGAATGGCTCCTGCAAAATGAAGCCAGTCTTTTGGGTACGCGCATCGGCATCATAAGAGCGTATATCTTTTCCATCCAGAAAGATGGTACCTTGGGTCGGATCATACAAACGGGCAATCAATGATGCGGTGGTTGTTTTTCCGCCGCCAGTCGGACCAACCAATGCGTAAGTTTTGCCGCGTTCAAGTTTGAAATTGATATTGTGCAATATTTCATTACCACCCGGATATGCAAAATGTACGTTTCTGAATTCTAATAAAGCATCAGAAGTTTCTCCTGATTTTTCGGGAACAGTTACCAGGTTGGTTTCCAATGAAAGTATCTGCGATATCCTATCCCATCCGGCCATCGCAGTTTGGAAGCTTGTCCATAAGGTGGCTAACTGTCGTAGCGGGTTGTAAAAACTGTTGGCGTAAGAAAGGTAACTCACCAGCAAACCGACAGTAAAATCGCCTACCGATATTAAATAGATACCATAAGCCAGTACCACTAATTGTGCAACACTAGATAATAAGGTGTAAACCGGCAAAAATATATTATTGGCGATTCCTGCTTTTATGGCCGTGTTATAGTTATCAGTGTTCGCCTCGTCAAAACGTTTTCTAAAATAATCCCTACGGTTAAAGGCAATGATCACCCGGAAATTGTTCAGGCTCTCCTGTATCTCAGCGCTCATTCCTCCTACACTTTTCAGGTTCG
>Ga0310811_10014283_pt1 | contig 10349 bp, 9 predicted proteins | sample YCmetagenome_FD_207642 | JGI IMG/M metagenome (GOLD analysis project Ga0310811, IMG submission 207642) | Soil microbial communities from experimental microcosm in Duke University, North Carolina, United States - YC | ecosystem: Engineered > Artificial ecosystem > Soil microcosm > Unclassified ... | reverse complement strand
GCGCGCGCAGGAACTACGGTGATCGTTCTCAATGATCGTGACAAGCTAACCGTCAACGGCATTCTTCGGATTGGCTCTGCGCCCGACGACGAATATGTTGCGATCGCGGCAACACCGAACGCGTCGCCCGGCAACGCGCCACCGAATGCGGGCAACGTCGTCCTCGCCCGCGCTCTCAAGCGTGATCATCCGATCGGCAGTCCAGCGCTGCAGCAGAAAAATCCCGTCGTCAATGCAACGAGACCTGCCACCGCGTTGTTGTTGGATGTTGCGCTCGGGAGCTCTTCGCTTCCCGTGACCGACGGCACTGGCTACGCCCAGGACGAATTCGTCCGGGTGACGCCTCCTGGAAGCCAACCGCTCTACTATCGATTGGCGGGGAATGCCGCAAGCGTTGACGCACGGCTGGTGGATTTGACGGTGCCGCTATCGCGCGCGCATGCGGCCGGAGCCGCCGTTGCGGAACGCGCGCCGCTGCTCGCCGTGCAGGCGCTGGACACCGGCGACTGGGGGAATCGCCTGCGCGTTTCGGTGCAGGATGAGCCCGCGGGCGTGGTGCCGCGCACCGCGGTGAGCAGCGTCATCGACGCCACTCATATCCGGCTCGCTTCCGCCGCCGGTGTCGAGGCGGGAACGATTCTCGAAGTTTTCAATCCGGTGGGAGGCGCGACGGTCGGCGATCTCTTGAAAGTAACCGAGGTCAATCGCGGCGCGAACTTCACGATAACGCTCGACGGCGCAGGGATCTCAGTCGCGCAGTCGGCGCCCGGCCTTGCGGTCCGGTCGAGAGAATTTCGCCTGTCGGTCTATCTATTCCGCCAACCGGATCCGGCGATACCGGCGCGCAACGAGACGATTCTCGACAGCGAAGTCTTTCGCTATCTCTCGATGGATCCGCGCCACAGCCGTTATGTGCAGGACGTTATCGGCGACATCAACGGCGCGCTCAGAATTTCTGATCGGCGGCCCGAAGGCGAATCGAGATACATTCGCGTGAGCGATCTGAATCCGAACACGGATATTCGTCTGGGCCCTGAAACTCTGGTCGATCGTCTGCCGGACGGCCGCCTGCGGCCGGCGCGCCATGCGCTGGGCGATCTGGTCCGCGGCAACGATTCCATCGGCACGCTCACCGAAGACGATTATGTCGGCCAGGATAGTCAGGACCCCGAGGCACGCACCGGGCTCCACAGTCTGCGCAACGTCGAGGAGATCAGCATCGTTGCCTGTCCCGGTCGGACCACGGCGGTGATGCAGAACGCGCTGATCGCGCATTGCGAGTTGATGCGCTACCGGGTTGCCGTTCTCGACGGGCCGCGCCCGCCGCAGGACACGCTCTCCGACGTACAGACGCAGCGCCAGCAGTACGACACGAAATACGCCGCGCTCTATCACCCATGGCTGCTGATTCCCGATCCCTATCCGGTGAATCTGAGCCAGATCGCCGATTATCCGATTCCGCCGTCGGGGCATATCGTCGGGATTTACGCGCGCACGGATATCGAGCGCGGCGTGCACAAGGCACCGGCAAACGAAGTCGTGCGCGGCATCACCGGCCTGCAGCGGATTTTGAATAAAGAGCAGCACGACATTCTCAATCCTTATCCGGTCAACATCAACGTCATCCGTGATTTCCGCGATGCCAACCGCGGCATTCGTGTTTATGGCGGGCGGATCATCACCGGCGATCCGGACTGGAGATATCTCAATATGCGGCGGCTTATGATTTTCATCGAAGCGTCGATCGACCGCGGCCTCCAGTGGGTCGTCTTCGAGCCCAACAAGGAAGACTTGTGGGCGCGCGTGCGCCGGTCGATTTCCAATTTTCTGACTCTGGTCTGGCGCAACGGCGGTCTGGAAGGAACCAAGGTCGAAGAGGCTTACTTCGTCAAATGCGATCGCACGACCATGACGCAGACGGATATCGATAACGGCCGGCTCATCTGCGTGGTCGGTGTCGCGCTGGTGAAGCCCGCGGAGTTCGTGATCGTGCGCATCGGCCTGTGGACGGCGCACGCGGAAGATTAAAGGAGGACTGACGGATGCCTACCGGAGAAAGACGCGATCCGTTTCGCGCATTTAACTTTCAGCTCGAAATCGACAACATCGCGCGCGGCGCCTTCAGTGAGTGCAGCGGTCTCACCGCAGAGGGCGATGCGGTGGATTACCGCGAGGGCACCGACCTACAGCCGAACGTGCGCAAGCTCGTCGGGCTGCGCAAGTACACCAACATCACCCTCAAGCGCGGCTACACCCAGGACGATACCTCCCTCTGGGACTGGTACAAAAACATTCACAACGGAGTTCCCGACCGGCGCAATGTCACGATCATTTTAATGAATGAAGAACGCCAGCCGGTGATGCGCTGGCACGCCGAGAACGCCTGGATCAACAAGATCGAAGGGCCGAGCTTTAAAGCCAGCGGCAACGAAGTCGCCATCGAATCGGTCGAGCTGGTGCACGAAGGGTTGACCATCGAGGTCTGAGTTTCGAGGGATTCCCATCGTGCAATCACCGCAAACCCCCGGGGTCTATTACGAGCGGGTCGACGCGAGCGCCCCGGCGATTGCCCTGCTGCGCACGGACATTGCCGGCTTTGTCGGCATCGCGACGCGCGGCCCGCTGCATCAGCCGCTGCCCGTGCAGTCGTGGCGGCAGTTCCAGGCGTATTTCGGTGATTTTACCGGCGCCGGCTATCTCGCTTACGCCGCGCGGGCCTTTTTTGAAAACGGCGGCCAGCGCTGCTGGATCGTACGCGTGGCGTCGGAAACCGCAGCGAGTGCCGCGCTGACGCTGCAGTCTGAAAGTTTCACCGACGTCTGGACGATTTCAGCTTCTGGTCCCGGGGTCTGGGGTAACGACCTCGACATCGTGATCAGAGAAACGCATCGAGCGCAGACGCTGACGGTCGCGCAGCCGAGCGCGCCGGAATTTTCCACCGTGCTCTCCACGACCGGATTTGGCCGCGCTACTCAGGTGCGCCTCTCACAGGGCGCGACGAAGATCCATAAGGTCGTATTCGATGTCGACCCGGTGAATCACCGGCTGCTCTGGATCAATCCGAAAGGCGAAACCCAATTGCCGTACAGCGGTTTGAGCGGTTTTGACCCCGAGCGGCCGATTGTGATCGAAAGCATCGAGTACACGCTCTGGGTGAGAGAGCTCGCCCGGCTGATTCGCGTATACGACGGGCTCTCGCTCGTGCCCGAGCATCCGCGTTACGGCCCGGCGCTGCTGGGCGAATTCAAGCTGCCGCGCTTCTCGGGCCAGACGGTGAACCTGCCGTCCGCGCCTGAACCGGTGACCATCACCGAATTGCGCGCGCTGCCGCTTACCGCTCTCGAGTCGATCGCCGCAAGTGCGGATCAGATCATGCCGCTTACGGGCGGCGCCGACGGCCTGGCGCAGTTGAGCACGTATGATTTTATCGGCGCAGAGATCGACCCACTGGACAGCGATGAGGTGCGCGCTCACAAGGCGCGCGGGCTCCGAACCCTGGAAGACGTCCGGGAAGTCGCCATCGTGGCCGTGCCGGACATTCATATTCAGCCGAAACCCACGCCGCGTTTCAGCGCGCCACCGCCATGCATCCCCGATCCGTGTCTGCCGGCAGGCGTGCCTCCGGCCGTCCCGCGGCCGCCGTCGGTGGGCGATTTACCGCCGGTGTTTCCGCAGAGCGCGATCTATGAGGTGCAGGCCGCGCTGATTCAACATTGCGAGAAGCTGCGCGATCGCATCGCGTTGTTGGACCCGCCCTACAGCGCGGCGCGCGACGATAAGCTCGGCGTCGGCGCGGTACGCGCGTGGCGCAGCCGCTTCGATTCCAAGTACGCGGCTTTTTACTATCCGTGGCTGCGCGTGGTCGATCCGCTGCGCTCGCCCACCTCGCTCGTGCGCGAGATTCCGCCGAGCGGCCACGTGGCCGGGCAGTACGCGCAAAACGATTTTCAATTCGGCGTGCACAAGGCGCCGGCCAACGCGCCGCTCATCTGGGCCGAGGATGTGACCGTGTTCGTTGACGATGCCGTGCACGGAATTCTCAATCCCGCCGGCATCAATGCGATCCGGTCGCTGCCGGGGCGCGGCCTGCGCGTCTTTGGCGCCCGCACCATGAGCAGCGACACCGATTGGCAACACCTCAACGTGCGCCGGCTCATGATGATGATTGAAAAAGCGATCGAGGCGGCGATCCAGTGGGCGGTGTTCGAGCCCAATTCGATCCTGACGCGCACCAAGCTCAATCTCACGTTGACGAATTTTCTGCTGTCGCTCTGGCAGCGCGGCGCGCTGATGGGAGCGTCGGCGGACGACGCGTTCTTCGTCAGATGCGACGACGACAATAACCCGCCCGAAGAGCGTGACCAGGGCCGGCTCCTGGCGACGATCGGCGTCGCGCCTTCGCGTCCGTTCGAATTCATTATTCTGCGCGTCGGACGGGCGCACAATCAGTTCGAGATCAGCGAAGCGTCGGCCGGCGCTTCCGGGCTGGAGGTTTTCTAATGGCGCTATTGTTGAATCCTACCGCTCTGCGCAGCGATCCGGTGTTGAATCACAACTTTGTCATCAGCCTGCTCGACAGCAGTAGCACGCTCCGCCTGCTCGGCTCGATCGCCATGTCGGCGATTTTCGATGTCGCCCTCGGCGGCTTCAGCGAATGCAGTGGACTGGAGATGTCGCTTCAGGTTGAAGAGTTCAGGGAAGGCGGCAACAACGGCCGGCTGCTCAAGTTTCCGACGCGAGTCACCTGGTCGAACATCACGCTCAAAAAGGGGGTCGGCTCGGGCACGGCGCTCTGGGACTGGCATTACGGCTTTACGGAAGGCAAAGGCAAGCGCCGCGACGGCGTGATCGTGCTGCTCAACGACCGGCACTTGCCGAACAACATCTGGTATTTCCGCCGCGGGCTGCCGGTGAAATATACCGGGCCGTCGCTCAACGCGACGCAGAGCAGCGTGGCGATCGAAGCGATTGAGATCGCTCACGAGGGTCTTTCCCAAGTTTCGCTCGCCGGTGCGGGCGTCGGCGTGGCAAGCAAGGCGCTTGGTCTGGTCATCTAACGTCTCGGAGGCAATACGAATGGAAGTTCAGATTCAGAGACTGCAAAGCACAGTGCAGGCATTCGACGGCGACGTGCCGCTGTCGCCGCAAACCATGGACAAGATCGTGCACGCGGTGCTCGAAGCGCTCAACGATCAGCAGATGCATGCCGCGCGCGTGCGTGCCGAACAGCGGATTACGAGCGGCGTCAGCCATGAACTTGAAGAGCGGGAGTAAGCGGCGATGGAACAGATAGCCAAAGCGGCGCTGCTCGTCCACTGGTTTCAGCCGCCGCCAGACGTGAAGAATCCCGAACAGATCGATCTGCAATACAACCCGACCGAGCTTTCCTGGGACAAAAGCGCGCATCTCGCCGAGATTACGATTCCAGGGTTGGACGCGCCGCTGCAGCAATTTGTCCGCGGCGAGGCCGAGCGGCTGACCCTCGAACTGTTTTTCGATACCACCGATCACGGCATGGGGAAGGGCGCGACGAGCGTGACCACCCTGACTGACCGGATTTACCAGCTTGTCAAGATCGAGCCCAAGCGTCATGCCCCGCCGATCTGCACCTTTTGCTGGAATGATCAGTTTCCGGGCAGCTCACTCGAAGGCAATGCCGGCAGCGCCGCAAGCCGCGCGATCGGCGATGTCCTCGGCCCGGCGGCCGGCGCGCTGGCCTCGGCAATCGGCGGAGCGATCGGCGCAGTCGCCGGCGCCGTGGCGGGCATTGCCGCCGCCGCGAGCGGCAATCAGCGGCGCAATGGCTTCAAGTGCATCGTCGAAAGCGTCAAGCAGAAATTCACCTTGTTCAGTTCCGAAGGCATTCCGCTGCGAGCGACCCTGACGGTGGCGCTGCGTGAATACAAAACCCTCGACGAGCAACTCAAGCATCTCAATCTAACGTCACCGGACCGCACGCACAGTTACGTGACGCAGAACGGCGATACGCTGTCGCGCATCGCGGCGCAATATTACCGCGGGCCCGGCGACTGGCGCTCGATCGCCGACGCCAACGGCATCGAAGATCCGCGCCGGCTCGCCCCCGGCACATTGCTGACGATTCCGCCGACACAGTGAGAGGTCTCGCATGCCGCTGGTAACACTGCGCGATGAATCGATACAGCAGGGCGATTTTTACGTGCCGCGCTTCGAGATAAAAATCGCCGGCGTCAATCTGCCGCTCGATGTTCTGCGCGATGTGGAACAGGTCACTTACAAAGACAACGTCAAGGAGCTCGACAGCTTTGAACTGACCGTGAACAACTGGGACGCCGAGGCGCAGGATTTCAAGTACGTCGGGTCCGAAACGGCCGACTCACTGGCGAAGAATCCGCTCCATCTGCTGTTCAATCCCTGCCGTCACAATGTCGATGTCTTTATGGGTTACGGCGAAAACCTGTCGCTGATGGTGACCGGAAATTTCACCACCCTGGAGCCCAACTTTTCCAGCGGCGCCCCCACGTTGAACGGCCGGGGCCTGAACGTCCTGCACCAGCTCCGGAGAAAACCGTTCTCCTACGCATGGGAGGGAGAAAAGACCAGCAAGATCGCCAAAAGCTTCGAGACTCTGCCCGATCCGAGCGATCGCAAGCAAAAGCGCTTTCCATTGCCGGTGGAGATCGACCCCAACTCGATCGAGAAGGAGAAAAAGATCACCTATCTCGCGCAGAACAACCAGTACGACATTGACTTTCTGCTGGCGCTCGCGCGGCGTATCGGCTACGTGGTCTTCGTCAAGGAAGAGGAACGCAAAAAAAACCGCGTGGTCAAGCCGCGGCGGCTTTACTTCGGACCTTCCGATGCCAATCATCCCGGCCTGCGTCCGGTGACGTTCGAGCTCAAGTGGGGCATCTCGCTGATGGACTTCAAACCGACCCTGACCACCGCCAATCAGATCAAGAGCGTCACCGTCCATGGCTGGAACCGATCGACCAAGCAACCGATCACCGGCCGGGCATCGCTCGATGATCCGAAGAGCAAATTGAATCGCGACCTGTACAAACACTTGGAGAACTGCGACGCGCGCGAGGAGCGTGTCGTCGACGAGCCGGTTTTCACCCAGGACGAGGCCGATGAACGGGCCAGGGGGATCCTGCTCGAACGCAGCAAGGATCTGGTCAAAGCGAGCGGCACCTGTGTCGGCCTTCCCGACCTGCGCGCGGGGCAGCGGGTGAGGATCGCCGGCCTCGGCGCGCGCTTCAGCGGCGAATATTTTATTACCGATACCACGCATACGATCAACGACGCCGGCTACGTCACCAAGTTCAATGGGCGCCGCGAAGAGCCGGGAAAGTGAGCTCAATGCCATGAAAGAAAATCTCGGCGTCGTTCCCGCAATTGTCACAAACCTCGATGATCCCAAGAAGCAGGGCCGCATCAAGTTGAAATTTCCGAAGCTCGCATCCTCGCTGGAGAGCGCCTGGGCCCCGGTGGCGGCGCCTCTGGCCGGCAAGCAGCGCGGCGCGTTTTTCATGCCAGAAGAGGGTGACGAGGTGCTGGTCGCCTTCGAGGATGGCAGTCTCAATTCGCCATACATCATCGGTTTTCTCTGGAACGGGGTGGACACGCCGCCGGAGACCGACCTGAAAAATCGGGTGATCAAGACGCCCGGCGGACACACCCTGCGATTCGAGGATGGTGAGGGGAAAAAAGTCATTCTCCAGTCCAGCTCCGGGCAGACGATCACGCTCGACGACACGGAAAGCTCGATCACGCTCGCGGGCGGTGGACGGATTCTGAAAATGATGAACGGCGTGGTGCAGATATCATGAGAGGGAGTGCGCAATGCCGCAGGTTCTGACCACCAACGCGATGATTATGTGCCCGCACGGCGGGCCGGGCAGCACGGTGCCGACGATTCCGAAGTGGCAGATCAACGGCGGCTACGTCGCAGTTGAAGGCGACAGCGGCACGCTCAGCTGTCCGTTCGGGCTGTTTCCATGCACAAGTTATAACCTTCGCTCGATGGGATTGAACGCGAGCGAGATCGACGGGCGCAAAGTGATCCTCGTGACGGATTTCAATCAAAGCCTCACCGGTTTGCCGTTAGTCATGACGGAGTTTCACCAGACCTTCGATGAAAGCACGCCGGCGCCGATTCCGGCCGGCCGGCCGGCGCCGCCGCCGAGCGATGAAATGGCGGATCTTTCCAAGCCGGTCGTCACGCCGCCGCTGCAGATTTTCCCCTTCAGCATCAGCACGACGCCGGTACCAGTCGTCGCGACTTTTAATCTGGTTACCGCTTATCCATTGCAATGGAAGCTGACTCTGATCAACACGACGCTCAAATACAAGCAGGATTTGACCGATGGCGCGCCGGGAGTCACCGTAGTGCCCGCGAATGGCCAGTGGAGCACGCCGACTCTGACCGTCACGGTGACCTTGACGCCGGCGTTCGTCGCGGCGCTGACTGTCGGCACGCATTATCTGTTTCTCACCGCGATCAGCCGGCGCGGCCTTTCCGACTACGGTGAAGCGCAGATCGGAGTTTCGCCGTGAGCCCAGCAGGCGGTAATCAACGCGACTTTCTCGGCGTCGGCTGGAAATTTCCGCTGCAGGTCACGCCGGGCGGCCAGATCGCGCAGGCGCGCTATGAACAGCGCATCGAGGAATCGATCTATCTCATTCTCAGCACGGCCAAGGGCGAGCGCGTGATGCTGCCTGAATTCGGCTGCGGCATACACGATCTGGTTTTCGCTCCGAATAACTCGACGACGATTGCGGTTGTGGTCCAGACGGTGCGCGAAGCGCTGGTGGCGTTCGAGCCGCGCGTCGATGTGCTGGACATCAGCGCGGAGAGCGCGCCGGAAGCGCCCAATCTGCTGCTGATCCGGATCAATTACCGGATTCGCGCCAACAACGCGCGCGGCAATTTGGTCTATCCCTTTTATATTCAGGAAAGCGCCTGATTTATGCCGCTTGAAAATGCCCTTCCCCGCATCGACGATCGCAATTACGACAGCCTGATCGCCGAAGTGCGCACACGCATTGCGCGCTACACGCCGGAATGGACTCCGGTCTGGACCGATGTCAACGACAACGATCCGGGCATCACGCTGGCGCAGGTGTTCGCGTGGCTCACCGAGATGCTCGCCTATCGGATGAATCTCGTGCCCGAGCTGAATTACATCAAATTTCTCCAGCTGATCGGCATCGAGCTTCACGCCGCCGAACCCGCCGAGGCCGAGGTCACGTTTCCGGTGCAAAGCGGGTTCGCAGAGCCTTACGTGATCGTGCCGGAGCGCACGCAGCTGACCGCGCCAGCGCCGGATGGCGGCCCGCCGATCACTTTCGAAACCGATCGCGCATTGATCGCCGTGCGCGCGCGGCTCGCCGCGGTGCTCGCCTATGATGGCTATGCCTACACGTCGGTGACCGCCGATAATGAGGAGGCGGTCCAGGGCTTTCAACCATTCGGCCCGATGGCCAATGAGAACAGCGCTCTGCTGCTCGGGTTCGACGATCCGGGTCCGTTCCCGGCGCTCGAGCTGAATCTGGCGATCGTGACCCTGCCGGACAGTTCGGCTCCGGCGGCGTTTCAATGCGGCGTGCCCGACGGGCCAGGCTTCGCTTCCGCAACCTTCAGATGGGAATTCTGGAACGGCAGCGCATGGCAGCGGCTCAGCCTGCTTAAGGATGAGACCCGTGCCTTCACCCGTTCCGGTCATGTCTTTTTGAAAACGCCGAACAAGAGTTTGCAGCCGGTCGTCATCGCGCCTGAAAGCCGGCCGCTTTACTGGATTCGGGCGCGAATCGAGCGCAGCCAGTACGAGCGCCCGCCGAGACTGCTGACGATTCGCACCAACACGATTGCCGTGCGCCAGGCCGAAACGGTACGCGACGAAGTGCTCGGCGGCAGCACCGGGCGGCGCGATCAGGTGTTTCGTCTCGCCAACGCTCCGGTGCTGCGCGACACGTTGCGGCTCGAGATCGACGAAGGCTCCGGTCCCGAGATCTGGACCCGCGTCGATGATTTCTTCGGTTCCGGTCCCGCGGATCTACACTACATGCTGAACCGCACGACCGGAGAAATTCGCTTCGGCGACGGGCGCAACGGCAATATTCCGGTCGCCAATCCGGAGAATCCCGAAGGCAACATCGTCGCCCGCGAGTACCGCTTCGGCGGCGGCAAGCAGGGCAACGTCGCGGCCGGGGCGATCAAGACGCTGACCACGTCGATCGACGGCATCGACACCAATGCGGTTGCGAATCTGCTTGCGGCGAACAGCGGCCGCGACGAAGAAACACTGGACGAGGCAAAGAAGCGCGCGCCGCACGCGATCCGCAGCCGCTACCGCGCGGTGACGGCG
>Ga0310811_10014282_pt1 | contig 10349 bp, 9 predicted proteins | sample YCmetagenome_FD_207642 | JGI IMG/M metagenome (GOLD analysis project Ga0310811, IMG submission 207642) | Soil microbial communities from experimental microcosm in Duke University, North Carolina, United States - YC | ecosystem: Engineered > Artificial ecosystem > Soil microcosm > Unclassified ... | reverse complement strand
GCGTCCCGGAACAGGGTAAATTTGCTACGAAATTTGACCTTGTGAGAAGTTTGGCCTTGCCGCATGGAGGCAGCGCCGCGTCAGCCGCGTCCTTGAGCCGGATCAATGCCTCGTTTGAGAAATTGCAGCGGTAATCGACCATGATCTTTCGTCAGCTCTTTGACAGCGTTTCCGGCACCTATTCCTACCTGCTGGCGAGCCGCGCCGGCGGCGAGGCGCTGATCCTCGATCCCGTGCTGGAAAAGGTCGACCGCTACTGCAAATTGTTGCAGGAGCTGGACCTCAAGCTCGTGAAGGCGGTCGACACCCATCTGCATGCCGACCATGTCACGGGCCTCGCCGAGCTGCGCAACCGCACCCATTGCATCACCATCATGGGCGAGCAGAGCAAGGCCGACGTGGTGTCGATGCGGGTTTCCGATGGCGACAAGATGACCATCGAGGGCCTCTCGCTCGACGTGATGTACACGCCGGGCCACACCGACGATTCCTATTCCTATCTGATGGGCGACCGCGTCTTCACCGGCGACACGCTCTTGATCCGCGGCACCGGCCGCACCGATTTCCAGAACGGCAGCGCGCGGGCGCAATTTGATTCGATCTTCAACCGGCTCCTGAAACTGCCGGAAGAGACGCTGGTATTCCCGGCGCATGACTACAAGGGCGACACCGTCTCCACCATCGGTGAGGAGAAACGCTACAATCCGCGGCTGCAGGTGAAATCGATCGACGAATATGTCGAACTGATGGGCAACCTCAATTTGCCCAACCCGAAGCTGATGGACGTCGTGATCCCCGCCAACATGCATGTCGGGCTGCATCAGGATGAGCTCGCCAAGGAAGGGCGCGCGCTGAACGCGCGCGAGGCGATCGCGAGCCTCGGCAGGCCCGACGTCCTGCTGGTCGATTTGCGCGAGCATGGCGAGCGCGCCAAACACGGCACGCTCTCGGGCGCGCTGCATGCGCCCTATCCGTCGATCGACGAAAGCCTCAAGCCCGGCGGCATGCTGCGCGAGGTCGCGGCTGCCACCGGCCGCCGCATCGTGTTCTTCTGCGCCTTTGGCGAGCGCTCGGCGATGGCGGTCGCAGCCGCCAAGGACGCAGGCCTCGCCAACACCGCGCATATCGCCGGCGGCATCGATGCCTGGAAAAAGGCCGGCGGCCCGGTGATGCCCGGCTGATCCCACTTCGTTACATCGTCAAGGGAATGCGATGGGTACCACGGGCAGGAAGAGCGGGCCTCCAAAGCAGGCCCAGGAAAAGCCGAGAGACAGATCGAAAAAGCCGCCGCCTTCGCCGCGCGCCGAAGACGACGATGACGATGACGGCGACATCGCCACCCCGAAGCGGGATCGCCATGGGAATGATGACGAGCCGCTATAGGGCTCATCGTTGCGACGCCATATAACGAATTAGGCCGGTGCTAGTCGCTTGACCTTGATCTCCCGCTTTCGCACCTGGGCAAGATCATAGTGCATTTGCATCCTGAGCCAGGTATCGGCCGTGCTCCCGATCGCTTTTTCGAGCTTCACAGCCATTTCCGGCGTGATCCCACTGCGGCCGGCAATCACATTATGAAGCTGCTGCCGCGTGATGCCGAGGCCGCGCGCAGCCTCCGTCACCGAAATATTCAAATCGTCCAGCGTATCGCCAATCAACTCGCCGGGATGAGGAGGGTTTTTCATCTCCATATTTCACTTCTCCCTCAGTGATAATCGACAAGATCGACATCGGAGGCCTTACCATCGTCGAACCTGAAGATGATCCGCCAGTTCGCGCGGACGGTTACGGCCCAGAACCCCCTCAGATCGCCCTTCAATGCATGGAGACCGAAGGTCGGCAATCGCATTGCCTCAATGGTTTCGGCGGCATGAAGCACCGCTAAAATCTGTTTGAGCTTGCGTAGGTGTTCCGCGTTGACGCCTCGGGTATTGTCGTCCTCGAAGAGTTGCCGCAAACCCTTGTGCCTGAAACTCTCGATCATGTTACCCGATCGGCATGTCAAGATATATGTAAAGCTACACTTTACATATGTCAAATGGCGTTTTACACATGTATCAGTGAAATTCGTGGATGAACTTCGGCCCCCGATCTGCCGGAGACCGTTCAGCAGATGCGCGCCGGAACCGCCGCGGGTGACACGGCGGCCCTAATGCGCCATCAACACCGGCAATTGCGCATTCTGCATGATGTGGCTGGTGGCGCCGCCGAAGATCATTTGCCGCAGCCTGTTCCTGGTGAAGGCTCCCTTGATCAGGAGATCGGCACTTTGCGCTTCGGCCGCCGCAAGGACGGCTTCACCCGTGCTGCGGCCTTCCAGCTCGATGCTTACCGGCTCGGCGGCGATGCCGTTATAGCGCAATTGCTTGCGCACGTGATCGGCCGATGGACCCGGCACATCCTGGCCGCCGAGGACTGTCAGCACCATCACCCGTCGGGCCTGCTGCAACAACGGCATGGCGAAGGCGTTGGCGCGGGCCTGCTCGGTGCTGCCGTTCCAATGGATCATGATGTTGGTCGCGATTTGCCTCGGAGCAAGCGACGGCGACAACAGGACCGGCCGGCCGCTCTCGAACAGCGCCGACTCGACGGCCCGGTTGTAGGGACCGCCGGTTTCAGCATCCGGCCTGCCCATGACGATCACATCGAAGGTGCGGCCGTGGCTGCCGACCAGGGATTCCCCCGGCGAGACCGCATCAAACCAGCCATAGGAAGGCCGGTCGGCGGTTGTTCTGGTCGCCGGGACATTGTGCTGCTGCATGAAGGTCTCAAACAGCTTGCGCGCTCCTGCGGTTTCTTCCTCTCGGCGCGCCCGATAGACCTCCATGGAGAAGCCAGTGGCCAGTTCAGCCACGACAAATTCGGGCGCACCAAACCACAATGGAATGCCTTCGACATAGGCGCCGATGCGCTCCGCGAGCAGCACCGCGGTCTCGAGCGCGGACTTCATGGCCGCCGTATTCAGGGTAGGCACCAGTATCGTCTTCATCGCCGGCCTGCTCCGCTCGTCTGCAACTCAGCGATCGTCCCATGCAGCCAAAGACGTTATGACAACGGAGAGGCTAAACCTTCCATGCGTTTCCGCCAACACATTTGGCGAAAGATCCCATCGCAACTTCGTCGAATGAGCAGGTGCAGCACGCCCGCTTGCCGATCTCCGCGGCGTTAGCTGAGCGTCTCGCTTTCGATCTGGCGGATACTCCCGCGGCTGAGCAGATGCGCGCCGAAGCCGCCGCGGGCCAGTTTGTTCGCCGCGCTTGGCTGGGCCAGCAGGAGCGTAGCCGTCATCGCCACCGGCACTGCGCTCAGCCAATCCAATCCCACCGGCGTCATTTCCTCGCTGCCGCCGGCATAGGGCCCGCTTCGACGTGCCAGCCGCCAGCACTCCCGCAACAATACGCGCCGCGAGCCCCCGCGCGCGGCATGGCCGAGCAGCGCCTGCATGGCCAGATGCGTGCGCAAGCCGGCGCGGCTCTCCGCCAACGCGGCCGGCACTTCGTCCCGCGAGATGCGCAGCACGAGATCGACGAGATCGGTGCCGGCGAGATACGCACTCATCGGCTCGACCAGCCGTGGATTGCAATCGATCAGGCGCGGCGCCGCATCGGCATCCGGCATCAGATAGTCGATCGAGAGCGCGCCGTGCCAGGCGAGCCGCTCGCCAATCTTTTCCAGCATCGCGCGGATGCCGGGCCGGCTCACGCTTTCCTTGATCGCTTCGCCCCCGCCGACACCGGCGACGATCTGCCGATAGGCATGGAAGCCGAGCAACCGGCCGCGGCAAAACACCGACTGCGCCTTCTCGACCGTGCCGGCAATCCATTCCTGCACCAGCACCTCGCCCGCGAAGACATCACTTGCGGCAAGTTCCGACATGGCCGCATCGAGATCGCGCGCGTTGCGCACGAACCAGATGCCGCGGCTGGCCGTACCGACGGAGGTCTTGATCACGGCGGGGAAAAGGACCGCTGCGCGCAGCGCGCTTTCCGAGCTCACGATCGAGGTTTGCGGCTGCGGCAATCCCAGTTCATCGAGCAGCCGGCTGAAGGAGGCCTTGCCATGGGCGATGCGGTAATTTTCGAAGGTGGGCAACGCGAGCCCTGCGCGAGCTTCGAGCCGTCCGGCGACGCGCGCGAACAGAAATCCCTGCTCGTGTGCCGGCAGCAGCACGTCGAACCGGTTCGTGCCCAGCAGCGCCTCGACAAAAGCGAGGTAGCCGGCAGGGTCGTCGCGCAACGGCGGGCAGCGGTGAAATTTCCGCACGAAACGCGAGAATCGCGCCAGGCACCACGGCGAGGGATCACAGATCTCGACGTGATCGCCCCGGAGCCCCAGAATCGTGATCGCCTCACGGGCCGAGGTACTGGAGCCTTCAGAAACAAGCACGCGAAGCGGCATCGGAACCTTAAGTGTAACGGGGCTAAATCAATGATTTATCGCCGGGTTTGGCGGCCTTCGAGGGCTGCCATGCAGCCGCGTTCATGGACAAATAACCACTCCTCGACGATATTCCCCCGCATCTTGAAACGGAATTTGCAAGTCCCGATGGCCGATGTTCTCGCTGCATCGCAACAAGCCCGATCTGCCCGTAAGGCCAACAGCGAATTCCGCACACTCGGGCTGATTTCGGTCGCGCATTGGGTCAGCCATTTCCATCTGCTCGTGCTGCCGATGCTGTTTCCGTTCCTCAAACAGCAGCTCGGCGTCGGTTTCATCGAGCTCGGCTTTGCACTCACAGTATTCGCTGTGGTTTCCGGCTTGACCCAGACGCCGCTCGGCTATGTCGTCGATCACATCGGCGCCCGTGTCGTCCTACTGCTCGGCCTCGCCCTCGGCGGCCTGTCATTCATCCTGCTCGGGCTGCACCTGAGCTATTTCTCGCTGATGGCCTGTGCGGTGCTGCTCGGCATCGCCAACAGCGTCTATCATCCGGCTGACTACGCGATCCTGTCGGCCCATATGAACGACGCGCGGATGGGCCGCGCCTTTTCGATCCACACCTTTGCCGGCTTCCTCGGCGGCGCGGTCGCGCCGGCGCTCATGGCCGCATTGGTCGCCTGGGTCGGTGGCTTCGGCGCGCTGATCGCGGCCGGCGCGATCGGCGTGTTCGTGGCGCTGCTGCTCCTGATCGCGGGCATTCCGGATGCCGGCGCCAAGCACGCGCCGGCCTCCCAACCCAAAGTCTCGACCAGGAGCCTGCTCACGCCGGCATTGATCGTGCTGACGGCGTTCTTCACCCTGCTCGGCCTTTCCAATTCCGGCATCGCCAATTTCGGCGTGGTCGCGCTGATGAACAGCTACGGCACCTCGTTCTCGACCGCGAATATCGCACTGACCGCCTATCTCGGCGCCAGCGCGGTCGGCGTACTCGCCGGCGGCTTCCTTGCCGACCGCACCAGGCGCCACGGCCAGGTCGCAGCCGTCTGCTTTGCAATCAACACCGCCATCGTGTTGATGATCGCGCTGGTGACGTTGCCGGCCGTTGCGCTGACCGTGACGATGACGACAGCCGGGTTCCTCTCCGGCGTGATCGCTCCTTCGCGCGACATGCTGGTGCGCGAAGCCGCGCCTCCCGGTGCCGCCGGCCGTGCCTTCGGCATCGTCTCCACCGGTTTCAATTTCAGTGGCATTGCGAGCCCGCTGCTGTTCGGCTGGATCATGGACCAGAACATGCCGCGCTGGGTGTTCGTTGCGTCCGCCGTCTTCATGGCGCTGACCGTCGTGCTGGCATTTTTCACCGAGCGGAAATCGCCGGCGCAGAGCGGCAAACCGGACGCAGCCCTGAACGGCGTTGCCGGCGGTTGACTGGCCCTACCCCCGGGCCGATGATCTCTTCAATTGAGCATTATCTCCGCGCAAACGCTTCGCGTTTGTCGCGAGGGAAAACCGGTTTCCACTTTGCGCTAACGCGGCCCTGCGGGTCCGGATCATGCTCCAAATCACAACCCGGGACGAAACGACATGACTGCCAATCCAGATATCGTGATCCGAGGCGGCACCATCGCTGACGGACGCGGTGGCGATCTCTACGAGGCCGACGTCGCGATCGAGGACGGCCGCATCAGCGAGGTCGGCAAGGTATCGGGCAAGGGCAAGGAAGAGATCGACGCCAGGGGCAAGCTGGTCGCGCCGGGATTTGTCGACGTCCACACCCATTATGACGGCCAGGTGACCTGGGCCGAGGACATCACGCCCTCCTCGCAGAACGGCGTCACCACTGCGATCATGGGCAATTGCGGCGTCGGCTTTGCGCCGTGCAAGCCGGACGATCATCTCCGCCTGATCCAGCTCATGGAAGGCGTCGAGGACATTCCGGAGCCGGTGCTGAGCGCCGGCATTCCCTGGTCGTGGGAAAGCTTCCCCGACTACATGGAATGGCTGTCGAAGCGCAATTTCGACATCGACATCGGCGCGCAACTGCCGCATGCGGCACTGCGCGTCTATGTGATGGGCGAGCGCGGCGCGCGCCGCGATCCCTCGACCACGGAAGACAACAAGGCGATGGCGGCACTGGCGCGCGAAGCCGTGCGCTCCGGCGCGCTGGGCTTCTCGACCTCGCGCACGCTCAACCACCGCACCTCGACCGGCGATTACACGCCGACCCTGAAGGCGGGCGAGGACGAACTGACCGCGATCGCGGGCGCGATGCAGGCCGAAGGCCGCAGCGTGCTGCAATTCGTGCTCGACCTCTCGACCATCCATGAAGACCTGCCGATGATGCTGCGGGTGGCCGAGAACACCAAATGCCCGGTCTCGTTCTCGATCACGCAGAACGACAAGGCCCCGCAGCGCTGGCGTCAGACGCTGGCCGAGATCAACGAAGCCGCCGCGCGCGGGCTCTCGGTCACCGCGCAGATCGCGGCGCGTCCGGTCGGCTTGATGCTGGGACTGGAATTGTCGCGCAATCCGTTCCAGACCCATCCGAGCTATCGCGCGATCGCGAACCTGCCGCTCCCCGAGCGGGTCGCACGGCTGCGGCAGCCGGAGGTGCGCGCCGCGATCCTGAGCGAGAATGCGACCGCGACCGACGATCCGCTGTTCTTCCGGCCGAACTACGACAAGATGTATCTGCTCGGCAATCCGCCGGACTATGAGCAGCCGCCGGAGAATACGCTCGGCGCCCGCGCCCGCCGCGAAGGCAGGCGGCCGGAGGAGCTGGCGTATGATGCCATGCTCACCGACGACGGCCGCGGCATGCTCTATGTGCCGTTCCTGAACTACTCCGAGGGCAATCTCGATGCGACGCGCGAGATGCTGCGGGATCCGCGCTCGGTGCCCGGCCTCTCCGACGGCGGCGCGCATTGCGGCATCATCTGCGACGCCAGCTTCCCGACCTATCTGCTCACGCACTGGACGCGCGACCGCAGCCGCGGCGAGAAGCTGTCGGTTCCGTTCGTAGTCGCCGTGCAATCGCGCAAGACCGCACTCTCGGTCGGCCTCTACGATCGCGGCCTGATCGCCGCGGGCTACAAGGCCGACGTCAACGTGATCGACTACGACCGCCTGCATCTGCATCCGCCGAAGGTGCATTACGATCTGCCCGTCGGCGGCCGGCGCCTGTTGCAGCAGGTCGACGGCTACGATGCGACCATCGTCTCCGGCGTCGTCACCCGCCGCGGCGGCTACGCCACCGGCGCCCGCCCGGGCAAGCTGGTGCGCGGCGCGCAGGGCAGTGTGGAGTTCGGGGCAGCAGCGAGCTGAGTTTGGCGAAGGAAAGCCTAAAAAGTCACCTCTCCCCTTGTGGGAGAGGCGTAGGCCGCCTTCGGCGGCCGTTTTCAAAAAGAACGCCGAAGCAAAGCTTCGGCTATGTCGCATCGAAGATGCGATCCGGGGGGGGTTTCTCTCAGCTCGCTCCTGCGCTCGCGGATAGATACCCCTCATCCGTCGCGGACTTCGTCCGCGCCACCTTGTCCCACAAGGGGAGAAGGAACGCAGCTCGCTCTCCGATACGGTGCGCTCACGCCCCATTCATCATGTCATAGGCCAAGAGCTCCGCGCCGGTCTCCGTCGCATCGACGATCCGCTTGCCGATGAGATCGCGAAGCGTCTCGGTGGTGCCGCCGCCGAGCGTGCCGTAGCGCGCGCCGCGATAGAGGCGCGAGACCGCGTATTCGTCGGTGAAGCCGAAGCCGCCATGGAGCTGGATCGCCTCGCTGGTGACGCGGTTGGCCATCTCGTTGCAGGTGATCTTGGCCACCGCCGCCATGAAGGCATCGGGAAACGGATCGGCCGTCATGCAGGCGCGGTAGAGGATGCTGCGCGCGGTCTCGATCTCGCGGTACATCTCGGCGAGCTTCCAGCGGGCGCCCTGATAATTGGCGACCGGCTTGCCGAACACCATCCGGTCCCGGACATAGCTGCGCGCTTCGTCGAACGCGCCTTCGGCCAGCCCTAACGAGATGCTCGGGTTGAGGCAGCGCTGGGTGTTGAACGCAGTCAGCAGCTTTCGGAAGCCGTCCTCGCGAATAACGAGATTTTCCAGCGGCAATTCGCAATTGTTGAACTGGATCTCGTGCAGGTTCTCGCCGCCCATGGTGTGATAGGTGCCCGTCACCTCGAAGCCCGGCGTATTGGGCTCCAGCAGGACGCAGCCGATCCCCTCGCGCCCGGGCTTGCCGTCGATGCGCGTGAAGATCACGAACATGCCGGCCTCTCGCGCCCGGCTGATCAGCGTCTTGGTGCCGCTCAGAACGGCGCGGTCGCCCTTGATGACGGCGTTGGTCCGGTAATTCGCGACATCGGTGCCGGCGTGTGGCTCGGTCATGCAGACCGCCAGGATGCAATCGCCGGAGACGACTTTCGGCAAGATGCGCTCGCGAATGGAGGTGGGAGCGTAGGTCGCGATCACGCGGGTCTGGACGCCGGCCTCGCCGAGCGTGGCCATGGCGGTGACATAACAGGTCTTGGCGATCTCCTCGAGCAGCAGCGCCGTATCGAACACCGGCAGGCCAAGGCCGCCATATTCCTCGGGAACCGACATGCCGAGCACCCCGAGCTCGGCGAGCTTCTTCATGTTCGCCCAGGGGAAGGTGCCGTCCATGTGTTTCTGTGCGTTGGCCTTGAATTCTCCCTGCGCCAGCTCGCGCACCGCGGCCACCATGCGCCGCTGCTGTCCGGTGAGTTGAAAATCCATTGCCTGTCCTTGATCATGACCGTCAAAATCACGGTCGCGGATCCAACGATAACAAGTGACCATAACATCGGGCAGGGAGAAACCCCCATGATCAGGATTGCAGCTTTGCTTGCCGCAGCACTTGTACTGACAAGCTCGGCCGCGCGAGCGCAGAGCTATCCGGCGCGACAGATCACGCTGGTCGTCCCCTTCGCGGTCGGCGGTTCGAACGACATCATCGCCCGCGCAATCGGCAAGAAGCTCAGCGACAGCTGGGGCCAGCCGGTCGTGATCGACAACCGCGGCGGCGCCGGCGGGGTGATCGGCAGCGCCGATGTCGCCAAGGCGGCGCCAGACGGCTACACCCTGCTGCTGGTGTCGTCGACCTTCACGATCAACCCGGCGATCAAGAAGAACATGCCGTTCGACACCAACAGGGATTTCACGCCGGTCGCATTCATCGCGCGCTCGCCGCTGCTGATGACCGCGTCGAGGGAGCTGCCGGTGAAATCAGCCGGCGACTTGCTCGCGCTTGCCAGGAGCAAGCCCGGCCAGATCACCTATGCATCAGCCGGTCCCGGCAGCATCAACCAGATTTCGGCCGAGCTGATCGGGCTGTCGGCCGGCGCCAAATTCACGCATGTGCCTTACAAGGGCGGCGCGCCCGCGCTCAACGATCTGCTCGGCGGTCATGTCGACATCTACGTCTCCAGCCTGCCGCAGGTGTTGCAGCTCGCCAGGACCGGCCAGGCCCGGGCGCTGGCGGTGACCAGCGCGAAACGAACCGCGCTGCTACCGGATGTGCCGACGCTCGAGGAAGCGGGGATACCGGGCTTCGATCTGTGGTCATGGTGGGGCATCGTCGGCCCGGCCGGGATGCCCGCCGATGTCGTCAATGCGCTCAACACGGAGATCGGCAGGCAGCTGGCCTCGCCCGAGCTCAAGACAATCCTGTCAAGCGAGGGCGCCGAAGCCGCCGCCATGACGCCGCAGCAATTCGGCGATCTGATGCGCTCGGAAACCGAGCGCTGGATCAAGGTCGCGCACGAGGCGAAGATTTCGATTGATTGACGAACGGCGGTCATTCTCCCTCTCCCCGTTCTTCACGGGGCCGAGACGAGCAAGCTCGCTCTGAGAGGGTTGGGGTGCGGGGCTGCTTCCGCGAATACGGTGAGAAATTGACCTGCGGAGGCTGCCCCAAAACCGGATTTAAATAGCCGCTTGTAATAAGACCAAA
>Ga0310811_10014281_pt1 | contig 10349 bp, 9 predicted proteins | sample YCmetagenome_FD_207642 | JGI IMG/M metagenome (GOLD analysis project Ga0310811, IMG submission 207642) | Soil microbial communities from experimental microcosm in Duke University, North Carolina, United States - YC | ecosystem: Engineered > Artificial ecosystem > Soil microcosm > Unclassified ... | reverse complement strand
CCGGGCAAGTGTGACCTTTACCTACCGGTTTGGGCACAGTGGCCCCGCCAGCGGAAGGGCAAAGCGGCCGGAAGAGCAGCAGGTTAAAAGGATCGAGAACGGATGAGGACGGACGTATCTCCCCCTGCGCAATGGACCTGGCTATTCTCGAGGTTCTCCATTTATGATCTGTTTATCCCAATTTTATATTAATACCGCTGCACAACCCGGTACAGAAAACGTTCCGGCTCGCCTATCACACCACTTGCGGCTCTTCTTTTTTTCAACATATCTGATTTATAATAGGCAAAGGCTTTGACAGTATCCAATAGAGCCGTTACGAGCACTACCTTTTTATCATCATCGACATCATGACCAAAAGCCCTAACGGTTATACCATTATCCATCCTTTCCTGCTTACCCTCTTCAAATGCTTTTTGCCAGGCCCCCCAGTCTTTAACAGTGAACGTGGTTCTGGACCGGAGGTCTGAACTAACAGTAGCGGTGTCCTGGAAGGTCATCGTAACAAAGGCAAACGAAGGCGTGCCTGTTACGCCACCTTTTTGCATGGCCTTTTTCAGGCCAGGGTCTTTTGCAAATGCTTTCGCTTTGGTCATATCATCTACTTTCACAGCTACTAATATCATATTGGAATCCTGCAAACCACGGCCAATTACATAACTATGAATGCCACTAACCAACCGGAGAGAATCATGTTCATCGTAGGAAGTTTTCCATTTTGCATAGTTGAGCACCTTGTGTTTTGCTGTCATCATATTTTGCGGTGCTGTAATAATGGTATTTATTTTCGGTGCAGCTGCGCTTTTGGTGCTGTCAACAGTGGTAGAGTCGGTGCCGGTCTTATTTTCATTTCCGCCTCCGGCGCAGGAGACCAAAAAGAATACCATGACATAAAAAAGCAAGCCGGTAAATCTTGACTGTTTCATTGATTTTGCTTTTAAAGATTAATAAATAAAAGGGCAGGGAAAGAAGAGTATTACAGGAGGTAGGGACAATAAATGTAGCTTATATTAAACTGTCCGGCGAATTTTTATTTAGTTCACAGAGATACTAATTGTTTTAGTTTTTAGACCGTCTCGGCAATTAACTCATCTCAAGCTATTTTCCAGCTTCTGCGATGACTTCCGTGTTCAGCCGGATATACTCGTCGCTTTTCGCTTCGGTGGCGGCTTTCACGCCTTCCTGCGCCGTCATAGCGGCAGCGCTCTTATCTCCCTTCTTTAACAGGACACGAGCTTTCCATAGTTTTGCGACCATCGGTGGCATGCCAGGAATTTTGCCCATCTGGTTGGCCCACTCCAATGCCTGATTCATGTCCTTATTGTTATTCCAGTAATAGATGACAGCATCGTAATAGGGCTTTTTATCCGTCTTCATGGCCGAGTCGATCCGCGCCATTACTTTCGCGTCGATATCACAGGTCAGGTGGATTGCCAGGGCAGTGTTCTCCCATAAAAGATGCAGCTCCCCGCTGGTGGGGTACATGTTTTCGAACTGCAGGGTAAAGGATTCCACAGGTTGCTGCAGTTTTACAGGTTTGACGGAGAAACGCAGGTAGTCATCTGCCTGATTGTAGGTATAAGCCCCCCATTGTTTGGCTTTCTTGCTCAAAATAATGGTCCATTGATTTTCGCCGGGTATGCTGAATAAACCATATTCTCCGGCAGATACCTTATTCCCCTCCAGCATGACATCGTCGCTGAACTTTATAACGGTAGCCGAATTGGCGCCAGTACGCCATACTTTATCGTTGGGCTCAACGTACCCAAAGATCTTGCGCCCTTTTGTGTTGGGCCTTGAATAAATGATGGTGACCGTTCCCAGGCCGAAACCCTGGATAATCGTTTGGCTGGAGCTGGACTGAGGCGTGATCTGTGCATGGCCGTAGGTGGAGGAGAAGACGATGGCAATGGCAAGAAGACAGGTGAGCTTCATTTTGGTATTTTGGTTGTAATTTATTGAAAATTGGCCAAGCCGGGTACAAAAATATGGAGGGCAAGCATTAACACCAATTTAGCTACCGCTTGTTGCATGGCCGGGCAACCTGTATTATCTTCCTCATTATGAAAAGCAACAATACCCGCCGTGCTACCTGCCTCAAAACCGGACTTGTCCTTGCAGCCGTCCTGGCCATCGGCTGGATCATCCCCCAACACCTCGCGATGCCCGTAGAAGGGGCCACCCGCCATAGCTACGACCAGAAGTCTTTCTGGGCCTATCCCTGGGGCGAATCGGTTACTCATAAAGGCGTCGATATCTTTGCGAAAGAAGGCACCAACGTCCATTCCACTACAGCTGGATTGGTCATTGCCGCGGGCCAAAATCGCCTTGGCGGCAACTTCGTCATGGTCCTCGGCCCTCAATGGCGGCTTCATTACTATGCACACTTACATGAGATCCGCACCCACATCCTAACCCCTGTCTCGCACTGCAGTATCCTCGGTACGGTCGGTAATACCGGCGATGCGAAAGGTAAGCCGACGCACCTTCACTATACGATCAAGTCGGTCTTCCCTTGTCCCTGGCGCATCGACCATAGCCACCAGGGATGGAAGAAGGCATTCTACCTTAACCCGATCCCTTATCTGAATGATGACCTTCAGAAACCCACAGCCTAAACATTTGCCGGGAACAGAAAAAAAATTACCTTAGCTCCATGAGGCCCGACTACCCCCACAAGCCCTTTAACGACAAACGCACTCATTATGTGCTGTTGCTATTTACGTTGGCCGAAGATGGCCGCCCCTGATCGGAATCTTCTCTATACCGCACCTATCTAATTTCTCAATCACCACTTCAAACTCTTTTTACATGTACAAATTACTCATGTGCAGTCTGCTCATGCTGGCTATTACCGCCCATGCCCAGGACAAAAAATCGCTGGATTCCGTTGATAAGGTTATCATCCAGGCCATCATCCAGCCCGCCGAACAACAGGCCGCCACCAATGAACCCGCCTGGGCCGCCATTGGCCAGCAGATCCGCATGACCTATTCCGAGACCCAGGCCGACCGGGCCCTCACCAAGGCGAAGATCTATTATTACTATGGCAAGAACTGGCCACACTTCTCCACTGCTCTCGTTCATTATACCGAGACCTACGAAGATAAATACGACTTCCCGCTGATGAACAAGAATGCCAATTTTGTCCTCACTTACAGCGCCAATCCCAGGGAATGGCAGGCCGCACAGGCCTGGGTAAAGACCGCTGTGGACAAAGAACCGGGTAACAGCGCTTATAAAACAACTTACGATTCTCTGACCGCCAGGATCAACGGCCATTAATCCCCTCCCATCTCCCGGTATGCGAGAAGTTCTATGATACCACCGCCTATACCAATGGCAACTGGGGTGGCATTGTGACCCGGATGTATATGTCGGCTGGGCATCGGCGCCCTGGCGACCGTTTGCGAAAGGTTATTGTTTTATGAAGGGGCCGGTTCACGAAAAAATTGATATCTTTCAAAATGCAGCATCAAGAATTTGAACCTCCTGAGGAGTTACGGGATACCATAAAGTGCTTTTGGTACGACAGAAGAGACTTCGGAGAACTGCCATCCAGCTTTGAGGTCCTACCGGATGGCTACGCTGAAATTATTTTTCATTTCGGAAGCCCCTGTAGCATTTCTTACAATGGAAGCTTGCAGCCTTTGCCATCACCGTTTATGGTGGGACTGCTCAACCAGCCCATTCTTTTTTACACGAAAAACCGTTTGGAAATCATTGGTATCAGGTGCTTTCCCTGGACCGTGTTCGATTTGCTGGGACTGCCGTCCGGTAAAGACGGAGTGCGCATATTTGAGCATCCTATCGCACAGCTTCAATCTGCGTTGAATGAGTGGATTCACGCTGGCAGGATAGATGCGGCGCTGGCTCAGGTAAAACAGTATTTCTTGAATGCACGGTCGGGGATTGCTATTGACAGTATGTTATTCAAAGCGGGAGTTGCTATGAGGGAAGCAAACGGCGCCATGCCGGTGAGCCAGGTAGCGGTGGCGGCTCATGCGACGGTTCGTACATTGGAAAGGAAGTTCAAGCAGTCTTCTGGTTATACGGTTAAAGACGTGTCCGGTCTGTTGCGCTTTGAGCAGGTACGAAACCAATTATGGCTTTATCCAAATTCCAACATTGCCGGCTTGGCGCATGAACTGGGCTATACGGATCAATCCCACCTAAGCAGGGAATTCAAACGCTACAGCGGTATTACGCCAGCGGCATTCGCGCGAAAAGCGAAGAAGGGGAAACAGGCTGTAAGCAGTGATTTTGTCGCGTTTGTACAAGCCTGACCCAGCAGCATTCCGGAATTTTGTGTTTCAATCATTCCAGATGAAAGCTACACCTGAAAACAAGAAATCCGCACAAAATCATTCAATTCACGATGTAATTATTTCCGGCGCAGGGCCCGTAGGTCTATTCCTTGCCTGTGAACTGGCCTTGGCCAGATGTTCAGTCCTGATATTGGAAAAGGCGGAGCATCCGCACTCGCCATTGAAGCAACTCCCTTTCGGGATACGGGGGCTTACAGCGCCTACTATTGAGGCGTTTTACCGCCGTGGGTTGCTAAAAGAGCTTGCGGTACCGCAACGCCTTAAAAACCCCCACTCAAACGCCGTACAAGGACCACGCCGTCAGGTAGGACACTTCGCCGGCATTCCATTCCATGAAGGCGATATTGACACCTCACGGTGGAAGTATCGCCTGCCAAGCTCGACAGACACGAGTTTGATTGCTGAAATGGAGGAGCTTGAAATGGTGCTGGCCCGCCGCGCGGAAGCTTTGGGTGTAGTAATCAGGCGCGGACTCTCCGTCTCTGGCTTTAACCAAACCGTGGACGGGGTAACTGTTCAGTCCGGTAACCAATCTTTTCAAAGTAAATGGCTCGTGGGTTGCGATGGAAGCCGTAGTATTGTTCGCAAGCTGGGCGGTTTTGAATTCGCCGGTACGGAGCCTGAATTTACTGGCTATTCTACTCAGGTTGACATTGCCGACCCGGAGAAGCTCAGCCCGGGCCGAAATGTGACACCCACTGGAATGTATCTCCAATCCCAGCCGGGTTACGTTATAATACAGGATTTTGATGGGGGGGCCTTTCATAATTCAGAAAAGCCAATCACGCTTGAACACGTTCAGGAGGTGCTGCGCCGTGTCTCGAACACCGACGTGACTATCAGCGCCCTGCATACGGCAACCACGTGGACTGACCGGGCACGGCAGGCCACAACCTACCGCAACGGACGGGTACTTTTGGCTGGCGATGCCGCGCACATTCACGCCCCGTTGGGAGGACAGGGGCTCAACCTTGGTCTGGGCGACGCCATGAACCTGGGCTGGAAGCTCGCCGCCACCATCCAAAACTTAGCGCCGGAAGGCTTGCTGGACAGTTATTTTACCGAACGACACCCAATTGGTGCACAGGTCCTGGATTGGTCACGCGCCCAGGTTGCAATCATGAAACCAGGCCCAACTGCCCGCGCGCTCAACGCGATTATCCGTGACCTTATGGATACCCGCGACGGGGCCACCTACTTTGCAGGAAGGGTGTGGGGTGTTTACACACACTACCATCTCGGTGGCGACCACCCATTAGTAGGCCACAGCGTGCCCAACTTTGAGTTCGAAGACGGTACAAAAATTGGGGAGTTAATGCACGATGGCCAAGGGATACTGCTTGACTTCGATATGAATGCGGCACTAAAAACTTTGGCGGGTGAATACGGAGACCGCATCAAATATGTTTCGGGCAAGGCAAAGGAACAATTAGGCTTGAGCGCTGTACTGATACGCCCTGATGGGTTTGTCGTTTGGGCTTCTGACCAACACCCTGTACCCGGGATGACAGCTTATTCGGATCTTCAAAACATCATCTTTACCCGCGAGGGCAAAGGGGCCTGGGTTCTGTCCCATGGGGTTTTTTCCTAAGTAAGATTTCAGTACTTTGGTGGCCTAAAATGTATAATTTATGTCCTTTGTGACAGCTCCCTTTTACTCTAATTTAGCGGTATGAAACTCGATAAGATGCCGATAAATATGACTCAGCCGCGGAAAAGAGTAGTCATCGTGATGATGCCATCCAATTTTGTGCTGCATGTTGCTGGACCTTACGATGTCTTCAATACCGCAGATAAGGTGTTGCGGCAGGCGGGATCGTCTCGTGGATATGAACTGACTGTTGTCTCTCCAACCTCGGCAACCAGGGCGGTGAGCGCTTTGGGGATGGAGATCACCTGCAAGTACAGCGCCTTGGACCTTAAAGGGGCTATTGATACTGTGCTGGTAGCGGGCAATGATTTGAGCAACATGGACGATCCGGAAAATGACGCGTTTTATGGTTGGCTATCAAAGCTGGAAAAGCAGAAGACGCGGAGGATCGGATCTGTTTGTGGCGGAGCCTTCGCGCTGGCAAAGGCAGGCCTGCTCAATGGACGTCGGGCTACGACTCATTGGCAAATGTGCCCGCGATTGGAGAAAAGTTATCCCTTGGTGAAGGTCGATGCCAACGCTTTTCACACACAGGATGGGCCGATTTATACTTCCGGGGGTGTGAGCTCAGGGGTAGACCTGGCCCTTGCGCTGGTGGAGCAGGATTGTGGGAAGGACGTGGCTGTAGAAGTTGCCCGGAGATTGGTGGTATTTTTAAGCCGCCCGGGATTTCAGATACAATTCGGCAATTTGCTGCCGGTTTTTGACAACCCGGGTCTCGCGGAGAAACTCCGCCCCTGGATAAGCGAACATTTGCGCGAGCCGTTGGACGTTGTCCGTTTGGCCGATCATCTCAGCATGAGCCCGCGGAATTTTACCCGCGTTTTTCATAAGCAAACGGGCCTGTCACCAGCCAAATATATCGAGAAGTTTAGAGTTGAATCGGCCCGGAAATATCTGGAAGACACGGATTTCAGTCTGGAACAGATCGCAGATCGGTGTGGACTCGGGGGATTGGTCTCCATGCGAAGAACGTTTTTGAGGAATTTGAGGACGACGCCTTCAGATTATCGCCGGGCATTTCGGACCTCCCTCCCTGGAATGTAAAAATCAACATTTATGAGAATTGCAATTAATGGTTTCGGCCGTATCGGCCGGATGACCCTTCGTGCGCTTCAAAACAAGAGTAAAAAAATATGAGTCCGCTAAAGAGGAATTTACTGATCATCACGGTATTGCTGGCAGCGGTCATGGAATTGATTGATGCCACCATCGTCAACGTTGCTCTGTCCTATATGGGCGGCAACCTGGGCGCTACTATCGAGGACACATCCTGGATCGTTACTTCGTACTCGATAGCCAACGTCATCATTATTCCCATGACCAGTTTTTTAAGTGCGAAACTGGGCAGGCGAAACTATTACATTGGGTCCATCGTCATTTTTACAGTTTGCTCCGTTATGTGCGGATTGTCACACAATATCTGGACGTTGGTGTTCTTCCGTTTTGTACAAGGCCTGGGTGGAGGAGCCTTACTTTCCGTTTCACAGGCTGTCATATTCGAACAATTCCCTAAAGAAAAACAGGCAACGGCGGGCGCCATTTTTGGTATTGGTGTGTTCCTGGGTCCTACTGTCGGCCCGACTTTGGGAGGTTGGATTGTCGAATATTTTTCATGGCCGTGGATATTCTATGTAAACATTCCCGTGGGTATCCTGGCCGTCATTTCATGTTATATACTGCTCACCGAGCCTACTCATAAACCGTCGGTGACAAAGATCGATTGGATGGGCATAGCGTTGCTGGCTATTGGTATCGGAACTTTACAAACCGTATTGGAGCGCGGCGAAACGGAAGACTGGTTTTCAACCCCCTATATTACCTGGTTTACCATAATATCCATTCTCAGCCTGACTGCTTTCGTGATATGGGAACTGAAAATTCGACACCCGGTCGTCAACCTGCAGGTATTTCGAAGTAAGACATTGAGCATTGCCGCATTATTGACTTTTATCACTGGCGTGGGCTTATATACCTCGATTTTTCTCGTACCCATCATCGCTCAGCGGCTGCTTGGTTTCACGCCACTCCAAACGGGGTTGATGCTATTCCCAGCAGCATTGCTTGCTGTACCTGTATTGGTAGTAACCGGCAAATTAATGCAAAAGGGGCTTAAACCGGTTTTCATTGTCGCGGTGGGATTTTGCTCCTTCATTTATTTTAACTGGCATTTGGCACATATGAATCTGGACGTGTCCAGCGGATACTTTGCCATTACAATGATCTTTCGTTCCGTCGGTATGGCCCTTTTAACCGTTCCGCTTACAACGCTGGCCGTTTCAACGCTTGATCCAAAGGATATACCGCAGGGTGCCGCACTGAATAACATGATGCGTCAGCTGGGTGGTTCGTTTGGCATATCCATATTCGATACTTATGTTACGCGCCGGGCAGCCGTGCACCGAACAGACCTGATTTCACATATTACCATCGGCGATCCGCAGGTAACCGACCGTATTAATAACATGACCCTCTATTTTCAGGATAAAGGGGCAACATTTTTCGATGCTCATGCTAAGGCGATTGGACTTTTGAATGCACAAGTGGTAAAACAAACATCCATATTGAGCTATTTGGATGCATATTTCTTACTAGGCTCTCTCTTCGTCCTTACAATGCCTTTGTTATTGTTTGTAAAGACCAGGAAAAAGCTTGCCGCTGGTACGGTTATTTCCGATCACTAACCAATTTGTATAATAAAACGTAAAAATATGAACACAACAAACAAGACCATTCTGGTAACCGGTGGAGGTTCAGGAATCGGCTTTCAAATTGCTAAGTTATTCAGCGAAAAAGGCAACCGCGTGATAATTACCGGCAGAAACGAGGAGAAACTAAAAGAGGCTGCCATAAAACTAAAGAACGTAAATTATTTAGCTGCAGATGTTACGAAAGAGAAAGACCTCGACAATCTGGTCACTTTCGTTACTTCAAACTATGCTGGGCTTGACATTCTGGTAAATAATGCGGCTGTGACCACGATTTATAAGTTGGGCGCTGACGCAGATGCATTTGAAAAGGCAAAAGGAGAGATTGAAACCAACTATCTTTCTGTTATAAATTTAACTGAAAAGTTGCTGCCCGTGCTGGGAAAACAACCCGAAGCAGCGATTGTGAATGTAAATGCCATTATCGGGTTGGCGCCATCCATTCATATGCCTACCCATTCGGCAAGCAAAGCAGCATTGCGCTCATACACTCAGGTCCTGCGTTTTACACTGGAATCGGCAGGTTCGGCAATTAAGGTTTTTGAACTGATGCCACCATTGGTAAATACCGAATTTTCAAAGGCAATAGGCGGTGCGAATGGCATCCCCGCTGAAGAAGTTGCACAATCTCTGCTCAAAGGGCTTGAAAACGATACCCCCGAAATGCGCATTGGCCGGACAGATCAGTTCTATCAAACATTCTTTGCAGGTTCGGAACAAGCTGTTGCTGCACTGAATCAGCCCAGGAAATGACAAATCATTGGAATAACAAAGTCTGCTTCTTTGGAATTGGTTTTTAAAGTGGTTATTTCCCCGATATACTCACCGTGTACACCCGGGATTATCGTTAAGGATGAGTTGACGATCTGCCTGTGCAGTTCAATAGCGTGCCCGGGTTTTATAACGTCCCTGTCACCTAGGATGATCAGGGTCGGTGCTTTAATAGATTCGATCCGGGCATCTGGTATGTCTGAAAAGTTCACCATTCTTTCGGCATCCTTATCATGCATTACTTGTAGACCTTTAGGGTTGGGTGAAACCCTTAAATAGGCTTCTTTTAGTTGTTCGGGCATATTCGCCAATGTTGCTTGCTTCATAAAGTCCCAAAATTGTTCAGGAACGCCATTGCGTTTGCAAAGTGCGGACCCCAAAATGATTTTATCAACTATTTCAGGGTGACGAAGGGCGATCTGTACAGCAGTTGTCCCCCCGTTACTAAACCCAAAAAAATCGGCTTTGGAGATATTTAAATTTTTAAGAAGTGTGACAACGTCATCTGCGTCTTGTTCAAAAGATTCCGGCGCATCTCTGTCACTGGTACGTCCGTGGGCCTGTAAGTCCATGGCAATAACTTTATACCTTTTGGCAAGCATTGGAATTACCCTCCCAAATGTTGTTTCAATAGTCGAGCCCCCACCGTGAATCAAAACGAGTGGCTTGCCTTGTCCATAAATTTCATAATACATCTTGATTCCGTTGACTTCGGAATAGCCATTTTTTAAAATTTGCATTTTACACGATGACAACAGCAGCACCCAGGCACTTACCTCATCCAATTGGGCAAGCTGGACTTCGCAAACCTGTTCACGCCCTTTTGGGGTGACAGTGACCATACCACATTCATTAAGGACTTTGATATGCTTCGCAATGGCCTGTCTGCTG
>Ga0310811_10014280_pt1 | contig 10350 bp, 6 predicted proteins | sample YCmetagenome_FD_207642 | JGI IMG/M metagenome (GOLD analysis project Ga0310811, IMG submission 207642) | Soil microbial communities from experimental microcosm in Duke University, North Carolina, United States - YC | ecosystem: Engineered > Artificial ecosystem > Soil microcosm > Unclassified ... | reverse complement strand
CTTCCCGCCAGCGGTCCAGCCCACGGACCGTAGTCGAGGAAGCGATGGTGCATGATCCCCGTGCCGCGAGTGTCAGTCAAAAACTCCGACCGGTACCCGAACAATCCGCGGGCCGGGATGCGATACAACAAACGCACCAACCCCTGGCCCGGGTTCTTCATCTCGATCATCTCACCGCGGCGAGGACCGATTTCTTCGATCACCTTGCCGAGGTAGGCCTCCGGAACGTCGATCGACAGCTCCTCGTAGGGCTCGGTGCGCTCGCCGTTCGGCCCCTCGCGAGTGATGACGCGCGGACGGGATACCTGGAACTCATACCCCTCGCGCCGCATCGTCTCCATGAGGATCGTGAGGTGCAGCTCGCCGCGCCCGGACACGGTCCACGTGTCGGTCGACTCGGTGTCCTCGACCCGCAACGCGACGTTCCGCTCGAGCTCCTTGTAGAGACGTTCGCGCACCTGTCGGGAGGTGACGAACTTCCCTTCCTTGCCGGCGAAGGGCGAGTTGTTGACGATGAAGTCCACGGAGATCGTCGGTTCCTCGACCGCGATCCCTTCCAGCCGTTCCTGGTGCTCGAGGTCCGTAACCGTCAATCCAATTTCGACGTTCTCCAACCCGGCCAGCGCGACGATCTCGCCCGCCGGCGCTTCGGACACCTCGACGCGATCGAGCCCGTCGAAGGCAAAGAGCTTCGTGATTCGGGCCTGTTCCGCCTTCTGGTTCGGGTCGAGCGGCAGCAGGGCGATGACATCGCCGACACGCGCCACACCGCGCTCGATACGGCCGATACCCAGACGCCCGAGGTAGGGCGAGTGGTCGATCGTCGAGATCAGCATCTGGAACGCGCCAGCTTCCTCGCTCGGCGGGGGCGGTACTTTCGCGACGATCGTGTCGAACAGCGGCGAGAGGTCCTGCAGCGGCTGATCGAGATCGAGCGTCGAGACGCCGTCTCGCGCCGACACATAGACCACGGGCGCTTCCAACTGCGTCTCGTCGGCCTCGAGCTCGATGAACAGATCGAGCACTTCGTCGTGAACGCGAAGCGGGTCCGCGCCGGGACGATCGATCTTGTTGATGACGATGATCGGCGTCCGGCCGAGCGCGAGCGCCTTCCGCAACACGAAGCGCGTCTGCGGCATCGGGCCGTCGAAAGCGTCGACCACGAGGAGCACCCCGTCGACCATGCGCAGAATGCGCTCGACCTCGCCGCCGAAATCGGCGTGCCCCGGCGTGTCGACGATGTTGATCTTTGTGCCGTGCCAGCGCACGGCGGTGTTCTTGGCCAGGATGGTGATGCCGCGCTCCCGCTCCAGCGGGTTCGAGTCCATCACCCGCTCCTGGACCACCTGATTATCTCGAAATGCGCCCGCCTGACGGAGCATCTTGTCGACGAGGGTCGTCTTCCCGTGATCGACGTGCGCAATGATCGCAATGTTACGAATTTCCATAGCCTTTAAGTATAGCGACGCGGCCAAAACGCATACAAGCCAACGCTACCGGACTCAGGCCTGTACTCAAGTAACCCTTGCGTCACAGGTAGGAGGCACGCAGAATGCCCGCATAGGTGATTGCACCTGGAATGTTGGTCATGGTCCCAACACGCCAAACGCAGGAGGTGGCCCCAATGAATCAGTCCGAGGAAGCCTCGCTCGAGAATTACCCACACGGGCGCGGCTACGGGCATGACTACATGCGCGGCGGGGAGGTGCTCGGCGGGTACGGCTACGCCGAGAGGGACGAGTACTCAAAGGCCCGCGGAGAGCTCTACGGAGACGGATCAAGCGTGTCCGACTCGAGAGAGAATCCGGACGGCCAGTCCCGGTTGGACACTCGAACTTAGCGGGCCGATTCGCTCACCCGAGCGACATCGACTCGCTTTCTTGTTTTAAGATCACGGCGCACGGGACGGGACCCCTGTGCGCTGTTGCTTTTCCTGCCTGACCCACGGTGCCATGCGGCCCGAATCAGGGGTGACGGTGCTGCTCGCGCTCGAACATCTCCTGTCGCTCGATCTGAATCGTGCAGTGCTGAATCCCCATCTCGGTCAGCACGTCGTGCGCACGTTCGAGCACCTCTTGATGCTGCTCCGTCTGCCTGACGACGGCGTGAGCGCTCATCGCGACCATCCCCGACGTCACCGTCCATACGTGGAGATCGTGAATCGACTCGACGTTCGGAATCGACTCGAGCTTCGTCCGCACCTCGTCCGGTGCGATGTGGGCCGGCGACGCCTCGAGCAGAACGTCGACCGACTCGCGCACGAGCTGCCACGCGCCGAGGACGATGAGAACCGTGGTCAGTACGGACGCGATCGGATCGGCCCGTAACCAGCCCGTCGTGCGGATCAGCACCGCGGCGACGACCGTCCCGGCGGACGCGAGCATATCGCCGAGCACATGGAGATAGGCGCCTCGCACGTTGAGGCTGCCTTCGCGCACACCATGGAGCAGCCACACCGCGATACCGTTGACGACGAGGCCGAGCACCGCAGCGATCAACATCGTCGAGCCGACAACCGACTCCGGATGCCGGAGGCGTGTGTACGCCTCGTAGACGATCCACACCGAAATACCGAGGAGCGTGGCGCCGTTGATCAGTGCGGCAAGGATCTCCCAGCGGAGGTAGCCGAAGGTCTTCGCGCTCGAGCCCGGCTGTTTGGCGAGCCACGCCACGAAGAGGGAAAGCCCGAGCGCCCCGGCGTCGGTCAGGACGTGCCCGGCGTCGGCCAAGAGTGCCAACGAGTTCGACAGCCAACCGCCAACGGCCTGGACGATGAGAATGAATGCCGTGAGCGCCAGTGCCCATACCAAAGCGCGCGTCGACCGCGCATGCTCCTCGCCATGCGGATGTATGTGCAATCCCAGGCCATGGGAATGGGAGTGCCCATGGGAGTGGGAATGCCCATGTGAATGGTCGTGAGAGTGGGCGTGTCCGGCGTGGTTATGCGGCATACGGGAGTGAAATTACTAGGCAAATGGCCGACCGTCACCCGATACACGCCTAGACGGCAGGACCTGCAACCCTAAGTTTCCTTCGTGCTTGGACGCATCATCATCATCGTCGTACTCCTGCTGCTCAACGCCTATTTCGTTGCGGCAGAGTTCGCGCTGGTTCGCTCGCGGCGAACGCGGCTGGAGTCGATGGTACGCGCCGGCGACGGCGCGGCCCGTCTCGTCATCAAAGCGACGAGCAATCTCGCGCGGATGCTCTCCGCCAGCCAACTCGGGATCACCCTCGCGTCACTGGCCCTGGGCGCGCTGACCGAGGAGACGCTGAGCGACTACTTCTCGCACCTCGTCGCTCGGCTGCCCTTCCCCATCGAGCTTTCACTGCGCGTGGCGCTCGGCTCCGTTCTGGCCATCGCCTTCGTGACCTACTTCCACGTGGTGTTCGGCGAGCTCGCGCCACGGTCCGTGGCCCTGACCTATCCGGAGCGTGTCGCGCGCTGGCTAGTGCCGCCGCTGTTCGTGTTCGAGTTCCTGATGCGGCCGTTCGCCGTGACGCTGAGCAAATCGTCCGAGCTCGTGCTCCGGGCGTTTGGCCAGAAGCCGCAGCCGCTCGAGGAGTCGCTTCACTCACCCGACGAGCTGCGCATTCTCGTCGAACAGAGCGAGGAGAGCGGCGTGCTCGAGACGACGGACGCTACGCTGCTCGAGGGCGTCTTCGAGTTCTCGGAGAAGAACGCTCGCGAGGTGATGACGCCCCGGACCAACATCGATGCGCTCTCGCTCGACGCGACGCTGGAAGAGACGCTGACGCTGGTCGAGGAGAGCGGCCGCTCGCGCTACCCGGTGTACGAGGACACGATCGACAACATCGTCGGCCTCGTGCTGGCGAAGGACCTGATCCCTGTGCTCCATGCAAGGCGCCCGGTAGGCGACGCGTCGTTCGCCCTCGCGTCGATCATGCGACCGGTGCACGTGGTACCGGGCTCGCGCGAAGTGGAGGAGGTGCTCGCCGACTTCAAGCGACTCAAGGAGCACATGGCAGTCGTGCTCGACGAGTACGGCGGCACGGCTGGGCTAGTGACGATGGAGGATCTCCTCGAAGAGATCGTCGGCGAGATTCTCGACGAATACGACGAGCCACCGGAGGCGACGGAGCGGGAGGGCGCCGACCTCGTGATCGTCCCTGGAAATACGCACATCGGCGATCTGAACGAACGCTTCGGCCTCAGCGTGCCCGACGACAATTACGCGACGGTCGGCGGATTCGTGTTCGGCGCGCTCGGGCGACTGCCGCTCGTCGGGGATCGCGTGACCGCCGGCGGCGCGATCTTCACTGTCCGCGAAATGGACGGCCGGCGGATCGAATCGCTCGCCGTCGACCTCCACTCGGCGGGCGACCGGCGCTCGAGCGAGCGGACGGCGTAGCGAGCGGCGCTACTCGTTCTTTCCTCGCGGCAGAATCGGTGTGCGTCTCATGCGGTCTCCTGCGGGCGACGAGCCACGCGTCGAGCTATGTCCGCGCAGAGCAGAATCGATTCGATCATGCTCGACGGATCTGCGCGTCCGGTGCCCGCGATGTCGAGCGCAGTGCCGTGATCCGGCGAGCAACGCGGAAAGGGCAATCCGAGCGTGACGTTCACAGCGCTCCCGAACGAAGCGACCTTGATCGCCGTCATTCCGACGTCGTGATATGGCGCGATGACGGCATCGAATGCGCCACGCATCGCACGCACGAACACGGTGTCCGCGGGGAATGGGCCAGCGATGCCAGCCTCCTCGGCGGCGGGACGCAGGAGCTCATCGTCTTCACGACCGAAGCGTCCACCGTCTCCCGCATGCGGGTTGAGCGCGCACAACGCGAGCTTCGGCTCAGCGATGCCGAACCATTCGCGCAGGCCCGCTCGCGTAACGTCGGCGGCATCGAGGATTGCCCGTCTCGTCACGGCAGACACGACATCGCGTAACGCGATGTGAGTCGTTGCCAGCACGACGCGCAGCGGATTCGTCGAGCCCGGCGCTGGACGTGTCGCGGCGAGCATCATCGCGACGCGTCGACCGGTGAGTCCGGCGAGCATTTCCGTGTGCCCGGGATATGCGTAGCCCCCGGCGAGCAACGCGGCTTTGTCGAGCGGCGCCGTTACGATTCCGTCCACGTCGCCGGCGAGCGCGAGTGCGACGGCGCGTTCGACGGACCGACCGGCAAAGCGGCCGGCGTTTGCCGTCGAGCGATCGTCGAGCCATACGCCGGTGCGTTCGTCGACGTCGACACCGGTGCCCGCAGGCCCAATGAAAACGAGATCGGCGGCATCGCGCACTTCGCGCGACGCCGCCGCCTTTGCAACTATTTCCGGTCCGATGCCGCGAACGTCGCCGAGTGTGACAGCGAGCCGAGGACGCCGGGACGTGAGTTCGTTCACAGATCTCGTGAGGTCGACCGCCCTACGGTTTTGCTGCCTTCGGAGCCTCGGCGACCGTGACGTCTTTGAGCCGCACGAGCACGAATGTCTGCTTTTTCAGCGAATCGATGTAGCGTCGGACGCCGCCGCGCTGCGCCAGTTCGCTACGCACGGCTTCACGCATCTCTGGAAGCGTGCGGTCGCCGCCTTCGTCGGACGTGAGCAGCTGCGACACGACGTACTTCGGTACATCCGGTCGCTTCGACGATCCGGCAATCTGGAAGACGACGATGTCGCCCGCCTTGTGCAGCAGGAAGCCCTTCTGGTACGTCACCGGAAGGCTGTCGCGCCAGAACGGCGTGAGGATGCTCGTCTCTTCACTGCCCCGATAATCGTGATACTTCTTGGCGAGTGAGTCGAACGGCGCTCCGCCCTTCCAGAGTTTGGCGACGCTGTCGGCGAGCTTGTGCGTACGCTCGACGTCGTTCGAATCGATCTTGGGTGCGATGAGAATCTGCCGCGCTCTCACCTCGGCGCCGTTGACGCGATCGACGCGCACGATGTGGTAGCCGTACGACGTCTCGAACACCGGCGTCAATTGCCCCGGCTGCGTGGCCGCGATGAACGGCGTTCCGAACAGCCAGCGCTCGAACTCCGGCACCTGATTGCCACGACGCGTCCAACCGAGATCGCCGCCGCTTTCCTTGGTCTCGGGATCCATCGACTCACGCTTCGCGAGCTTTTCGAAATCGGCGCCCGTCTTGAGCTGCACGAGGAGCGATTCGGCCTTCACGCGTGCCACTTCCTTCGCGGCGGCGGTCGGCTGCGGCGCGATGACGAACTGCTTGAACGTCACGGTCGCCGGCTTCTTCGGAAGAAACGCCTTCGCGCGCTCGAACTCCGCCGAGATTTCCGCGTCCGTGACGTTCATCGGAACGATCTTGCCATCCTGCTGCAGTTTGCGGATGACGCGATCGCGAATGAGCTGTCGACGGAACTGCTCCATCAAATACTTGCGGTATTCCTCTGGCGTGCCGAGTCCCGCCTTCTGGAGCTCGGCGCGGAACTGTGCGTCGTTCGGAAAATTCGAGCGCACGTCCTTCACCTGACGATCGACCTGCGGAGTAATGTCGGCGTCGGGGATGGTGATCTTGAGATCCTTCGCCTTCTGAACGATGAGCTCGTCCTGAACCATTTCGTCGAGGACGAGCGAATCGAGCGCCATGGCTGCGGCGCTGTCCTTCGGCTCCTCGACTTCGTGTCGCTGGATCCTGGTCAGGACAGCTTCCGAGAGATCGTAGCGCGTGATCGCCTGATCGCCCACGACGGCGACGATGGCATCGAGGCGCACCGGAACCTTCGCAGCGGCCGGAGCAGCAGGCTGCTGCGCGGCCAGCTGGCCGGCGACGACGAGAAAAGTTGGCGCGAGAAAGATGGATTTCATCATACGAGCATGTACCCACGAACGAGGGCCAGGGGTCCGCCCCTGGCCCTCTGAGTGAATGCCTTACGGCTTCTTGACTTCAGGCTGCGCCGGCGGTGTTGCCGGGGGCGTTCCCGCAGGAGGTGCGCCTGGCGGAGTCGCACCGCCCGGCATCGGGATCGCCGACTTCGGCTGATTCGCCGTACGGGCCGAGTCCGCCGAGGCACGAGTCTTCTGCGCTCGCTCGAAGGCACGGTCGATTCCGGCCGAGTTGACCGACGACTCGTACTTGGCGTCGAGCATCTTCTTCAGCGGCGTCGGCACCGAGATCGGCTGGGCCTGGCCGGCCATCATTCGGTCGAGGTAGGCGTCGACGCGCGAGGCGGCGAGGCGCTCCTTCTCGGCCGTGCTCTTGGCGCTGTCGGCGAGCATCTTGGGATCGATTCCGAGTGCTCCCCAGACGTTCGTGACCAGCTCGCCAATCTGCGTGTAGTACTGGCTACGTTCGGCCGGAGACACGTCGATCTTGGCGCTGTCAGCCTTCTTGAGCAGCAGCTCTTGGACGGCAAGCTGCTTCACGAAGGGCTTGAGGACCGAATCCGGCGCCTGCGGAATGCGCTGCGCCATCTGCTGCTGCGGCGGGAACGTCTCGAGCCAGCCGAGGAAGTCGGCAACGGTCATCTGGCCGCCCTTGTACGTCGCCAGCACCGTGTTGTCCTTGCGATGCTTCGACTGATCCTTCAACGCGTCCTTCATCAGCGCGGGCGCGTTGTCCTTGACCTGCAGGTTGCTGGTCGTGGCGAGCTGCGCCATGTACGTGCTGTCGGCAATCCGAACGGCCGACGCCGAGTAGTGCTGCGCGAAATCGGCCTTCGCTTCGGCGTAGGTGAGACGCTGAATGATGTGGTAGCCGAACTGGCTCTCGACCGGCTGCGAGATCTCGCCGGGCTTGAGCGCGGCGGTGGCGTTGGAGAACTGCGGGACCATCGCGCTGCGCTCGAACACGCCATAGTTGCCGTTGTTCTGCGCGACGCCCGGATCGCCGCTGTACTTCTTGGCCATCTCGGTGAAGTTCGCCGACGTCACCTGCGCGCGAACCTGCTCCGCCTTCTTGCGCACGGAGTCCTTCTCCGCCGTGCTGGGCGGCACGCCGGGGTTCTTGAACGCGATGAGAATGTGGCGAGCGCCGAGCAGTCCGCCGGCGGCCTGGTTGTATGCGGCCTCGCTGCCCGAATCGACCTTGAAGGTCTTCTGCACCGAGTCCATGAATTTCGAGAGCTTCTGCACGTTGATGATCGGCGCGAGCGCCTGATCGATCGCCTTCTTGTCGTTCAGCGAATCACCGTGAGCCGCCGCGTATGCGAGCTGCTGATATCCGGTCCAGATGTCTGCCAGAATCACCGCCGTCTCTCGCGACACCGGCACCTGAATCTTGGCGCCGCCAAGCAGGTCGCCGAGCCGATTGACGGACAGCTCCTGCGAGCCGGCCCGGGCCACAACGTCGACGTGAGCCGTGAGAGCTTCCTTCAGCCCTTCACAGGCGGTCAACAAGGTCCCGGCAGCCACGATGCCTATGACGAAACGATAGCGCATGAAAAAACCGAAGGTTGAGGTCGGAAAACGCTAAACGACCAGTCCGCGAAGGGCACGGACGAGACCGTCGAGCATGGGCGCGCCGCCAAGGCGCGTCAATTTGAGGGACAGCGGAACCGCGCGTCGGACTTCCGCTTGGAACTGGACGTCGTGGAAGGCCGCGGACAGCCCCTTGATTCTGGGTGCCGCAGAACCTCTAAAAGTAACACGAGCTTCGTCGCCACGCACCAGGATTCCTTCTATCCCCAATGTGCCGCCAATGATCCGCAGTTGAGCGAGCGCCAGCATTGCCTCCGCTGGCTGCGGGAGCGGGCCGAACCGATCACGTAACTCCGTGCGAAGCGCTTCGACCTCTTGAGGTTGCTCATAGCGTGCCAAGCGCTTGTAAACATCGATCTTTGCATCCTGCGAAACGACGTAATCGTCGGGGAGATAGTTCGGTGTGTCGATCGTGACGTCGGCGGGGACCACCTTGGGAGCCGCGTCGCCCGACATCAGCCGCCGGACAGTATCCTCGAGCATGCGAAGGTACATATCGAACCCAACCGCATGCACGAAACCCGACTGCTCGGCACCAAGCAGGTTGCCCGCGCCGCGCATCTCGAGATCCTTGAGGGCGATGCGATATCCGGCGCCCAGCTCGGTATGGTGCTCGAGCACCTGCAGGCGACGCTCGGCATCGGGATCGACGGATTCCGGCACGATCAGGTAGCAGTACGCTCGCCGGTGCGAGCGACCCACCCGACCCCGCAGCTGGTACAGTTGCGCGAGCCCGAAATGATCGGCGCGGTTGATGAACATCGTGTTGGCGTTGGGCACATCGAGGCCGGACTCGACGATCATCGTCGAGACGAGCACGTCGATCCCGCCGCTCACGAACTGATGCATGCAGTCTTCGAGCTCTTTCTCACGCATCTGTCCGTGCGCCACGCCAATCCTCGCCCGCGGCACGACACGCTTGATGTGGTCGGCGACCGCCTGAATCGTTTCGATCCGATTGTGGACGAAGAACACCTGCCCGCCGCGGTCGAGCTCGCGCGAGATGCCCTCGTCGATCAATCCATCGTCCCACGGCTCGACGTACGTGAGCACCGGCGAACGATCGCGCGGCGGCGTCTGCATCAGCGTCATGTCGCGCAGACCCGCGAGCGAGAGATGCAGCGTACGTGGAATGGGCGTCGCGGTGAGCGTGAGCACGTCGGTCTGCAGCTTGAGCTGCTTGAGGCGCTCCTTGTGCTTCACGCCGAACCGATGCTCCTCGTCGACCACGATGAGGCCAAGATCCCTGAACTCGACGTCGGGGCTCAACAGCCGGTGCGTCCCGATGACGATGTCGACCTTCTTGTCCTTGAGCTCGCCCAGAACCGCGGTCTGTTCCTTCGCATTCTGGAAGCGACTCAACGCCGCCACGCGAATCGGAAAATCGGCGAGTCTCTCGGTGAACGTGCGAAAATGCTGATCGGCGAGAATCGTCGTCGGCACGAGAACGGCGACCTGCCGCTCCGATTGAACCGCCTTGAACGCCGCGCGCACGGCGATTTCCGTCTTGCCGTAGCCGACGTCACCGACGAGCAGGCGATCCATGGGGCGCGTGCTTTCCATGTCGCCTTTCACCTGCGTCGTCGCCGTCCGTTGGTCCGGGGTATCCTCGAACAGAAAGGCCGACTCGAGCTGCCGCTGCCACGGTGTGTCGGGCACGTGCGCCGGACGGATTGCGATCTTTCGACGGGCATAGAGGTCGAGCAGTTCGACCGTCATCTCTTCGATCGCCATGCGCGTGCGTTCGCGCTGCTGCGCCCATCGGCGACCACCGAGCTTATGGAGGCGCGGCGGCGGTGAATCCGCCGATACGTCGTCGCCCGACCGATATCGCTCGAGCTGATCGATGCGATAGAGCGGAACGTTCAACCGGTCGCCCCCCTCGTACTCGACGACGGCAACCTCGATCGTGCTCTGCCCCACGAAAATCGTCTCGATGCCGCGGTAGATG
>Ga0310811_10014279_pt1 | contig 10350 bp, 6 predicted proteins | sample YCmetagenome_FD_207642 | JGI IMG/M metagenome (GOLD analysis project Ga0310811, IMG submission 207642) | Soil microbial communities from experimental microcosm in Duke University, North Carolina, United States - YC | ecosystem: Engineered > Artificial ecosystem > Soil microcosm > Unclassified ... | reverse complement strand
GCGGCGCCCTTCCTCGACGCGGAGGGCTACACGCACCCGTTCGCGCTACGGGCGCTCGGCATCTCCCGTGGAGATCCCGCGTTGGTCGATCGGGCGACCGCACGCTTCGGGGCGCTGGGCCTGGCCTGGCGCGCGGCGGAGACGCAAGCCCTGGCCGGCGGAGACGCGATGCAGTAGGCGCCCCTTGCCTCGAGCTCGAGTACAGCCTGCTCTGGGAGACTCGTTTCGGGCACCGCGTGCTCGGCTTCGAGCACGTGATCGAGACGTACAAGCCGAAGCCGCAGCGCCGCTACGGCTACTACGTGCTGCCCTTCCTCTGGCGTGATCGGATCGTCGGGCGCGCGGACCTGAAGTCCGACCGGAGCGAGGCTCGCTCGTCGTCAAGCGCTCCAGCTGGAGCCGGGCGTCCGCCGCTCCCGCGCGCTCGACGAGGCGTTCGACCAGGCTCTCGACCGGCTCCGGCGCACTGTCGGCCTCGAGTCGTGCGATGAGGATCGGCGCCGCCGACGAGACGCGTCACCGCCTCCAGCTGCAAGCCTTCTGCCAGCAACGGGCTTCCGCGGGAACGTAACCTTGTTCCGCCTCAAAGCAGCTGCTCAAGCACGATCTGGCTTTGAGTCTGCATTTAGGCGGAATACGGCGGCACGCGTATACGTAATCGAGGCGGCTCAAAACCGGGACGTCGCAGGATCAAGTCCTGCCCCCGCTACTGGAAAGGCCCCGGAAACGGGGCGCTTCTACTGCGCTTGCTGCAGCGGGCGGCTGGTTTCGCCGTTCACAGGGTCGTATCCTCGGCGACATGCCGGCGGAGGAGCGCAAGCTCGCGACCGTCCTGTTCGCCGATCTCGTCGGCTCCACCGCGCTCGCAGGCGACGAGGACCCCGAGCGCGTACGCGCGCTCCTGGACCGCTTCTACGACGCGATGGAGGACGAGATCGCGCGAGCCGGCGGCACGACCGAGAAGTTCGTCGGCGACGCGGTGATGGCGGCCTTCGGCGCACCCGCTGCGCACGAGGACGACGCCGAACGGGCGCTCCACGCGGCGCTCGGCATGCGGCGTCGGCTCCACGAGCTATTCGGCGACCGGCTCGCGCTGCGGATCGGCGTGAACACGGGCGACGTCGTCGTCGGCCGTCCGCGCGAGGGCAGCTCCTTCGTCACCGGCGACGCCGTCAACGTCGGAGCGCGGCTCGAGCAGGCCGCGGCGCCTGGCGAGATTCTCGTCGGGGAGCGGACGCTGTCTGCCGTGCGCGGCGCGTTCGAGTTCTCCGAGGCGGCGCGCATCGAGGCGAAGGGGAAGCCGGACGGTGTCGTCTGCGCGCGACTCCTGCGCGCGCTCTCACTCATGCGCCCCCGGGGGGTCGGCGGGATGCCGCCGGTCTTCGTCGGCCGTGACGCGGAGCTCGAGGTGCTGCAGGACGTGTACAGCCGCGCTGCGGCCGGCGGCACGCCGCAGCTCGTCACCGTCTTCGGCGACGCGGGCGTAGGGAAGACGCGGCTGATACGCGAGCTGTGGCAATGGCTCTTGGCGCAGCAGCCATGGCCGCTGCTCCGCGCCGGCCGCTGCCTCCCGTACGGCCACGGCATCACGTACTGGCCTCTCGCCGAGGTGCTGAAGGAGCACTTCGGCATTCTCGAGAGCGAGGCGTCGGAGGCGACGGCGGAACGGCTCGCTGGCCGCGACGGCCTCGGCTTCACGCTCGGGCTCGCGCCGCCCACGGGAATGCATCCGCTCACCGTCCGCGAGCGGCTGTACGACGACTGGGTCGAGTTCCTGACGGAGCTGGCAGGCGAGCGCCCGGCGGTCGTTCTCGTCGAGGACCTGCACTGGGCCGAGGACGAGCTCTGCGGGCTGCTCGAGACGCTAGCCGAGAGGGTGGCGGGGTCACTCTTCCTTCTGACGACGGCGCGGTCCGAGTTCCTCGACGGCCGACCGGGTTGGCGGGGCTCGCCGCTGCGGCTCGAGCCGCTCCCCTCCGCCGACACGCGGCAGCTCGTTGCCGGGCTGCTCGGCGCCGACTGCCCGGCGCCGCTCGCCGATCTCGTCGTCGGCCGTGCGGAGGGTAATCCGTTCTTCGCCGAGGAGCTGCTCGCGACTCTCACCGACCGGGGCGTGATCGCGCGCGCGAACGGCGGCTGGTCGTTCGGCGAGCTGCCCGCCGACCTCTCCGTCCCCGACACCGTCCAGGCTGTGCTCGCCGCCCGCATCGACCTACTTCCCCCCGGGGAGAAGGCAGCGCTGCAGGCGGCGGCGGTGATCGGACGTGTCTTCTGGGCGGGACCGGTGCGCGAGCTGCTCGGCGGCGACGCCGACTTCCGATTGCTCGAGGAGCGCGAGTTCGTCCGCCGCCGCGCCGGCTCCTCGCTCGCCGGCGAGGAGGAGTACGTGATCAAGCACGCGCTCACGCGCGAGGTCGCGTACACGAGCCTGCTCAAGGCGAAGCGGGCTCCTCTGCACGCCGGGTTCGCGGAGTGGCTCGAGCGCGCGGGTGAGGGTGAGGACGAGCACGTGCCGCTGCTCGCGCATCACTACGCGGAGGCCGTCCGGCCGGAGACGCTCGACCTCGCCTGGGTCGGCCGCGAGGAGGAGGTCGAGCGGCTATGCGCGAAGGCGCTCCGGTGGCTCCGGCGGGCGGCCGAGCTGGCCGCGTCCCGCTACGAGATGGACGAGGCGCTCGCGCTCTACCACCGCGCCCTCGAGCTGGAGGCGGCCCCGGCCGAGCGCGCCGAGCTCTGGCAGCGGATCGGCCGCGCGAACGCGCTCAAGTTCGACGGCGACGCCTTCTGGAGGGCGATGGAGCAGGCGATCGAGCTGGGCGGACCGGAGGGCGAGCTGTACGCGGAGCTCGCGTTCCAGTCCACCCGGCGCTGGGGGATGTGGAAGCGTCAGCCGGATGCGTCGCTGATCGAGGGCTGGATCGAGCGGGCCCTCGAGCTCACCGAGGAAGGCTCGCGCGAGCGGGCCTTGGCCCTGTACGCACGGTCCGGCTGGAGCGAGGACGCGGCCGCGGCGCGGGCGCTGGCGGCGGTCGCCGAGCGGCGCGGGGATCCCGACCTGCGCTCGCTCGCGCTTGAGGAGCTCGCTCGTCGCGCATGGGAGGCCGGCGAGGTCGCGAGGTCGCGGAAGCTGATCGGCGAGCTGTTCGAGCTCGCGCCGCGGCTGGCCGATCCGGACGACCGCACTCGGCCGCTGCTCGACGTCATCCACGGCCTGATCCGCGTCGGTGACGTGGCCGGAGCGGCGAAAGCCGCGGCGCTCAACGTCGAGCTCACGCGCGGCCTGACGCCGCACCACCGCCTGCACGGGGCCGGGATGCAGATCCAGGTCGAGACGCTCGCCGGCCGCTGGGAAAGGGTCGACGAGCTCGCGCGGCGGGCCGAGCGCGCAGTCGACGAGAACACCGGCACGCCGTGCCCGCAGAACGTGACGACGCTCCTCCACTGCGCGCTTGCGGCCACCTACCGCGGCGACGAGGCGGAGGCCGGTCGTCTCGAGGAGAAGGCGCGGGCGATCGGCATGGAAGGTTGGCGCTTCTGGTTCGATCCGCCCCGGATCCGGCTGGCGCTCGCCCGCGGCGACATCGATGCCCTACCGCCTCTCGTCGAGGGCGCGGAGCCGGACGCGATCGAGCCGCCCTCGGCGCTGCTCGACGCGTTCGTCGCGCTCGGCGACCGCAAGCGGATCGAGGCCGAGGCGCCGAAGTGGCTCAGGCCGGGAACCTACGCCGAGCCGTTCGCGCTCCGCGCGCTCGGCTTCGCTCGCGGCGACGGCAAGCTCGTCGCGCAGGCGGTGGAGCGGTTCGAGGCGCTTGGCCTCGCCTGGCATGCCGAGCAGACGAAGGAGGCTGGAGCTCGCAGCGATCAGAGGTGGCGAAGCTCGATCAGGCGGTAGCGGGTCGTAGATCTCTGTTCAAATCCCGCCCCCGCTACTGCGAAAGGCGTCGGAAACGGCGCCTTTCGCGCTATCTAAAGATGCCGGCCTCCCGTTGATTCTGGGCGTCAGTGGGAATCGCGTTACCGCCGCATTAGAGTCGGGCGCGAGACTTGAAGTCCTCTAAAGCGCCGGCTGGGATTGGCAGTAACTTTCTTGAGCGCCGTCGGGCTTGTGCTAGCCGTGCTCGGGTCATCCGGGCGGACAACGACTGCCGCTGAAACGTGCTCGAGAGGAGCCGTCACCGCGGTCATCGCTGGCAAAGGCGTCTGCTTCAGGGCGGGCGGGAAGTGCGCTCGAAGGTACGACGCCAAGTACAAGCGGTACGGGTTCCAGTGCCACAACGGAAGGCTGTGCAGGCGGGCTGTCTACCTCAAGCTCGCGGGCAACCAGGTCGTCCGAAAGCGCACCGTGCTCCTCCGTGCGGGCATCGTGCTCGCCCGGCAGGACACTGTCTTCTTCCAGTCGGACGGGACCTACAAGCCGAAGGGGAAAAGTGCGGCGAACATCTACGTCGCCGTCGATGGCAGGAAGGCGAGCAACGACAGCCTCGTCGACTGGCGGACGAGCGCCCGTCCCACCGCGCACCCGTTCGACGCCGTCGGCGGACTGAGACTTCAAGCGGGTCGGCACGCCGTTGAGCTCGTCGCCGAACCGCCATCCTGGTTACCCCGGTGCGTGAAAGACGACTGCAGGCCTTCAGGCCGGCCAGCAAGCGGACGCTCGTTCACCGTCGCGGCCGGCGCGAACCTGAGTGTCCTCGTCCACCCGGCAACTTCCGTGAAATCGCAGGTGCTCGGCGCCGACGCCGGCACCTTCGACTTCAAGACGGCCGGGCTTCTCAGACCCGACAACACCTTGACCGGGCCGCTCCCGTTCGTGTCGCTGCTCTCGGCCGGCGTTTCGCCCCGAGCACGCGCAGTCGCATTCGGCTCGGGCTGGGTCTACGCAGCAGGCATCGGCTCCGACGCGATGCTCACGTCCCTTGTGGACGGCCGCTTCCCAGGCAACGCGGTCGCGAGCTGGACGAACCAAGATCTCTGGTACGGGGCCGAGCCTCGTGGGTCGCTCTCCTCGCAGGCGTTCCTCGCGCCAACGGCACGCGCGCGCAAACTCTCGCTCGCGACGGTGGAGTTTCCCTGGGCTCCAACCTGGGGCAACGGGGGCGAAAACCCGACCGTCTACTCGGTCGCGGCGGGGACGGGCCTGACCGTGCTGAGTGGGGGCATGCCGGTGGCGGGCTCAGCGACGGAAGACTTTGGCGACTCGCCCAACTCCTCAATCATCAACGTCGGCACGAGCACGGGCAGCCCGGGCTCGCCCCCCGTCGGCACCGCTGTCGAGCTCGCCTCGGTGAGCGTCGCCGTACCGCACGGTGACAGCGGGGTGGTGCTGTTCTCGGCGAAGTCGGGCACGCACGGGGGTGACTTCACCGACACCGGTTTCACCTCAAATGGGACGATCTCGCTCTGGCTCACGATCGACGGGAGGCGCGCCGGGCCGAGGGTCTTCCAGCAGGTCGCGAGTCCAAGCTCCGGGAGCCGCCGGCCGATCGCGGTGAGTTACCTCGCGGCAGGGTCTCGCGCGCTCAAGCCGGGCCGCCACCGTGTGCGGGTGTGGGGACGCACCGACGGGTCGTTCTTCCACGCCTACATGTGGCGAGACCTCCCGCTGGTCTGGTTCGACTAGCCAGCTGCGTTCTCCTGGAGGCGCCACGCCCTCTCATTGACGTCCGAGCGTCAAAGCGCCAAAGTGCCAACGCCGAGTCTGAGGCCGCCCAATCAAGCCAGATCTGGCCCGCAAGGCATCCGCCAAGAGAAGCGCCAACAACGGCTCAGAGACGCGGCCCGAGGATTGCAGATCGACGGTGGCCAGCCACCGCCGTGCAGGCAGGCCCTAGTGCGTCACTGGGACGCTAACGCGGAGCGACGAGGAGCTCTCCCGGAAGGGCCTGGAAGCTGAACCGGAGCAAACGCCCGGCTTGCTCAGGCACCAAAGATCCTGTCGCAGGATTGTCGGCATTTGGCCGAACTCCCACAGGTCCTCCAACGTTTGCAGCCCACCTCAAGGAGCCGCACGCGTCCAGCGCAAACACGCCAGGCCATTCACCTGACAAGCCGGAAGAACGACCGCACTTCCTCGACGAACAGCTCCGGCTGCTCGAAGGCGGCGAAGTGCCCGCCGCGAGCGGGCTCGTTCCAGTAGCGGATGTCGAGGAAGCGCTTCTCCGCCCACCGACGTGAGGGGCGCTGGAGTTCCTTGGGAAAGATCGAACAGCCGGTGGGAACGGCGACGGTGTCGCGCGCGGAGCCGGTGATCCAGTCGTTCACTTGCCCGATGCTCTCCCAGTACAGGCGGGCGGAGGAGGCGCCGGTGCGGGGCAGCCAGTAGAGCATCAGGTTGTCCAGGAGTTCGGCGCGCGTGAGCACGTTCTCGGGATGGCCGTCGCAATCGGTCCAGGCTTGGAACTTTTCGATGATCCAGGCACAGAGCGCCGCCGGTGAGTCGACGAGCGCGTACCCGATCGTCTGCGGTCGGGTCGCCTGCTCCTGCGAATAGCCAGAGTCCGATTCGGCTGCGTGCTCGAGCGAGGCGAGCGCGGCGCGTTCTCCGTCGGTGAGGTCGTCGAAGGTTGCAGGGTCTGGCGGCGCGAGCGCCGGCATGAGGTGGATGCCAGCCACGTGGGCAGCGTCCTGCTGACCGAGGCTCGCGCTTATGCTCGTCCCCCAGTCGCTGCCCTGGGCGCCGTAGCGCTCGTATCGCAGCCGAGCCATCATGGCGGCCCATGCGGCAGCTATCCGTTCGACGCCCCATCCCGGCCGAGTCGGCTTGTCGCTGAAGCCGTATCCGGGTACCGACGGGCAGACGATGTGAAAGGCGTCGGCTGCAACGCCTCCGTGTGCCGTCGGATCGGTCAGCGGCCCGATGACTTTCAGGAACTCGATGATCGAGCCGGGCCAGCCGTGCGTGATGATGAGCGGCAGGGCGTCGGCGTGCCGGGAGCGGATGTGCAGGAAGTGGATGCCGAGCCCGTCGATCAGCGTGCGAAACTGCGGCAGCGCGTTCAGCCGCCTCTCGGTCGCCCGCCAGTCGTAGCTCTCGGCCCAGTACCCGCAGAGGTCCTTCAGGTAAGCGCGCGGCACTCCCTGCGACCAGTCCTCGACCGTCTCTTCTTCCGGCCAGCGGGTGCGCTCGAGGCGTTCGCGCAGGTCGCGGAGCTCGTTCTCGGGAATCTCGACCTGAAATTCCGTCAACTGGTCGGACATCGCGATCATCCTCTCAGCGGCGAAGAATTCGCCTGTGCGCGAAACCGATTCTCACAGCCGCAGGGATACCGGCCTGAGGTTTCCGCGAGCAGGGCTGAACTGCTCTTCAAGGTTCCTGTCGCATTTCCGCCAAAGAGCGACAGCTCCCACCGGCGCATGCTCGCGCTTCATCCGGAGGGCTAGCGCCGAGCGCCGTCCCGAGTCGGGCCGCCGCATCGGAAGCGTCGCAGAATGCGCGAGTGAGACGCGTTCGCGCAGCGGCCGGCAGCGTGCTGTTTCTCGGGCTGGCGCCGGGCGTGGTCGCCGGCCTCGTGCCCTGGCTTCTGACAGGGTGGTGCTCGGCCGGCGCACCGGCGTGGCTCCAAGCCGTCGGTTGGGTCACGCTGGCTACCGGAGCGGCAGTCCTGCTCGAGGCGTTCGGACGTTTCGTCGTCGAGGGCATCGGCACGCCCGCACCGGCTGCGCCGACGGAGAAACTCGTCGTCGGCGGGCTGTACCGCTACGTCCGCAACCCAATGTACCTCGCCGTTGCCGCGGTGATCCTCGGACAGGCGGCGGTGCTCGGTCGCTGGCTTCTGGTGGTCTACGCGGTCGCGTTCGGCGCAACCGTTTGGTCATTCGTCCACTGGTACGAGGAACCCACGCTCCGTCGGCAGTTCGGAACCGAGTACGACGAATACCTGCGCACCGTGCCAGGCTGGTGGCCCCGACGTCCGCGGCGGCCAACTGGCTGAAGGCGACACTTCCCGGGTCGCAAGCGCGGCTGGTGATCGCCTCGCGCCGCCCGACGGTTGAGCAGGAGATGGGACCGGCTGGGCCTCCGCGCATCCCGAAATTCCCCTTCTCACGTTCGGCCCGGCTTGTCGCCAAACCGGTTGACGTGGTGCAGCCCAGGCGACGGAGAGTTAATCGAGGCTCTGGAGTCGCTGTGGCAAATCGCCAGCTCGAGAGTGAGACCGCCAACCCTCAACTCCCTGCTCCGATGCTACTTCTGATCGACCACGCTTATCGTCAGCATGATCGCCCCGACTCCGCGCGCCCCTGCACCTATCTCACTCAGAAAGGGCCGCTCTGCGTCCCGGAAGCCGGTGATGTCGTCCACGAACGGGGCGGCTAGCGCCCATGTCGATCCAGACAAGTACCAGAAACCTCGAGCGTGACAACTAGGTCGCGGAAGGCGCCGTTTGGGCGCCTTCCGCTTCCCGGGGTCCGGGTTAAGGCTGTGCGACGAAGGCGACGAGCGCGCCGGTGGCGTGGTCGAGTGCCTGCCCGGTGATGCGTCCGGACTCGTTGACGTCGTTGGCGCTGACGAGCGTTCCGTCGTACCCCGGCTCGACGAGCGTGTTGAGGTTGGTGATCACGCCCTCGCGCCAGAGGACTGCGCGACAGGTGAAGTCGGCGTCGCATGAGGTGCCGACGATCTCGCGGCGGTCGTTGATTCCGAGCGCCTGGCTGAAGGTGTCGCCAGGGAGCGTGCCGAGGTCGCGCATGCCCTGACCGCGCGTCCACAGGAAGGCGTGGGCGTCGAAGCCGCCGCCGGCGGCCGCGGACGCGTTCGCGAACCCGACCACGTCCCCGCGCTCGTTGATCGCCATCGGCGTGTTCCAGGCGACGCCGCCGAGGCTGCCGAGGTCGATCGGCTTGCGGTCCTGCCAGAGCACGTCGTGGATCGCGCTGAACCTGCCGACTGCCCGGTCACAGATGCCCGAGATGCCGACGACCTGGCCGCGGTCGTTGAGCGCAGTCGCGGCGCTGGCGGTGTCGCCGGGCAGCGGCGGAAGCTCGCGGATCTCGCCCGGTGCAGGGCCCCAGATGACGGCGCGGAACTGTAGGACCTGCGGAGCGACGCACGTCGGATCGTGCACCGTGTTCTCGGCCCAGCCGACGGTCTCGCTCCCACTGTTCGTGCCGGTGGCGAAGCCGTTGGTGCCCCCGAGCGTCGGCAGCGGCGTCATCACCCCGTCTTCCCAGCGGAAGCCGAGACACTGGTGTCCGACCGCCGTGGGGGCCGGGAAGAAGGCGGAGCAGCTCCAGCGCTCACCCAGCGGGTCCGGCTGGGCCGTCTGCGAGATGCCGGAGATGATGCCGCGGTCGTTCTTCACGGGCCAGAGCACGCCGCTGTTCGGGCCGCCGAGCGTCCCGAGATCGGTGAGCGAGCCGTTCCTCCAGACGGCGGCGTGCTGCACCTGATCTCCGGGCAGGTTCGAGGTGCCGGCGAGCCAGCCCCGGTTGTTGATGCTGTTGCCCGCGCCGACAGTCCCGCCGAGCGAGGCGAGATTGGTCACGTGGTAGCGGGTCGGGGCGCTTGGTGTGGCCGCGACGCCGGCGCCCTGAACGCCGGTCAGCAGCAGCGCCGTCGCCAGCGCCGATCCAGCAATAAGACGTTTCACGATCACCCTCCTTGACGCAGGTGAGGTCTTCGCCTGGTATGCCGAAGCGGCGTTTCGCTTGCTCGCCAAATCCGGACAGGGGAGACGGCGTCGCTCAGGCGACGCCGGCGGCAGCGCCAGGAGGAGCAAGCGAAGGCGCCGGCGACCCGTGGGCGAGCCAGAGATGCGTGGCGGCGAGCGCCCGCCAAGGCCGCCAGCGCTCGACGACTTCACCGGGCGTGGCGGCCGCGCGTCGGGCCTGTGGGAGGAGGGCGCGTCGGAGAGCGAGATCGGCGGCCGGATAGGCGTCCGGCTCGCCCAGCCGCAACGCTATGTAGCGCGCGGTCCACGGGCCGAGGCCCTTGAGCGCGGTCAGCGACGCGATCAGATCGTCGAGGCCGACGCTGCGATCCAGCCGAACCGCATCGTCGAGGACTGCCTGGGCGAAGGTGCGAACGGCCGCCGCCCGCGAGGAGGTGAGGCCGAGGCGCTCCAGGTTCGCGGCGGCGAGGGTCGCGGGCGTCGGAAAGGTGTGGGCCAGGCAGAGCTCGGCGAGCCCGGGCACCGGCGTGCCGAGCCTGGCGACGAGCCGGCCCGCGATCGTGTTCGCGCTGCGCAGCGATACCTGCTGTCCGATGATCGCCCGCACGCCCGTCTCGAAGGCGTCCCACGTCCCCGGCGGCCGGAGGCCCGGCCTCGCGCGCAACAGCCGCCCGATCGTGGGTTCGTCGCGGAGCGCGCGCGTCGCCTCGTCGAGGGCGAAATCGAGGTTCGCGATCTTCCG
>Ga0310811_10014278_pt1 | contig 10350 bp, 9 predicted proteins | sample YCmetagenome_FD_207642 | JGI IMG/M metagenome (GOLD analysis project Ga0310811, IMG submission 207642) | Soil microbial communities from experimental microcosm in Duke University, North Carolina, United States - YC | ecosystem: Engineered > Artificial ecosystem > Soil microcosm > Unclassified ... | reverse complement strand
CGAAGCGCGACAGGTTCGACGACGCCTCGGCCGGTGCGATCACGTAGTACACGGGCACCGCGTGCTTGACCATCGGCAGGTCGACGTCGACGGTCGTGGCGCCGAGCGCGCGCAACTCGCGCAGCGCCGCCTCGATCGCCGCAGCGACCTCGCGCTCGAGCCCTTCCCGGAAGTACTCGCGCGGAAGCCCGATCCGCAGGCGGGCGAGCGGTTTCGCGCTCGCGGGCGCGCGCAGCGAGCGCGCGTAGTCCTCGGCCGGGCGCGCAAGCGACGTCGAGTCGCGCGCATCGTGCCCGGCCATCGCGGTCAGCAGGAGCGCGCAATCCTCGGCACTGCGCGCGAAAGCCCCGGGTGTGTCGAGGCTCGACGCGAACGCGATCAACCCGTAGCGCGAGCACACTCCGTACGTGGGCTTGATGCCACACACGCCGGTCAGCGCCGCGGGCTGGCGAATCGATCCGCCGGTGTCGGTGCCGGTGGCCGCCGGGATCAGGCCGGCGGCGACGGCGACCGCCGAGCCGCCCGAGCTTCCGCCCGGAACGCAGCGCGTGCTCCAGGGATTGCGCACCGGGCCGAAGTACGACGTCTCCGACGACGAGCCCATCGCGAACTCGTCCATGTTCGTCTTGCCGACGAGCACCGTGCCCGCCTCGCGCAGGCGCTCGACGATGTGCGCGTCGTACGGCGCGACGTAATCGGCGAGCATGCGGGACGCGCATGTCGTGCGCATGCCGGCCGTCATGAAGACGTCCTTGTGCGCGATCGGGATGCCGGTCAGCGGCGGTGCGTCGTCGCGCGCAAGGCGGGCGTCGGCCGCGCGCGCCGCGTCGAGCGCGCGCGCGCCATCGACGGTGACGAATGCGTTCAGCGCGCCGGCTGCGTCGATGCGCGCGAGCGCGTCCTGCGCGAGTTCGACGCAGGACAGCGTGCGGACGCTCAGCGCCCGGGACAATTCGGCGATCGTCTGCAAGCGAAGGTCTACTCGATGACCTTCGGTACCAGGTACAGGCCGTCCGCCACCGCGGGTGCGGCGCCCTGGTAGACCGCGCGCCGGTCGACGTCGGTTACGACGTCATCGCGCAGTGGCAGCGTCACGTCCTGCGCATGCGCCATCGGCGCGACGCCGGTCGTGTCGACGGCCTGCAGCGAGTCGATCAGGCCGAAGATCGCGTCGAGCTTGCCGCGTACGTCGCGCGCCGCGTCGGCATCGACGTCGATGCGGGCGAGGTGCGCGATACGTATGACATCGTCAAGCGAAAAGGTCATTGCTTAGGTTATCATAGCGGCCATTTTGAACGGCCCCCGCCCACTCCGGCCGGAGTGCACAAAGGTCGCCAGCGCCCCGCCCGCTTTCATGTTCGATTCCTTCAAAGGCTACTTCTCCAGCGACCTCGCGATCGACCTCGGGACCGCCAACACGCTGATCTACGTGCGCGGCAAGGGCATCGTGCTCGACGAACCTTCGGTCGTGGCCATCCGGCAGGAAGGCGGTCCGAACGGCAAGAAGGTGATCCAGGAAGTGGGGCTCGCCGCGAAGCAGATGCTCGGCCGCACGCCCGGCAACATCACGGCGATCCGGCCGATGAAGGACGGCGTGATCGCCGACTTCACCGTGACCGAGCAGATGCTGAAGCAGTTCATCAAGAAGGTGCTCGACTCGCGGCTGTTCTCGCCGAGCCCGCGCATCATCATCTGCGTGCCCTGCGGCTCGACGCAGGTCGAGCGGCGCGCGATCCGCGAATCGGCTCTCGGCGCGGGCGCGTCGAAGGTGTTTCTCATCGAGGAGCCGATGGCCGCGGCGATCGGCGCCGACCTGCCCGTGGGCGACGCGACGGGCTCGATGGTCGTCGACATCGGCGGCGGTACGACCGAGGTCGGCGTCATCTCGCTCGGCGGCATGGTCTATGCTGGCTCGGTGCGCGTGGGCGGCGACAAGTTCGACGAGGCCGTCGTCAATTACATCCGGCGCAACTACGGCATGCTGATCGGCGAGACGACGGCGGAGATCATCAAGAAGACGATCGGCTCGGCGTTCCCCGGGTCCGAAGTGAAGGAGATGGAGGTCAAGGGTCGCAACCTCGCCGAGGGCATCCCGCGCAGTTTCACCGTGTCGTCGAACGAGATCCTCGAGGCGCTGACGGATCCGCTGAACAGCATCGTCTCGGCGGTGAAGAGCGCGCTCGAGCGAACGCCGCCGGAACTGGGCGCCGACATCGCCGAGCGCGGCATGGTACTGACCGGGGGCGGCGCGCTGCTGCGAGACGTCGATCGCCTGTTGATGGAAGAGACGGGCCTGCCCGTCGTCGTGGCCGAGGACCCGCTCACGTGCGTGGTGCGCGGCTGCGGCAAGGCGCTCGAGAACATGGAGAAGCTGCACACGATCTTCACGAGCGACTGACCGGTCTGACGTTGCGCGTCGCGCCGTTCGCGCAAAACGTCCGCTCGCGCGGGAAAGCAGGGTCAGGCACGACTTTCCCCCCTCCGTCGAACTCAGCGCATGATATCGGGCGAAAGTCGTCTCTGACCCTACGTTCCCGATGCGTCCCATTCCGGTCGACACCCCCGCCTTCTTCAACCGCGGGCCCAGTCCGCTCGCACGCCTGGCGTTCTTCGGACTGCTGTCGCTCGCGCTGCTGTTCGCCGACACGCGCTACCGCTATCTCGAGAACGTCCGGCAGGTCGTCGCGATCGTGCTGAATCCCGTGCAACGCGTGCTCGAGATGCCGGGCGCGGCTTTTGCATATGTAGCGGACTATTTCGGATCGAAGCGCCGATTGGCGGACGAGAACGCGATGCTCAAGCAGGAGCTCGTCGAGCGCGCGCCGGCGACACAGGGGTACGCCCGGGTCCAGGAAGAGAACGCGCGGCTGCGGGCGCTGCTCGACGTCCGCGCGCAGTACGCCGCCAGCGCCACCGCCGTGCAGGTGCTCTACACGGGCCGCGATCCGTTCACGCAGAAGCTTTTCGTCGACAAGGGATCGAGCGCCGGCATCCAGGCGGGCGCGGGCGTCATCGACGCGCGCGGCGTCGTCGGGCAGGTGACGCGCGTGTTTCCGTACATGGCCGAGGTGACGCTCATCACCGATCGCGACCAGGCCGTTCCGGTGCAGCTCGAGCGCAACGGCACGCGCAGCGTGCTGTTCGGCAACGGGACCGGGCGGCTCCCCGAATTGCGCTTCACCTCGCCGTCGGCCGATCTTCGCATCGGCGATCGGCTGGTGACCTCCGGGCTCGACGGCACGTACCCGGCGGGGCTTGCCGTCGCGGAGATCGTCGACGTCATGCGCGATTCGGGCCAGATGTTCGCGCGCATCGTGTGCAAGCCGCTCGCCGGCATCGACCACAGCGAGTTCCTGCTCGTGCTGTCGCAATCGGCGGCGATGCCGCAGCGGCCCGAGGAGCCGGGCGAAGCCGAGGCGGTCAAGAAAGGCGGCCGGGTACGCGGCCGCCGAGGCGGCTAGGGCCGGCACATGCGTGTCCTGCCGAACGTCGGCTCCTTCGGCCCCGCGGCGCCGGAAGAGATCCTGCGCCCGGCCAAGCCGTGGTTCGTGCTGTCGTCGCTGCTCGTCGGGCTGCTGCTGAACCTCGTGCCGGTGAGCGGCGTCGTGCTCGCGTACCGGCCGGATTTCCTCGCGCTCGTGCTGCTGTACTGGTGCATCCAGGAGCCGCGCTACGTGGGTGTGGCCACCGCGTGGATCGTCGGCCTGCTGATGGACGTCGGAGATGCGACGGTCTTCGGCCAGCATGCGCTCGCGTATGCGGTGCTCGCGTACGGCGCCGAATATTTCCGCCGGCGCGTGCTGCGCTTTCCGCTGTGGCAGCAGGCGGTCCAGGTGGCGGCGCTGCTCGTGCTGTGCGCGCTGATCGTGCTGCTCGCGCGCTTCGTGGGCGGCGCGCGGTTGCCGGGCTGGACCTACCTCGCGCCGCCGCTCGTGGGCGCAGCGCTGTGGCCGCTCGTGTCGGTGCTGCTGCAGACGCCGCAGCGGCCGTCGCGCTCGGGCAGCCGCCGCTACACGCCATAACACCGGCGCCATGGCCGGCCGTCTGCTCTTCACGTCGCGGCGCCGCGGCTTCGCGGGCGCAGGCTCGGGTGCGGGCGGATTCGGCACGTCGGAGCTGCGCAACCCCGAGCGCGAGCTGTTCCATTTCCGCCGGCGGCTGTCGCTCGTCGCGCTGCTCGTGTTCGCGGCGTTCTGCGGTCTCTTCGCGCGCTTCTTCTACCTGCAGGTCGTCCAGCACGCGCACTTCGAGACGCTCGCCGAGTCGAATCGGATCGCGATCGTCCCGGTGGTCCCCAACCGCGGCGTCATCACCGATCGCAACGGCGTCGTGCTCGCGCAAAGCTTTTCGGCGTACACGCTGGAAATCACGCCGTCGCGCATCGCCAACCTCGAGCAGACGATCGACCAGCTCGCCGAAATCGTCGAGGTGCAGCCGCGGGATCGCAAGCGCTTCCGCAAGCTGCTCGAGGAATCGAAGAACTTCGAAAGCCTGCCCATTCGCACGAAGCTCACCGACGAGGAGGTGGCGCGCTTCGCCGTCAACCGTTATCGCTTCCCCGGTGTCGAGATCAAGGCGCGCCTCTTCCGCCAGTATCCGTTCGGCGAGCTCGCGTCGCACGCCGTCGGCTACATCGGGCGCATCAACGACAAGGACAACGAGCGCATCGCGGGCTGGGACGAGACGGCCAACTACAAGGGCTCCGACTACATCGGGAAAGTAGGCGTCGAGCTCGCGTACGAGCGCGAGTTGCATGGGACGACCGGCGTCGAGGACGTCGAAGTCGATTCCGGCGGGCGTGCGGTGCGCACGCTCAAGCGCATTGCGCCGATCGCGGGCAACAACGTCACGTTGTCGCTCGACATACGGCTGCAGCAGGTCGCCGAGACAGCGTTCGGCGAGCGGCGCGGCGCGCTGGTCGCGCTCGATCCCACCAGCGGCGAGGTGCTGGCGTTCGTGTCGAAGCCCGGCTTCGACCCGAACCTGTTCGTCGACGGCATCGATCCGGCGAACTGGCAGGAGCTCAACGAATCGATCGACAAGCCGCTGCTCAACCGGCCGCTGCGCGGCGCGTATCCGCCGGGCTCGACGATCAAGCCGTTCCTGGCACTCTCGGCGCTTACGTCGGGCAAGCGCACGCCGGGCCAGGCGATCCACGACCCGGGCTTCTTCCAGATCCCCGGGCAGGCGCACCGCTTTCGCGACGACAAGCCCGGCGGACACGGCATGGTCGACATGTACAAGTCGATCGTGCAGTCGTGCGACACCTACTATTACATGCTCGCCAACGACACCGACATCGACGACACGGCGCGCTTCATGTCGGTGCTCGGCTTCGGCAGGAAGACCGGCATCGACATCGAGGGGGAGCTGACCGGTGTGCTGCCGTCGCGCGACTGGAAGCGCCAGCGCTTCGCCGGCAAGAACTATCGCGAGGAACACCGCAAGTGGTATCTCGGCGACTCGATTTCGGCCGGCATCGGCCAGGGCTACAACGCGTTCACGCCGCTGCAGCTCGCGCATGCGATCGCGATGATCGCGAACGGCGGCATCGGCTTCGCGCCGCACCTCGCGCGATCGGTGCGCGACGTCAAGACCGGTGAAGTGCGCGAAATTCCGCACGAACCGTCGGCGCGCCTCACGGTGCGGCCCGAGAATCTCGCGGTCATTCAGCACGCGCTGATGGGGGTGCCGAAGGAAGGCACGAGCGCGGCGGCGTTCAAGGACGCGAAGTACGCGAGCGCCGGCAAGACCGGCACCGCACAGGTGTTCTCGCTCAAGGGCGAGAAATATTCCGAGCACCGCGTCGACGAGCGGCTGCGCGACCACGCGTGGTACATGGCGTACGCGCCGGCCGATCATCCGCGGATCGCCGTGGCCGTGCTGGTGGAAAACGGCGGTTTCGGCGCGCAGGCGGCCGCGCCCATCGTGCGCAAGGTCTTCGACTACTTCCTGCTCGGCGAGGCGCCGGCCGGAGCGGCGGGCGTCATGCCCGGCGCCGCCGACGACGAAAGCGATTGATGCTGGCGTTATTGCAGCGCGTGTGGGAAGTGCTGACGCGGCGCATCGACTCGATGCTGTTCGGCTGCGCGCTCGCGATCGTCGGCGTCGGGCTCGTGACGCTCTTTTCCGCGGCCGACCAGAGCATCGCGCGCGTCACGAGCCAGGCGATGAGCCTGTCGTTCGCGATCATGCTGATGTGGATGTTCGCGAACATCGCGCCCCAGACGCTCGCGCGCGCCGCGGTGCCGCTGTACACGGTCGCGGTGGCTATGCTGATCGGCGTCGCGCTCTTCGGCGTCGTCGTCAACGGCTCGCGCCGGTGGCTCAACCTCGGCGTCGCACGCTTCCAGCCCTCCGAGCTCATGAAGATCGCGCTGCCGCTGATGCTGGCGTGGTACTTCCAGAAGTTCGAGGGCCGCATCGGCTGGCGCGATTTCGCGTTCGCCGCGCTGCTCATCGTGGTGCCCGTGTACCTGATCAAGCGCCAGCCCGACCTCGGGACCGCGCTGCTGATCGCCGCTTCGGGCTTCTACGTGCTGTTCCTCGCGGGACTGTCGTGGAAGATCATCGTCGGACTGTTCGCGCTCGGCGCCGCGGTCGGGCCGATGGTGTGGTCGCACCTGCACGATTACCAGCGCGAGCGGATCCTCACGTTCCTCGACCCGTCGCGCGACCCGCTCGGCGCCGGCTACCACTCGACGCAGGCGTCGATCGCGCTCGGCTCGGGCGGCATCGTCGGCAAGGGCTGGCTGAACGGCACGCAGACGCACCTCGATTTCCTGCCCGAGCGCCACACCGATTTCATCTTCGCCGTGTTCGGCGAGGAGTTCGGGCTCATCGGCAACGCGGTGCTGCTCGTGCTCTACATGCTGCTGATCGGCCGCGCGATGATGATCACGGCGAACGCCTCGACGCTGTTCGCGCGCCTTCTATCCGGCGCGATCACGCTGATGTTCTTCACGTATGCGTTCGTCAACATGGCGATGGTGAGCGGGCTGCTTCCGGTAGTCGGCGTGCCGCTGCCGCTGGTGTCGTACGGCGGCACGGCGCTGATCTCGCTCTTCATAGGCCTCGGCATCCTGATGAGCGTGCAGGCGCATCGCAAGCTCGTGACGACCTAGCGTGAACAGGTCCTGATGCAGTTCCTGCCCGAGCTGTTCGAGAACAACCGCGCGTGGGCCGCGCAGCAAAGAGACCGCGACCCGCAGTTCTTCGAGCGGCTGTGCGCGATCCAGGCGCCGGCGTACCTGTGGATCGGCTGCGCCGACAGTCGCGTACCTGCGAACACGATCGTCGGTCTCGCGCCGGGCGAGGTCTTCGTCCACCGCAACATCGCGAACATCGTGCGCAACGACGACCGGAATTGCCTGTCCGTGCTGCAGTACGCAGTCGACGTGCTCAAGATCGCGCACATCATCGTATGCGGGCATTACCGCTGCGGCGGCGTGCAGGCCGCACTCGGACCCTCGACGGCCGAGCCGCTCGAAGGCTGGCTCACGCCGATCCGCACGGTCGCCGCGTCGCATCGGCACGACCTCGCGCAGGCGGGCGACGATGGCGCGCGCTGGGATCGGCTCTGCGAGCTCAACGTCGTCGAGCAGACGCGCATCGTGACGCAGCTTCCCACGGTTACCGCCGCGTGGCGGCGCGGGCAGCGGCTGGTCGTGCACGGGTGGATCTACGACTTGCGCGACGGGCTGCTGCGGGATCTAGGCGTGAGCGTCGACGGGCAGGGTCGCTGACATGGGGATGACATGAGCCAATCTCGAACCACGGTGAAATCCGTCCGCGTTCGCGCGGTGGTCGCACCGATGCCCAGGCCGTTGCACACGAGCGTGGGCGCGTTGACGACGGCGCCGCTGGTGCTGATCGATCTGGAGACTTCGGCCGGAACCATCGGCCGTGCCTATCTCTTCGCATTCAACCGAGACAACGTGCGGCCGATCGCCGCCCTCGTCGAGACGATGGGTCGTGTGATCGTGGACGACGAGCTGGCGCCGTCGGACATCGAGGCCAAGTTACGTGCGCAATACCGGTTGCTCGGCGTTCACAACATCGTGCTGATCGCGATGGCCGGCATCGACATGGCGGCATGGGACGCGTTCGCACAGGAGCTCGAACGGCCGCTCGTGCGCGCGCTCGGCGGCGCTCCGCGCCCGCTGCTCGCCTATAACTCGAAGGGACTGGGCCTTCTGCCGATCAGCGCCCTCGCGCAGGAAGCCGAGAGTCTCGTCGACGAAGGGTTCGCCGCGGTCAAGCTGCGCCTCGGGCGCAGCACCGCAAAGGAAGATCTGGAAGCGGTTCGCGCCGTCAAGCGCGCGATCGGACCGGGGATCGCGTTGATGTGCGATTTCAATCAGGCGCTTACCGTCACCGAGGCGATCGCGCGCGGGCGCTTGCTCGATGAGGAAGGCGGGCTGGTGTGGATCGAGGAGCCCACGCGGGCCGACGATTTCGCAGGCAATGCGCGGATCGCGGATGCTCTGGCGACCCCGGTGCAGATCGGCGAGAACTTCATGGGTCCGGAACAGATGGCGCAGGCGCTGGCAGCGGGCGCCTGCGACTACGTCATGCCGGACGCGCAACGCATCGGCGGCGTGACGGGGTGGATGCGTGCCGCCGCGCTGGCACAAGGGGCCGGCTGCGAGATGTCGTCACACCTCTTCCCCGAGATAAGCGCCCATCTGCTCGCCGTGACGCCGACCCGGCATTGGCTCGAGTACGTCGACTGGGCGAATGCCATTGTTGCCGAGCCGCTGATCGTCAGCGACGGCCATGTAGTCGCCCCATCGACAGCAGGAACCGGGATTCGTTGGAACGAGGAAGCGGTCGCGCGATATACCGTATAGGGAACCTCTGCACAACCGGCCGCGCCCGCGTGAGTTGTGGAGAGGCTGCCTACGGCGGCCGTTGACAGCCCGTAGCGGCGTCGCGCGAGGCGGCTGCGTGCCGACCGCAGCTATGCGATCTGATCGCGTTAGTTAGGGTCTGTTCACACTATGGGCACAAACGCGTTGCACCGCCGAAATGGTCATGCGCGAGGCGCGAAGCCGAAGACAGGCTGGCCGCCTGGCGAGGCTTTGCAACGAAGCGCAGGACCATTTCGGCCGCAACCCGGAGGGAACGGGCATCATGACGCGCCACTCTGCGTTGCTTTCCTCGCAAAGACACCCGGTCTTTGCTTCGTCAAGCGCCTTGATTGGCACGCCATGCTGCCCGTTCGCGTTTGCGTCCATAGTGTGAACAGGCCCTAGCTTCGCGGCTCGACGCTGATCACCGTCCTCACCGAGTTGGCGATATAGCACTCGTGATGCGCCTCGTCGTGCATCGCCGCGATGTCCGCATCCGATGGCGTGCGCTCGCCGCTGAAGACGGCGCGCGGCCGCAGCACGGCGCGCTGCACCCACATCCGGCCGTCGGCGTCCTTCTCCATGAATCCTTCCGCATCGTCGTCGTACGCATCGACGCGATAGCCGCGCTTGGCGGCAATCGACAGGAACCACAACATGTGGCAGCTCGCGATCGACGCGACGAACGCCTCCTCAGGGTCGACCGCCCCGGCGCTCGAATACGGCAGCGGCACCGAGTGCGGCGACGACGACGCCGGCACCTCGACGCCGCCGTCGAAGCGCCACCGGTGCTCGCGGCTGTAGCGGTTGTCGGTGAAGCGCGCGGCGCCGCGCGACCAGTGCACGCCCGCGGTGTAGCTCGACATCCGCGTCATCGCCGCTGCATGGGCGCGCGAAGCATCACGCGGGATTGCGCGCCGTGATCGTCCAGGAGCTCGACGCCATGCGCACGCCATCGGGGGTCGCGTAACGCGCGAGCGCTTCGCGCAGCGCAGCTTCGATCTCCGGCTGCCGCACGCGTGCGAGGTCGCCGGCCTCGCGCACGATCTCGCCGGCGGGCCCGAGCGCGAGCTGGAAATCGACCGCCTGCTCGACGTCGCGCCCCACCATGACCGGCCCGTCGACGCGCTCGAACGCGACGTCCGCGAAGCCGGCGGCGCGCAGCTGCTCGCGCACGACGTCGGGGTTCGCCATCGAGAACGGGCCGGGCCCGCACGTCTGGCCGTCGTCGCCGGGTGGCGGCAGGAAGCGCGACACCACCGCCTTCGGCAGGCCGAGCCACGGATTGTCGTCGATCGTGCGCCACGTGATGAACATCAGCGTCGCACCGGGCTCGAGCGCGGAGCGGACGTTGCGCATGGCCGCCACCGGATTCGCGAAGAACATCATGCCGAAGCGCGAGAACGCGAAGTCGAATTCGCGCTCGAAGCGATGCGTCGCGACGTCGGCGGCGACGAAATGCACGTTGCGCAGCCCCTCTGCCGCGGCGTCGCGACGT
>Ga0310811_10014276_pt1 | contig 10350 bp, 9 predicted proteins | sample YCmetagenome_FD_207642 | JGI IMG/M metagenome (GOLD analysis project Ga0310811, IMG submission 207642) | Soil microbial communities from experimental microcosm in Duke University, North Carolina, United States - YC | ecosystem: Engineered > Artificial ecosystem > Soil microcosm > Unclassified ... | reverse complement strand
ACCCCGACTCCCTCGATGAGAAGGAACGAGCAACGCTCACTGCCATTTGTCAGGCCAGCGAGACAGCTCAAACGACCTATCAGTTAGTCCAGGAATTTCGGCATCTGCTTCATCACCGGGAGGGGGAGAAACTTGATACGTGGCTGGCGAAATGTACCGCTAGCCAGATCCGTGAATTACAGAGCTTTGTTCAGGGAGTCGAGCGGGATAAGGCGGCAGTTGTTGCGGGGCTAACTCTTCCTCAGAACAATGGCTTGGTCGAAGGGAAAGTAAACAAGCTGAAACTTATCAAAAGGATGAGCTATGGCCGTGCCGGATTTGAGTTGCTACGCCAAAGAGTTCTTCACGCCCTCTGACCAAGCGAGCTTCACCGGGAGTGTGTAAGAACCTTTTTATCTGAGAAACGTCATTCGTGTCTTCTACCGGATCATTTATCGCAAAAAAAGACCATTTCTTGCCCGAAATGCTATTCGCCAACGGAGTCTTTTTTTGCATCGCCAGGGAGATCGTATCACCCTCCCAAATTCTGTATGAATTACCCACCTCGTGACCCGGTCTTTGCCCACTGATGTCACATGAAGCGCTCGTCCCTCCTGCTTGTGACGTTCGTTCTCACAAGACACATCATGGCGACGTGAGGATGATGCCGCCGAGCGCCACAATCACAAATTGCGTGCCAGACCAGACAATCGCCTCAAGGGTGAGTGGGGTGCCAGAGTCCCGAGGTGTCCAGGTCATTCCATTATCGGATGTGGTATAGATCCAGCCTCCGGCTCCTGTCACCACCAATAGCGAGCCAGACTCGGCTATGCCGCCAAAGCTGAATGGGGTGGCAAAGCCTTGAACTTGCGTCCAGGTCATTCCATCGGGCGACTTGAATATGCCATCTCCTATCACCAAAAACAGCGAACCTGACCAGGTTACTCCATCAAAAGCAGATCCGACGCTAAAGCCTCGAATAGGCGTCCAGGTAATGCCATCGGGCGAGCTGAGGAGCGTGCCCTTGTCTCCTCCCGCCACAAACCGCGAGCCCGATCCAGCTACACTATAGAGGATTTGCGAGGTACCAGAGCGGCGGGGCGTCCAGGTAATGCCATCAGGCGAGCTAAGGATCGTGCCGTTGCCTCCTACCGCCACAAACCGCGAACCTGACGCAGCTACTGCATAAAGGACATTCGAGGTGCCAGAGCGGCGGGGCGTCCAGGTTATACCATCAGGCGAGGTGAGGATTGTGCCACCAAATCCCACAATCACAAACTGCGTGCCAGACCAGGCTACGCCCATAAGGAATTGCGAGGAGCCAGAGCGGCGGGGTGTCCAGGTAATGCCATCAGGCGAGGTGAGGATTATGCCGGGATATCCTACCACCACAAACTGAGAGCCCGACCAGACTATTCCCCAAAGGCCGTCCGAGGTGCCAGATTTTCGACGCGTCCAGGTTTTCCCGAGAGTGGACACATTGACTTGAGCTGGCTTCGGTGTGGGAGTCGGAACTAAAGTTCGTGTGGGTATTGTATTGAAAGTTGACGTCGGTGTGGGTGGTGGTGTATCGAACGTTGGCGTTGGAGCTAACGTTCGCGTCGGTGTGGGTGGTGGTGTATCGAGCGTTGGCGTTGGAGCTAACGTTCGCGTCGGTGTGGGTGGTGTGTCGAAAATCGGCGTCGGCGTGGGTGTTGGTATACCAGCCTGGGTGATAGTGTTGTTTGGGTTCTTGCCCGAGATCGTCGTGCAGGCGCTAAGGCACACTGCTCCCAGCAACACTAAGATGCTGAAGATGATTACCATATCGCGCTTGCGTCGGCTAAACATACAGAAATCCTCTCATAAAATAAAAGATATTGTATCTATTGATATTGTCGTTTGATCCTATATCATTACGTTTTTTAACGAAAAGATATGTGCCAGAGGGCGCATGTTCTCCCTTCAAGCTCCATTGATGTCTTGAAAAGATATTTGTAAACGGGAAATTCATGATTCAAACGACGGATATGCCTAATATGCAAAACGTGCAAATGCGAGCAATATAACAGGTAATTGAGATAGATAGGAGTGCGTGTGATTTGTCGAGTGCCCGTCACGTTTTTGCAACCGGCCTCTCGGTGTTTTTTCAACGAAAAAGTACGGCGTACCATATAACTAGCAAACTTGTGCTCAGTTGAGCGCGTCTGCCCTCTCTGACCAAACGGCTTTAAACCGCCTGGAGAGCAGATTGGCAAGCATGGTCTCTGCTGATCTGAGCGTGAATGTACCATATAATCACGGTTATATGGTACGTCGTACTTTTTCGCCAGGATTGCACTGACAGGCCAGATCATCATGTCCCCGGATCTGCGCCTCTTTCCAGGCCATCCATTCTGCACGCTCTGCCTCCAGCAGTTTGATTTTGCGCACACAGGTGCTCACATCGCAAAAGCACTTGCGGACCAGAACCCGCAAGCAGACGCGCTTTCCACCAGATGGGAGGTCCGTAATTCGGCGGAGGTAAGAGCTATGGAACCGTTGTGCTGGGATGCCACAGAGGGGACAGCAGGGATGTTCCCGTGTGCAATGAGCAGTAATGGTGAAGACATCATCGATCATTTCGATCTCCGTAATCTCCAGTCCCTCTGGCAAGGCGAGCGGAGCAAGTACTTCCATCTTCTTTAATATGACCCTTCTACAAACGTATTTTATTGATGTAGAACGATCTCTCGATGTAGCAGCAGCAAGCGAGCTTCACCGGGAGTGTGTAAGAACCAATTTAACTGACAAATGATCTGTTCCCTGATGAGAACGAGGGAACTCTTTCGGCAAACTCGCCTGCATAGGACCGTTCGTGTAGCTCCATGAGTGTCGCTCCAGTTTGCCATGCTGCCAGGTATGTTTCCGGGTTGATCATGACCACGGGGGGAGAGGAGCTTGCCTGGAAGGCGTGCATCACTTCTTGACCCTTGCGCAAGTCGGCTCCATAGTGGTCGATCAGGAATTCCAACATATTGTTGTCAGGATCTCGGTAATAGAACGACGTATGTGAGCCATGATTCACTGTCATGAACGGCAGAATGTCCTTGTGCTTCAAACGCTGGTACGCCCGCATGAGATCGTCAAGGCTGTAGAGAAATGCGACATGATGCATGCCCACGCTGGTGGATACCTGTTCGGTGCATGTGGGATCGTCAAAGATTGCCAGGCGATGGTGAGCCAGATCGAAGGTGTAAAACCCCCCAAAGCCATCTACTTCAAGGACCGGGTGGACGTCGAGGAAGGTGTGATAGAACGCTCGCATCTCCTCAAACCTGGCAGTTTTCAATCCAATATGATGCAGTTGTAGGGGAGGAATGCCAGCCTTGTCGAGGTGGTTTTCCTCATTCTGTGAAGTTCCTATTGTTTGTTGTGACATAGCCTATTTCCTTTACTTGTTTGAGCTTACCTTGAAGCAATCGATCTCAATCTGCTTTGCTGGCTACATCTTGGAGAGTGGTGCGATTGCTAGCTCTTTCACATAAGGATAGAGCGGGAAGGCCTCCAGAGTCTTTTGCACCTGATCCTGTGACTCTCCCCGTATCACAAGCCAGACGTGTGAACGGTCAGCACTGAGATAGAGTTCCTGTATTGTTCCTTGCTCTTGTAAGACGTGAATATGCGCCTGCTCCTGGGGCAAACGGGCGAGAATCTCTTCTTGATCGTGTGTGTGAAAGTTGCCGCTCACCATAAAATCCATTTGTACGATTCCTCTTTCTTTTTTTGTTTTGCTACGCCACCGTTCGTCCTGGGAAGACGAAACAGTGATGTCAGTTGCTGACATCACAATAATACCATATAATGGAAGTGATGTCAATGACTGTCATGAAGGGGGTGAACATATGAGCCGATGGAAATCCGATGCCAGAGCCCGACTGGAGCAGGCAGCTCTGGACCTGTACCAGGAACGTGGGTTTGAGCAGACAACGGTGACGGAGATCGCTCAATGGGCTGGTCTCACTGAGCGAACATTCTTCCGCTACTTTGTTGATAAGCGCGAGGTGCTGTTCGGGGATCAGGACCTGCTGCGCACTCTCTGTGTGAGTACCATCGAAGCTGCGCCTGCTTCCGCCACGCCGCTCGATGCAGTCGCCGCAGCCCTGGAGGCCGTCGTACCTGTGCTCCAGGAGCGTCATAAACTCGTCCGGCAGCGTCAGGCGGTGATTGCCGCAAACCCAGGGCTCCAAGAACGCGAACTGCTGAAAGGGGCATTGCTCACCTCGGCCATGGCCGAAGCGTTGCGAAGACGTGGCGTGACTGACCCTGTCGCGAGCCTTGCCGCAGAAGTCGGAGTCATCGCGTTCAAAACAGCGTTTGACTGCTGGGTCAACGAACCCGACGCGCAAGATCTGTCGCGATTGATCCGAGCGTCCCTTGATCATCTCAAGGGCATCGTCGCTGGGAGATAAATGAGCCGTCGATGATGCCTCCATGACAGACAAGAACAATCGTTCTTCCTTCGTGATAGAAAAATGGCTGAAAATTGCAAATAGCTGCAATTGGTTACATGCATTGGCTCTAACAAATCATGCAGACGAGCGAATCTCGAAGAGACCCTTCAGAAGTTTCACCATCTGCCGAATAGATAGAAGAGAAGAGGTAATAATATCCTCCCACCCGGTTCTCACAATGATGCCACCTGCTGGAGAGACAGTGTAGCATCGATAGCGGGGGAAGTGTAGGACTGGTAGGGGGCATGTAGGGGTGAGATTCCCATCATATCGGCATTTGTGTAGGTTGTGTAGCTTTTTCAAAAAAAATTCTTGTAGCGCGTCAAAAAATTAGCAACACCTCCCTTCGAAGAAAGGCAGAGGTAGGGACCGGGCTTTATGCCTGCCCAATACGCATCAACCGAAGAATGGTTCAGATGCCATGATGTGGGTCAACGGATAGCCGCGTAGGTCGATGGGGTTGCGTGGGATGGTATAAAACACATCCCCTACCTGCAATGGAAAGCCGAAAAGGTCAATCACGTCACGCGGGATCTGCGTTTCCCCACCGGCCCTCTTGGCCTCGATAACAGGTAGGGGATGTGTTTTATACCATCCCACACGAACCCAACCGACCACCTTGCCCTTCCACGAACCCGTTCCGCCATCGATTGAGACAGGAGGTCAAACCGCACCATTCTTCGGTTGATGCGTATTGGCAGGGCTTTATGCCTGCCCATCCAGGATCAAGATTCTCATCACATAAACAGGAGCCATCTTTTGCTTTTCATTCAAAAATACACGAGACGGCTCCTGTGACGAAATGCATCAATATATTACGCGATGAGACCGGTTGTGCCGCTGATAATCAGGCTGTCATTGTCCGCACATGGGATCTGGCTATTCGCGCCGATGGCGGCGGAGTTGACCGTAAATGTGCCTGCGAGCGCTCCGCTGAGCTTGCTATTGATCAGTTGCTCGATCTGCTGGTTATAGTTGTTGTACTGAAATGAGACGATCAGGACGCTGAGCGTGGTCTGCGTGACATGGACTGCGAGGCTCCCATCGCTCGCAGTCGGGGTGATCAGGGTCGTGGCCTGACCAACCTGGAGCGAGCCGAGATGGATGTCAGAGGTGACCACCAGATGATCACCCTCGACGGCAACCTGAATGTTGCGGGCAGACATGTTATTGCTTAACGGTATGGTGCCCACATTTGAGGCCAGCGTAGCCAGCGCACTGGCTGGAATCTCTACATAGGCCGTCGAATTGCCACCGGGAGCCTGCTGTGTCAGGGATGTCTGCTCACTGGTGTTGTGCATCAAAGATGTCTGCTGGCTGGCGCTACTGGATGGCTGCGGTGTTGCTGTACTCTGCTCCATGTTGAGCGCAACCGGAACTTGCATGCCCACTGCCAGGGCCGAGTCCCCACAACTGGGGGTCGTCTCGATAGAGGTCAGATGTCCAACCGGCATATCAAATGTGGCAAGCGGACCATTGACCAGCGATGGACTGTTCTTCATTGCCTGTGCACTGACCTGGATGGTGGAATTGCCTTTGATGCCAAATGAGACCAGCATGCTGGCGTTAATAGGGTGAGGATCACCGGGATAGAGACTGATACGCAGGCTGGTCGCCAGTCCATCCTTTTGCGTGGTTAAACCGGTCAGGCTGGCTGTGGGCTGGATAAGCATCTTTGCCATCTGATCCGCCCAGCTCTGACTCGATGCAGGCAATTTTGCGAGCAGTGTATTGATTGCGCCATTGACGGCCACGGGCACCTGTTGGTTGATGCGACTCTGAAAAATGGGGCGCAACGTCGATGTGGGAAGATAAAAGTTCGCGGCAATCGAGCTGTTGGTCGCGAGAGTTCCAGACGCCGAACGTTGCAGCAGTTGCGCATTATCCCCGGTTGCGGCATGCGCAGGCATCGTTGTCCCTATCAGACTGATGAGGACAGTCGTTAGCAGCAACGTACCTGCGATGTGTATGGCGCGCCGTATGTTTGTTGTTTTCTGCCATATCATAAATGGTGCTCTTTTCATGCTAATTCGCCAGCAATTTGTTGATGTCAATCGGACCCTTGAAACAGAGAGCGAGTGGCTTGGCCTGCGCTGCCACTCCTTGAATGGGGGGCGCTACGACCTGGATAACCAGCATGATTGCTCCTTTGCTACAGGGAAGCGCAGTGCTGGTATGCACCGAGACGAGCTTGACGCCCTTGAGTTGTCCGCGCAATGCTGGCATTACCGTATTGCTGAAGAGCTGATTGATCGCTGTTTGCATGCCTGATGCTGTCTGGGGACTGGCAGGAATACCATCGCGCTTTAACTGGTAGATGTGCAGTTGCAGGTTCTGCTGCTGATCCACACCAGGCGTCCCGTCTAACTCAATCGGCATCACTCGATGAATGCCATTGCTATCAATATGCAGTTCCAGGGTTATCGCGAGACCATCATTCGGTAGTGGTGTAACCGTGAGGTTGCTCAACGTGCCGGGCTGCATCTGGAGCTGTTGCACAAAAATCGAAGTCAGGGCCCCCCCATCCAGGGCCAGTTGAATCTGGCGAGGACCACTACTGACCGGCGTGTCGTCGGTGGTCAACGAACCAGGTGTCGTCGCAGGCGCAGTAATCTGGTTGGTTGTGTCGCCGCTATCCTCATCATCGGGCGTGAGTTCGTACGTGGCAATGCCGCCGATGAGGAGCAGAAGCAGACATAGGCTTACAATGAGCACGCGGCGACGGCGCGACTTGCGGGGGCGTATCATCTCCGGCAGCGGTATTGGACCGGTGGTGGCGGCTGCCAGATCAACGAGTGTCTCAGCTTCTGGCTCAACCTCCTCGATTGGTTCAATTGCGACAGCCTGACGTCCCCAGAGAAAGAAGGCTGGTATTATCGCAATCAGGCAGAGTATCATTGAGAAGAAGAAGACCGCACAATAGACCGTATGGGCCGATTGGATCAAATGTTGTGCGTAGCCTTTGGACCAGGCGGCGAACTGGGCCATGCTGGGATTGGCATGGAGCGCGGGATAGGCACGGGCCAGATTTTTAAAGTAGGCCAGAGCCCATGACGTGAGAGCTGCCAGCCCCAGAATCATGCCGATCATGCGAAGCGCCGTGACAATCGAGGAACTCATGCCCGCCTGCCTGGCGCGTGCCGAATTGATGGCGGTGGTGCTGATGGGTGCGATTACCAGCCCAAAGCCGAAGCCCGCCGTAATCGTACTGATCGTCATCTGCAACCCGCTCACCTGAATCGGCCAGCGGCTCATTAAAAAGAAGCCAGCCGCCGTAAAGAGCAGTCCGAGAATGCCCGTAAAGCGGCACGTAATGCGTGCGCAGAGCCACCCGCCGAGGAGTGCGCCGAGAGGGATCATCGCTGTCATGCGCAGTAGCGCCAGACCGCTATCCAGCACTTTGCCCTGCATCACCGTATCGACAAAGATCGGAATATCGGCCATCGCAATAATCAGGGCCGCGCCCACAAACATGCTCACCAGGGCGGAAGCGCTAAAGGTCAGACGTTTGAAGAGGGCAAGCTCAACGACCGGCCAGCGTGCTTTGATTTCGCGGAACACAAAAGCCGCCAGGAAAACCAGCGCCAGTCCCAGGATAAGCGGATTATTCTCCGGAGCCGCACTACCTGGCGTGCTTGGAGAGAGCGTTGATCCCTGTTGCGCTAATCCCAGGCTGAGGCAGGTGAGCGCAACCGCAAGTAAGCCTGCTCCCAACCAGTCGATGCGCTCGTGCAGACGTTTCCCTCTGGGAATAAAGAACCAGCCAGCAACAAAAAGCGCCAGCACAATTGGCACGTTGAGATAGAAGATTGCTTGCCAGCCCAGCCGTTCAACGATTATCGCACCGTAGAGTGGACCGAGCGCGCCGCCCGCCTCCGTCATCGCTCCGATAATGCCCAGTGCGAGGCCGCGTCGCTCATGCCCATAGAAGTCGCCCGCCAGCGCCATCGCAATCGGCACGAGTGCGCCACCGCCTATGGCCTGGAAGAGGCGTGCGGCGATCAGCCAGACCAGTCCCGGGGAAGAGGTATCGATATGGAGAGCCGAGAGGAAGCTAATATCGATCGCCTGCCCAAGAATCGGAGCGAGGCCGCAGAAGATAGAGCCGAGGCCGAAGATACTGAGACAGAGCAGGAAGATGCGGCGTCGACCGTACATATCAGAGACGCGCCCCATCAGGGGCATGGCAACCACAAAACCGAGCAGATACGCACTCACAATCCAGGCAGCATGATCGAGCTGGGTAATGGGAATCTGCAAATCGGCAATGATTTGTGGTAGCGCTGTGACCACCACCGTTTGATCGAGCGACGTAAAAAAGACGGCGATACAGGCAATGGTTAGCGCCGCCAGAGCCAGGCGGCGGTTCTTTGGATCGGGGCTCATGGGTGCAGATAGTGTCGTCACAGGCTGGATCGCAGGCGGCGACTCTGGTAGTGGCGATGTGGGTATATGCGGCATAACTGGCACAGATAATGCGGGCGGTGCTATATCCTCAGCGGGTGGCGCGCCGAATGTGCCAGCCGTCTGAGCCTCGTCGGCTATATAGCCCTGTTTTTGTAGGCGTGAAGAAGTCTCTTCATCATCTTCTAGCGTATACATTTTCCCCCCAATAACGGCAAAAATACGATTATTGAGTAAGTGCGCGAAATCGTAAAAGTTGTCTTCATGGTCTGCCAATAGTCTCTCTCTATCATTGGTTAGATCTGGGGCGCAGTGATCGTAACAGTTTTGTTGTAGTTGGATAATAAGAAGCTGCGCACTGTCTGGGCCGTGTCAGTGGGTGTAGCCTGACCGGTTACCGTCACGAGATAAGGGAGATTATCCCCTTTGCCGATGCAGGCGCTGGTCTGGAGTTGCGTACCCGCAGGCATACTGCCACCCGTTAAAAAGGCCAGATCCTGTGCCGCAAGCTGGCCCTGAATGCGCCAGCAGGGAACCGTATTGACCGTATCAGAGGTAGGCTTGCTGACGTTATGCACCTTGGCGATAAGCGAGATAATACCGGTATCAGGATTGGTGAGGGTGCGTGGATCAAGCAGACCTTGGACCTGACGCCATTGTCCCGTAATCGGATCAGTAATATATTGCTCGGAACCAATGCTGATCAGATCGACGCTCACAGATTGGCCGGAAAGAATGACCGTAGCCTGGGCTTTTACCTTATCAGGCATCATCACATCGCCATTCGCGTTACGAATCTGAATTTGATCGGAATCAGTGGTACCGGCATTTTGTACCTGTAAGAGAACATGAAACGACTTCACCGTACGAAAGTTTTTTTGCAGGGCTGTCAGGAGTTGTTGTGTTGTTGGCGTCGGCAGATTTGCCAGCTGGGAGTTGGTTTGCGTATGTTTCCAGGGCAATCGGCAGCTCGCAAGTAAGCAAACGCAGAGAGCGCCCAGGAGCACACGCGTCACCAGAAAGCGTAGAGAAATCATAAAGTAAGCCTCCCTCATTGGAAATTGGAGATTCTCTCAGAGGCATCTCGGCAATGCCTGTCTTGACAAAATCAACGACACCTTTGTGATGATTGGGGGAAGGAGGTACTTTCTGGGGCCGCGTTCCCATACGTATGAAGTTAGCGATACAAGCCCAGTAGTGGCACGGTGGAGTGAGAACGGAACTGTGCCTGCGAACTCGCTCGATTCCCTTCGCTCTCCAGACGTAGCCCCGCCCCATCTCATCAATGTCATGGAAATAAGGAGAATCTCCTCTCAATTCCGTAGAGTCGCCGCTTGTCTCATGAACTCCAACACATTCATTCTCTAAAAAAGAATCTCGCAGAAACTCTTCAGAAATCTCACCATGCGTCGAATATATATCATAGGAGGAGCAAACTCTCCCTTCCGCCCGGCACACACACTCACGATGTCGCCTGAAAGAGGGACAGTGCAAC
>Ga0310811_10014274_pt1 | contig 10351 bp, 12 predicted proteins | sample YCmetagenome_FD_207642 | JGI IMG/M metagenome (GOLD analysis project Ga0310811, IMG submission 207642) | Soil microbial communities from experimental microcosm in Duke University, North Carolina, United States - YC | ecosystem: Engineered > Artificial ecosystem > Soil microcosm > Unclassified ... | reverse complement strand
CTTGTCGCAAGACAACATGGTTTCGAAAGCTGGCAGGCGCTCAAGAAAGGATTTGCAGCCATGTCGAACCAGCCGAGCCGTGCTCCTGTCGCCAGGCCCGTCATCTCTGCGGCCGAGCCTCAACTGTTCGTGTCAGACATCAAGTCTTCTTGCGATTTCTACGCGAAGAAGCTGGGCTTTGCCGTTGTCTTCACCTACGGCGAACCACCGTTCTATGCCCAGGTCAAACGCGACGGCGCGCGGCTGAACCTGCGCTCTGTCGAGCGGCCGCCGATTGATGCGGACCTCAGGGATCGCGAGCAACTTCTGTCAGCGGCGCTCACGGTCGAGATGACCGAAGAGATCAAGCAGTTCTATCTCGAGTTCCAGGCCGCCGGCGTGACTTTCTTCCAGGGGCTCAAGCGCGAGCCTTGGGGCGCGCGCAATTTCATCATCAGGGATATCGACGGCAACCTGCTGCTGTTCGCAGGCCCTGCGGAATAGCAGGATATTCAATCCCCGCTGGGCTTCAGCACCCGTCCGCCACGACCGACGGCGGCGCCGCGTTCGTACCAGGGCCTGGTCGCGTTCACGATCTTCACCACCGACAGCATGACCGGCACCTCGATCAGGACGCCGACCACGGTCGCGAGCGCTGCGCCCGAGTTGAAGCCGAACAGGCTGATGGCGGTGGCGACCGCGAGCTCGAAGAAGTTGCTGGCGCCGATCAGCGCCGAGGGTGCCGCCACGCAGTGCGCCTCGCCGCTCAACCTGTTGAGGAGATAGGCGAGACCTGAATTGAAATAGACCTGGATCAGGATCGGCACCGCGAGAAGCGCGATCGTGAGCGGCTGGTCTATGATCTCTCCGCCCTGGAAGCCGAACAGCAGGACCAGCGTGGCGAGCAGTGCTGCGAGCGACAGCGGCTGCAACGTCGCCAGCATCCGCGCCACGGCAGGCAGACCGCCGTTCGCGATCAGGCGACGGCGCAGGATCTGGGCGATCACGACTGGCACCACGATGTAAAGCAACACCGACAGCACCAGCGTTTCCCATGGCACGGTGATGGCCGAGAGCCCCAGCAGCAGACCGACGATCGGCGCGAAAGCGAACACCATGATGGTGTCGTTGAGCGCCACCTGGCTCAGCGTGAAGTGTGGCTCGCCGTCAGAGAGGTTGCTCCACACAAACACCATGGCGGTGCAAGGCGCCGCCGCCAGCAGGATCAGGCCGGCGATGTAGCTGTCGATCTGCCCGGCCGGCAGCCAAGGCGCGAACAGCCGGCCGATGAACAGCCAACCCAGCAGCGCCATCGAAAACGGCTTGACCAGCCAGTTGACGACAAGCGTGACGCCGATGCCGCGCCAATGCTCCCGCACCTGGCCCAGCGCCGCGAAGTCGATCTTCGCCAGCATCGGGATGATCATCAGCCAGACCAGGATGGCGACCGGCAGGTTGACCCGCGCGACCTCGACCGACCCGATGGCCTGGAACGCACCAGGCAGGAAATGCCCCAGCGCGACTCCTGCCACGATGCAGAGCGCGACCCAGACCGTGAGATAACGTTCAAACCGTGACATCGACGATTTCCAGCTAGGGTATTGTCGTCCTGAGCGGAGGACCTTGCGTCGGCCCCACGCATTTCTTTTGGATCAGGCGCCAGATCCTTCGCTTCGCTCAGGATGACGACTGGGAATTCTAAGCCGCCGCCGTCGAAGGCGAGCGCTTGCCGATCGCATCGAGATGGCTCTGCAACGAAAGGCGGTCGAGCGACTCCAACGGCAGGCTCGCGAACAGCTTTATGCGGTTCTCGAGGGCGGCAAAGGTCTGGCGGAAGGCGCGGCGGCGCTCGACCTCCGGGCCTTCAACAGCGGCGGGATCCGGCAGGCCCCAGTGTGCCGTCATGGGATGGCCGGGCCACACCGGGCAGGCTTCGCCCGCGGCGCTGTCGCAGACAGTGAAGATGAAGTCCATCGCCGGCGCGCCAGCCAGAGCGAACTCGTCCCAGGCCTTGGAGCGCAGGCCTTCGGTCGGCAGGTTCATCTGCCGCAAAAGATCGAGCGCCAGCGGATGGACTTCGCCTTTCGGATGACTGCCGGCGCTGTAGCCCACAAGCCGGCCCTGCCCTGCGGCGCTCGCAATCACCTCGCCCAGGATGCTGCGCGCGGAGTTGCCGGTGCAGAGGAAGAGAACATTGAAAGCTCGCACGAGCGTCCTCAACCGCAGCAGGCCTTGCCGGCTGGCCGATCCGCCGCGATCTTGTCCAGCGACACCGACGTGCCGTAGGTCGTGCTCTCGCCCACGGTATGGAACGTCTCCCATGGTACGCCCGAGGGATCGGAGATCCAGCTCTTCTCCGATTTGGCGTAGCAGCAGGTCGTCATGCCCTCCTCCAGCACTGGCCGATCGGCCTTTTCGAGGCGGCCGTAGACTTCCTGCAGCTCGCCGGACGATTCGACCTGGATGCCGAGATGGTCGACGCCGGCGGTGCGGCCACTGTGGGTGGAGATCGCGAAGTTGACGCGCGGATCGTCGAGCATCCACTTCGCGTAGTCGGACTTCACGACAGTGGGCTCGGCGGCAAACAGCGTCGAGTAGAAGCGGATCGACTGGTCGAGGTCCTCGACCGACATATGGACGTGGAGGCGCTTCATTGTCTGGTTGCTCCTCTGCTTCGACGACGAACGACAGTGCGCGACGCGGGCTCGCAGGCGGGCACACCACAGCCCGCCGCGTCCCCGGCGCAGCAATTCTCGGTCAGGAAGCCCATCAGTTCGTTCATGCCGTCATAGTCGGCGGCATAGATCAGCGAGCGGCCGTCGCGCTTCACCTGCACGAGGCCCGCGTGCTTGAGCTGCGCGAGATGGAAGGAGAGCGTCGGCGAGGCAAGCTTCAGCCGCTCCGCGATCTGCCCGGCCGGCAGCCCCTCGGGACCCGCCTGCACCAGGAGGCGGAACACCTCCAGCCGGTTCTCCTGCGCAAGCGCGCCTAGGGCAGCGACAGCATCGTTTGTTTCCATGATTTGATATATATGGAACTATTGAAGTATAGTCAACCCCTGCCCTACCCTGCAGCCGCAAATATCGGATCGCTGTTGATGAGTCGCATAGCCACCATCGTCATTCTGGGCTCGACGCAGACGCTCGCCTGGGCGTCGAGCTACTACCTGCCGGCGGTGCTGGCCGACGCGATCGCGCACGATACCGGCGTCTCCACCAACTGGCTGTTCGGCATCTTCTCCGCCGCCCTCGTCATCTCGGCGCTGCTCGGGCCGCGCATGGGGCGGATGAGCGACGCCGGCGGCGGCAATCGCATGCTGGCCGGTTCCAATCTCCTGTTCACGATCGGGCTGGTGTTGCTGGCGTTCGCGCACTCCATGCCGATGCTGGCCGCGTCCTGGCTGGTGCTCGGCGTGGGCATGGGCTTCGGGCTCTACGATGCGGCATTCGCCGTGCTGGGCCGGATCTATGGCGCCAACGCGCGAGGCGCGATCACCGGCATCACCCTGATCGCGGGTTTCGCGAGCACCATCGGCTGGCCGCTGACCGCCTGGGGCGCCGCCACGATCGGCTGGCGCGACACCTGCCTTGCGTGGGCAGCGCTGCATCTCTTCGTCGCCCTGCCACTCAACTACTGGGCGCTGCCGCGCCCAACCGTAACGGCCGAGGACAAGAAGGCGATGGACAAGCCTGTGCCGATCGACCGACCCATGATCCTGCTCGGCTTTGCGTTTGCCGCCGCGTGGATTGTCACCGCCGGCATGGCGGCACATTTCCCGCGTATCCTGGAGGCAACCGGCGCTTCGCAGGCGCAGGCGATCACCGCCGGCGCCCTGATCGGTCCGGCCCAGGTGGGGGCGCGCATGATCGAGGCCAGTGTCCTGAAGCGCTTCCATCCGCTGATGTCGGCGCGGCTCGCGACGCTGACCCACCCGGTGGGCGTTGCTGTCATCCTGACAGCCGGCGGTGGCGTTGCGGCGAGCGCCTTTGCCGTGCTGCATGGTTCGGGCAACGGCGTCCTCACCATTGCCCGAGGAACCGTGCCGCTCGCGATCTTCGGGCCCGAGAACTACGGCTATCGGCTCGGCATCCTCGGGATGCCGGCCCGCTTCCTGTCCGCGGCGGCGCCGCTCGGCTTCTCGTTCCTCATCGATTGGCTGGGTGGCGACGTGCTGCTGGTTTCGGCGGCGCTCAGCCTGTCGGCGCTCATGGCCCTTTGTCTGCTGCGGCGGCCGGCGAGCTACGCCGAAGCTCATGCCGACTGACCGCGTCGCCTCTGCCGATGGGCGCGCGCTCACGCCGGCACGGCTGGTGGCGCTGGTCTGCGCAGCGCAGGTCTTCGTGCAGATCGGTGCCTTCTTCTGGCCGGCGCTGCTGCCGCAGATGATGGGCCGCTGGCAGCTCACCAACAGCGAGGCGGGCTGGATCACTTCTTCTTTCTACGCCGCCTACATGCTGGCGGTGCCGGTGCTGGTGACGCTCACCGACCGCATCGACGCCAAGCGCGTCTATCTGTTCGGCGTCGGCTGCACCGTGCTGGCGCATCTCGCCTTCGGCCTCGCCGCGCAGGGCTTCTGGTCGGCGCTCGCCCTGCGCGCGCTCGCCGGCATGGGCTGGGCCGGCACCTACATGACCGGGCTGAAGCTGCTGGCCGACCAGGTCGACGCGAAGCTGATGTCGCGCGCCGTCACCGGCCATGCCGCGAGCATCGGCATCTCGGGCGCCGTCTCGTTCGTGCTGGGCGACGCGATCGCCTCGAACCTGGGCTGGCACGCCGCCTTCCTGTTCGCCGGCATCACCGCGGCGATCGCCTGGCTGGCCGTCGCGCTCGCCGTGCCTCCGCGAGCACCGATGCCAGGTCCCGCGAAGGGCGGCACGCTGTTCGACTTCCGCCCCGTGATCGCCAACCGCTCGGCCATGGCCTATGCGCTGGCCTACTGCGTGCACACGCTCGAGATGAACGCGCTGCGCGGCTGGGGTGTGGCGTTCCTCGCCTGGGTCGCGGCCCGCGCCGGCGCGGCCGACAACGTGCTCTCGCCCACCGTGATCGTGACGGCGCTGGGACTGATCGGAACGGCCGCGAGCGTGCTCGGCAACGAGGCCGCGATCCGCTTTGGCCGCCGGCGGCTGGTCGCGGGGGCGATGCTGCTCTCGATCGCGCTGGCGCTGGTACTGGCGGCGGTCGGCACCCTCTCCTACGGGCTCGCGGTCGCGCTGCTGCTGGTCTATGGCCTGGTGGTATGGCTCGATTCCTCGTCGCTGACCGCAGGTGCCGCCGGCACCGCCGCTCCGGCGCGCCGCGGCGCCACCCTCGCGATGCATTCGATGCTGGGCTACGCCGGCGGCTTCGTCGGACCGATCGCCGTCGGCTGGGTGCTCGATCTTTCGGGCGGCATGTCGCCCGTCGGCTGGGGCATCGCCTTCGCACTGATCGCGGCCCTGATGGCGATGGCGCTCGCGACCTTCCTCCACATCCGCCCGCGCGAACTCGAAGGCGACCGCGGGCGCTGAGCGCCGATGTTCCTACGCGGGCGCTGCCATCTGCTGCTCGATGAAACTCCAGCGATCGGATCGCATCGGGAGCTGCAGAGCGTTGCGAAAAACTGTCACTTCCATCGCTTGCTGGGAGCGCAATCTTCGCCGATGCGCGATCATCCTCTTCCGGACCGCGAGCCTCTGGCTCGCTCAGGATCATAAGCGCGCAAGATGCGCGCGGTCCGGAAGACTCTCAGGCCGCCACGCGCCAGCCGTCGCCATTGCGTTCGAGGGTCGTCGTCTTCAAGCCAAACGGCTCGGGCGTGACGTCCTTGATCCAGAGATCCATGCGCTCGACGTCGATCTCGACGAAGACTGCGCTGGCGCGATCCTCTTCGCTCGGAAAATAGGCGTCGTAGTGGACCTTCCAGCGCCGTTTCACTTCCGACGCTTCCGTCCGCAGCGTCGCCCGACCCATCAAGGTGAGGTACGCCTCCCCCGGATCGTGCTGGAACACGAGCGCGACCTCGCCACCCCGCCGCAGGTCGGCCGCCTTGGCCGAGCGGCCGTCGGTGACGAAGCGGATGCGCCACGGATCCTCGCCCGGGTCGTGCATCAGTCGCCCCATCGGCCGTGTGCGCAGCCTGTCCGCCTCCGTCGTGGTCACCAGCCAGCAGTAGTGCACCGCCTTGACCGTCCGCGCCGCGCCGGCCAGCAGCCGGTCGATCTCGAGGTCATGCCTCACCCTCGTTTCTGTCGTCATCATCGGACCCTCCGTTGTTGACCAAACGTTCTAGACTTAATAGTCTACAACTCATGGGCCGGGCGCAATTCGACAATCAGGACTTTATTGCCGCAGCCCGCACGCTCGCCTCGGAGCGCGGTCCGGCCGGCGTGACGGTCGACTCAGTCGCCGGGCATCTCGGGGCGCCGAAGGGCTCGTTCTACTACCGCTTCGCCTCGCGCGACGCGCTGCTGGGCGAGCTGTGGCTGGCCGCCGTGCTCTCCTATCAGGCGGGTTTCGTGCGCGCGATCGAGGCCGGCGACGGGCTTGCCGCGGCGCTGCACATGCCGGCCTGGGTGCGGTCGAACCTCGACGATGCGCGGTTGCTGCTGCTCTACAGCCGCCACGACTTCGTGCAGGGCGACTGGCCCGCGGCGTTGAAACGCGGCGTGCGCGATCAGGCGGTGCGCGTCGAGGCCTGCTTCAAAAGCTTTGCCCGCCAGGCTTTTGGCCGCGCCGGCCCGGCACAGGTGCGGCGGGCCACCTTCGTGCTGGCCGAGGTGCCGACCGCCGCCGTGAAACCGCATCTGCAACGGCGCGAGCCGCCCCCGCCCCTGGTCGACGAGCTGATCCGCGAGACCTATCGCGCGATCGTCAACAACGGTCGACGCCTTCCGGCCTAGCTTGCGCCGTCGAAAAACGCGTGGCGTATCAGGTCCCTGCAAGGAGATTGGACGATCCTGTCGTGGACTTCAAAGGCTCTTCCCTCCTCTTGGAATTGGGATCGAAAGGAGAAGGACATGGAAACGATGAGAAGGTGCGCCGTCGCCGGCCTGTTGCTGATGGCGCCGCTGGCGGCGTCAGCGCAATCGAGCGACGCCCAGTACTGCACCGAGCTGGGCCACCTCTATAGCAAGTACGTCACCAGCACGGAGGACAGGCGGCCGCGGCCGCCGACGCCCGACATCTCCGCCGCCATGACGAAGTGCCAATCCGACCCAGCATCGTCGATACCGGTGCTAGAGAAGGCCCTGACCGATGCCAAGATCGGCCTGCCAAACCGCGGCTGAGAGGCGGACCGGCGGTTGTTGAGCCACGCGACGGAGCATCAAATGGCCCTGCAGTCATCTCTGACGGCTGTGGTGGCGGCTGCGGCGGCGACAGTCCTGGCCGCCTGCGCAGAGCCCGACGGCGTCAGCCAACTTGGATCCGACACCTACAGCGTGAGCGACACCTTCCGGCATGGCGAAATGGCCGACGCGCGTAACAGGGCGATCAGCCAGGCCGGTCTCTATTGCGACCGGCAAGGCCGCCGCCTTCTCGTTCAGGAGGCTGCACCTGGCGCGACGAACGGGCATGGTGCGGGCAGCGTCCGCGTGACCTTCCGCTGCCTCTATCGCGGCGATCCCGAATTGTTTCGACGGAAGTAGACAATTCGGGTTCGTGCGAAAGCGCACAGTGTGTGGACAAATAACGTCCCGCGGTGCTCAGTCATCGCGAGGCCGCTGCCGCCATCCCCAATCACGTCATGCTCTCCTTTGATCCAAGAGCTGACTCGCCGTAGCGGCCCCGCCATATCGAGGAGGGGGCATGGGTTACACCGCGCTGATCACCTGCCTGCAACGGATCAATACCGCGTCCGCCATTTACCGACACGGGCCCCCTTCAGCAGAGTCGCATAGCGTTCTGAAGCAAGCGCTTATCGAAGGTTATCTCGTGCTGGCGACGCAGGAGCATGACGATCCTCTCGTCGATGGTATCCGTCCGCAAATCCTTCGCCTGTGCCAATCACTCATGCACGCGCTCGACTTCGGGGTTATGGAGTTTGCCCCGGAGGCCCCAAGCCGACACACGGCAAAGGAGTTTTGCGCCGAGCTCTCGGCCTTGGTGGGCAGTCTCATGCCCCACTTGATGGCGACGGAAATGAAAGGCCGCAGATCGCCGGACGTGTCAAAACCCGTCAGAGACATTGAAGTTCTTCACCCGCGCCATTTGGGCGACACCGCCCCGACGCCAGGGCCACTGCGCGGCGCGCGGGTGCTGATCGCCGAGGACGATTTTTTCATCGCCCAGTACCTCGGAGAGATTGTGCAAGATGCGGGCGGCATGGTGATCGGTCCGGCCTCGGATGTGTCCAATGCCTGTACTCTTGCGGCCGCAGCATTGCCGGACTGCGCCGTGCTCGACATGCAACTGAGGGGCAGCGATGCATCCCCGGTTGTCGCGTTCCTTGACGGTGCCGGCATACCCTTCGTCATTGTGGCGGGGTATCAGCGTGATGGGCTGCCATCGCACCTTGGCTGGGTGCCTTACCTCAGCAAGCCTTTCTCGCGGGCCGAGCTCCTCAATACCTTGGCGATGCTTTGGCCGAACCTCCACTAGGCGGCACAGCGAGGGTTGAAAGCATCAAGGTTTTCCGGAGAGCAACTGTTCGGTGAGCGCCTCGCAGGCAATGTCCTTGGCATCGCCGATCACCGGATGCGGAATCGGAACCTTGATCGTGATCGCTGGTTTGCGGATCTTGCCCTGGACCGTAACGGGTCCGTGCAGGTCCAGCAGATCGAATTTCTTCGGTTGCGCGTTGACCACAACGTTGACCATCTGCGATTTGAGCTCCACCCCGCCTTCGACATGAAGCACCGATTTTTGAGTATCGAGCACCGTCCTGTCGAATGTCACAGTGCCGCGATTGAAGTCGAGGCGACCGAGAGCGCAGCGGATGGGTATACGACGATCGCCAGTGACATAGAGCACCAGCGCATCGACAATCTGCAGGCCCGCCAGGCTCACCATCAGGTCGCTGACCGATCCGCCCTCCATGGCAAGGTCAATATGCCCGCTCGATGTCCCCATGACCTGGGCCAGCGACCGACCAACGCCAGCGAGTGAGACTCGCCCCTGAATCTTGCCTTTGGTGCTGTCGAAAAAGCGCGAACCGCGGAAGAAGGCTCCAAAGTCGAGATTCTTGAGCAAAAGGTTTGTGGCAACGTTGGGCATATCTGTGTGCGCGTCGACTCGTATCGATCCGCTGATGTTCCCGCCGGCAGCCGCCAGGTTGAGAGGTTGGACCGCGGCGGCGCCGTTCTCGACATGAACGCCGAAGGCAAGCGCCGTCACGGGAAGATAGGATGGCGCAATGACTTGTCTGGCTTCGAGAGACACATCCATATTCATTGCATGCAGCCGCTCAACATTGAGCGGCACATTTGGGAACAGGTCACCCTCCGCCTCAAGCTGGCGCTCTGTCATGGCCTGCTGCTGCGAAACATTCCCGCGCTTGCCCGGCGACGCGCCGATCAGCGGCGCGAGATCCGCAAAGGTGAGATGCTGCGAAATCAGTCGCGCTGTGAGATGTGACGGTGTCTGTCGCTCGTCGATGGCGATATCGCCGGCAAGATCGCTGTCGCCCACATGCCAGGTCGAGTTCGTCACTTTCCAGATGCCAGGCTCGCGATCGAGACGACCGGTAATTCGATAAGGTGACGTGCGCGGGCCCGGGATACCCAATAGTGGGTAGATATCCGCGAGATTCTCGCCTGCAAGCTCGATCTGAACATCTGCCCCTTTCCATTGAATGGGGTCGTTCAGCGTCCCCTTTGTTGTGAGCTTCGTGGCGCCGTAGGTGATCTCGAGATCGATCGGGTAGGGTTTATCCGTCTCTCGCAGCATCAGGGCGGAACCGCCGACGAAATGCGCTTCGAGTGGCTGGTTTTCCAGTCGCCCTGCGAGCTCGAGCTTGGCTTCGGGTTGCCCGCCTGCCTGCCCCGTCGCAGTCGAAATCGTGCCATTGAGTTCGAGCTTTCGCCTCGGGTCGCTATAGCCCACTTTGCCATCGTCAATTTCGAGCTGACCGATGAGTGGCGTCTCATGACGTTCTTTCGGGGCAACTGTCTTCGCGGCAGCGGCGGCAACCGGGCTTTGTCCTAAATCCCAGTTCGCTTCACCGTTGTCGTTGCGCTCGACGTAAATTTCGGGTTTGCGCAGTGTAAGATGGGGCAACACGAAATCGCCCTGCAGGAGCGGCCAGAGGCGGATATCGAAATCGACTTCTTCGGCCTTCAGCATGTACTTCGCCCTGCCCCAGTCGGAGTTGGCCACCCGCACGTCAGTTAGATGCGCGTGCGCCGTGCGACCCCAGTCAATTGCGATGTCCCCAATGGTCGTCTTGCGACCG
>Ga0310811_10014273_pt1 | contig 10351 bp, 11 predicted proteins | sample YCmetagenome_FD_207642 | JGI IMG/M metagenome (GOLD analysis project Ga0310811, IMG submission 207642) | Soil microbial communities from experimental microcosm in Duke University, North Carolina, United States - YC | ecosystem: Engineered > Artificial ecosystem > Soil microcosm > Unclassified ... | reverse complement strand
CCTTACCGTCTCCTACCGTCCCCTACCGTCCCCTACCGTCTCCTACCGCCTCCTACCGCCTCCTACCGTCCCCTACCGTCCCCTACCGTCCCCTACCGCCCCCTACCGCCCCCTACCGTCTCCCCATCATTACAATCCCCGAAAACCGCTTGTACTCCTCTCGCTTCCCGGGATTGAAGATCGTCATCACCCGTCCGACGAGCTGCCAGAACCGCGCCAAGCGCATCGTGCGTTTCAGTCGCAGCGACTCCTCGAACATCGCGCGATACTCGACCTCTTTCCATCCGGCCGGCTCGAAGAACCTGGTGTTTTCCTCGGGGCCGAACTTGAACGGTGCCCGCTGTCCCACCGAACGCCCCCACATCTTGCCCGCCATCTTCAGGAGTCCGGGGGAGGCGATGTCGAGGATCCACCACTTCAGGTTGGACGTCGCCGCGAGGTCGGTTGCGATCGCCATGACCTGCTCGGGCTCGAGGTAGATGAGCAACCCCTCGGTGACGACGAGCGCGGGACCGGGGCTCGTGTCCACCCGTGACAGCACCTCCCGGCGCGCTGCGGCGTTGGCGAGATCGGCGGGGACCCACTCGAGGTGGCACTGGGGCTTCTCGTCCTGCAACATCTCCCGTTTGTACTGCTGGATGTCGGGCAGATCGACGTCGAGCCAGGTGAGTTTCATCGGCAGATCGAGCCGCCACGGGCGCGCGTCGAGCCCCGCCGCGAGGTTCACGACGGTGTGCACGCCGTCGCGATTCACGGCTCGCAGGATCATCTGGTCCATCACCGCGGTGCGCACGATCATCGGCCACGCCATGGCGCGTCCGCGCGGCATCGCCTTGACGATCGCCTCTCCTCTCGGGCCGGCGAGCCGCCGCGCGTACGGGTCCCGAAAAATGGCATCGGAGCGGTCCGTCTCCATCGCCCGGTAGAAGGCCACCCAGTGCGCCGTATCGGAGACGTTGCGGATCTCGGAGTGGTCGGGCGTCGCCGGAGTGCTCATGGAAAGTGGAGCTTGTAGGGCGCCAGTGGATGAGCGATCCCGATCAGGAATTCCGCCTTGTAGCCCGTGGTGAGGGCTTTGCCGACCTGGACGAACGGTGACAGCTCGTGGATCGGCGTGCGCACCGCCGCCGTGCCCTGAACCCATCCCGCCAGCCGGTCCGCTCCGACGTCATGCCCCGTGATGAGGCCGATGCCCCCGGCGATGTAAAACGGCGACTCCTGGTGAATCGGCGCGAGCTCGAGCGTCCCCGACCAGGCCGGGGTGGCGCCGAGCGACGGGATCCACAACAGGTCGCTCGACAGCTGGACGGCGTGGACGCCGAAGGCGGTCTGGAGGTGCAGGCGAAAGAACGCCTTCGAGAGCCGACCGCCGCCGGTGTCGACGTCGTACAGCCCGCCGTTGATATCGAGGTGCGGCGGCGAGAACGTCCACCCCTCGCGCGTCCCCGTGGAGAAGGTGCGGCCGTGGATCACGGGGCCGAGCCCCGAATCGCTGGGCGGGATCTGCTGGGCGGCGACGCGCGTCGCCGGGGCCAACACGAGCGCCAAGGTCAAGATGAGACGGTGCACGGTTCTCCTCACGGGCTCGGGTGGGACAGATTATAGTCTTTCTGACCTTTCGCGCATGGGAGCCGGCACCGGATGACGATCGGGACAACCACCCCCACCCTGCCGCTCGCCCGGCGGCGCTTCGGCGAGACGTCGCGGCAGGACCGCTGGTGGCTCCGGCCTGCCCTCGTGTTCACCCTCCTCGCGGCCTTCATTGTGTACGCCACCTGGGCCGCGTTGCAAGGTGATCACTATCGATTCGGACCTTACCTGTCCCCGCTGTACTCGCCCGAGCTGTTCGGCTCCGCGCAGGCGTGGTTCGGCGCGCTGCCGGCGTGGTGGCCGGCGTGGCTCCCCTGGTCCCCGGCGATTCTCATTCTCTGGGCGCCGGGCGGGTTTCGCCTCACCTGCTACTACTATCGCGGCGCCTACTACAGGTCGTTCTGGGCCGATCCGCCGGCGTGTACCGTCGGCGAGCCTCGCAAGAAGTACCTCGGCGAGCGCTCGTTCCCGCTGATTCTCCAGAACGTCCACCGCTACTTTCTCTACCTCGCCCTTGTCTTCCTCGTCATCCTGTCGCACGACGTGTGGGATGCGCTCTGGTTCACGGATACGGCTACGGGCGTCCGGCATTTCGGGATCGGGATCGGCACGCTGGTGCTCGCCATGAACGTCGTGCTGCTTGGTGGATACACGCTGAGCTGCCATAGCTTGCGCCACCTCGTGGGCGGCGGCATGGACCTGCTCTCCCGCAGGCCGGTGCGACGCACGGCGTACGCCTGCGTCACCTGCCTCAACAGCCGCCACATGATCTGGGCGTGGATGAGCCTCGTCTGGGTGGCGTTCTCGGATGTCTACGTGCGGCTCTGCGCGATGGGGGTCTGGACCGACGTGAGGCTGCTGTGAGCGGGGGAGGGGGATCGGGGGGATCGCTCGAAGCGATCGAGCACGACGTATTGGTCATCGGGGCCGGCGGAGCGGGGTTACGCGCGGCGATCGCCGCATCCGCGGCCGGCGTCTCGGTCGGCGTCGTCTGCAAATCGCTGCTCGGCAAGGCCCACACCGTCATGGCCGAAGGCGGCGTGGCGGCAGCGCTCGCCAACGTCGACGACCGCGACAGCTGGAAGGTGCACTTCGCCGACACGATGCGCGGCGGGCAGTACCTGAACGATCCGCGCATGGCCGAGCTGCACGCGCGCGAGGCGCCCGACCGGGTGCGCGAGCTGGAGGCGTGGGGGGCGCTGTTCGACCGCACCAAGGACGGCCGTATCCTGCAGCGCAACTTCGGCGGCCATGCGTACCCGCGGCTGGCGCACGTCGGCGACCGCACCGGACTCGAGATGATCCGGACGCTGCAGGATCATGGCATCCATCAGGGCATCACCTTCCATATGGAATGCACCGTCACGCGGTTGCTCACCGACGGCGGCCGCGTGGTCGGGGCGTTCGGCTACGAGCGGGAGCGCGGCCGGTTTCGCGTCTATCGTGCGGGCGCCGTGGTGCTCGCCACGGGCGGCATCGGGCGCGCCTATCGCATCACGAGCAACAGCTGGGAGTACACGGGCGACGGCCTGGCGCTGGCCTACGACGCCGGCGCCGAGCTGGTCGATATGGAGTTCCTGCAGTTTCACCCCACGGGAATGGTGTGGCCGCCCTCGGTGCGGGGGATCCTCGTGACCGAAGGGGTGCGCGGCGAGGGGGGAGTCCTGCTGAACAAGGAGGGCCGCCGCTTCATGTTCGACGACATCCCTCCCGCCTACCAGAACCAGACGGCGGACAGCGAGGACGAGGGGTGGCGCTACACGCAGGGAGACAAGGCCGCACGCCGTCCTCCCGAGCTGCTCACGCGCGACCACGTCGCCCGCTGCATCAACCGCGAGATCAAGGCGGGACGCGGCAGCCCGCACGGCGGCGTCTTTCTCGACATCGCCTGGATCCGTCAGCGGATGAAGAACGCCCCCGAGCACATTCGCCGGAAACTCCCCGGGATGTACCACCAGTTCATGGAGCTCGCGGGCGTGGACATCACCGCGGAGCCGATGGAGGTGGGGCCGACGACGCACTACATGATGGGCGGCATCCGGGTCGACGCGGAGACCCAGATGTCGACGGTGCCCGGACTGTACGCCGCCGGGGAGTGCGCCGCCGGTCTGCACGGCGCCAACCGGCTGGGCGGCAATTCGCTCTCCGACCTGCTGGTCTTCGGAAAGCGCGCCGGGGATCACGCCGCTCAGTTCGCACGGGGGCAGGGGAAGGCGCGCAGCGTATCCGCGGCGCAGGTCGATGCGGCGTCGCGCGCGGCGCTCGCACCGTTCGACCGGACGGCAAGCGACGGCACCAATCCGTACCAGGTGCAGCAGACGCTGCAGGAAATGATGCAGGACCTCGTCGGGATCGTGCGCACGCGACAGGAGATGGAGCGCGCCCTCGAGGGACTGGCGGCGCTGCGCGCGCGGGAAGCGCGGGTCGCGGCGACCGGAAACCGCGACTACAACCCCGGCTGGCACACCGCCCTCGATCTCGCCAGCCTGCTCACGGTGAGCGAGGCGGTGACGCGCTCGGCGCTGGCGCGCACCGAAAGCCGGGGCGCCCATTTTCGCGATGATTTTCCCGCGAAGGACGAGGCGCAGGGCCGGGTGCGGCACGTGGTGAAGCGCGGCCCGGACGGCGCGATGCTGCTCGAGCGCATCCCCGTGACGCCTCCTTCCGCCGAGCTGCAACGCATCATCGAGGAGCAGCGCTGATGACGACGGCCACTTTTCGCATCTGGCGGGGGGATCGCACGAGCGGCGCCCTGCGCGACTATACGACCGAGATCACCGACGGCATGGTGGTGCTCGACGCGGTCCACCAGATCCAGGCCGCGCAGGCGCCCGACCTCGCCGTCCGCTGGAACTGCAAGGCGGGACGCTGCGGCTCCTGCTCCGCCGAGGTCAACGGCATGCCGCGGCTCATGTGCATGACCCGTCTCGCCGATCTGCCGCTGGAGCGGCCGGTCACCGTCGAGCCGATGAAGGCGTTTCCGCCGATCCGCGATCTGGTCACCGACGTGTCGTGGAACTACCGGGTGAAGACCACGATCGCGCCGTTCACCCCGCGGCCCCCCGACGCCCCGGACGGCACCTGGCGCATGGATCAGGGCGACGTCGACCGTGCCATGGAGTTCCGCAAGTGCATCGAGTGCTTCCTGTGCCAGGACGTCTGCCACGTGCTGCGGGAGCACCACCTGCACGACGGGTTCGTGGGCCCGCGGTTCCTGGTGCATGCCGCCGCGCTCGAGATGCACCCGCTCGACGTCGCCGACCGGCGCGAGGCGCTGCGCACGACGCACGGCATCGGGTACTGCAACATCACCAAGTGCTGCACCACGGTCTGTCCGGAGCACATCACGATCACCGACAACGCCATCATTCCATTGAAGGAACGGGTGGCGGACCGGGCATACGATCCGATTCGCGCGTTGCTCAGGGTGGTGGGTCTCGGCGACTGACGGAGAACCGTCCCATGTCCACGCTCAAGAAGATTTCGCCGAATGGAATCGAGCGGGCGCTCGAGAAGGTGGACCGCTACCGGCTGCTCAACGAGCCGGGGGATGCCGAAAGCATCTGCCAGGACATCCTCGATGTGGACTCCCAGAACCAGCGGGCGCTGGTGGCGTTGCTGTTGGCCCGCACCGATCAGTTCCAGCACGGCCGCGGCGCAGTCGCGGGGGCGCGGGAGATCCTGCCGCGCCTCACGAGCGAGTACCAGCGCGCCTATTACGCCGGGATCATCTGCGAGCGCTGGGCCCGGGCGCGGCACAACCGCGGCGCCCCGGGAGCTCCGGCGACGGTGTACGAGTGGCTGCGCGAGGCGATGGAGTGGTACGAGAAGGCCGAGGCGCTGCGGCCGGCGGGGAACGACGATCCGCTGCTGCGCTGGAATGCGTGCGCGCGCCATCTGGCACGGCATCCGGAGCTGAAGCCGGAGGTGGAGGACCGCGAAGCGATGCTCGAATAGCATGGATGCTCCCGCTCCGCGAGCGCTGCGCTTCGACCGCAATGAATTCTCCGGCGCGTTTGGGGATCTCGGGACCGACTTCCCCCTGATCGTCGGTATGGTGGCCGCCGCGGGGCTCGACGGCGCGAGCGTGCTGATCGCCTACGGTCTCATGGAGATCGGCACCGGGCTGTACTACCGGCTGCCGATCCCCGTGCAGCCGCTCAAGGCGGTCGCGGTCATCGTCATCACGCAACACATCGGGGGCGCGGTGCTCCGGGGCGCGGGGCTGGCGATCGGGATCGCCATGCTGCTCCTGAGCGCGCTGGGCCTGCTCGACTGGCTGGCGCGCGTGGTGCCCAAGGCGGTGATCCGGGGAATCCAGCTCGGTCTCGGTCTCCAGCTCGCTTCTATTGCGCTGCGGGATTACGTCGGGGCCGACGAGTCGGCGGGGTGGTGGCTCGCGGGGCTGGCGTTCATCATCATCGTGGCGCTGCTCGGCAACCGCCGGCTCCCGGCCGGTGTGCCGGTGATCGCGCTCGGCCTGATCTACGCGCTCGCATTCAAGATCGATCTGCCCCGGCTGGTGGCGGCGACGGGAATCCATCTGCCGCAGCTCAGCGCACCCAGCATCAGCGATGTGGCGCAGGGATTCGTGCTGCTGGCGTTGCCGCAGATCCCGCTGTCGCTCGGTAACTCGATTCTGGCCACACGCCAGATCGTGCACGATTACTTCCCGGACGTCGATCTTTCGGTGCGGAAGATCGGGTTCACCTATGCCCTGATGAATCTGATCAATCCGTTCATCGGCGGCGTGCCGACCTGCCACGGCTCGGGGGGAGTCGCCGGCCATTACGCGTTTGGGGGCCGCACCGGAGGGTCTGTTGTCATCTACGGGACGGTGTTTCTCGTCCTGGGACTTTTCTTCGGCGGGGCGTTCACGGAAATCGTGAAGGTGTTTCCGCTGCCGGTGCTCGGCGTGCTGCTGCTGTTCGAGGGCCTCTATCTCATCGTGTTGATCGGGGACGTAGCTCCGGTGGTGACCGAGCTGCGCCTCGCCGCGCTCGTCGGCGCGTGCGCGGCGTTCCTCCCCTACGGGTACGTCATCGGACTCGTCGTCGGCACGGCCCTTTTCTACCTCGGCCGCCGCGGCCTCACCGGGTTCGCCCGGTAGACGCTCGGTGCCTCTCGACTCACCCTGGATCTGGGTGACACTCGGTTGTCACCTCCTGGCGCGTATCGCCTACGTCGGGTTCGTCTGGATCGGTCTCACGCGCCAGCAGGCGAGCAGCTGGTGGACCAGGCGCTGGGGCATCGAGGGAGGCTTCGGGAGATTCCGCCGCGGCGCTGCGATCGTCATGGCGATCGACGCCGTCAGTTTCGTCGCGCTGTGCCTCGTGGGGTGGGGAACGCTGCCGGCCGTCGTGCCGCGCGCCCCGGCGATCGCGATCGGCGTGGTGCTCGTGCTGCTCGGCATCGGCACCAAGCTGTGGGCCGCCCGGACGCTCGGCGACAAGGCGTACTACTGGTACAACTTTTTCGCCCCCGCCGCTCCGGTCGCAGCGGCGGTCACCGGACCGTACCGTTATCTGCAAAATCCGATGTACACCGTCGGATATCTCCAGACCTACGGGTTCGCGCTCGTGACCGGGTCGCTCGCGGGGCTCGCGGCCTCGCTGTTCGATCAGGCGGCGATTCTGGTATTTCACTGGCGCGTCGAACGGACGCATTTCGAGCGCGCCACACGCCGCACGGCTTGACCCGCGGGTAGGCGACCACCATCGTCGGTGCGCTGCTCCATTTCCCTCTCAGGAGGTAGCGGGCATGGACACGCTGACCGCACTCGCGTTGATCACCGGCGTCCTCATCGCCATCTGGACATTTCTTTCCATTGCGATCCTCCCCGATCTATTGCCGTGGGTCGGTCTCGCGACGTGGGCCTGCTTCTTTGCCGCGGGCGGGAAGACGCAAGGGTTCCAGAAGACGGTGTTCGCGAGTCTCTCCGGACTGGTCTATGTCTGGGTGATGATGCTGCTGTTGCCCCGGTTCGGCGGCAGCACCCTGGTGTACGCGATCCTCCTCGGGGCGATCGCGGTTCTCATGGTGGTCCAGTCGAAGTTCCCGCCGCTGTCGTTCATTCCGGGCGCATTCATCGGGGCCGCGGTGACCGTGGGCAGCGGCGGGGGCGCGGATCTCAGCCACCTTCTCTATGTGGGACTCTCCCTGGTCGCCGGAGCGGCACTGGGGTTCGCCTCGGAAACGGTCGCCGGCTCGCTGGCGACGAAACAGCAGTGAGAGTGGCCCTTCGAGTTACCTGTGACGCCACCGCCGGGTCTCTGGGGCGAGGACGCCGTTTTCAGCTCCCACTCTCAGGAGGTAATCATGTCCCTCGTGACCCGCCGCTCCGCGATCGCCCTGCTCGGTCTGGCCGGCATCAGCATTCCGGCCGTGCTGCACGGGCAGCCGTTGGCGGTGCGACATTCCGACGACCAACAGCCGCACATGAAAGCGGCGCTCGAAGCACTGCGCAGCGCCAAGCATCATCTCGATGAGGCCGAAGCGGACAAGGCGGGACATCGCAAGAAGGCCATCGAGCTCGTGAACGAGGCGATCGCCCAGACGGAGGCGGGAATCGCCGCCGGCGCGGGACACTGAGTCGATAGCTGATCGAGAACGGACCCCGGCGAGTTACCTGCCGGGGTCCGTTGCGTTGAGGAAGGCCGCGGTGATCCGCCGGATCGTTCTGGCGGACAGCTCGGGCGACACGACGTGGCCCGCCGAGCGCACGATGAGCCCGATCGCGGACCGCGGGCCCGGCCAGGCGGCGCGGCCCACCCGCTCGGCGCAGGCGCGGTAGTAGCGGTCGGTAAAGGCCAGCATCAGCACCCCCGAGGCGCGCGCCAGGCTCACCCGCGCGAACGGCAACGCCAGCATCATGCGCTGGTACGCGGGCGCGAGGCGCAGCGCCCGCTGGAGCAAGTCGTCCCGGACGGCGCGGATGCGCTCGCCCAGTGCCGGATCGCTCTCGCTCTTCCCCAGGTCGCCGGCGAGCGCCGGATGATAGGCGATCCCGCGCCGTAGATCCTTCTCGATGTCGCGCGTGACGTTGGCGAGCTGCACCATCTCGCCGGCCTGCAGCGTATCCTCCCGCAGCGCGTCCGAGACGGTGGCGTCACCGGTGCGGCGCAGGAGATGGAGCCGGACGGCGAAGAGAAACGGCAGGCCGATGACCGTACGGCAGTAGCGCGACAGCTGATCGGCGTCGGTCAGCACCCCGCCCTGGTCGCGAAATGCCTCGGACGACCGGATCATCCCTTTGGCCATCGACCGGACGAGGTCGGCGGTGTGCTCCTGGACGACCGGTTGGAGCGATGCGAACACCTCGTCCACCAGTCGGCAGCGGTTGACCAGGACGACGTGCGTCTGGTCGCGCGCATCCCGGGCGCGCGCGCGTGCGATGCGGGGCGCCGGGGCGAGGGCCGCGCCGTCCGGTCCGCCGAACCGCGCGCCGAACGCCGCCAGCGCCTGTTCCCGCTCCGCCGCGTCGGGGAGCAGATCCTCGTACGTGTCCAGCATGCGGCAGTAGAGGTAGGCGACTGCCATCGCGCGGGCGGAATCGGCCGGCAGCAGGGTGATGCATGCGGTGAAGGTGCGCGCGGCGTGCGGCAGGATCCGCCAGACGAACGACTCCGCGTCGCCGATGGCCCGCAGGCGGGCGAGATCCGGGTGCGAGCGGCTCTGCAGCAGGTCCCGCGTGATCAGCCACGGCCGGCGCAGGGCGAAGGGAACGGGGAGCATCGCTAGATCCGCTCGAGGCGGCGCAGCTGCGGCACGCGCCACGCGATCGCGGCGACGACGAGCAGCGGCACGAAGCCGCCCAGCAGTACCGCCGGGACGGCGCCGATCAACCGGGCCGCGAGGCCCGACTCGAACGCCCCGATCTCGTTGGACGAGCCGATGAAGATCGCGTTCACGCCCGCCACCCGCCCCAGCAGATGCCGGGGCGTGAGGGTTTGCAGCAGCGTCGAGCGCAGCACGACACTCACGTTGTCGAACACTCCGGAAGCGAGCAGCAATGCCACGGACAGCGGAAAACTGCGCGACGCGCCGAATCCGCTGATACACAACCCGTAGAGCGTAACCGATGTCAAGAGGACGCGCCCCATCCGGCCGCGCAACGGGCGGAACGCCTGGTACAACGACATCAACACCGAGCCCGCGGCGGGGGCGGCCCGCAGCAGCCCAAGCCCCGTGGCGCCGACGTGCAGGATGTCGGTTGCGAAGATGGGCAGCAACGCTTCCGCTCCGGCGAACAGCACCGAGAAGAGATCGAGGGTCTGCGCGCCGAGCAGCACCGGCTGGGTGAGGACGAAGCGCACGCCGTCGAGCAGGCCCGCCAACCCGGCGCTGTCCGCCGTCGTCGCCGGTTTCGGCAGTGGGTGCGGCGCGACGCGGAACAGCGCGCCCCACGCCGCGGCCAGGAGCAGCGCCGCCACGCCGTACGTCAGGGCCGGTCCGCCGAGCGCCACCAGCACGCCGCCCACGGCGGGTCCCAGGACGGCGGCCGACTGCCACGTCGAGCTGCGCCAGGTGATCGAATTGACGTACAGCTCGCGCGGCACGAGGTCCGCCGAGAGGGCGGTGCGCGTCGGCTGCAGGTAGCTGCGCGCGATGCCGCTCACGAAGATCACGGCGTACACCGCCCACGCGGTGTCGGTGCGAACCAGATCGAGCGCCGTCAGCGCGAGCAGCGCCGCGCTGCACAGCGCGAGCACGAACAGCGCCGCGAGCGAGAGGCGGCGCCGATCCACGCGATCGGCGAGAT
>Ga0310811_10014272_pt1 | contig 10352 bp, 10 predicted proteins | sample YCmetagenome_FD_207642 | JGI IMG/M metagenome (GOLD analysis project Ga0310811, IMG submission 207642) | Soil microbial communities from experimental microcosm in Duke University, North Carolina, United States - YC | ecosystem: Engineered > Artificial ecosystem > Soil microcosm > Unclassified ... | reverse complement strand
CGGCGCGGTCACAGTCAGGTTGAATCGACCCGCGTCGGCGCAAGCAAAATCTCAACCCACGCCACAGGTTTTGCCCCTGTTTTTCGAAAACGGCTGTTAAGTCATTAATATCCTTGGTGCCGACGCACGGATTTGAACCGTGGACCTACTGATTACGAATCAGTTGCTCTACCGCTGAGCTACGTCGGCATTTCAATAGGTTAGTGGCCGCTTCGAGGTTCACTTAGCTCCATCGATGCCCCAAACGCCGAACCGCGCCTCCAACGGGGTGCTTGTAGCTACCGGCGGAGGGATAGTCCAGTCGCTACAGACGGGCGACTCCGATCGTCGCGATACCGCTGAGGCGGCTGGTAAGCCAGAGCGTCTGGCGCTCCAGCGCCATGTCGGCTTCGTGACCAGCTCCACCATGATGAACCCCTGGCCACCGGGACGTCGAGCTTCGGCCTGCTCCGTTGCTCGGCGGCCCATTTCCTGCCTGTGTTGTATCATCCGCTCCAGGCCCTCATATCGCGACCGGGAACAACGGTCGGCAGTACAGGGATACCGAATGTGAGCGATGAGATGGTGCCCGCTATGGAGCCTGATTCAACCGATGTTGGTCAGGATCTCATTGAGCAGGACGAGTGGGCGAACTGCTGGCTATGCGAAGGCGTGTTCCGACGTCGCACCCAAACCAAGCGCTACTGCACAATGTGCCATCGTGGCTTCTGCGAGGGATGGCACGGGAATTTTGCCCTCGGGCGCGGGACGTGCCTTATTTGCATAACCAAAGAAACTGGCGCGGACATCCATCCTTGAGGCGTTCGCCCTCCTCGGCTGCCAGCGCGGGGATGCTGGCGATCGGCGGTGCCGCGACGAAGTGTTCACGATAAGGCGCAGTCACGAGGGGATGCCGCGGGCCCAGCATCGGGTCATCGTTTGGAGCGTTGCCGTCAGCCGCGGTGATCGAGGTTCCCTTCGGCAAGACGTCGGAGTGCCTTGTAGATTTGCGCGTCTATCTCAATTCCTTCGCGCATGAGACGCGCGCGCGTCGCGTATCCACGCTCTCCTGGAAGGCGAATTTCCTCGACGCCGATTTGGCGTGGCGTGGCTTTGATCATATCGATCCGTCTGCTGACTTCGCGCCGATACTCGTCAGCCGGTACGAACAGGTCTGGCTTGAACGCGATGAACACATAGCCGCTGACCGCGTCCGCCGATCGCGTACCGGCGGTCAGGGCGCCGAGCGCGTCCATGGCCAAGGCAAGGCCGAAGCCTTTGTAACCACCGTCTGGGCCGCCGAAGGGAAGCAACGCGCCTTGCCGGGCGGTGGCGGCGTCCGTTGTCGGCAGACCATCGGGCCCGAGCGCGACGCCCTCAGGAATCGGTGTGCCGTGACGGGCTCGAAATTGCAGATCGGTGCCCATGAACGCCGACGTCCCCATGTCGATGACAAGAGGATCACCGCCGGTCGGAAAGCCGAAGGCTATCGGATTGGTGCCAAGTGCCGGCCGCTTGCCGCCGAACGGGGCCACGGCCGGTGGTGCTGCCACCGTATGGATGACGACCAGACCGGCGCGGGCGATCATTTCGCAGTAGTAGGCGCTGCGTCCGGTCATCCAGGTGTTGGCGAGGCAAACGATGGCCAGGCCGTTCGCTTCTGCGCGCGAGATTGTCGCCTCGGCGGCGCGATAGGCCGCGACCATCCCCGTGGTGTTGCCACCATCCAGCATGGCCGTTGCCGCTGTCTCCCGCACTACGGTGACGGGCCGCCGCGGCTGCCGGAAATCCGGGTAGTCAACGACATTCAGAAGTTTGGGCAGGCCGGAATACTCGTAGCCGCAAAGGGCTGCGTCCAACACATGGTCGGTCAGGATGCGCGCGTCGTTGTTGTCATAGGCGGCGCCACGCATCGCCGCCTCGCCAAGTGCTCGCGCTTCGGCGACCGTCATTCGGATGCGGTCGTTGCCGGTTGCGTTGGTCATCTTGCTATCCTCGATCGCTGAATGGCTCGCATAGGCGGCCGCGCAACATGGTGCCACTATGCGGCGCGACAGCAAGCGACGAGGAAACACGATGGCGATGCGCATTTTGTGGCCGAACATTTCGCCCGACTACGTGCCGGTGGCCCGTGATGCGGTCGGGCAAGGCTTCGAGACCGACTTCTGTGCCAGCGCGACGGACGTGACGGACGAACAATGGGCCAACGCCGACGCCATCGTCGGCCAGTGCCCGCCGCAATACATCGACAAGCTGCGCAAGTGCCGGATCTTCGTGAAGTATGGGGTTGGCTACGACGATGTGGCCATCGAGCGCTTCGGCAAGCTGGGCATCCCAGTCTGCAACACGCCCGACTACGGCACGCGCGAGGTTGCCGACCACGCCATCGCGCTGATGATGACGCTGTCGAAGAGCATAGCGTATCACGATAGTGAGCTGCGCGCCGACCTGCGTGGCAACTGGCGGCCGGCGCACAATCCGTTCGGACATCGGCTGTCGGTCTGCACGTTCGGCGTGGTCGGCATGGGGCGCATCGGTACGGCCGCGGCACGCCGGGCCAAAGCATTCGACATGGATGTCGTGTTCTACGATCCGTATCAGCCGAACGGCTATCAGTTCGCTATCGGCGTACGGCGTGCGGACTCTCTGGCCGAGCTTATGGGCCAATGCGATTTCGTCAGCATCCACGCGCCGCTGACGACGGAGACGCGCAACCTCATCGGGGCCGAGGCCTTCGCCACCGCGAAGCGCGGCATGATCCTGATAAACACGGCGCGTGGTCCGATCGTCGATATCGATGCGCTGTACGATGCGATGAAGGACGGCACTGTGCTCGCTGCCGGCCTCGACGTGCTGCCGCAGGAACCAGCCAATCCGCAGTCACGCCTGATCGCCGCCTGGCAGAGCAACGAGGACTGGATCAGGCATCGCCTGGTGCTGACGCCGCACTCAGCCTTCTTCACGCCCGAAAGCATGAACGACAATCGTGGCTTCGCCTCGCGCACGGCGGCGCGTTTCCTGCGCGACGGGCGGCTGGAGAACTGCGTCAACAAGCAATTCCTGGTGGCACGGAGCTGAGGGGGCGGTATGAACGACAAGGTTGACGTTCTCATCATCGGCTCCGGCGCGTCGGGCGCCGCGGCGGCGTGGAGCCTCGCCGAGACACGGATGAAAATCCTCTGCCTCGAACAGGGCGACTGGATGAAGCAGTCCGACTATCCGACCAACGGGCGGGACTACGAAGCGCGGGTGTTCAGCGACTACGCGATCAGCCCGAACGTCCGGCAGCGGCCGAGCGACTACCCTATCAACGACGACAACTCGCCGATCAAGGTGGTGAACTTCAACGCTGTCGGTGGCTCGACCGTGATGTACACGGCGCATTATCCGCGTCTGCATCCGTCCGACTTCCGCGTCCACACGCTGGACGGCGTGGCCGACGACTGGCCGATCGATTACACGACGTTGGAGCCGTTCTTTGCCGAGAACGACCGCATGACCGGGGTCTCGGGACTTGCGGGCGATCCCGCCTATCCGGCGCACGAGCCGCCGATGCCGCCGCTGCCGTTGGGCAAGTCGGGCGCGAAGATCGCGCGGACGATGAACGGCCTGGGTTGGCATTGGTGGCCGTCCGACACCGCGATCGCCACGACCGAATATGACGGCCGCGCACCCTGCATCAATCTCGGCCATTGCACGCCGGCCTGCGCTCAGGGGGCGAAGGCCAGCACCGACATCACGTATTGGCCGCATGCCATCCGTGCGGGTGTCGAACTACGGACCAACTGCCGCGTGCGCGAGATAACCACCGGCGAAGACGGCATGGCGACGGGTGTGGTGTATTACGACATCGACGGCGTCGAGCAATTCCAGCCGGCCGAGGTCGTCATCATGGCCTGCAACGGGGTCGGCACACCGCGGCTGCTGTTCAATTCCGTGTCCGGCCGATTCCCCAACGGGCTTGCCAATTCCAGCGGATTGCTGGGCAAGAACCTGATGTTCCATCCGTGGGCGCTGATCAACGGCTATGTCGATGAACCGATGGACGGGCATCGCGGCCCGCCGCTTTGCCTGTGGAGCCAGGAGTTCTACGAGACCGACCGGGCACGCGGCTTCGTGCGGGGCTTCAATTTCCAGTTCAACCGCACCATCGGCGTCGGCACCGAGGCAGTCAACGCTGAGGCGGCCGGCCTGGTGTCCTGGGGCGAGGGCCACCACGATGCGTTCCGCAGCCTGGTCGGCCACCGCATGTCTGTCGGCGTTTGTACCGAGGATCTGCCGGAGGAGCACAATCGGGTGACGCTCGATCCTGTGCTGAAAGATCGCCATGGCATTCCCGCGCCACGGATCGATTATGCCATCGGCGAAAACACCAATCGTATGCTGGACTTCGCGATCGATCGCGGCAAAGAGATCCTCGCCGCGGGGGGTGCGCGGCACGTCCACGTGGTCCGACCGGTGGTCTACGGCGGCTGGCACCTGCTCGGCACCGCGCGCATGGGCAACGATCCGGAGCGTTCGGTGGTGAACGGCTGGGGACGCAGCCATGACGTGAAAAACCTGTTCATCGTGGATGGCAGTGTGTTCGTTACTTCGGGGGGCGTGAACCCAACCTCCACGATCCAGGCGATCGCGCTCTACATCGCCGACAGTATCAAGCAACGGCTGGCAACCCTGTTCGATTGAGGCCGACATGAGCGACCAGATTCTAACCGAGACCGAGATCAGCGACCTGCGATGCCTGGCGGGCATGATCGTTCCTACCAGCCAGAAATATGGCGTGCCGGGCGCCGACGACGACACGATCTTGTCTGACATCGTCAACAGTATCGGTCGCGACGCGGGCCACGTACGTGCCGCGCTGGCCGCACTACGCACGCTGGCCGGTGGCTCATTCGCCGCATTGGATGCCACGCGCCGCGATGAGGTGGCGACGAAGCTGCGCACCGAAGGCGGAGCTGCCCTCGGCGTACTCACCCGGGTCGTGCTGCTTTGCTATTATCGCGATGACCGCGTGATGGTTTCGCTCGGCCTTGAGGTGCGACCGCCGTTTCCGCAAGGCCACGTGGTGGAACAAGGCGACTGGTCGCTACTCGACGCTGTGCGGACCCGCAAGCCTTTCTGGCGCCCGGTGTCGTAGGGACTGCGACGCAGGGTAGACGCCGCGTCGTCATGGTCGGCTCCGCGAACCACCGCAGCGAGGTCGCAAGAAGCCCGGTAGCTTGGCGCGTTGTTGCCCGAACTGGCATAGTTTCGTCCAACCTGCCCCAAAGACCCGGGAACCGTCCCATGATCAAGCGCTTCCACGTTCTCTACGTCGGTCAGATCGACCTCGACAACGTCGGCCTCGGCGGCACCCCGGCCAACGAGCGCCGCTACCCCAACGAGCGCCTCGGCGAGGTGTTCTTCACCACCCGGCACATCGCCCAGGTGATGGACGAGTGCGGCTACCACGCGTTGTGGACCGCCGAGCACCACTTCCAGCACGAAGGCTACGAGTGCCTGCCCAACCTGGTGCAGCTCAGCCTGTGGCTCGCCACCCAGACCAAGCGCCTGAAATTCGGCTGCGCGTTCAACGTTCTGCCGATGTGGCATCCGATCCGGCTGGCCGAGGACTACGCGATGGCCGACATCGTAACCGACGGCCGCGTCATCATGGGCGTCGGTCGCGGCTACCACACGCGCGAGGTCGAAACGTTCGGCGCGCCGCTGATCGACGCCGACAAAAACCGCGAGTACTTCGAGGAGCAGCTCCAGCTCATGCTCGCCTGCTTCAACCAGGAGCATGTCGCGTTCAAGGGCAAGTATTTCACCTGCCCGCCCGAGGTCGAATACCGCGGCTACCAGCTCAAGGACATCACGATGGTGCCACGGCCGAAGCACCTGCCGGTGGAGGTGTGGATGCCGGTCGCCTCGGGCAAGACCATCGATATGATGGGGAAATACGGCCTGAAGGCGATGGTGACGCTGAACGGGGAGAAGATCCTCGACGACGTGGTGCGCGCTTATCAGGCGGCGTGCGCGGGGCATGGGGTGGAGAAGCAACTCGGGCAGGACATGTGCTGGGGCACCGGGCTGTATCTCGCCGGCAGCCAGGAGGAGGCGATCCGCCGGGTCGAGCCGGCGCATGACGAACGCTACAAGTGGTTCGCGCCGTTCGGCTTCGTGCGCTACGCGGACGAGCAGGGGCGGACGTGGGGGACGCCGGGCGCGCCGGCGAAGATCCCGTCACTGCGGGATGGGGTGGCGCAGAAGGCGTGGTTCTGCGGCACCCCAGGACAGGTGATCGACGGGATCAAGTCGATCGAGGCGAAGTATCCGGGGCTGGAGGATTACATGATCCACTGGGCCGAGGGGCTGTCACCGAGCGAGTTCGAAGAACAGCTCCGCTGGTTCGCGCGGGATGTGATGCCGTCGTTCAGCGGGAGATAGCGGCCGGCCGCGACTCAGTCGTCGCGGTGGACGCGCTCCATGCGCTCGTGGCGCTCCTGGGCCTCGATCGACAGGGTGGCGATCGGGCGGGCTTCGAGGCGGCGGAGGCCGATCGGTTCGTCGGTCTCCTCGCAGAAGCCGTAGGAACCGTTCTCGATCCGGCCCAGGGCCTGGTCGATCTTGGAGATCAGCTTGCGGGCACGGTCCCGGGTACGGAGCTCCAGGGCGCGATCGGTCTCGACACTGGCGCGGTCGGTGATGTCAGCCTCGTGGATGCCGCCCTCGGAGAGACTGGCCAGGGTGCCATCGGCCTCCTTCAGGAGATCCGTCCGCCAGCGCAGCAGTTTCTGGCGGAAATACTCGACCTGGATGGGGTTCATGAACTCCTCATCCTCGGTCGGTCGGTAGTCTGGGGGTAGCGTGATCATCATGGCGTGCCGAACCTGCTTTCCTCGCGCTGCGCTCCCGCCTTGGACGCCGCGGAACCCCCCGGCCCGTTCATGGATCGCACTTGGGCGGGCTTATAGCGACGGCTGATAGCCGCGCCAAGTGTGGATAACGAAGCTTCAACAAGCTGACATGCAATAATATTTCGGCCGCTCAGCCGCCGCGGCGCGCCAGCTCCACCCGCACCCGGATGTTGATCGCCGATACCAGGGCGGCGAGCTGCGGATTGGCGGCGCGCGGCACGGCGGCGGCCAGTTCGGCGAGGCGCTGCATTGTCTCGACCGTGTCCACGCCGCCCAGCAGCGCCCGTTGCAGCTCGGCCAGTGCCGAGAGCATATCCGCGCCGCGGCGGCTCGCATCGCGGTCGGCTGCCGCGTCGCCGCAGAGCTCCTGCAGGCTCAGCATGGAGGTCAGCGCGACTTCCTCGGTCTGGGTGGCGGCTTCGGCGTGGCCGGTGGCTGACGGTTCGGCCGGGACGGCGAAGCCACCCGATTGGGGTCGCTTCGTGCTGGCAGACGATCGCGTTGGCGTCGCGCGACCGATGCCGTCGATCCCGGTCATCGCCGGACAGCTGCGGTTTGCGCGGATGTGCCGGGCGGCAGACTTTGCCGGGTCCGGTGGGCGCGCTTTCGGTGGGTTTCGGCGGTTCTTCGCTGGCACGGCATTTGCGACCTCCGGGATGAAGACTGCCGCATATTCCTTACGACCCTCCTACCGCCGAGGCCCCTCGTGATCTGGTTTATCCGTCTTTTGGCCCTGCTGATACCGCTTGCCGCCGCGCTGCCTGCCACGGCGCAGATCCGCATCAAGGACATTACCGACGTGGAGGGCGTGCGCGAGAACCAGCTGGTTGGCTACGGCCTCGTGGTCGGCTTGAACAACACCGGGGACAAGCTGGACAACGCCATATTCACCCGCGAATCGCTGATCGGGATGCTCGAGCGGTTGGGCGTCAACACGCGTGACCAGGCTGCGAAGCTGCAGACCAAGAATGTCGCGGCGGTGATGGTCACGGCCGAACTGCCGGCGTTCGCACGGAGTGGCGGCCGGATCGACGTGGCCATCTCGGCCCTCGGGGACGCCACCAACCTGACCGGCGGGACGCTCCTGGTGACGCCTCTGCTGGCGGCCGACGGCGAGGTCTATGCGGTTGCCCAAGGCGCTCTGGCCACCGGGGCGATTGCAGCGAAGGGCGCTGCCAGCTCGGTGACCCGGGGCGTGCCGACGTCGGGACGCATTGCCAATGGGGCGACGGTGGAGCGCGAGATCGCGTTCCGGCTCGACAAGAACAACGGGCTCCGGCTGGGGCTGCGCAACCCGGACCTGACCACCGCACGGCGCATCGAGACGGCAATCAACAACGTGCTGGGACCGGTGGCGAAGGCAATCGACCCGCACACTGTCGCGCTGCAGCTAGGCGGCCGCGACCCGATCGAGGCGTTGGCCGCTGTGGAGGATCTGCGGATCCAGCCGGACAACGCGGCCATCGTTGTGATCGAGGAGTCCAGCGGCACCATCGTGATGGGTGACAACGTGCGGATCAGTACTGTGGCGATCGCTCAGGGCAACCTGACGATACGGGTGACCGAGACGCCACAGGTCAGCCAGCCGGGCTCGCTATCGAACGGAACCACGGTGGTTGTGCCGCGCACGGAGATTCAGGTGGATGATCAGCACGACAAGAAGCTGGGCATCCTGCAAGGCAGCGTGACGCTGCGCGACCTGGTGGCAAGCCTGAATGCGCTCGGCGTGGGGCCGCGCGACCTGATCAGCATTCTCCAATCGATCAAGGCTGCGGGCGCCCTGCAAGCCGATCTGGTGATGAGATGAGCGGGCACATCCTGCCGGCTGCCGCGCCGCCAGTGCCCGTCGGCAGCACCGTGTCGTCGGAGCAGGTCGCGGAGATCTGGAAGGGGGCGCAGGATTTCGAGGCAATGGCGCTCGGCGAGTTGCTGAAGCCCATGTTCGACACGGTCGACACCTCGAAGTCGGCGTTCGGCGGCGGTTCGGCCGAGGGGCAGTGGCGGCCACTGATGATAGACGCCATCGGGAAGCAGATGGCGGCGCGTGGCGGGCTCGGCCTGGCCGAACCGGTCTTCAAGGCGATGCTGCGGGCACAGGAGCACAAGTCATGAGCACGGACCTGATCACGGCTGGCGGCGATCTGGCAGAGCTGTTGGTCGCGGAGAATGCGGCGCTCGCCGCGCTGGATCTGCCACGCGCTGTCGGCATGTTGCCCGACAAGCGGAGGGTGGCCGAAAACTTCGTTGCGGCGCAGGGCACTCCAATCGCACCGGCGCAGCGCGATGCGGCCGAACGCATGGCCCACCGGCTGCAAGCGCTGGCGCTGGAGAACAAGGCGCATCTCACCCGCGCCATGGCGGCGCAATCCCGGGTGATCGGAATGATCGCGCGTGCCGCGGCGCCGGCTCCGACTTATGGCGGCGCATCAACCTATGGCAGTGGCGCACGGCCGGTAGCGTTCGCGTTTGTCGCCAGGGCTTGAACAACCGGCGGCGCGCCCGCCTATTTCGTGGTAGGGGCAGCGACGCTAAAGATCCGATCCGAGAGGTCATCGAGGAAGCGGACAGCGCGCTCACATTGTAGCCGGCAAGGCAAGCAATTGCGGATACACCGATGTTTTCAACGGCGCCCGATTTGGAGAGATAAGCCGAGAACGGGCCGACGATCGCACCTGCGATAATGCCCAGCACAACATTCTGCAAAATGCGGCCTCGGTCCGTGAAGTTGATCTGGTAGGCGTCGACGCGGATTCGCAGATACCGCATTGTCGCCGCTATCGAACCCAGAAGTGCGTACAGACACGGTAGTACGCAGAGTGTAATGCATCCCAGGATCGAGTCGGGTATCCGACCGTAGTATTCAATCAGCTCGGTCAGGGCGATTCGGCACCTGCCCGGAACCGAGCTTCCGGTGAACCCGAAGCAGATGAGGGGATTGTTGGCAAACTCCTTTGTCACCTTATCGTTCTTGCCAAAAATCTTGCCCCCCATGTCGGTCGAGCCGTTGGCGAAATGCCACGGGCCGGTGACGACCCTCTGCCAAGCCAAAAGCTGTTCTCCGAGCGCGAACAGCTGGGCCAATACGCGCTTTCTCTGTCGGCAGACGTCGATCGCCTCGTATGAGCCATACTTGAAGAAGACGTCGTTGGAGATGGGACCGAAGCTCGGTGCCTGCTGAAAGTCGGGGAGCGACGTTGGGGTGGATGGATAAAGCACACCCATATTGTCGTAGAGGTAGAATTTGGCACTTTCCATTTTATTACTGACTGACTCGGCCGAGGACTTCTGCAATACATGATTGACGATCACGGTATTGGGGGTATGTACCTCAATGTCGGTGATCTTTTCTTCTATTTGCCGGAATTGCTTGATGGTATCGTCGCGTGCCGAAATGATCAGCCGTCCCGAGAGGGCATAGACCGACAGACCGACGGTCACGAACGTCACAAACAGGGCAAGGCGCTCCAGGAA
>Ga0310811_10014271_pt1 | contig 10352 bp, 8 predicted proteins | sample YCmetagenome_FD_207642 | JGI IMG/M metagenome (GOLD analysis project Ga0310811, IMG submission 207642) | Soil microbial communities from experimental microcosm in Duke University, North Carolina, United States - YC | ecosystem: Engineered > Artificial ecosystem > Soil microcosm > Unclassified ... | reverse complement strand
TTCAAGCTGATCGCCGCGCCCGTGCCGTCAACAGGTGCCGTCGCGACGTCACCGAGCTGCCTGGTGGCGATCGGCCCGTTGGCGAACGAGCTGGCGGGCGGCACGGCCGCGCCCGTTCCCGTGGTGGCGGTCGAGGTCGCGCTAGCGCTGGCCGACGGGCTAGCTGTCGCGCTCGCCGTGCCTGACGCCGTGGGGCTCGCCGATGCCGTTGGCGCGCCACCATTGTGATGCCGGCCGAACGCTGAGTCCGAGACGGCGTTTGGTCCACTCTGTGATACCGCGACGACGACCCCGATCGTGGCGCCCAACGCCGCCAAAATCGCGACCGGGATCGCAATACGCGCGCCACGCTTGTTACGCGTCCTGCGACGCGTTGCTGGTCGCTGGCCCGTGAGCATTCAATCCACCTCCGTGTCCGCATTTTCTCTGGCTCCCGGGGGATTACGTTAGACCAGCTAGAGGCGGCTTGATCTCGAATATTGAAGATATTATCTGGCGGCTCTCAGGATGGTTAAGTGCGGCAAATTATTGCCAAAATCTAACGTGCCTGATGAGGGCCGATAGGGCACCTTGAAATCTGGCTGTTACCTCGCGGCCCGGTACCCGGCCCTCGACTACCCGTAAGAAATAGACACGACTAGCGACTGGTCAGCTACAGGCTGCAACGCTGGTTGTTACGCAACCGTGACGCCGGCCGATAGGCCTTGCGTACAACTTTCCGGGCCGCACAGACGTCTCATAGGTAGTCGCAAAAGACCCGAGACGGGACGTATCCCGATTTGATAGATATTGGCAATAAACTGGCCTTATCTACCCGCAAACGCGCTGTGACCAGCGTCGATGCGATGCCCTGTGCTCGGGCCGTCTGTTGTGTCACCAGGCAGGCAGGATCAGCCTGCGTAACGTTGAGGAGAGCGTGCAGTGTCCTTCTTGGGGAGTGCTGGTGGGGTGGGCCGGGTCGGCGCGGCGCTGCTGCGGCATCGCTTGATTTCGGCGACCGCTGGAACCGCCGCCGCGGTAATCGTCGCGGGCTGTGCGTTCGCCGCCTCCGCTCAGGGGACCGGCCAGGAGAAGCTGGTGAACGCGGGCGACAGCAAGCCAATAGCCAAGCCGTCCGCGTCCGCGTCGGCGACGGTCACGCCGCTGCGGCTGCTGTCAGTGTCACCCGCAGGCGGCACGCACCACGCCGACGGCGGTGCGCCGATCACGCTGACGTTCTCCTCCGCGCTGTCGCCTGCTACTCCGCTGCCGTCGCTGTCGCCGAAGATCGCCGGAAGCTGGCAGGTGTCCGGTGCCACCGCGACGTTCACCCCTGCTTCCGGGTACTTGCCGGACACTAAAGTCAAGCTGACGATCCCCGGCGGCATGGCCGGCGCCGCCGCCGCAGGGACGCTTTCGCGGACGTCCACCGTCACTTTCACCACGGGCACCTATTCCACGTTCGGGTTGCAGCAACTCCTTGCCAAGCTTGGCTACCTGCCGCTCACCTTTACCCCTGCCGACACCGGGGCGACAACCACGGCGTCGCCGGCCTCCATCGCGTACGCGCCGCCCGCCGGGTCGTTCACCTTCCAGCCTGGCTACCCAGCCCAGCTGACCAGCCAGTGGAAGGCCGGCAAGGACAACATGCTCGACAAGGGCGCGATCCGGGCCTTCGAGTCCGTTCAGGGCCTTGAGATGGACGGCGTGGCCGGCCCGAGCGTCTGGTCGCACCTGCTGGCGGCGGCGGCTGCGGACAAGGTCAACCCGAACGGCTACACCTACGCGCTCGCCACCCAGAACTCGCCGCACGAGACCCTCAAGGTCTGGCACAACGGCAAGGTCATCCTCAATACCGCCGCCAACACCGGCATCCCGGCGGCGAACACCGCCGACGGTACCTTCCCCGTGTACGAGCGGCTGCAGTTCCAGATCATGAAGGGAACCAACCCGGACGGGACGAAGTACGCGGACCCGGTCCAGTGGATCTCGTACTTCAACGGCGGCGACGCGGTGCACTACTTTGACCGGCCCGCTTACGGTTACTACCAGAGCCTCGGCTGCGTGGAACTCCCGTGGAAGGAAGCCAAGTTCATCTGGCCTTACCTGACCTACGGCACCCTGGTCACCGTCACGGGACCGGTCGCCTAGCGTCCCCGCGACAAGACGGAAGGGGCGGCGGATGCCAGGCACCCGCCGCCCCTTCCGTCTTGCTTCCGGCTTGTCGTACCGCTAACGGAATGCCGGTGCCCTGGCGATGTCCAGGCGCGGCGCGAGGGCGACGCGGAGTCCGGCCGAGGCGAGCCGGTCAAGCAGCATGCGGCCGCCAGGTTCGCCGCCCTCATAGGGCGCGGGGATGCCGACCACCAGCGACCGGTCGGGCCGGGGCAGGCCGAGCAGCCAGAACCCGCCGTCCAACGCCGGGCCGTAGGCGGCGTCCGCCTCGCCGGAGATAAGCGACCACGCGGCGTCCGCCAGCATGTCCGGCGTGATCTGCGCGACGTCCGGCCTGATCAGCAGCATGGGGAGCGTCGCGGTGGCGTGCGCGTCGGCGAGCGCGGCGGCCATCCGCTCGCCGTAACCGCCGCCGCGCTGCCCGATGAGGTCGAACCCGGCCGGCAGCCAGTCGCCGTCCGCGCGCCCGAGCGCCAAGACCCGCCGGGCCACCGGCGCGGCGCGCACGGCGTTGAGCGTCTCCTGCAGTGACATCGCCACCATGGGCAGCTGGACCAGCACGATGACCTGAACTGCCAGGATCTCTTCCGCGGCAACCGCCTGCCGGGGGCGCGCCATGCCGAACTGGGTCTCCATAAAGAAGACGTAACCACTTAGAAGTGATTTACCCCAGCTTGGTTCTTACGGAACTGTGACGGCCGGACGGCACAACCTGCCCCGGTGCGGTCGTCCGGGTCCCCAGTGTCTCCGGCGGCCGCGACACAGCCGACGGTGCCGGGCGCGCGAGCGGCAGGCTGATCAGGAACTGGCAGCCTGGCCCTGTGTTGCGCACGCTGATCTGGCCCGAGTGCGCCTCGACGATGCCCCGCGCGATGGACAGCCCGAGTCCCGCACCGCCCGACGGGTCGGGGGTGCGCGCGCTCTCGCCGCGGAATGCCACGTCGAATACCCGGGGCAGGTCAGCGGGCGGGATACCACCGCACTGGTCGGACACCGACACGCAGGCCATCCCGCCCTTGATCGCGCCAACCAGTTCGATGGTCCCGTCATGCGGGGTGTGCCTGATCGCGTTCGTGACCAGGTTCCTGACCGCCCGGCCGAATTCCGCCGGGTCGATCATCACCGCCATGCCCGACGCGGTCGCGCCGGCGAGCCGCACGCCCTTGGCGCGCGCGACCGGCTCAGTGCTCGCCGCCACCTCGGCGATCAGGTCCTCAAGCCCGACCATGCGGGGAGACAGGCGGAGCGCGCCGGCATGGATCTTCGACAACTGGAACAAGTCGTCAATCATCTTCGACAGGCGATCTGTCTCCTGGCGAATCTGCGAGTGGTAATGGCTGATCTCGCGCGGGTCGGTAATTATCTCGTCCTCAAGCGCCTCAGCCATCGCCCGCAGCCCGGCGAGCGGGGTCCGCAGGTCGTGGCTGACCCAGGCGACCAGCTCGCGGCGGCTCGCCTCAAGCGCCTGCTCGCGCGCCCGCGCCCGGCCAAGCCGGTCGTGTGTCTCGGCCAGCCCTTGCGAAAGCGCGGCAAGCTCGGTCGGCAGCGCGACGGCCGGCGGCGTGTAGATGCCGATCTGGCTGACGTCGCGCACCGCCCCGAGCAGCCTGCGGGCCGCGCGGGTAATAGACCTGCTGATGACAAGCGCGACCGCGAGCCCGGCGAGCCCGGCGAGGCCCATCAGCTCAAGCATCACTTCCCGGTTGGGGAAGGGGAGCATACGGATGGCGATCGCGGCCACCGAGGCAAGAGCGGTAACCACCGTGACGACCGAGACAAGCGAGACCTGGACGCCGATGGGCCGGCGGGCGAGGAGCCGCTGGCCCACCACGCCGATGGCCGTGGTGAGCATCGCGGCCCCGACGGTCCACTCGGTGATGTTGACCAGGTCGGCAGGCTCGACGCCGCCCGGCATGACCTCCGCCAGGCTCCCTATCATGTCGGCCCCGGCTCGTAGCGGTAGCCGACACCCCAGACGGTGACGATCCGTCTGGGGAGCGTTGGATCCGTCTCAAGCTTCTCGCGCAGCCGCCTGACGTGGACGGTGACCGTGGAGGTGTCGCCGAACGTCCAGCCCCAGACCTCGCTGAGCAGTTGTTCCCTGGTGAACGCCTGGCGCGGGTGGCGCAACAGGAAGGCGAGCAGGTCGTACTCGCGCGAGGTGAGCTGGATGAGCTTGCCGCTGACGCGGACCTCGTGCGCGGACAGGTCGACGGTCACGTCCCGGTCGGTGAGGATCTCCGGATCCGCCTGGCGCCCTTCCGGCTTGTCCGCGGGCAGCGCGCTGCGTGAGCGGCGGAGCACCGAGCGGACCCGCATCGCCAGCTCACGCGGGCTGAACGGCTTGGTCACGTAGTCGTCGGCGCCGATCTCGAAGCCGGCGAGCCGGTCGGTCTCGTCGCCGAGCGCGGTCAGCATCACTACCGGGATCGGCCAGCGCTCGCGCAGCCGCCTGCAGACCTCAAGGCCGTCGATGCCCGGGAGCATCAGGTCGAGCACGACAAGGTCGGGCTGCTGCTCGGAAATGCGCCGCAGCGCCTCATGACCGTCGTGCACGCACTCAACGGTGTGCCCGTCGCGGACTAGGTACCGCCCGACGACATCGGCAACCGTGGGATCGTCGTCGACGATGACGATCCGCCCGGGCAAGTCGCTATTGCTCACGGTTACACGGTAAGCGGTGACATGCCGTCCGAGCAGGACAAATGACAGGAAACGTCAGGACACCGTAAGATGTGCGCCGTGCACCGGCTCTTTCCGATCACCCCGCCACCGCGCTCCTAGCGGGGCGGCAGGTCCGCGCGTCTAGCCATTCCGGCTGACGCGCGTCTTTTGCGTACTTCCTCGGGTGGCCGGCTCGCCCCGCTTCCGCGACCTATCTCACATCTCGTCGCTGGAGCGATTTCATGTCTTCATCAGTCTGTTCTTCTTCTGCTGCGCCCGTTTCCCAGGCACGGGCGGCCCGCCATGCCGCCGCGGCGCCCCTGCTCTGCCTCGTTCTCGCCGGGCTCCTCTGGGGAACCGGCGGCCTGACCGGAACCCTGCTCGGCCGGGCGGCCGGCCTGTCTCCGCTCGCCGTGGCCGCACTGCGACTGCTGACGGGAGGCGCGCTCATCGTCGCGTGCCGCATCCTGCCCGGGCGACGCTGGCCGGCCAGCCGCGCCGCCTGGACCAGGGTCGCCGTCACAGGCCTGCTCGCCGCCACGTTCCAGGCGGCCTACTTCTCCGCGGTGTCGCTGACCTCGGTGAGCCTCGCCACCCTCATCACGATCGGCGGCACGCCCGTCATCGTGCAGGCCGCCGAACTAGTTCTCGGCCACCGTCGCCTCGACCGGGCCGGCCTGGCGCGGACGGCCCTGGCGCTGGCAGGCCTCGGCCTGCTCGTAGGGCTGCCGTCCGGCGGTTACGGCCCGGTCGCCGTGCTTGAGAGCGCCGGCATGGCACTGCTCGCGTCGGCGGGCTTCGCGACCCTCACCCTGATCAGCGCTACCCCCGTGCCCGGGCTCAGCGCGGAGACCGTAACCGGGCTGGGGTTCACGGCAGGCGGCCTTGTCCTGCTGCCGCTCGCGACCGCTGTCGGCGGCCTGGCGTTCCAGCCGACGCCCGCGGCGCTTGGCTGGCTGACGGCCCTTGCCGTGGGCCCGACCGCGCTCGCCTACACGCTGTACTTCCGCGGCCTGCGCCAGGCACCCGCGAGCACGGGCGCGCTGCTTTCCCTGCTAGAACCGCTCACGGCGACGGTCCTCAGCGTGGCCTTCCTCGGCAACCGCCTCAGCTTCGCGGGAATCGCGGGCGCGGTTCTGCTGGCGGTGGCGGTGCTGAGCACCGCCCGCGCGTAGCTAGCGATACCGGCCCGCCGGGTCGGGCTGGTAATCCCAGTCGCCCTGGGCCGGGTCCTCCTGCTGCGCCCAGCGCCCATGCGGCGCGTAGGGGCCGGGGGCCGGTGCCTCCGTAGGCGGCCACTGGCCTGCCTGGCTCGCCGGAGCCTGCGCGGCAGCCGGTCCGGGCATTCCCGGGCGGGCTGCCGCCGGGCCCGGCCGGGCGCCCGCTGGGCGCGGCCTGGTCGAGTCGGGCGCGGGCGCCGGCCCGGAGGCTGATCCGTACGCTGGTCCGGAGGCCGCCGCGGCGGCGGCCTTGCGGCGGCGGATGAGCAGCACGACGATGCCGACCACGATGATGCCGGCGATGGCGTACGTGGGGCCGTTGAAATCCTTGGCGACGTGCTCCCAGTTCGCGCCGACCGCGTAGCCGCCGATGGTCAGGGCGGCAGTCCAGGGGATAACCCCGAGCGTGGTGTAGATGCCGAAGACGCCAGCCGACATGTTCGCGAACCCCGCGGGCAGCGAGATGAACGTACGGATCACCGGGATGAGGCGGCCGACAAGCACCGCGACCGGGCCGTGCCGTTCGAACCAGGCGGTCGCCTTGTCGATCTCATGCTCGCGGATCCCGAACCGACGTCCCCAGCGCCTGATCGCCGCCTGCCCCGCGTACTTGCCCACCGCCCAGGAGATGTAGCTGCCTGCGACATTGCCGAGCACCCCCGCCGCAAACACTCCGAAGAGCGCGGGATGCGCGCCCGGTACAGCGCCGGCCGCGAGCGCGCCGCCGAGCATCATGGTGACTTCGGACGGCACGGGGATGCAGGCCGACTCAGCCATCATCAGCACGAACACCGCTAGGTACCCGTACTGGGAGATCAGGTGCTGCAACGAACCGTTCCTTCCGACGATCTATCTTCTACAACAGAGTAGAAGATAATCTCTCCCGAAACCGGCGCTTCGCCGTGATGCGGAAGACAGTGGATAGTTCTCCACACCCGGGTGTGGAGAACTATCCACTGTCTTCTCCGTTGGCGCACGGATCGTCCGCGCATCCCCCATCAGTGAAGCAGACTGTGCCAGAATGCGCCCGGAATGTGCGTTTGTTGGGGATCAAGAGCGCCAGGGCGACCAGCGGCGACCGAGGTTTTGCGTGATGGGCAGCGACAAGGGCGCCGCGGCGGCCGACGCCGCCGGAACCGCGCCCGCCCCCGTGGTGACCGCGTGGTCGGCCGTGCCATCCGGCGACGGCGGGACATAAGAGGGCCGGTGCACCCGGGGTGCGCGCAGTGCTTCCAGCAGGTCGTCGAGGGCCTCGAAGTTGTGCGCGCTGACCACGGCGTCGCAGTACGGCCAGGCGGCAGCCATCCCGCCGACCTCAGGCCGGTACCGCTCGCTTTGCGTGCGGGGGTTCGCCCAGACGATCCGGTAAGCGATCCGGTGCAGCCGTGCCATCTGCGCGCCGAGCAGCGCGGGATCTCCGGTCTCCCAGCCGTCGGAGATGATCAGCACGACCGCGCCGCGCCCCATCCCGCGTACCCCGTAGCGGTCGTTGAAGTCGCGCAGCGCGGCGCCGATCCTGGTGCCGCCCGCCCAGTCAGGCGCGGCCTCACCCGCCTTGGCGAGCATCGTCTCCGGCGAGGCCGCGGCGAGGAACGGCGTGAGCCTGGTCAGCCTGGTGGCGAACGTGAAGACCTCAGTGCGCGGCCGGGTGGCGTCGCGCGTCGGCCCTGAGAAGCCGGAACCGCCACCGCCGGCCGCGCCGGCCGACCGCGTGGCGACGTACATGAGCTGCAGGATCGCCCGCGCGTACGGCTCCATGGAGCCGGAGATGTCACAGAGGACGACGAGGCGCCGCTGCCGGGTCCGCACCGCGCGGCGCGCGATGCGCACCGGTTCCCCGCCGGTCCGCGTCGCTTGCCGCATGGTCCGGCGCATGTCGAGCCGCGCGCCGTCCTTCTTCGGCCGGTAACGCCTGGTACGGCGGGGCGGCACGGCGATCACGAGCTGCCGCATGAGGGTGGCGAGCTGGGCCAGTTCTCCCGGCGTCAGCTGTGCGAAGTCCCGCTCGCGCAGCCGTTCGGTCACCGAGGCGACGCGCCGGACCGCGGGCACGCCGTCCTCCGCCTCGTCGTCATCCGCTGGGTCCGCCTCCTGCTCGCGCGCGGTTTCGGCCGCGGACAGCGCTTCGTCAAGCCCGGCGAGTTCGGGCGGCAGTTCGTTTGGGTCGGCCGCGCGGGCGTCTTCCTCCGCGGAACTGTCCGCGCGCTCGGCCGACTCGACGATCATGTTCTGCTGTGGCGCGGTCACCTCGGGCGGCCGCGGCCCGGTGACGCCAGTCCCAAACATCTCGTTGAAGACCCGCTCGAACGCGTCGAGCTGGCTCGGCGCCGACACCATCGTGGCAAGCGCGCACGCGTGCAGCTGCGCGACCGTCGTCGCCCCCATCACGGCAAGCGCCCCGGCGAGCCGCTCGCTGCGGTCGGGGCCGGCGGGCAGCCCGGCGGTCCGCAAGGCGGTCGCCAGGGATGCCGCGAGCGCCGCGTAGTCCGGCGCGCTCACGCCGTCAATCATGCCTGACGACGGATGCCAGCCCGGACTCCCGTACCGTCTGCTCGTCCTCCGGGTACTTGACCACCACGCTCATCGTGCGCTCCGCCGCCGCGACGGAGAGCGTGTCCGCGCCGAACACGGTGAGCGCTCCCGCCCAGGTGATCGCCTCGGAGATGCCCGGCGGCTTGGTCAGCGCCAGTTCGCGGAGCCGGGACACCGCGAACGCCACCTCGCCCGCCAGGGTGGTGCTAGCCGCGGGCACCCGCCGCCTGATGATCTCGGCGACCTGCCGCGCCTCGGGGAACCCGATCCAGTGGTAAAGGCAGCGCCGCTTGAGCGCATCATGCAGGTCGCGGGTCCGGTTGGAGGTGAGAATGACCACAGGCGGCACGACGGCGTGCCGCGTCCCGAGTTCAGGGATGGTGACCGACGACTCCGCGAGCATCTCAAAGAGAAAGGCCTCGAACTCGTCGTCGGCCCGGTCCACCTCGTCGATCAGCAGTACCGCCGGGCGCGGCCCCGGGTGGTCAAGCGCGGTCAGCAGGGGCCGGGAGAGCAGGAACTCGGAACGAAACAAGTCGGCTTCGCGCATCGTCTCGTGCGTCGCTTCGGCGAGCCTGATGGCGAGCAGTTGCTTGGGGTAGTTCCACTCGTAGAGCGCCTCAGCGGCGGAAATGCCCTCGTAGCACTGCAGCCGCACGAGAACGGTGTCCAGCGCCTCGGCCAGGGACTTGGCCGCCTGGGTCTTGCCCACGCCAGGCTCGCCTTCCAGCAAAATCGGCTGTCCCATCCGCACCGCGAGAAACAGCGCCGACGCGAGTTGATCCCCGGCCATATAGCCCGTCTTGTCCAGCGCCGCCGTCAGCGCCGCTACGTCTGGGAACCGCTCGCCGATCTCGGCCGAAACTTCGCTGCTCACAACCTGTGAGTCTATCTCCCGGGTCTGGTCGGGAACGCATCGGACAATCCGGGCAACAGAAGGGGCAGGCCCGCCTTGTTGCCTCCGCATGGGTTGGGCTCCGGTGCAAGGCCACCTCTTACATTACTGAGTGGAGTTAAAGACTAACTCTGCGTGGTGGTACGATGCCCGAGGGATTTGCTGGTGCTTGGGCTTCGGGGGGCGAAGATGACTGGTCCGTTCGAAGGTGCCACACGCCTGCGCACGACGGGGGCCGTAGCGACGCTGGGGGTTGGCGCGCTGCTCGCCCTGACAGCGTGCAGCGGCAACAGTTCACCAAGCACTCCAGCTTCCAGCGCCACCGCGACGCACTCGCCCGTCGCCCTCAGTTCCGGTCCCGCCTCCGCCCTGGAGGAGCAGTACCAGCAGGTTATCCAGACCGTGCTGCCGTCGGTCGTCCAGATCAACACCGAGACGGGGACCGGCTCGGGCGTGGTCTACGACAGCAACGGCGACATCGTCACCAACGCGCATGTGGTCGGGGATGCCACAACCGTCCAGGTATTCCCCGCCACGGGCGGGGAGACGCTGCAGGCGAAGGTGCTCGGGACGTTCGCGGCGGACGACCTCGCTGTGATCCGCGTAACGTCCGGCGCCGGGTCCTTGCCCAAGGCGACCTTCGGCGACTCGGCGAACGTCACGGCCGGCCAGATCGTGCTGGCGATGGGCAACCCGCTTGGCCTCACCGGCAGCGTGACCCAGGGCATCATCTCCGCGACCGGGCGGACCGTGAGCGAGGCGAGCGCGTCGGGCGGCGGGACCATAACGCTCGCCGACACGCTGCAGACGAGCGCGGCGATCAACGGCGGTAACAGCGGCGGCGCGCTGGTGAACCTCTCCGGCCAGGTCATCGGCATCCCGACGGC